>ENA-ORDG01000005-ORDG01000005.1-marine-metagenome-genome-assembly--contig:-NODE-5-length-121061-cov-6.189405_pt1 | contig 121061 bp, 108 predicted proteins | sample MGYA00248629_ERZ508524 | MGnify/ENA primary metagenome ERZ508524 (study PRJEB26194, sample SAMN05421901) | marine metagenome | isolation source: East of Rio de Janeiro, Brazil, South Atlantic Ocean...
CTTCCCTGTGGTTTTCGCATCAGCTCTAAACGGTTGGGCGACTCGTGAAGAAGAAACGGTTGGCGACAACATGACACCGTTGTTCGAAACTATCGTCAATGAAGTTAGCCACCCGGACGCAGACCCTGACGCTGACTTACAGATGCAAATTTCGCAGCTGGATTACTCAAGCTACCTTGGCGTTATCGGTATTGGTCGTGTGACTCGCGGTAGCGTGAAAGTCAACCAGCCGGTAACCATTGTTGGTGCTGACGGTAAAGAGCGTAGCGGTAAAATAGGTAAAGTATTTAACTACCTGGGCCTTGACCGCATTGACGCTGAATCAGCGCATGCAGGCGACATTTGTGCCATAACCGGTTTGGGTGAACTGAAAATTTCAGATACCGTTTGTGCGGTTGGCGCAGCTGAAGCAATGAAACCGCTAAGCGTTGACGAACCAACGGTTACCATGACGTTCCAGGTCAACACCTCTCCGTTCGCGGGTAAAGAAGGTAAATTCGTTACTTCACGTCAAATTCTTGAGCGCTTACAGCAAGAGCTGGTTCACAACGTTGCGCTTCGCGTTGAAGAAACGGACAACCCGGATAAATTCCGCGTATCAGGCCGTGGTGAATTGCACTTAGGTGTATTAATCGAGAACATGCGCCGCGAAGGCTTCGAACTGGCTGTATCTCGCCCGGAAGTTATCATCAAAGAAGAAGACGGTAAGAAAATGGAACCGTATGAGTCTTTGACGGTTGATATCGAAGAGCAGCACCAGGGTTCGGTCATGGAAAAACTTGGCCTACGTAAAGCCGAGATGACAAACATGACACCTGACGGTAAAGGCCGTGTTCGTGTCGACTTCGAAGTACCAAGCCGTGGCTTAATTGGCTTCCAGACTGAGTTCATGACACTGACATCTGGTACTGGTTTGATGTATCACACGTTTGATCATTACGGTCCGCACAAAGGCGGCACTATTGGCCAACGCGTGAACGGCGTACTCATTTCGAACGCCCAGGGTAAAGCATTGACTTACGCACTGTTTAACCTGCAAGAGCGCGGTAAATTATTCGCAGCGCACGGCGACGAAGTTTATGAAGGCCAGGTTATTGGTATTCATAACCGCTCTAACGACTTAACCGTTAACTGTCTTAAAGGTAAGCAGCTGACGAACGTTCGTGCTTCAGGTACTGACGACGCTCAAACACTGAGTCCACCAATTAAGTACACTCTTGAGCAAGCGCTTGAGTTCATCAACGACGACGAACTGGTTGAGGTTACGCCTGAATCTATCCGTATTCGTAAGCGTGCTTTAACAGAGAACGAGCGTAAACGCCTTGGCCGCGAGTCAAAAGGCTAAATAGACGTTTAGCAAATAAGAAAAAGCCCCGCTTTGAATGCGGGGCTTTTTGTATCTAACGCTTTGTTTACCTAAGCCTAACTGGCTGCCATCATTTCTGGTCGCGGCAAAACAAAATAGAAAATAGAAAAGAAGTGAAAAATACTGCCCGCTAAGACAAACAAATGCCAAATAGCATGATGATAAGGCAGTGACTTCCAGACATAAAAAATAACGCCGAAAGTATAAGCCAGCCCTCCTGCTACCAATAACATCAAGCCACCGAAATCGACATTATCTATCATGGGTTTTATCGCAATAAGCGCCATCCAGCCCAAACCTAAATATAAGCTCAGCGACAGCCATTTAATACGTTTGGTCATAGCCAGTTCAAGCACTACACCAATAAGGGCGATACCCCAAACAATGCCCAATAACGTCCAGCCCCAGGCGCCGCGTAAGTTTATCAGTGCAAAGGGTGTGTAAGTGCCGGCAATAAGAATATAAATAGCCGCATGATCAAGCTGCTGAAAAACGGCCTTAATATTCGGCCAGGGAAACGCGTGGTAAAGCGTTGATGCCGTGTAAAGCAAAATAAGACTTGCCCCGTAAATGCTGGCTGCTACTACGTGCCAAGTGTCACCATAGGCGACAGACCAAAGTATCATGACAACCAAAGCCGCAATACTTAGTGCTGCGCCAATACCGTGCGTCAATGCGTGAGCGACTTCCTCCATCGCCGTATAGGCTTTGTGTTCAGTCATCGTTCATACCCTGGCGTTTCGTAACCTTCGGCTATATTCTTAACCGCTCGAATAAACTTATCAACCTGCGACTGATTTTCGTAATTCAGATGATACGAGCTATGGAATTGAAGTGTCAGCGTTACACCGTAACCTTCTAAAAACACCGTATAGCCGTCGTGGTCGGTATAAGCTTCAATGCCATCTAAATAATGGCGTCCCTGGCGAGCTTCACCATGAGTCTGAATTTTCTCGTAAGCATCAAGCATCAGTTTTGTGTCTAGCTCATTTTTCATGCCGCACCTCTTTTCGTTAAATGTATAACTTCATTATTGGGGTCTAAAACCATTTCGACAACCAATTTGGAACAAATGTTTGAATTTAGTTGCCTAATCTTTTACATACACATGTGCATGATTAAATAGAATCCGTTATAATAATGAACGAATGTTAAGTAATTGGAGTTCACAATGGTTAGACGCACAAAAGAAGACGCCATGGAAACTCGCTCCAAGTTACTGGACGCTGCAGAAGCTTTGTTCAGTGAAAAGGGCGTCACCCATACGTCGATGATGCACGTGGCGGAAAAAGCCGGTGTCACTCGTGGTGCGATTTACCATCATTTTGAGAATAAAATGGATCTCATCGAGTCGTTAATGGGCCGCGTGAAGCTACCTATTGACGAAATGCGCGAGCAAATAGCCGATGGCACAGTCTCTGACCCGCTTACAGAGATTCAGGAACGCTCAAAGGGTTTCATCGCGCGCATTGAGAGCAATCCTCAAGTACGCTCGCTGGCCAGTATTTTGCTGCACAAATGCGAATATATTGACGAAGTGAATCCAATTAAGCTGCGTCATGTTAGTGGTCGTAATGAATGCATTGATGACTTTGAGAAGCTGTTTGAGGAAGCCGTTAAAAAAGAGCAGTTGAGTGCTACGGTAACCCCCAGAGCTGCCGTTATCGGCTTATTTTCACTAGTCGATGGACTTATTTATAACTGGCTGTTAGCCCCGGACTACTTTCCACTAGTTGAGTACGGGAATACAGCCATAGAGAATTATCTTAACGGTTTACCCCGCCAACCTTGATTATGGTTCATTGCTGTCGCCGCGTCGCCGGCGCCAGCCAAAGCCCAAATAGTATGGGCCTAACTCCTGAACCAATTGCCAGTCAATCACTAACGGCTGTCTCCCTGGCGCAGGAAATTAACCAGAAACTCTTCGTCCATTGAAGCGATAGCGCTGTCATTCGCTTTAGGACAGCTTGCACACATAGGTGCCGTCCACGCCCCCACGTTCGCCAGTATGTCACGCAAATGACTGACCGCTCTCAAACCACCTAGGCCACCGGGAGACGCAGCCGCCAAAAGAACGGTTTTATTGCCCCAGGCGCCAATATCAACGCGAGACACCCAGTCAATCGCATTTTTAATTAACGGAGATACCGATGAATTATATTCCGGGCTCACTAACACCACTTTGTCTGCGGCATCAATGGCTTTCGCCAACGCCTGCATCGACTCTGGTACACCTTCTGCTTCTTCCAGGTCCCCATGGTAAATCGGTGCATCCAGCGCGTCGGCGTCGAGCAGCTTATGCTGTATACCATGCTTTTCAGCCACCTCAACTAATCGATGCTTAAGCTTTGCATTCAGTGATTCTTTGCGGCGGCTGCCCCCGATAAATAATACCGTCATACTGTCTCCTAATAATTACTGCTGCATTGACTCAATAAAGCGATTCGATTCCTCGATTGAGGCTTCCATGTCAGCAATTAATGATGAAATGTCATTTTGCAGGCTGTTAAATTCACCACGAATGGCATCTATCGCCTTGGCGTTTAGATTATGCTTCAGGTAAAGCACGTTATCTTGCATTTTATCCAGTACTGGCTGCATTTTGTCGGCAGCCCGTTCCATAACCCGCAGGAGCTCCGCATAACGACGTTCTGTTTCACGAAGTTGGCGTTCACTTTGGCGGCGCATATTGTCATTACTGTACTCGCCGAGCTCTTCACTCCATTCATCAAATAAGTCCTGAGCTACGTCATCGACCGCGTCGATGCGATCTCTCACATCTTCAGCGGCTGCTTTGCTGTCCTCGTAGTCGTCATTGAGTGCGTTGTAGGTTTCTTCCAGTTCACCGCCTTCAATGTTCAGCATTTCGTCCAAGCGTTCAAAAGCCGAGCGGAACTCTTGCTGAGCTTCAGTTTGCGAGTCGCGGGCATCGTCAACACGGTCGACTAAAATGTCGCGTTTCTCAACGCCAAACTTTTCCATGGTGCCGTAGTAAGCACTTTGACAGGCAGTCAGTGCTACCACAGCAACTGCCGGAACAATCCACTGTTTCATTAGTCTTTTCCTCTTACCGAATTAATCAGTCGCTCATCTCGCTTGCGCTGGCGATAATCGTGCACAGCGATAATGGCATGAATAATCGCAATTAAATAAACGATACCTAAGGCACCGACCGAGACAATGAACAACACTACGCCAACCACGGCAATAATGAGGTTAAAAATAGCCTGGAAAATTTTCCCCGTGAACAAAATAGCCAGCGGCGGAAATAAAATCGCTAAAATATAAAGCATAAAAACTCCTTACACTGAAAGGCCTTGCTATCAATTAACCGACATTCTCAGCGTAAAAGCAAATAAAGTCTTATCGTCTTCTACCAAACAACTCTCTTATCAGATCAATTATAGCCATGTTAATAAGGCAGCTCTGTGCTATCACACCGCCAGCGCCCAATATCACCATTGCCATTTCGCGTATCCTCAATCATGATAGTCTTTAATGACTACGCAACAGGCAGGTAAGCGGCTCAATCGCATGAAGCAAATAGACTGGAAACATTACGTTAGCGAAACCTGGCGGTTTTTAACTTATTTCGGACGCCGGTTTAACAGCGACAGTATTAATGTGACTGCCGGGCACTTAACCTATGTGAGTCTGCTGTCCCTGGTACCGCTGCTTGTCGTTATGTTTACCATTTTCTCTGCATTTCCGGTCTTTGAAGAGCTAAAAGGTAACCTGGAACAGGCGTTGTTCGCGAATTTGTTACCCACCTCCGGCGAGCAACTCCAAGAATACATTAATGAGTTTGTAGCTAATGCTTCAAAAATGACAGCCGTTGGTGTCGGCTTTTTGTTTATTGTCGCCATTACGCTTATGTCTGCTATTGATAAGGCGTTAAATAATATCTGGCGCGACGTAAACAAGCGCCACTGGCTGGTCTCATTCGCGGTTTATTGGATGCTATTAACTCTGGGACCTTTACTGATTGGCTCTGGCCTCGCAGCAACGTCATACCTTATTTCATTAAGTCAGTTCGCTGATGAATATATTTCTGGTGCACGCAGTTTCACGTTATGGATGGTGCCGATAGCCACCTCTTTCATATTTTTCACGTTAATGTATCAACTGGTACCGAACCGTCAGGTTAAACTGCGTTACGCTGCATTTGGGGCCGCCATTGCAGCGATTTTATTCGAGCTCAGCAAACAGCTTTTTTCGTTGTATATCACTTCATTTCCGACTTACCAGGCTATTTACGGTGCGCTTGCAACGGTACCCATTCTCATTATTTGGGTTTACCTGTCCTGGATGATTGTACTGACCGGCGCAGTGTTAACCGTCAGCCTGGAAGAATATCAACAGCTGCCGGAAGAGCCGACTTCCGATTGACCTTAGGCCCTTTTTAAAAGACCATAACAGGTTCGTTTTAACAGACTCGGGTTAACATGATAGGACTGATTCAGCGCGTATCGCGAGCGAAAGTCACGGTCGACGACCAGATAGTCGGCGCCATTGATAAAGGGCTGCTCATATTACTGGGTGTTGAGCACGCAGACGACGAAGCCGCCGCTGACAAGTTGGCTCAACGCATTGCCAATTACCGCGTCTTCACAGACAGCGAAGGCAAGATGAATAATAGCGTTATTGATGAGTCAGGCTCTGTGCTGGTGGTGTCACAGTTCACATTGGCAGCAGATACACGCAAAGGCCGCCGTCCAAGCTTTTCGTCAGCAGCAACGCCTGACCAGGCGAAAGCACTATACTTAAGGTTCTGCGACGCCATGAAACAACACGGCTTACCTGTTGAAACCGGTCAGTTCGCTGCCGATATGCAGGTTGAATTGGTCAATGACGGCCCCGTTACTTTTGAGTTAAGAGTGTAATGCCATGTATCGCGTTATAACACCACAAACCGACACCGAACTTGAACGTTATTATTACTTACGCTGGCGCGTACTGCGGGAGCCTTTTCAGCGCCCATTAGGCTCTGAGCAGGACGAGTACGATCAAGTCGGTCATCACCGCATGGTGGTGAATGAAGCCGATGAAGCCGTTGCTGTTGGTCGTCTGCACTTTAACAGCCCGGAAGAAGCACAAATTCGTTTCATGGCCGTTGCGCCGGAATACCGGGGTGAAGGGCATGGCGTTGCCATTATTTACGCGTTAGAAATAGCCGCACGCCAAGAGGGCGCCACCCACGTTGTTATTAACTCGCGCGATAACACCATCGGCTTTTATAAAAAGTGTGGCTACGGCGTTGTTGAAGAAGCGGATACGGTCAATAACCCCATGGCTGAACACCAGTTACGCAAGTCATTTAACGACTACAACCGTATAATTTACCGTCCTGACTGGTGTGCAGAGCTGCAAAAGACCTGGCAGGAAGACATTCCTATCTCGGACGCCATGGGTATTAAAATTCATCAGTATACCGGCCGTGTCTTTGAAACCCGCGCGCAGTTATCACGTAACATCAATGTGCATGGCACCATGTTTGCCGGCAGCATCTATTCACTGGGCACTTTAACCTGTTGGGGCTTATTGCACTTGCAGCTACTCGAGCGAGAATTGGAAGGCTCAGTTGTGTTGGGTGACGGCAATATCCATTATCATAAGCCGGTCACACAGGAGCCACGGGCTGTCGCCCGGTTAAGCGATGTCACGGGAGACTTCTCGGCGCTTAAAGAAGGGAAAAATGCGCGTTTAATGATGAAGGCGCAAATTTTGGATGACGAGCGACCGGTCGCTGAATTTACCGGCCGCTTCGTTGTATTGGCTAAGCGCGACTAACGCTTAGAGCCAAAGCTTACGACAAAATATGCGGTAGTTTCACCACTGCCGCTAACTCACCCTTCTGAATTAAGTCACTGGCTGCCTTAATGTCCGGGGCAAAATAGCGATCCTGGTCGTAGTAAGCCACCTGTTCACGCAAGCAGTTAAATGCGGTTTCAACCGCTGCCGAAGCTTTCAACGGACGACGGAAGTCGAGACCTTGTGCCGCTTCAAGCCATTCAATAGCAATAATGTCACTGACATTCTTAGCAATATCGGTCAACCGGCGCGCTGCAAATGTCGCCATTGAAACGTGATCTTCCTGGTTAGCAGAAGTTGGCATACTGTCGACAGAAGCCGGGTGTGCCAAGGTTTTATTCTCAGAAGCCAATGCTGCTGCGGTCACCTGCGCCAGCATAAAGCCCGAGTTCACACCACCATCATTGACCAAAAATGCTGGCAGCTTGCTTAAGTTGCTGTCAATAAGTAGCGCACTGCGACGCTCTGACAAAGCCCCAATTTCACTGGCGGCGATCGCCAAAACATCGGCAGCCATAGCGACGGGTTCCGCATGGAAGTTACCACCGGAAATAATATCCTGCTCTTCACTGAATACCAGCGGGTTGTCGGTGACCCCATTGGCTTCACGCTCTAAAATCGCTGAAGCATGCTCCATTTGATCAAGAACTGCGCCCATAACCTGAGGTTGGCAGCGCAGTGAATAAGGGTCCTGCACTTTTTCGCAGTCTTCGTGATCTTTGGCAATTTCTGACGTTTCTGTCAGCACATGGCGGAACATTTCGGCGGCTTTAATTTGGCCGGGCTGACCACGCACAGCATGAACACGCTCATCGAATGGCGCTCGAGAGCCCATAGCGGCTTCTACCGATGTGGCGCCCACCAAAATGGCCGCGTGATAGTTACGCTCAATTCGGAACAGACCCGCAAAGGCCAATGCGGTCGATGCCTGGGTGCCATTCAATAAAGCTAAACCTTCTTTCGGGGCTAATTCCAGCGGCTCAAGTCCGGCATGCTTAATACCTTCTTTTGACTCATACACTTCGCCTTTATAGCGAACCGTTCCTTCGCCCAACAGCGGTAATACCATGTGCGCCAACGGCGCCAAATCGCCTGAAGCGCCCACTGAGCCTTTTTCAGGCACACAGGGGTACACTTCTGCGTTCAATAACTTAATGAGCGCATCAATGACAACCGGGCGTACGCCGGAAAAGCCGCGAGACAGCGAATTTACTTTTAACAGCAGCATTAAACGTACAACGGCGTCTTCCATTAAATCGCCGGTGCCGGCGGCGTGCGACAACACAATGCGGCGCTGAAGATCAGTCAAACGCTCAGGTGGAATACGAGTATTCGCAAGCAAGCCAAAGCCCGTGTTAATACCGTAAACCACGCGTCCCTGGTCAAGCACATCAGCAACAGTTTTTGCGGAAGTAGCAATGTTGTCGTTTGCTTCATCAGACAGTTTCAACGTCTGATGCTCGTAAAACCAGCTGCGCAAATCGCTTAGCTGCAGCTTTCCTGGCTGTAATTCAAAATGACTCATGCAACCTCCTTACTTCGTATCCAGCATGGGTAAATCAAGCCCTTGTTCACGGGCGCAGTTTTTCGCAATGTCGTAACCGGCGTCGGCATGGCGCATAACGCCTGTGCCCGGGTCATTCCACAAGACACGACTTAAGCGTTTATCGGCAGCCTCTGTACCGTCGGCTACAATCACCACACCCGCGTGCTGAGAGTAACCCATACCAACACCACCACCATGATGCAGGCTTACCCAGGTCGCGCCACCAGCTGTATTCAGCAACGCATTCAGCAGCGGCCAGTCAGAAACTGCGTCTGAACCGTCCTGCATGGCTTCGGTTTCGCGGTTAGGGCTGGCAACTGAACCGGAATCCAAATGGTCACGACCAATCACGATTGGCGCTTTTAACTCGCCACTTTTAACCATGTCATTAAAAGCGCGAGCAATGCGGGCACGATCTTTCAGGCCTATCCAGCAAATGCGTGACGGCAAGCCCTGGAAGCTAATACGCTCTTTGGCCATATCCAGCCAGTTGTGCAAGTGCTCATTATCAGGAATGAGCTCTTTGACTTTCTGGTCAGTTTTGTAGATGTCTTCCGGGTCACCCGAAAGTGCCACCCAACGGAATGGGCCTATGCCTTCGCAGAACAGCGGACGAATGTATGCCGGTACAAAGCCCGGGAAATCAAAGGCATTATCCACGCCAACGTCTTTGGCCATTTGGCGAATGTTATTGCCGTAATCCAGTACCGCAGCGCCTTCTTTCTGGAAGTGCAGCATAGCGCGTACCTGCACTGCCATCGACTCTTTCGCCGCCGCTACTGTACCGCTGGGGTCGCTTTCCTGCTTCGCTTTGTAGTCATCCAGTGTCCAACCCTGAGGTAGATAGCCATGTAGCGGATCATGCGCTGACGTTTGGTCGGTCACAACATCAGGCGTTACGCCGCGTTTTTGAAGCTCTGCATACACATCTGCCGCATTGCCCAATAAACCCACAGAAATCGCTTCGCCCTTGTCTTTAGCATCGTTAATCAGCTGCATAGCTTCATCGAGGCTGGTGGCTTTGTGATCGACATAACGGGTACGCAAACGAAAATCGATGCGGGTTTCGTCACACTCAACGGCAAGCATACAAAAGCCCGCCATAGTCGCGGCCAGCGGTTGAGCGCCGCCCATACCACCAAGACCACCAGTCAGTACCCACTTACCTTTTGCGTTACCGTCGAAATGCTGACGTGACACCGCACCAAAGGTTTCGTAAGTGCCCTGAACAATGCCTTGCGAGCCAATGTAAATCCACGAGCCGGCGGTCATCTGGCCGTACATCATCAGACCTTTCTTATCGAGCTCGTTGAAGTGGTCCCAGTTCGCCCATTCAGGCACCAGGTTAGAATTAGCAATAAGCACACGTGGCGCGTCTTCATGCGTTGGGAATACACCGACCGGTTTACCTGACTGAATCAGTAATGACTCGTTTGGCTTCAGACGCTCTAACGTCTCTACAATTTTGTCATAGCATTCCCAGCTGCGCGCTGCACGACCAATGCCACCGTATACAACCAGCGCCTGTGGGTGTTCCGCCACTTCATCATCCAGATTGTTCATCAGCATCCGCTTTGCAGCTTCCACCTGCCAGTTGCAGGTGGTTAGCTCGGTTCCATGAGGGGCGCTAATTTTGCGGCTTTTATCCAAACGGGTGAATGACATGACTTACTCCTTAAAGGTTAAATGGCCGCCTAACTTAAAGCGGGAGCCCGGATGGGTCAGCGTGGCGAAAGTCACCACGCCACCTGAGCTCCAGGTGCGGCGCAAAATTCTGAGACAAGGTTCGTGACGGTCGATACTTAAGTATTGGCAGAGAGTATTGACCGGCAGAATAGCTTCAATTTGATGACTGGCTTCGGTGAGCGGACTAACCACACACAAATATTCGTGCGGGGTTACCTTGCTGTAGTCCTGTTTGAGGTAGTCAGGCACCAGCGTCGGGTTAACGAAGCGCTCTTCTAACTGCACGGGCTGATCGTTCTCGTAGTGCGTTATCAGCGAGTGATACACAGGAGCGCCTTCTTCTAACTCTAACGCTTCAGCAATTTGTGCCGAGGCTGGCTGCTCTTTCAGCAGGTGCACTTTGGCGCGGTAGTCATGACCACGCGAGCGTACTTCGTCGGCAATGTTACGAATGGCCATAAATGACGTTTGCGACTTGATAGGCGCTACATAGGTGCCAGAGCCCTGAGTGCGTATCACTAACCCTTCGTCAGCCAGTTCCTGTAATGCTCTGCGCGCTGTCATTCGACTCACAGAGAACTGTTTACAAAGGGCATTCTCCGAGCTAACAGGGTGGTTTTCAGGCCACTCGCCAGACTCAATTTTGTGGTAAATGTGCTCTTTAATTTTCGTAAACTTATTCACTGCATCCCTCACCGCTAAACAGGCAGTTGTGGTGAGAAAGTTTAGTTGATAGCAATTGTATATACAAGCTTGTTTTGTTATTCTTTTTTCATCGCAAATCAGAAAGGATTATTATGCAGCGCATCGAAAATATTACTGCCGCTACCATGTCTGATGACGCCGGTTATGGGCTCATACAAGACGCCGTGGTTATTATTAACGACGGTAAAATTGAGTTTGTGGGGCCTGCTTATGATGCCCCGGCCACGCCAACCGCAGACGTTGTTGATGGTAAAGGCGGGTTGCTGACACCCGGGCTTATCGATTGCCACACGCATTTAGTCTGGGCCGGATATCGCGCCAATGAGTTTGCACAGCGCCTACATGGCATCAGTTATCAGGAAATTGCTGAACAGGGTGGCGGTATCAAAAGTACCGTCAAGGCTACTCGCGAAGCCGACGAAGACGAGTTACTGGCTCTTGCATTAGAGCGTGCAGAAACGCTCATGTCGCAAGGCGTCACTACACTGGAAGTGAAATCCGGTTACGGTCTCGATTTGGAAAACGAGCGAAAACAATTAAAAGTCGCTCGTCAGCTGTCCGAAAAGCTCCCCGTACAAGTGAAAACCACCTTACTTGCTGCGCATGCCGTACCGCCTGAATATAAAGATAACGCCGACGGTTACGTTGATGATATTGTCAGCAGCATTCTGCCGACATTAGCTCAGGAAGGTCTTGTCGATGCGGTTGATGCCTTTTGTGAAAGCATTGGTTTTAGCATTGAACAAACTCGTCGCGTATTTGAAAAGGCCAAAGCCCTTGGCCTGCCTGTGAAGCTGCACGCCGAGCAAATTACCAACCAACAAGGCGCAAAACTGGCAGCTGAGTATCAAGCGCTGTCGGCTGACCATTTAGAGCAGTTAGACGAGGACAGTGTTAAAGCAATGGCCGAGAACGGTACTGTGGCCGTATTGCTACCGGGCGCTTTTTACTTTCTGCGTGACACTCAAAAGCCGCCCATTGAGTTATTAAGAAAATATAAGGTACCTATGGCGGTAGCAACCGATGCTAACCCAGGCTCGTCGCCCATCCATAATTTACCGCTGATGCTACAAATGGCGGCAACCTTCTTTCATTTAACCCCCGAGGAATGCTTGCGGGGCGTTACGGTCAATGCGGCTAAAGCTCTGGGAGAAAACAATCGAGGCGTTATCGCTGAAGGAAATTACGCTGACTTAGCACTATGGAAATGTCAGGATGCAGCAGAGCTAACCTACCAAACCGGGGTTAACCCACTGCAAACATTGTGGTTTAACGGCGTCGCTCACGACCGTGTAAGTAAGCCGTGGTCAGCTCGCTAAGCAGCTGGCCACATATTTTCATGCCTTCTTCAAAACCGGCGCTGCACAGCGACGGCGCCGCTTCTGCTAAGTGCAAATAGCGGGTTTCATTAACTTCAGACAAGCGTTTTACATACTGAAAACCCTGCGCCAAACTCAACCCTGCATAGTTAACCGCGCTGGCTGGCACCGCATTTAGTGCGTCGACATCCACTTCAATACCTAACGGACGTTGCCAGGAGTCTGCTTTGGCAACCACTTCATCCATCACTTCATAAAATGGACGTTCGTACAGTCGGTGTAAGGTGTGATAACGCATACCAGCGTGTTGCAGCTGTCGTAAGCTTTCGGCTGAGTTTTTCCCCTGGTGCAGGCCAACCACATGGTAATATTCTAACGCGCCTTCCATGTAAGCATAACTAAAGCCATTACCAGAATGACGGCCTTCTCTTGGACGAAAGTCTGCATGGGGGTCTAAGTTGACGGAACCGCAAGCCTCTTCAGAGACTTCCGACAAGCTTTTCAGCAGCGGGTAGGCATTATTATGGCCACCGCCTATAACAATAACTTCAAAACCTTGTTCAAACAGCGGGGTTACAACAGCGCGAACGCGCGCATCCACTTGCGCGCAAAGCGCTCGTAATTCCGCTAAGTCGTGTGGGTTTTTCGCGTCTAAATCTGCTGCTTTATCCATCAAGTCGGCACAATTTACGGCACCAACTAACAGCAATTCGTGGGTGGATAATAAACCGGTTTTTTGTAGGTTCAGAAAGCTTTTTAAGAATGCCTGCCAACCGTCTTCTGCGCCGGCGCGTCCGAGATTACCTCGCACACCAATGCTTTCCGGAATACCGACTAAAGCAACGCGCTGACCGTCTTCCCAGGCACTTTTTAAACTCTCTTCGTAGGTCCCTTCTTCTGAAAGAACCCGTATTGCCTGACCTATTTTCGTTTCATGCTCTCTGACATTGACCCATTTCGCCGGGTCCGTCAGTTCCAGAAAAGAAATATCACTCATTACTCAATATCAAGTGGCTCTGGTGACAAGATAACGCCTGTAGTGTCAACGTATAGGTGATCGTCAGGCAGGAAGGTAACGCCGCCGAAGTTCACCGGCACGTTAAATTCGCCAATACCGTCGCTCATTGCAGCAACCGGAATTGAAGCGACACCAAGAATGCCAATATCCAACTCTTCCAGCGCATCAACATCGCGGACCGAGCCGTAACAGACAATACCTTCCCAGTCGTTGTCCATGGCTTGCTCAGCAATGGCCGCATCAATAAGTGCACGGCGTGTAGAGCCGCCGCCATCGACTAAGAGCACTTTACCCCCACCGTCTTCGCCGACCGTTTCTTCAATAATGCCTTTGTCTTCATGACATTTAACAATCACTAAGCGTCCGCCGAAAGAGGCGCGGCCACCGTAGGATTCAAACATGGGCTCGACCACATCCACCATGTCGGGATAAAGGTCACAAAGTTCCGAAGTATTGTATTCCATGAGCGTATCCTAAAGTCACTGTTGGCTTGGGCTAGGAGTATACCTGTTATCCTCATATTACTAAAGGATTCAATAGCAATGCACGAACCTCTTGAATTATAGAATAAAAACCCGTTTAATCTAGGTAACTATAAGAATAATAAAAGCAGAACCAATCTTAATGCCTCAGCTCGATCTGATCACCAGTCTGGCCATAGAATCCTTTACCCATGCGATACAAGCATTGTTTCTGCTTGGTTTCGCAGCCCTACTTCTGTATTACTATAGCTTCTACCGCCGAGATTACCTGCGTTACTGGTCGTTTGCCTGTTTCGCTTTTGGTCCCAGTGAACTTATTCGGGCACTATTAGCCGGCAGCGCCATGGTCGATCCGGAATCAACCCTGGGATGGTCCAGTGGCTTACAGGGTATTGCTCTGACCCTACAGTATTTGGCTATAACCTTTATTGGTCTCGGCGCCAGCTGTGCTGTTTTTAATAACAAACCGAAGCAATACTGGCTGTACGTTGCTTATGCCGCGTCATTGTTTGGCGGCATTATCTCTTACTTCTGGCTAGAGCCCTCCATTAGCTACACATCGAGTAGCCCGAATTCCGGCTTTATGCACTTTCTGGTTACTGGCCTGGCGTTATTCGTTATCGGTGTTTTCATGTGGCGACATTTGGGCTCAGGCGTTGGTCCTAAGTTAGTTTCTGCAGGCTTTCTCAGCATTGGTATAAAGAACTTCATCGTACTTTATGGCCTGTATGCCATTACCGGTAATTCACTGGACTGGCTACTTAGCTTCCAGGCGTTAGTCACCGTTATAATTATTGCCGCCATTATGGTCGGGATCATTATTTGGTTGTTAGAGTCCGAGCGAAATACCGCCGTTCGCGCTATTCAGCGCGCCGAGTATCTGCATACTCATGACGCACTGACCGGCGTGTCTAACCGCGATCAGTTAGTCAGTAAAATCCCGCTGTTCATTGAGTACTCTCGCAGTAATAACCGTCATTTAACGATCATGTTAGTCGGTATCAGCCGGTTTAAAGTGGTTAATGAAAACATGGGTATTCGCGGTGGCGACCAGGTCCTCAAGGAGGTCGCCAGACGTCTGCAAAACTTCTACAAACAACCGCTGACTGTTGCCCGCATTAGTGGTGACGTATTTGCCGTTGCTTTTGACCACCTGAAAAGCCGCAACCGTATCAAAGACCTGGCCGTCGAAATACAAAACCGCATTGCTGAGCCCATTGAAGTTAACGATGAAACCGTCAATATCGTAGCCGGAGTGGGTATTTCAAGGTATCCACAACACGGAACCCGCTCAGAAGTGCTTATCAACAAGGCAACTATCGCACTCACGCAGTCCAAAGAGTCCCACCAACCTAAAGTGACTTTTTACGAACGCGGCATGGACGAGATGTATTCACACCTGGTGGATATGGAGCCGGTACTGCGTAAAGCAATGAACGAAAACGAATTCCAGCTGTACCTACAGCCGCAGTTCGATTTTGATCATCAACAGCTTTGTGGCTTTGAAGCTCTTATTCGCTGGCAACACCCTGAGCGAGGCCTACTGAGTCCGGTCGAGTTCCTGCCCTACATTGACCAGTTAGGGTTGTCGGCTGAGCTGGATGACTGGGTGCTTAATGAGGCAGCGAACATTCTTATGCACTGGAAACGTCTGTTTGGCATGTGCTGGCCTATTGCAGTGAATTTATCGGCGCCTCAATTCCAGCATTTCCAGCTTATTGAGAAAATGGAGCGCCTGCAGCAGGAGTTTGGTATTGAACCCGAATGGCTGGAGCTGGAAATTACTGAAAACGTTGCCATGTCAGACTTACATAACGGCATGAGCGTGATTCAACGGTTACGTGAAATGGGTTACGGTATCGCGATAGATGACTTTGGCACGGGCCACTCTTCGCTGGCGTATTTACGTTCGCTGCCTATTAATAAAATTAAAATTGATCGCAGTTTTATTAGCGAGCTGCAACACAGCAATAACGATGTCACTATTCTAAAAGCCATGATTCGCCTTGCCCACGGCTTGGGTAAGCGGGTTATCGCAGAAGGTATTGAAACCGAAGAGCAGCAAGACATTCTGCAAAAACTAGGCTGCGACATGATGCAGGGCTATTTCTACTCACCGCCTATGCGTCAGCAGTTTGCCGAACAGTTCATCGAGCGCCAAATTCAGGGCAATAAAAAACCGCTACCACGCGATGTGGCAGCGGCTTATTAGTCCTGCGTCACGGTTACAAGATGAAGCGGCTTAAGTCTTCGTCTTGTGACAGTTGGCCGACATGCTCATCCACATAGGCCGCATCGACCGTTAGCTTTTCACCACTGTGATCAGTCGCGTTGAATGAAATTTCTTCCATTAAACGCTCCAGCACCGTGTGTAAGCGACGCGCGCCAATGTTTTCAGTGGTTTCATTGACGTGGAAAGCCACTTCAGCAATGCGCTGAATGCCGTCTTCTGTAAACGTGACTTCCACACCTTCAGTGTTTAGCAGCGCATGATATTGTGTCGTCAGAGACGCACTTGGCTCTGTCAGAATGCGCACAAAGTCACCACTGGTTAACGCTTCCAGTTCAACACGAATAGGCAAGCGCCCCTGTAATTCAGGGATTAAGTCCGACGGCTTACTCATCTGGAAAGCACCAGAAGCAATGAACAGGATATGGTCGGTTTTAATCATACCGTGCTTAGTATTTACCGTCGTACCTTCAACCAATGGCAACAGGTCACGCTGCACACCTTCACGGGAAACATCCGGACCACTGGTGTCGCCACGCTTACAAATTTTGTCAATTTCGTCTAAGAAGACAATGCCATTCTGCTCAACCGACTCAATAGCCGCTTCTTTAACGTCATCCGGGTTCAGGAGCTTGGCCGCTTCTTCTTCAACCAGCTGCTTATAGGCGTCTTTAATACGCATTTTGCGTGCTTTGGTCTTGTCACTGCCCATGTTCTGGAACATGTTTTGTAGCTGCGACGTCATTTCTTCCATACCCGGTGGTGCCATAATCTCAACACCCATTTGCGGCATGGCTAAATCAATTTCAATTTCTTTGTCATCCAGCTGACCTTCGCGAAGCTTCTTGCGGAACACCTGACGCGTACCACGTTGCTCTTCGCTCTCAGTCTTCTCTTCCTGCTGCGCCCAACCCGATTGAGAGGTTGTTTTCGCCGGTGGCAACAACACGTCCAAAATGCGCTCTTCTGCCGCTTCTTCTGCACGGTAGCGAACGCGCTGCATCATTTCTTCGCGCGTTTGCTTCACTGCTACGTCAGTTAAGTCTTTAATAATGGACTCAATCTCTTTACCGACGTAACCCACTTCGGTGAATTTGGTCGCTTCAACTTTAATAAACGGCGCTTTCGCCAGCTTTGCCAAACGGCGGGCAATTTCAGTTTTACCCACACCCGTTGGGCCAATCATCAAAATGTTTTTAGGCGTTACTTCCTGACGCAGGTCATCATCGAGCTGCATGCGGCGCCAGCGATTTCTTAACGCCACCGCCACAGCTTTTTTTGCATTGTCCTGACCAATAATATGGCGGTTCAATTCATCAACGATTTCTCTTGGGGTCATCTCCGACATCTTAACTTTTCCCCTTAGTTATCTTGTCTTCGACAATCGACTCTTGCTCTTCAATGGTTTGATTGCCGTTGGTGTAAACGCAGATATCACCCGCTATGGTCAGTGATTTTTCCACAATATCGCGGGCGTTTAGTTCAGTATTCTCTAATAAAGCGCGAGCGGCAGACTGGGCAAAAGGACCACCCGAGCCAATAGCAATGAGGTCATTTTCCGGCTGAACGACGTCGCCGTTCCCGGTAATGATTAATGAGGACTCTTTGTCAGCAACCGCTAGCAAAGCCTCCAGACGCCTCAACGCCCGATCGGTGCGCCAGTCTTTCGCCAACTCGACGGCAGCACGCATAAGGTTGCCCTGGTGCTGTTCGAGTTTAGCTTCAAAACGTTCGAATAAGGTAAAAGCGTCCGCTGTACCGCCGGCAAAACCAGCCAACACCTGGTCATTATAGAGACGGCGAACTTTGCGAGCATTGCCTTTCATTACAGTGTTGCCAAGAGATACTTGGCCGTCACCACCAATGACAACTTTGTCACCACGGCGTACTGATACGATAGTAGTCAAATCTGGACCCTCTTTTTGTCTTTGCGTCAATTTCTGACAACGATGACCAGTATCTGAGGGTCCTTTGAGGATTTTTCAATGGTGGGTTGAGACTAATCGATGTTCCAATTCCAGATAGCGCAACCAAATACCTGATTACGCTGCAACTTATGGCGATCACGCTCGGCATCACGCTTGGTTTCATAAGGCCCCAGGATAACGCGATACCACAAGCCGTTACTGCCTTCGGTGGCACGAACCTGCGACTCTAACCCCGCCATCGCAATTTGGGCGCGCAAACGCTCAGCGTCAGACTGCTGGCGGAATGAGCCACACTGCATGAGTTTTGGTGGTCCCGCTTCGCGTTCAGGCACGTCAACTTCCACTTCTTTGCTTTCCAGCTCTTCAATATAGCGCCAGCGCTCAGCTGACTTCTCCGGAAGCAGGTCCGCCGGCGGTGCCTGAACTTCAGGTTGGTTGGCCTGTTCCTCCGACTTGCCGCTAATAGACACCAGAAAATAGACAAAGCCAGCAATAATTGCGACTGCAATAATCACGATAGCCCAAGGGACTGGCTGTCTGTCATGAACCGGCTTAGCGCCACGTTGCGTTTTCTTGCTACTGCCCTTTTTCTTCGACGGCTTGCGCTTGTTTTGCTTTGGCTTACGATTCGCGTAATCCATACTCAACTACATTTTCTCCAGCGTTGGAATACCCAGTAAATCTAAGCCCTGTTTCAAGACATTGGCCGTTAACCTTGCCAGCTTCAAACGACTGTTGCGCAGTGCTTCGTCTTCCTGATTCAAAATTGGGCAGGCTTCGTAGAAGCTCGAGAAACGCCCCGCCAAATCAAACAAATAACCGCATAAAAAGTGCGGCATGGCTTTATTCTGCACCTGAACCAACACCTCGTTGAAACGAACCAGTTGGTTTGCCAGCGCAAGTTCACGCTCGTCGTCTAAAATGAAGTCGGCACTTTCATCAAAGCCGGTCTCACCCAGACGGTAAAAAATACTGTTCACACGGGTAAAGGCGTACAACAAATACGGGGCCGTATTGCCTTCGAATGTCAGCATGTGATCCCAGTCGAAAATGTAATCGCTGGTGCGGTTTTTCGATAAGTCGGCGTATTTCACCGAGCTAATGCCAACCACTTCAGCAACACGTTTTTGCTCGTCTTCGGTTAGGTCGGTTGTTTTTTGTTGCAGCAGCTCCAGTGCGCGGCGCTCCGCTTCGTCCAGCAAGTCAGCCAGCTTAGTCACACCACCGTCTCGACTCTTGTATGGCTTACCGTCTTTGCCCATAACCGTACCGAAACCGTAATGGTCCAGTTTAATATCGCCTTCGACAAAACCGGCTTTGCGAGCCAGTGTAAAAATCTGGTCAAAGTGCAATGACTGACGCGCATCGACAAAGTACATGAGGTGGTCACCGCCTAAGACTTTTTGGCGATATTCAATAGCTGCTAAGTCAGTGGTTGCATACAAGTAACCGCCGCCTTTTTTCTGAACAATAATTGGCAGAGGCTCGTCTTCTTTGCCTTTAAATTCTTCTAGGAAAACACACTGTGCGCCCTGGTCTTCCGTTAACAGCCCTTTTTCACGCAGATGCTCAATAACGCCCGGCAGCTTATCGTTGTAGGCACTTTCTGCCATCACGTCGTCGCGCGTTAACTTAACACCTAAACGGTCGTAAACGTCCTGACAATGGCTCAGTGACACATCAATAAACTGATTCCAAAGCTTCAAACAATATTCGTCGCCAGACTGCAGCTTCACCACCAATTGACGTGCGCGGTCGGCAAATTCTTCGCTTTCGTCAAAGCGCTGTTTCGCCGCTTTGTAGAAAGTTTCCAGGTTGCTCAGTTCGTACTCAGCCGACTGATTGTCCAGCGCTTCCATGTACGCCAACAACATACCAAACTGTGTGCCCCAGTCGCCCACATGATTCTGCCGAATGACTTTGTGACCTAAAAATTCACTCACGCGAGACACCGCATCGCCAATAATGGCCGAGCGCAAGTGGCCTACGTGCATCTCTTTCGCCAGGTTTGGTGACGAGTAGTCAATAACGATGGTTTCGCTGTTATCCGCGGCATCGACGTTCAGGCGGTCACTACTGAACATAGCGCTCAGCTGATCTTTCAACTGGTCCTGAGAGATAGTGAAATTAATAAAACCCGGCCCGGCAATATCAGTTTTTGCCAGCAACGTATTTTCTGGAATTGCCTCAATAATGGCTTCTGCTAACTGACGCGGGTTTGACTTAGCAGGCTTCGCCAACATCAGTGCGAGGTTCGTCGCAAAATCACCGTGCGATTTGTCTCGGGGACGGTCCAACTTAATGTTTACTGGGAGATCATCAGGCAAAGTGCCCTGTGTTTTAAGTTGACCAATCGCTTCGGCCAGTAACTGTTCAAGTTGTTCTTTCATTAATGCGACTACCTGTATGAAAAATCGAAGAGGAAATTCAAGACGCTCAAATTCAAAGCGTATAGTTTAATCGCTACGCCCGATAAAAAAAACCGCTTAAGCGTTAATCAGCTAAAGTCTTGTGGGTCGATATCCAGCGACCAACGTACTTTCTTCAATAACGGCAAGGCGTTAATTTGCGGCAGCAAGTGCTCAATAAGCTGGAATCGCAGCTTCCTTGAAGGACAATGTAACAGCAATTGATACCGGTAACGACCGGCTTTACGTTCCATTAGTGCCGGCATTGGGCCTAATAAAAAAGCCCCTTCTACGTCGGGCATTAACTGCTGAATTTGAGTCATTGCCTGTATGACCGCGTCGCGGTCAGTTGCTTCTGCTCGAAACAGCGCCAAATAAGAAAATGGCGGCAACTCACTTTGCTGACGTTCAGCAAGGGCGGTTAACGCAAAGTGCGAATACCCGTTGTTAAGCAAGTCCTGAATGAGCTCATGTTCAGGGTGATGGGTCTGCAATACCACTTTACCCGCTTTATGCTCTCGTCCGGCGCGTCCCGCAACCTGGGTATACAGCTGCCCCAGGCGTTCCGCAGCCCGAAAGTCCGCACTGTACAGCGCACCGTCAACATCCAGCAAAGCAACCAAAGTAACATTGGGAAAATGGTGCCCTTTTGCCAGCATTTGCGTACCAACCAACAGCGGGTACTCGTTATTAGTCGCTTTTTGCAGGTATTCGTCCAGCTGACCTTTGCGACGTGTAGAGTCCCTGTCAATACGCAGCACACCACGCCCCGGGAACAAGTCTTTTAATGTGTGTTCAAGCTGCTCGGTGCCGACCCCATGCGAAATAAGCTGCGGCGAACCACACGAGCCGCATTGTCGCGGTATCCGCTGCTGGCTACCACAATGGTGACACTGCAGTTGCTGGTGAGTCTTATGCACTGTGTAATAAGCGTCACAACGGTGGCATTGCGCCAGCCAGCCACACTCATGACACATCAAAGCAGGCGCAAAGCCACGGCGGTTTAGAAACAGTAACACCTGGTTGCCGCGCTCAATTTCGGTTTGAATTTGCTCCTGCAACGCTTTTGAAATACCGGCTTTTACCGGCTGCTGTTTCAAGTCAATAAGCTCGTGCTTGACCATTTCCGCACCGCCGGCTCGCTGACCCAACTTAAGCCAGTGGAAGCGTTTACTCACCGCGTTATTTAATGTTTCTAATGAGGCTGTCGCACTGCCAAGTACCAACGGTATATCTAAAAGCGCCGCACGCTTCGTGGCTAAGTCCCGCGCATGATACCGAAAACCGTCCTGCTGTTTGTAAGACAAGTCATGCTCTTCATCCACAACAATAAGGCCGAGCTTTTGGCAGGGGGTAAACACCGCCGAACGGGTACCAATAACAATCGCAGCATGGCCGTGCTTTGCATCCAGCCAGGTATTTAAGCGCTCGCGGTCACTCATGGCAGAGTGCAGCATCACCACAGGCACATCGAAGCGCTCTTTAAAGCGCTGCAGGGTCTGCGGTGTCAGGCCAATTTCCGGCACCAATACCAACACTTGCTCACCACGTTCCAGCACCGGTTGCATGGCTTGTAAATACACTTCTGTTTTACCACTGCCGGTAACCCCCTCCAGCAACAACGTACTATGCTTGCGCTGCTGGTTAATGGTCGATACCGCCACAGCCTGCTCGGTATTCAGCGAGTGACCTTCCTCACGCAATACCGTCTGCTGACTGCGCCAGTCTTTCGGCTTCTTCGGTGCCCGTTCCTGAACGGTTATCCAACCTTTGTCCTGCAACGTTCTGAGCACCGCCGAGCTTACGCCAATATCACTTAAGTCACTGCGCCGCAGCGGTTGGTGCTTCAGAGCGGCCAACACCTGCTGTTGTCGTGTTGCCCCTTTCAAGTCGTTAATGGACTGTGCCAGCCCCAAGTCGGTTAACGCGTAGAAGGTTTCGGTTAAATACTCGGGTGCATCGCCTTTTCGCAACAGCACCGGTAAACTGTTTGCCGCAGCGTCTCCCAACGAATGATGGTAGTAATCGGCCGCCCAGTTGACGAGCTGCCACACATCGTCTGGCCACAACCGATTAGAGTCGAGCACGTTTTTTACGTATTTCAGCTCAAATTCAGGCGCAGGATCATTTGCTTCACTGACAACATAGCCAACCAGCTGACGTTGTCCGAAGGGTACGCGCACTCTTACGCCCTGCGGCAATGGCTCAGGGCTGTTGCACAGGTAGTCATAAGTTTGTCTAAGAGGCAGTGGCAACGCAATTTTATAGCGCCGCTCACCACTGGTATTGGCTTGCGTCATGGCTCTATTTTGAAACGCGGACACCGATAATACAAGGCAATAGATTCTGCTTGATCACAAGCCGTTGATCGCTTAAAATGCGCGGCTCTTAAATCATTGATGTTTTTTTGCGCATGGTGTTCGGCTTTGGATCGAATGGCGATGCGGCCCATAACTGAGGTAACCCCATGAAACAAGGTATTCATCCTAAGTACGAAGCAATTAACGTAACTTGCTCTTGCGGCAATAAATTTGAAACTCGTTCTACCCGCACCGAAGACTTGCTGGTTGACGTATGTTCAGAGTGCCACCCATTCTACACTGGTAAGCAACGTGTAATGGACACTGGTGGTCGTGTCGACAAATTTAAGAAGCGTTTTGGCGCTCTGGGCAAGAAATAAGCCTAAGAAAAGCTATAGAAAACGCTACTTTAGAGTAGATTTATTAGAAAAGGCGCTAAACAGCGCCTTTTTTGTTTCCCGCACCGCTGAAAAGCCTATTGTTAAAGAAAAGTTAACCGGTGTACTTTTAACCACCCTAAAAGTTTACTGCCAGCTAACTTACGGGAGGTATGATTTGTTTCTTCACTGAGAAGCGATAGACTGTCATTATTCTCAGTAACGCAAATTGGGCAACGCACCTCATGACTGACTTTCGCCAACAGGCACTGGACTACCACGAATACCCAACCCCCGGAAAAATATCGGTTGAGCTCACCACCCCCGCTGAAACCAGTAAAGACTTAGCATTGGCATACAGCCCAGGTGTTGCCGAGCCCGTGCGAGAAATAGCACAAGACCCGGACAATGCCTATCGTTACACCGCAAAAGGCAATATGGTCGCGGTTATTTCCAACGGCACCGCTATTCTTGGTTTAGGTAACTTAGGTCCGTTAGCCTCTAAGCCGGTTATGGAAGGTAAAGCGCTGTTGTTCAAGCGCTTCGCCGGGCTGGACTCAATAGATATTGAGGTGAGTCACCGCACCACACAGGACTTTATCAATACGGTCGCTAACATTGCCGATACCTTCGGTGGTATTAACTTAGAAGATATTAAAGCGCCCGAGTGCTTCGAAATTGAACAAGCGCTAATTGAACGCTGTAATGTCCCGGTTTTTCACGATGATCAGCACGGTACCGCCATTGTTACCGCTGCCGGTATGCTCAACGCACTGGAAATTCAGGGTAAAAAACTGGCTGACTCACGCATTGTTTGTTTAGGTGCCGGCGCTGCCGCTATTGCTTGTATGGAGTTGCTGATTAAATGCGGCGCTCAGCGCGAGCACATTTATATGCTCGACTCAAAAGGCGTTATTCATACACGCCGCGACGACTTAAATGAGTACAAGCAACTGTTTGCAAACAACACCGACAAGCGCACATTAAAAGACGTAATTGACGGTGCAGATATTTTCGTTGGCGTGTCGGGCCCCGACCTATTAAGCCCGGAAGAGTTAAAACTCATGGCACCCAACCCGGTGATATTTGCCTGCTCTAACCCTGACCCGGAAATTAAACCTGAAGTAGCAATGGCTGCGCGAGATGACCTTATTATGGGGACAGGTCGCTCTGACTATCCAAATCAGGTTAATAACGTACTTTGCTTTCCGTTCATGTTCCGTGGGGCGTTAGACGTACGGGCTACCGCTATTAATGACGAAATGAAAGTGGCAGCGGTAGAAGCTATTCGCCAACTCGCCAAAGAAGAAGTACCGGACTCAGTACTGAAAGGCGCAGGAGAAAAGTCGCTAACCTTCGGCAGAGACTACATTATTCCTAAACCTATTGATCCACGTTTGTGTCAGCGCGTTGCCCGCGCAGTTGCGGAGGCCGCAGTGAAGTCCGGCGTCGCCAAAATCGATATGCCGGACAATTATATGATGGATTAATCGTCCAAGTCGTCGTCGGTGGGGATGGGCAAACCACGTTTTTCCAGCTCATCTCGCACCGCTTTTGGTATTTTCTCAGGGTTCGTTTTTTTCAAGTCATCGTCTGTGGGTAACGGCTGCCCCGTAAAAGCGTGTAAAAAAGCCTCACACAGTAGTTCGCTGTTGGTAGCATGGCGCAAATTGTTAACCTGACGGCGAGTTCGCTCATCCGTAAGAACTTTCAGTACGCGGGTCGGAATAGACACCGTTACTTTTTTTACCTGTTGGCTCTTACGACCATGTTCAGCGTATGGGTAGATATATTCACCGTTCCACTTCATTATTTTTGCCCTGCGTTATAACAAAACCACATAAGTTATATTGAATTGTACCCAACTGAGCCGCCCCGTCAATTTTTATCCGTCTAGATGGCTAAAAATTGCTGACATTTGCGTCACAATATTTTAGCCTTAGGGAAACAGCGCTTTCCAAAGCCACAGTAGACGCAGAGTTATTAAGGAAAAAGGGATGACAGACGTACCGATCACTGACGCAGAAAAACAAAACGTGGCTGACAGCGTGCAAGTACATAAATTTGGCGGCAGCAGCTTAGCAGACGCATTCTGTTACCGCCGCGTTGCGCGTATTGTAACAGAATACGCCGGCGCCAGTGATCTCGTTGTGGTTTCGGCGGCTGGCGACACCACCAACCGCATACTTGCCATTATTAACGCCAAAGACAATCCAGGCGACACGGCATCTATTTTACTTGACCAACTCGAGCAGTTTCAGCAGGGGCTTATTACAGAGTTATTAAGCGGTGATTTGGCTGAACGTTTGCTTGAGCAGTCACGCAAGGACTTTGCCCGTTGGCGTCAATGGCTGGCCGGCGAAGAAATAATAACGCACAACGCAGAGCTTTTATCTTACGGTGAGCTCTGGTCTGCCCGCTTACTGGCGGCTTTACTGCAAAAGCAAGGTACACGTGCCGACTACATCGATGCCCGTGACTTTTTATTAGCCGCCGATGCCCCTGAACCCGTTATTCAGGTCGAAAAATCACGCGAGAATTTGCTCAAACGTGTCGCGCCGCACTCAGGCACCCGTTTTATTGTCACTGGCTTTATCGCACGCGGTTTAAATGGCGAAAGCCTGACATTGGGTCGTAACGGCAGTGACTACTCCGCTACCTTGGTCGGCAGTTTGCTCGACGTAAAACAAGTCACGATTTGGAAAGACGTTGCCGGTGTTTATTCCGCCGATCCGCGCAAAGTCGAACGAGTTGTCAGTCTACCAACGCTCGACTGGACCGAAGCCGAAGAATTGGCTCGTCTGGGCAGCCCGGTTCTGCACCCCAGAACCTTTCAGCCGGTCGACCGTAACCGCATGGTCATTTCCGTTCGTTCCAGTTTGAAAGTGGAAAACCAGAAAACCCGCATTGGGCAGTTCCACGACACAGAGCCTCGCGGCAAAGTATTCACGTCGCTTTCTGAAGTGTTGCTGTTTAAAGTACAGCTGCACGACAAAGCGCTTGTTAAAAAGCTCGACGAGCTGGACTTAACGCCACTAGTCAGCTGGGTAGAGCCGGAAAATCACACTCAATATTTAGTCTTTCACCAAAACCATGCCGACTACCTTAACGAGTGGCTCGACAAGGTCGATGCCAACGATGCCATTACACAAATTCGCGGCTACTCAATGTTGGCCATTGTGGGCAATCGCATTCAGGAAACCGATCAGTTTTCGACCTTCAAACTGCAACTGTCTGAGCAAAAAGTACGTCGCTTCGTACTCAGTGAAAAAGGTGATTCTGCCGTTGCTATTTTAGAGCAATCACTCGACAGCCGACTGCTTAACCGCCTGCACAGCCAGCTCTTTAACTATCGCCGCAGTTTGGGTGTTTTAGTGATTGGTCGCGGCAATATTGGCAGTGCCTGGCTCGAGTTGTTCCGTCAACAGCGTGACCGCATTAACCAAGTCATGGACGTACGGGTTATTGGCATTGCTAACTCACGCCAGCTTTGGCTGGATTACAACGGGGTCGACTTAGGTGAGTGGGCCAGCGACTTTGACCGTTTGGCACGCCCTTATGTGTTAACCGAACTGCTAAGAGAGCTACCTAACGCGCCTTATGACGAACTTGTCGTTATTGATTTAACCGATGCCAAACAGATAGCGCAACTGTACCCAAGCTTGTTTGCCAACGGCATGCACATTATTAGCGCCAACAAGCGCGCAGGCTCGGCCGACGAGGCTTTGTACCGCGAAATACGCACCATTCAACACGAGTACAAACGCGAGTGGCTATACAACACCACGGTTGGCGCCGGGCTTCCGCTTAACTATGCCATTAACGACCTGCGTAACTCAGGCGATGAAATTCGCAGTATTTCGGGCATATTCTCCGGCACAATGTCCTGGTTGTTCGAAAACTTCACCAAAGGCGTCAACTTTAGTGACTTAGTCAAAGAAGCCAAGACCCGAGGTTACACCGAGCCGGATCCACGCGAGGATCTCTCCTGTCAGGACTTAGTCCGAAAACTGCTTATTCTTGCGCGCGAAATTGGCTTAAAACTCGACTGGCAGGACATACAGGTTCAGTCGCTGGTGCCAGAGCATTTGCGGGATATATCTGCTGCTGAGTTTATGGATAAAGTAACGGATATGGATGAACCCATGAACCAAATGCTGGAAGAAGCGGCGAAAGACGCAAAAGTACCGCGCTTACTGGCCAGCTTTTCGGTGAGCCAGGACAATAAAGTCACTGCAAGCATTGGTATTGAATACATACCTGAGGGCGATATGCTGGCGAACCTTATTCCAGGCGAGAATATCTTCGTGATTTATACAGACTGGTATTCGGAAATGCCATTAGTAATTAGCGGCCCGGGAGCCGGCAAGCACGTCACAGCCGGCGGGGTGCAGTCAGACCTTAACCAGCTACTTGGGAAGCTGTCTGTCGGTCATTAATTTTCGGTTCAATAGGCGGGCGTTAAAACAACCCGCCTTCATCCTCGAATATATCGTCGTTGTTACTGTCGCCGCGAACGTACTCCGTAGGCTCTGTACCTTTAATAAAGTACTCGAACCGTGAGGTATAGTCGTTTTTGCGCGACAGTTTGCCGGTTTCTAAATCGATACGAACATTCACCACGCCCGGCGGAATACTAAATTCTCGCGCCGGGTATTCAGGAATCGCTTTTTCCATAAAGAGTATCCAGCCCGGTAAAGCTGTTTTTGCGCCGGCTTCACCGCCTGTTATCGCTTGTTGGCTCGAGTCCACGTCAGGGTGCTTACTGGTGCGCCCCAGCTTTCTTGAAACGTCATCAAAACCAACCCAGGTGGTCGTCACTAAGCCTGAAGTGAAACCCGAGAACCAAGTGTCCCGCACGTCATTGGTGGTACCGGTTTTACCGGCAATGTTACGACCCACTTCCTGAGTAATAGGCTTCGAACGCTGAATACGCCAGGACGTACCATTCCAGCCGGTGCCATTTGGCCAGCTGCCACCACCCCAAACGGCAGAGTTCATTGCCTGCTCAACCAAAAACGCGTTCTGTTCGCTAATAACTTGAGGAGCTGGCTTTTCGCAGTCGTAACAAGCCCGCACCGGATCAGCCTTATAAACCGTATTGCCATCCATATCTTCAATTCGGTCGATAAAGTACGGTTCGACTAAAAAGCCGCCATTCGCAAATACCGCATAGGCCCGTGCCACTTCCATTGGGGTCATCGATAACGAGCCCAGTGACAGCGATTCATTTTCAGGAATGGTATCTCTTTTTAAACCAAACTTAGCAATGTGGCCGGCAACTTTCTCAACACCAACCTCGCGAATTAAGCGCACAGATACCACGTTTTTAGACTTCGCCAGGCCTTTTCTCAAGCGAATAGGCCCTTCATAGACCTCGGGCGAGTTCTTTGGACGCCACGCAATGCCTGACCCCGGGTTCCATTGGTTGATGGGTGCGTCATTGACCAAAGTTGCTAACGTCAATCCTTCTTCAAACGCCGCTGAATAAATCAATGGCTTTATGTTCGACCCCACCTGACGCTCGGCCTGCAGCGCCCGGTTGTATTGACTCAGAGTGAAACTATACCCACCAACGACGGCAGCCACGGCGCCATCGTCTGGTCTTAGCGACGCAATTGCTGAACTCGGCTCGGGTATTTGCGCTAAACGCCATTGCTCGTTAACGGTGCGCAACCAAATAACGTGTCCCGGCTGCATAATATCGGATGCGGTTTCTGGTGGCTCGCCCTGACGTTCTTCATTGAGGTATTCGCGCGCCCAGTGCATCGACTCCCAGGGCAAAGTAACAGCACCAGCGCCTTTGACCATCACAGTTGCCGTCTGCTCCTCAACGCCAGTAACAACAGCAGGTGTTACATCGCCAATGCGTTTCAGCTGCTCTAAATACTGCTCTATTTCTTCTTGAGGTAACGCTTCCTGGCCTTCTTCTTCAGACCAGAGAATACTGATAGGTCCGCGATAACCGTGACGTTCGTCGTAGCTATGCAGGTTATCCCACACGGCTTGACGAGCGGCTAACTGAACATCACTTTTTACCGTTGTGTAAACGTTGTAACCGCCAGTATAAGCCTCTTCTTCACCAAAACGGTCGACCATTTCCTGACGCACCATTTCTGCCAGGTAAGGAGCACTCACGGTAACTTCGGCGCCATGTCGACGTGCTGTCACCGGCGCATTCGCCGCTTCATTAAATTGCTCACGAGTAATTTTGTTTTCATCCAGCATACGCAGCAGTACAACTCTGCGGCGCTCTTTTGACGCCTGCGGATGAGAAATAGGATTTAAGTTAGAAGGCGCTTTCGGCAAACCTGCCAGCGTCGCCATTTGTGCCAGCGTTAACTCATGCAACTGTTTACCGTAATAAACCTGGGCTGCTGCACCAATACCGTGAGCTCGATGACCAAAGGTAATTTTATTTAAGTAAAGCTCCAGAATTTCGTCTTTACTCAGTTGCTGTTCAATATGCACAGCAATAAAGGACTCTTTAATTTTACGCATGAGCGCGCGCTCAAACGTCAAAAAGAAGTTTCGCGCCAGCTGCATAGTAATGGTACTGGCCCCTTGCTGCACTTCACCGGTTGTTATGAGCACGCTAAACGCCCGCATAACGCCAATAGGGTCAACACCAAAGTGTTCGTAAAAACGACTGTCTTCGGTCGCCAGGAAGGCATCAATAAGTGGCTGAGGTACATCTTCGAGCTTAATCGGAATACGGCGTTTTTCACCAAATTGCGAGATCAGCTTCCCGTCGGCCGTAAATACCTGCATTGGGGTCTGCCAACGAACATCGCGTAGCGTTTCGACACTAGGCAGTTCGGGTTTGACGTATAAATAAAGTCCACCAACTGTTGCACCACCAAGAACCACACAAATTAACATTGTGTAGAGTAGCCTTTTAAACCACTTCAATGACCTGCTCCATAACCACTTAAAATGTAACTGTCGGCAAAATAAGCATTTTCCGACACTACCTACCGTTCAATTCCTACCCGCATATTATGGCGGATTTTTGTTCAGAACACTACGATTGCATCTGGCTTTTACACAATAAGGATATTGTTTCATGTCGCTGCTTGAGCAAACACCCATCGCGGTCTGTATTCAGCAAGAAAATTGTAAAATTTTGCAGCTGAACAGAAGCCACGGACGCTTTACCGTTCAGAACTTTGCCCACGAACTGACCGCCCAATTAACCACCCAGCGGTTCAAACGCTGTGGCTTAATATCAGCGTTAGACTATCAAGCCGTGCATTACCAGCAGCTGTCTAACGAATCTTCTACCGTCAGTGTTGAGGAAAGTATTTTACAGCAGCTGCCCTCAACTATGGACAACGAAGCCGGTTTTTCTTACGACTTTATTCAGCATGACAGCGGTCAAATCGAGGCAGCGATAAGTTCGGAGCGTGCACTGCAACAGTTAATATCGGACTTGGCGCCTCTTAACATTCCGGTCAAAGTCATTGAGCCTATTTACCATTCGATAATTCGCGCCACCAATACACTCATTCCGTATTTATGGCCGGAAGGTGCTCGCTTTTCCTCGAACATGAAATGGATTATTGCTGAGTTGCGCCAAAAGGTGTCGACACTCATTTATTGCGAAAATGGCCGCTTTCAGCGATTCGAGAAACTGGCCACTGCTGAGTTGCTGCAAAAGGTCTCTGATATAGACGACTACTGGCTATTCAGCTTTGGCGATAAGGTCGCGCAATCCGCATTACACACAACGTGTGAGAGCCAGTCTTTCAGCAAGCACATTGCTTTATCTACCGCACCGCTGTTTGCTGACGAGCCCGCGCCCACTGTGTCCGCCTTAGACAACGAAATAGCCCTTGTCGGCTTAGCTCTCAGAGGGTTCAGTCAATGGCATCGTTAAACCTGGTTTCCAAAGACAACCGCTATCATGTTTTTAAGCATCCGGCACTGAGCTTTATTGGTGTCAGCTTGTGTCTGGGCGCTATTGCCTTAACGGTGCAGTTTATTGTCAGTTATCAGCCCATTATAGATAACGCCAATAAAATAGCTCTGCAGCAGTCTCAACAGTTAGAAAGCCGCAAGCACAAACAACACATTTATGAAAAGCAACGACAAGCACAGGTTAAAAGAGACGCCTTTTTGCGCAGGCAACAAAGTGTCAGTGATGAACTGAATGCATTTGCCGGGCTTCTAGAGAAACTGCCTATCGAGTCCGGCGAAGCCAGCATTAAGCTGAGCAACAGCCGACTGGAAGTGACCTCATTATACGACCGTATCGCCCAAACCGAGGCGTTAAAAAACTGGTTGAACGCGCACTGGAAAAACCCGGAAGTTGCCAGCTCCCTGCATCAGCAACTTCTGCCTGAAAAGCGCGTGCTGTTTGTACTAGAAAGGTCATCGTCATGAAAAGCTCGGTCACAAAAACTATCGGTTTTTGGTCAATCTTATTTGTTGCTATTTGCATTCTTTGCGCTGTGTCGGCCTATTTCTTTACCGCACATCAGTCGCACCGGTTACGTGAGCTTATTTCAGATAACGCAGAGCAGTTAGCCAGCCCCATTCCGACGCTTGCCGGAGAGCCTGCTAAGCTGAGTCCGTCAGCGCCAGTGGATGAGCTGCTATCTGATATTGTCCAACGCTACCCCATTAACCTTCACTACCAACGCTCTGGCTCTGCAGACAGCACCTGGCTGGTCACCATTGAAGCCGAACCCCAACAAGCAACGCGGTTCCTCGCTGAAGTTGTTCGTTCTCAATACAAACAATATTCACATTTTCCGGAGACAGAAAGCCTGCGTTGGGAATCGCTGGGCGCTATCAACAGTGGTGTTTACGGCGTACTCCAGTGGCAATTTCGGTGGCAAACCGAGCACAGCATCAGCCAATTAGAGAAGCCCATATACGCTAATCATTTTAAGCCCATTAATGTGCCGACCTTGTCCTGTTATGACAAACCATTTAGCGGCACACAGCCTCATTTTGTTGTGCCTCAAATGTCTGATGCAAGGTTAACCGCCATACAAACCGTTCCCAACCGCAAAGTCATTTTTAAAAGCCAAAACCAGAAGTGGGTAACGGCTTTAGAGGGCGACTGGTTAGGACAACGCACCCAACTCGACACAATTCATTCAGACAGCTTAATCCTTTCTCACTGGCAACAGTCCGGAGACTGCTGGCATAAACACTCTGAACAACTGCGCATCAACAAGGAAAGTGACGCTTCATGAAGCATTTTATAACGACCTGCCTACTGGCCTCTTTATTTCTATTCCACACATCTTCGGTGAGCGCGAGTCGCTTAGACTGGACGCCACTTTTGTCTGAACAGCAGCTAAATGAGCCTGTTTCGCTGTCTACCGACGGCCTGCCGCTTCGACAGTTACTGCAACTGCTGGCCGACCAGCATGAACTGAATATTCTTATTGGTAACGACATAAGCGGAGAGTCGACCTTAAAACTGAACGGTGTCGCCTGGAAAAACGCCTTTGAAAGCGTCGTCAGTACACACGGCCTGCATTTAAAGCGGCAGGGCGATTTGTTGTGGGTAACCACCGAGCCTCAGGAGCAAGAAGACAACGACGAGCGTACCTCTACTCTTTTGCGCATTAACTTTGCCAAAGCCGCAGACTTAGCCGCGTTACTGAAGAACGACCAGCAAAGCTTCTTGTCGGAAGGCGGTGCCGTTAGCGTCGACGAACGCACCAATACGTTGATTATTCGCGACACGCCCGAGCAAGTCGAGTCGGTTCGTCGAGTGATTGAAAAACTAGATATTCCGGTGCAACAGGTACTTATTGAAGCGCGCATGGTTACCGTTAAAGCCAACGTGAGTAAAGCACTGGGTGTACGCTGGGGCGCTTCTAACTATGGGTTGTCGGTGCCCGAAGAGGGAGCCGGTTTTATTAAAGGTATGCACGTCGACTTACCTGTCACCAACCCGGCAGGCACCTTTTCTGCCAATTTAGCCCGGTTAAGCGACGACATTCTGCTCGACTTGGAGCTCACCGCGCTGGAGCAGGAAAATAAAGCCGAAATTATTACCAGCCCGAAAATATTTACCTCTAACCAGCAAGCGGCCTACATTGAGCAAGGCACGGAGATTCCCTATGTTGAAACCGCAGCGCACGGTGCCACCGCGGTACAGTTTAAAAAAGCGGTAATGGGCCTTAGCGTGACGCCGCTGATCACACCCAACAATCATGTACTGATGGACTTAACCATTACCCAAAACACGCGAGGCGACACCGTTGCGACGCCCACCGGCCCCGCTGTCGCCATAGATACCCAGGAAATGTCCACTCGGGTGCTGGCTCGCAATGGGGAAACCATCGTACTTGGCGGAATATTTCAGGAACACAGCTTGAATGATGACAGTCGCGTCCCCATCTTAGGGTCTGTTCCAGTGTTAGGTAGTCTGTTCTCACATGAGCAGCAACGCAAAGAGAAACGTGAGTTGATGATATTCGTCACACCAACGATTCTGCAGCAAAACTAACACGGCTACCAATGGCTATTGCTAAAGTGACTCCGAGTTGAGATAATCCCGCTTCTTTTCGTTGGGTTGGGAGATTCTCCAGACACTCCGGATTCGTGAGTTACAGCTAATTTTAACCAATGATGTAAGCAGGAATATGGCTGAGAAACGTAATATTTTTCTTGTTGGGCCCATGGGGGCTGGCAAAAGTACGATTGGCCGTCAAATCGCCAGACAATTACATTTAGACTTTTATGACTCTGATTCAGAGATAGAGCGCCGTACCGGTGCGGATATCAGCTGGGTGTTTGAGCTGGAAGGTGAAGAAGGCTTCCGCGCGCGTGAAGAGAAAGTCATAGAAGAACTCACTGAGAAAATGGGCATAGTGCTTGCAACCGGTGGTGGCTCGGTAATGAGCAAAGAAAGCCGTAACCGTTTATCAGCCCGGGGTATTGTGGTTTATTTAAAAACCCCGATTGAGAAGCAATTAGCACGTACCCAGCGTGATAAACGTCGTCCTCTTATTGCAGAAGCCGACGACCCGCGTGAAGTATTAGAAGAGCTTGCTGACGTACGTAACCCGCTGTACGAAGAAATTGCGGACATTACCGTACAAACTGACGACCAAAGTGCAAAATTTGTCGTCAATGACATTATTGATCAGCTCGATACCATTAACGGGCTGGGATAAAACAAAGGAGCTGCGTTCATGGCCGAGGTTCAAGTCTCATTAGGCGAACGCAGCTACACTATCCATATTGGCAACGAACAACTTGCCAACTTCCGCACAACCAACGCCCATAAACTCAATAAACAGCTGTTTATTATCACCAATCCAACGGTGAGCCAGTACTATCTTAAGCCCTTGCTGAACGTGCTAACCGACCACCATGTCGACTTTTTTGAAATGCGCGACGGCGAGCAGTTTAAGAACCTCGACAGTTACGCTGAAATAATGGACCGGTTAATCAGTAAAGGCTACAACCGCGACTGCGGCATTATTGCCTTAGGCGGAGGTGTGGTTGGCGACTTAGCAGGCTTTGTGGCCGCGACTTTTCAACGTGGCGTCGATTTTTATCAAATACCGACAACCTTGTTGTCGCAAGTGGACTCTTCGGTGGGCGGGAAAACCGCCGTAAACCATCCTCACGGTAAAAACCTTATTGGTGCGTTTTACCAACCTAAGTCGGTCACTATCGATATCGACTGCCTGCAAACCTTAACCGAACGAGACTTTCGCAGTGGCCTGGCGGAAATTGTTAAGTACGGCATTATTTATGACGCCGACTTTTTCCATTGGCTGGAGCACCACGCGGCAGAGTTAAAACAGCAAGATCCTGACGCTTTAACCTATGCCATAAAGCGCAGCTGTGAAATAAAAGCCGATGTCGTGGCTAAAGATGAGCGCGAAAAAGGCTTACGAGCACTTTTGAACCTCGGTCACACCTTTGGACACGCCATTGAAGCCGCCACAACCTACGGCGAATGGACACATGGCGAAGCCGTTTCTGCTGGCATCATAATTGCATCTAAGCTGTCAGAAGTGACTCAGCGGCTATCGGCGTCAGATTTTCGACGAATTAAAGAGCTGCTGACAGCGTTTGAACTGCCAATCCATTGCCCGGACATGCCGTGGGAGTCGTGGTTGGAGTACATGCAGCGTGACAAAAAGGTCAAAGACGGCCAGCTGCATTTTGTATTGCCTACCGCCATTGGCCAGGCAGACGTTGTCAAAGATATAGAGCACACTACCGTTGCTGCTGTGATCACTGAATGTTGCTAACGCACCTGCGTTATCTCTATTCGGCTAAACAGACAGGAACGAAACGATGCAAGCACTTGCGACCACACAACACATTGTTGCCGCACCGGTAAAAAATAAACCGAGCCAGCAGCAGGCGATTGATCAACTTCATCAACAATGCCAGCAAAGTGTGTCTTTAATTATGCTGCACGGCGCTGAAGGTAGCGGTAAAACAACCGTTGCAGAGCTTTTTCTGGAGCAAGCGTCAGACTATGCAGAAGTCGCTTTCATTTCAGCCAACGAGCGTTCAATCAACGACCGTCTGCGGGCGCAAATCCTGAATCAGCTGTTTGGTACTATCAGCATTAGTGACGAGTCACTCAGCCGCCAAATTCAGCGCCAACGCCCCCTGAACCACGCCATTATTGTGATAGACAACGGCGAATACCTGTCTGAAAGTTTTCTGGCCGAGTGCATATCAACAGTTTCACAACTCAGCGCCATTGGCCAACGCACCAGCATTATCGTTGCCGGTAGTTCGCGTTGGGCACAGCAGCAACGCCCGGCACCACACCTTCGCGTGCAAGGCCCGGCTATGGTTGAAGTGCAGCCGTTTAGCCATGAAGAGCAAATACGTTTTGTACAAGCGCTACTACCGGAAAAGCAACGTAGCTTCTGGAACTTAGAGCGCGTTCAGCAGTTTTTAAACTCAATTAACGGCTACCCCGGCGAAATTCAGCAGCGCCTGCAACTGACTTTAACCACTCAGGCGGCGCGCTATCGTGACTCCTCGACGACAGAACAAGAGCAAAGTGCATCGGCAAGTGCGTCTGAGTCAGACACGGAGAAGACGCCTTCAAAAATGAAGTTGTGGCCTCTTATTTTAATTGCGGCACTTATCAGCACCGCTGTCGCCGGCTACCTGAACAAAGACCAGTTACTGCCGTTATGGGAACAGTTCAACAGCTCAGCCGCCAGCACGACCCAAGAGGAAGCGTTGCCAGACACAACTGACGCAGCATCCGCACAAGCAAGCGAGGGTGAGGGCGAGCCTGCTCCGGCTCAGGCAGAAGAGCCACAAACAACCGAGTTACCAACCTTTGAACCTATCAACGAGCGTTCTTTAGAGCTTGTTCCTGAAGAGTTGGCATCGTCTTATCGAGCTTCTTTGGGTACTCTAAATAACAAAGCCGCCGCTGAAATTACAGAAGGTGATATCAGCGTTGGTTTCATTAAAGAGCAGCAACCGAAAGAGGCTGCGCCAGCAGAAACAGAAGCAAGCCAGCCCGCCCAAGCGGAGCCGGCGACAACTCAAACGGCACAGACTCAGGAACTACCGTTTAATACCGAATGGGCACTGAGTCAGCCGACCGACAGTTACACCTTACAAATTAGTATTATCAGCGACACGCAGCTGCTGTCAGATTTTCGCCAGGACTACGGCTTAACTGACAATACGCAGGTATACCAGCGCGCCGATAACCGCTATGTCATTATTTTTGGTAGCCACAATAGTATTGAACAGGCACGCAATGCCGCTAGCGAACTGCCTCAGGCGGTTCAGCAAATGGAGCCCTGGGCTAAGTCATTTGCCAGCGTTCATGCCGACATTCAGGGACGTTAATACTCACAGCAATTTTCATCCCCCGGCCTTTGGGTTACAATCCGTTGAGGATCAACCAACGGCCGGCGCATGAAGAAGAATCGGGCATTTTTAAAATGGGCAGGCGGTAAGTACTCACTTATCGAGCCAATATCAGCACGCTTGCCGCAAGGTAAAAAGCTCATTGAGCCCTTTGTTGGTGCCGGCTCCGTGTTTCTGAACACAGACTACGACAGTTACCTGCTGAACGACATTAATCAGGACTTAATAACCCTGTATCAGTTCGTGAAGCGTCGCCCTAAAACCTTTATTCAGGACGCCCGCAAGCTTTTCATTGACCGTAATAACCAGCCCGACGCTTACTACGCGCTACGCGCAGAGTTTAACGCCAGCAGCGACCCTTATTACCGCTCTTTGCTGTTCTTGTATATGAACCGACATGGTTATAACGGCTTATGCCGCTACAACAGCAAAGGTATTTTTAACGTTCCCTTTGGCGACTACCGAAAGCCCTATTTCCCGGAAAAAGAGCTCGAGCATTTTGCCGAAAAAGCCCGCAAAGCCAAGTTTATTTGTCGGCCGTTCGAGCAGGTTTTCCGCCGCGCACGTCAGGGCGACGTTATTTATTGCGACCCTCCGTATGCGCCGTTAGTGCAGGCCTCTAACTTTACCAGTTACGCCACCGGTGGCTTTGGTCTAACCGACCAACACGAGCTCGCACGCCGGGCGGCGCAAGTGGCTAAGAAAAGAGACATACCGGTACTTATTAGCAATCACGATACTGAACTAACGCGGGCTCTCTACAAACAAGCGGATATCAGCAGCTTGTCGGTGTCGCGCAGTATTAGTCAAAAGGGTGACGGCCGTAAACCCGTTACCGAACTGCTTGCGCTCTATAATACGGATTCAGCCGCAAGCAATGTCGTATCTATTAATAAAAAACTGAAGAAAGTAGGCACATGAACTGGCATTTAAAAGCATTTAACGACCTTTCACTGCACGATCTCTACGACTTACTGAAAGTTCGCCAGGAGGTATTCGTTGTCGAGCAAACCTGTCCGTACCTCGATGCGGACGGCGCCGATGAACACGCACTGCATTTATACGCACGCAATACCGCCGATGAAATGGTCGCCTACGCGCGTCTATACCTTGCCACCGCAGGCACTGGCTACTCGCGTATTGGCCGCGTATTAACCCACGAGAAAGTACGCCGTCAAAAGCTTGGCATTGAGCTTATGCAGCGTAGCATCGACTATCTTGAGAAGTATGCACCGCAGGCGCCTATTCGTGTGGGTGCTCAGGTTTATCTACTCGACTTTTATAAAAGCTTCGGCTTTGAGCCTATCAGCGAAGAATACCTGGAAGACGACATTCCACACATTGATATGCAACGTAAGGCGGCTCAGTGACCGTCACAGCTCGGGTTCCGGTGCTTGCAAGCAGCGATGCTGACATCGTTGCCGCAAAAACTATTGCCGAGCGTTGGGGGCTGCCGTCGGAAGCCAGAGACGATGACGCTTTTCAACTGTGGTTGAATGAAGGCGTGTTAGCCCTGCACTGGCTGCAAAGCCCACAAAAAATGTCACCGCTAGTGGTCGACTTTCATCAGGGAAAAGCCGCGTACCGTGCGCAGAATACGCAATTAAAAAACGAAGCCATTGCCAAGGCGGTGGGTGTTACCGGGCAGTTCAAACCGTCGGTGGTTGACGGCACTGCCGGCCTTGGCCGAGACGCCTTTGTACTGGCCGGGTTGGGCTGCGACGTGCAGCTTATAGAACGGCACCCGGTGGTCGCTGCGCTGCTCGATAACGGCCTGCACAGAGCTCAGCTAGAAGCCGACGCTATTGGCGAAGCCTGTCAGCGAATGCACCTAATAGGCACTGACAACTTATACACCGGCAAAGGCTTTACCCACGAGCCCGACGTGGTGTATTTAGACCCAATGTACCCAAAAACCGGCAAGCAAAAAGCGCAGGTGAAAAAGGACATGCAAATGTTTCAGCAGTTGGTCGGCAGCGACAACGACGCTGATTCGCTACTGGAGCCTGCACTTGCCCATGCTAAATTCCGGGTGGTGGTTAAGCGCCCGAACAGCGCACCTTTTCTGGCAGAGCGTGAACCAAATAGCCAAATTAAGAGTAAAAAGCATCGCTTTGATGTTTACATAAAACGAGGTTTCAATGAGTCAGCAAATTAAAGAAGGCGATAAAATTCCATCCGGTTCACTGACCAGCAAAGGTGAGCTTGGCATTCAAAATTACGACCCGGCAGAGATATTTGCTAAAGGCACCCACATATTGTTCTCCGTACCTGGCGCCTTTACTCCGACCTGTTCGGAAAAACACTTGCCCGGTTATGTCGAACACGCGGAAGCACTTGAAGAAGCTGGTGTTTTAAGCATTAACTGCGTGGCCGTTAATGACGCCTTTGTGATGAAAGCCTGGGGCGAGTCGTTAGGGGTCGGAGAAAAAGTTCGGTTATTGTCAGACGGTAACGGCGCTTACAACCAAATGCTGGGCCTGGCAATGGACACTGGCAACTTTGGCGGTATTCGCTCAAAACGCTATGCCATGATCATTACCGACGGCACCGTTAAAGGCTTGTACGTTGAAGACGAAAAAGCCTTTGAAGTCAGCAAAGCGGAATACATTTTGGAGCAATTGCAAAAGTAATGTCGAACTGGGATGTCATTGTTATTGGTGCCGGCGCAGCAGGACTTCACTGCGCTGCGCACGCGGCTAAACGCGGTAAGTCGGTATTAGTGCTTGATCACGCCAAGCAGGCAGGGAAAAAGATACTGATATCTGGCGGCGGCCGCTGTAATTTCACCAATATGTACGCAGGCCCCGATAACTTTTTGTCATCCAACCCGCATTTTTGTAAGTCCGCGCTTAGCCGCTACACCCAATGGGACTTTATTGGGTTAGTAGCTGAGTACGGCATTCCCTACCATGAGAAAACCTTAGGCCAGCTGTTTTGCGACGACTCCGCCAAAGACATTGTGCGCATGCTAATGAGCGAGTGCGACCGCTACGGCGCGCGAGTACAGTTACGTACAGAGATTATGTCGGTGGACTTTGACGACGGGTATTGCATAGACACCAGCCGTGGTGAATACCGCAGCGACAAACTGGTGGTTGCCTGTGGCGGGCTCTCCATGCCTAAATTGGGCGCTACGCCTCTGGGCTACCAAATTGCCGAGCAGTTTGGGCACTCCATTGTGCCGGTACGCGCTGGCTTAGTGCCATTTACCCTGCAAGAAGAAGACAAAGAACGCTTTGCCGAGCTTTCAGGCGTTGCTGTACCAGTAACCGCAGAGGCTAACGACGGCTATTTCCGTGAAGCCATGCTGTTTACGCACCGAGGCGTCAGCGGCCCCGCAATTTTGCAGGTGTCGTCCTACTGGCAGCCCGGCGAAGCCGTGACCATTAATCTGCTGCCCGATTTAGACGCTTACGAATGGCTGAAAACACAACAGCAGCAACAACCTAAAAGCCAGCTCAACACCGTTTTACAAGCGCACTTCCCCAAACGCGTGGTTACCGCATTAGCCGAGCACCACCAATGGCCGTTAAGCAACAAACTGGCCGATACCTCGAACGCACAGTTCCAGACCATAGCCGACAACCTTAACCGCTGGCAGCTCAAACCCAACGGCACCGAAGGCTATCGCACCGCCGAAGTTACCCTAGGCGGCGTAAACGTCGACGAAATCAGCTCTAAAACCATGGAAAGCCAGAAGCAACCCGGTCTGTACTTCATTGGCGAAGTGCTGGACGTAACCGGCTGGTTGGGAGGCTTTAACTTCCAATGGGCTTGGAGCAGTGGCTTTGCTTGTGGGTCGGAGGTTTAGCTAAGAGTAGTTATTTTTATGAAGCAGGTTTATAAAATTACATACCCCACAGGTAAGATTTACGTCGGTAAAGACAGTATCGGTAGCTATAGGTATTACGGAAGTCCAGATATGCATGTTGTCAACGAGGACTTTTCCAAGCTACCAGAGTCAGTGCGGCAGGATTACACTATTCGTAAACAAATTCTTTGGGAGTCGGAAAACTGCTCTGAAGCTGAACTTTCAGCTAAAGAAGTTGAGTTCATTCGAGAGCTTCGGTCTAATGATCCAGAAATTGGATATAACCGCTGGCCAAAATTCAACGACGATATTTAGTGGTGAACTAAACTTGCTAAAAAACAAGGAATACAGCAGATAAGGAGCAAAGCATACTTCACCAAAATAGACTCCTTTCCTTAGAGTAACTAACCAGACTAACTATTGGAAAAAAGTAATTTACCAATGCTTAGCCGATTCAGTTGTTTTTTCGAGGTGTAGTTTGATGGTTGCTCTCAATAAATCTTGTAGATTGCTGGGAAAGACAAATCGAAGTTGTACGCTAACTGAAAGATTAATCTCTACTTGTCTTTTAATTGACTAGAGCCCTCCTCCATTTTTTTAGTACTCGATAAATCATTTCAGAATTCCGCAGCTCAGGCCGATTATCAAAGCACTAATGTCCGAAAGTGAGCCATGACTGAAGGCCAGTATCGAGCATGGACTGGATAGTTAGTCCTCTGAAACGCTACTGCGGATATATCAAAGCTAAAATCAGAATGTATAATGCGGTGACGGAATTTTTTGAGTAGACTTACATCCATAAATACCGTCAACCGATTTAATAGAGCCTAAAAGATAATGACTAGAAAAGTATCAGGATTCGATGAGGTTTTAGCCAAATATTTCGCGACAATGCTTCCTAATGCCGAACGCGAATATTTTCAAATTGTTAAGTCTTCTGTTGATGTTAGCGTATGGCTAGTTGGACTATCAACAGCCACAATTGCAGTTTTACTCGGTAGTGATTCTATTAAAGCGTTATTAAGTAGTGCTACTTTAGCGACAAGCTTAATAATATTTTCTTTGGTAACACTGTTTGGCGTGCTCCAGCGGATCCTATTTCATGTAGCGGAGTTAAAGAAGTGGCCTTTGTCATTAGGGTTACAAGCAGCATTGACGGGGTTAACAGATAAAACTCGAGTTGCTAGAGAACTGGATGAAGACTGGACTGTAAACGATATAGTGAACCGATTGAGAGAAGACTTTGGGGTTAACTATAATTTTCTTTTAAGACATAACTCCTCTATTGAAATGGCAAGAGATTCATACCGCGAGCAGCTTCACATTCATCGTGACTTCGAACAAGAGGGAATAAAACATTTAGCAAAGTTAATGTGTGCTTATTTTGGCTTACCTAAAGAGGAAGAAGATGGTTATTTTAATACCGAGGACTTAGACGCCAAAAGAAAACAAGCTCGTACCGTCAATAAAATATTTCGCGCATCGTTTTACTCCTATTATATCTCTGCTTCTCTTTTTGTAATTGCAATAATCACGTTGGTATATGGAGCCACCTAACCTCACAACCCCTCATACCCACCCCAACCTTCAGGGCATTTCCAGTTTTTAAGCCATGGTAGCACTTCGTTCGCCGGCATCGGTTTCGCAATGCCGTACCCTTGCCCCAGCACACAGCCTAGCTCTACCAACTGTTTACCCTGCGGCTCAGTTTCGACGCCTTCGGCGATAATGCTGAAGTTAAAGGCGTCGGCCAGGCCAATAATACCTTTCACAATGGCGAGATCGCCTTCGTCTGTCATCATATCGCGCACAAAGCTCTGGTCTATTTTAAGCGTTTGTGCCGGTAGGCGCTTCAGGTAGTCGAGTGCGGCAAAGCCGGTACCAAAGTCATCCAATGACACGGCTATGCCCATTTTTTTGCATTTCGCCAACACCTCGGCGGCCACATTAACTTTGCCAATGGCGGCGCTTTCCAGCACTTCTATTTCAAGAAACCTGGGTGACACATTGGGGTAATGGCGTAAGTGAGTGTTCACAGAGTCCAGGAACTCGTCGTCCAGCAGTTGCAGCGCGTTAATATTAACGCTCACCGGTAGCTCAATGCCTTGTTTGCGCCACTCACTGACTTGCTTCAGCGCTGCGTCGAGCACCCAGTTGCCGACATCAATGGAGAACGGATGTTCTTCAATAATAGGCAGGAAGTCTCCCGGTGGAACCAGGCCTCGTTCAGGGTCGCGCCAGCGCAGAAGCGCCTCAACGCCAATAACCTCGCAGGTTTTCATATTGACTTTAGGCTGGTAAAACAACTCGAGTTCATTATTGCTCATAGCCAGTTCCATCCGCTTAATGAGCTGCGTTAACTGGGTCTGCTCTTGCTCTCTTTGAGTATCAAACCAGGTTATGCGGTCGCGGCCGTTACGTTTTGCCTGATGCAGCGACTGGCTCGAGTGGCGAATGAGGGTATCGGCATCGTTGTCGTCCTGCGGATACGCCGTAACCCCAATACTGACCGTAATATCCATCGTGTATGAGCCAACCGTAACGGTTTCTGACAAGTCCGATTTTATGCGCTCGAGTACTTCATTAACTTTCAGTTCGGTTTCGCCACCTTCAATCACCAACAAGAACTCATCGCCACTGAGGCGGCCGACAGTGTCCCCGTCGCGCAAAGTTGCGCTAAGGCGTTTAGCGAGCTTTTCTATCACTTTGTCGCCAACGGTATGGCCAAACTGAGCATTAATATTCTTGAAGTTATCGACATCTATTGAGGCCACCACCACTATTTCGTTTTTACGGCTGGCAATACTTAAGGCGTGCTCTAAGCGGTCGCGCACCAGCAGAATATTGGGTAAGCCGGTCAGGGCATCGTGGTAGGTTCGGTATTCTAACTCCCGCTTATGAGCAAAGCTGCGTTCGGTGACATCGGAGCTAATGCCGACAAAGTTTTGCACCTCGCCTCGCTTATTTTTAATGGCGCTCATGGACGCCAGCTCCGCATAAAACTCGCCATTTTTACGGCGGTTCCAAAGCTCGCCCTGCCAAAAGCCGTCTTTTATCAGTTGCTGGAACATGGCTCGATAAAACGACTTACCCTGACGCCCCGACTTTAAAAAGCGAGGGTTCTTGCCAAGCACTTCACGTTTTTTATAACCGGTAATGCGAGTAAACGCGGGGTTCACATCGAGAATGCGGCCATCGGCGTCGGTAATAGTAATGCGGTCCTGCGTATGCTGAAAAACCGAGTCGGCCAGCATAATTTGCCGACGCACGTAGCGTAAAATTAGCCAGCTTAAAAACAGCCCACTGAGCAAAACAATTGGGGAAATAATGGCGTAACGCCACAACTCGTTTGTGGATGACACATAGGAGTCCGACGCAGCTTCCTTAATGGACGTTATTAACCGCTGCTCAACTGCCTGAACCGTCGTGATAAGTTGGGTTTGCTGGCTTATCCAGGTTTCTGCGTCCATAGCCTGCAACAGTTCACCGGGCGTGCGGGTCGCTAACAACCTTTGACGAAACTCGGTGGTTAATTCCGACAGCTCGTCCGCTGATTTGAGTGCGGTTTGGCTTTCAAAACCAATGAGTAAGCTACGCTGGCGACCGGCGTTGTAGGCCAGTTGGCGAATGTCATTCTGACTGATTTCGCCGGTGACCAACGCCTTACCGACAATGGCTCGCTCTTGCCCCAGCAGCTCTCTTAATCGGTTTAATATAAAGTAAGCATTTACTTCCCTGGAAAGACTAACAATAGGCAAGTCGCTCGCTAATTCACTGAGCTGGCTGTTGGTTTGTTGAATAACACTGGTATAAAACTGAATGGCTTCGTCAGCTGTGGCGACTTTGTTGTCGACACGTTCCCGCATGACCGGTAACTGACTGAGCGCGTCGGTCGTTACTCTAAGACTTTGGGAAAGCGACTGGGTTTCGGGGGTAATATCGACCGAGCTCAACTGCTGTTTTAAGTGCTCTAACTGTTCATTGGTTCTTTCACGGCTCTGCGCGAGCCTGGCTCTAAACCTTTCAGCGCCAGCATCGGCTATTAAGACACTCAAGCCACGCTCACGTTGCAATGTGCCTACAAGTTGACCGGCCGCCGTCACCAGCGTGATATTATCATTGAGTGCATCTAGTCTGTTTACCGACTGCCGCAGCTCCAGAATGTTCGAGCCTGACATCCAGATAACAGCGATAATCGGCAATAGCAAAGCCGCCGCAAAACGATAAGAAAGTGGCAGTTTGTCGAATAATTCGAGCGCGCGATATGAAATACGCTTTCTCCCCCGCAAGTTGAATTCCTTTTTAATCACTTACTTTTTGTAAGTGTATAATAAAACTCACCTGAATGAGTGATCTAAAACTGTTAATTCCGCTATAGTACAAGGATGAATCACTTTGGAGCCGTACAGTCATGAAAACATGGATAGGCATAGTCGCAACAGTCATTAGTTCTTTTACTTTTTCTGTCGCTCAGGCGCAAGAACTTTCAGAAATGCAACAATGCCTACTCGATAAAATGAATACGGCAGAAGCAACGAAAACGACCATTGCAGATGTTCGTAGTCAGTGTGAAGAGCAATTACGCAGTGCTGAAGACGAGGAAGTGGTTGAAGTCGATGCCGTGGAAGAGCCAGGTGTGCTCACCAACAGAATGCAAAGTGAAAAGGTCACTCAGTTTGACCCTTACGTTCTTACCCCACACCGCCGCAACTATATGCTTCCCGTGCTCACGACGAACAATATCAACCGCATACAATACGCAGATATTGAAGGTTATGAGCAAAACCTGGAAGAATACGAGTCAAAGTTTCAGCTAAGCTTTAAAGTACCGCTCAATAAAGAAAGCTTATTGTTCGAGGACGACCAGTTTTTCTTTGGCTTCACTGTGCAGTCGTGGTGGCAAGTTTATTCGGACAATATTTCTAAGCCGTTCCGCGAAACTAACTACATGCCTGAGTTTTTCTACGCAACGCCAACCGGGTGGCATCCGTTTGGCACTAATACAGGTTTAGTCTTTGGAGCAGAACACTTGTCGAATGGCCGCAGCCAACCACTGTCACGCAGCTGGAACCGTTTTTATGCTCAATTTGTCGTTGAAAAAGGGCGTTTTGTGTTTTCGCTTAAGCCGTGGGTTCGCCTACAAGAAGACGCAAAAACCGACCCGCTTCAGTCCAGTGGTGACGACAACCCAAATATTACGGACTATGTTGGCAACTACGAATTCACTACCGCATACAGCGACGGCGATTTCGAGTACATTTTAAAGCTTAACCACGCCATAGACACCGGCAGAGGCTCCGCCGAGCTTAACTGGACGTTTCCACTCGGCGGTAAGTTTATTGGTTATACGTCAATTTTCACCGGATACGGAGAGAGCTTGATTGACTACAACCACAAGCAAACTCGCTTCGGTATCGGTATTGCGTTAAATAACGTACTTTAACGATTAAAAGCTGTAGGCGGCTGACAACCAAAGACGTCGGCCGTCTTCAACATAGCCGTATTCTTCTACGCCAATTTCTTTGTCTAGTAGGTTATATATACCTGCCACCAACTTAATGTCTCTCGTGACATAGTAATTAACACCCAAGTCCGCCAATGTGTAGGAAGGCGCAACCAATACGTCCTGCGAAGGGCCTGTTGTTGGCTGACTCTCCTCACCACGATAATGCACACGTAACCAACTGTTCCATCGTTTATTCGGCTTCCAGTTTAACGATGTTTGTATTAAATGCTTAGGCAATTGGTTTAAAGGGTCGCCTGCATATTCGCCCGACTTTTGCTCAGAGTCGGTATAGGTATAATTGCCTTTAACTGACCAATGGCGGCTTAATCGTGAATTAAATGTCAGTTCCACACCTCTGGTAACAGCTTCATCAATATTCACACGTGTCGTTGGCATTGAGCCAAACTGGTTAGGCCCAGCGTCACAAATCGTTGCAGGGCAGGCGACACGAGTAATTTTATCGTCAAACTGGTTATAAAAGACGGTTGCAGAGGTCGATGTATGACGACTCCAGTCGGTATACAAACCCAACTCATAGTTGGTCGACGTTTCTGCTTCTAAATTTGGGTTACCATAAACATCACCACCACGGCTGACCTGGCCCCAATCGGGTGTGGTTTCACGTAAGCCTGGAGCTCGGAACCCCGTTGAAACACCACCTTTTATGGTTGTTGCGCGACTCAAAGTATAAACACCGTAAACGCGAGGGCTCCAATGGCCGCCGAAAATATCATCGTCGTCGTAGCGCACACCTGTAGTTAAGTCGAAACCTTTAAACAACGGCCAGGCCGTTTCTGCAAATACCGACCATTGCGAGCCCTCTACTCGGGTACGCTCACTGACTTGGTTACTGGTTAAGTCTTCCAGCTCTTCCTTAAAGTAGGAAACCCCGGTATTGACTGAGTTGTCATCAAATAGCGGTAAATTCCAGTGACTCTGAAAGTCGGTATTAGTAATAGTCATTAGACGCGCTTCGTTTTCATATTCGTCGCGTTTTAAATAGCTGCGGGCGCCCACTAACCCCCATTGCCCGTTATGAGCAATGGACACGGAACTACTGTCATAGACGGTACTTGAAGACTCAGGACACCCGCGGCGACCACATTCTTCACCCGGCGCCAGCGGCTCAACCGTTTTTCCTAAAGACGCGTTAATTGTTTGCTTCGCCGTACCCACCTCAAACAGAATTTCATGGTCCCGGTTTGGTGTATACGCCAATTTCATGTCCGCATCTTGCGCCGTTTTATCTCGAAAACCTTCGACAATTTCATCTTCTAGTCGACGCGTGTAGCCTGCTGACAGTTGAAGCCCTAAAGTATCTTTTATGAGTGAGCCTGCCGTAAAAAAATTTGTCTGATAGCTGTTACCCGACTCCGATCGTTCCTGCAACGTACCATCAACTTTAATTTCAGAGCGCCATTCGTCCGGAGTTTTACGCGTAATGATATTAATAACGCCACCAATTGCGTCCGACCCATACAACGACGACATAGGCCCACGAATAATCTCAATACGGTCTATAGCGGCCAGCGGTGGCGTCCAGGCACCTTCCACACCAGGGCCATCGCTATTCGGGCGGGTTTCACGAGAGCTCTGACGCTGACCATCCACCAAAATTAAGGTGTAGTCGGCTCCCATGCCCCGCAGACTAATATCCTGACGATCACCACCGCCAGTTACTACAACGCCCGGCGCATCGGTCATGGCATCGGTTAAGTCTTTATAAAAACGCTGTGACAATTCGCTTTTGTCGATGACAGAAATAGAAGCAGGTGCCTTTTTAATATGCTGAGCAACGCCAGAGGCCGTAACCACCATGACCTCCATATCTTTATGTTTGTGACGTCGTTTTTCGCGATCGTCGTCTGCACCGTCCTGTGCATGAGCGGTACCCAAGGCAGAAAAAATAGCCATTGAAAGTACACCCAGTTTCAAGCCATTCTTAATAACGTTCACAAATCGCCCCTTTGTTTAAATGAGAATAATTTTCATTGGCGATCATAAATGTTAAGATAAATTCATCAACGTCGAAATTCTGAAATAGGTTTTAAGCAGGACTAAAACATGAACCCAAAAATGATTCGGTCAATGAAGGCCTTTACCCGAACTGTCGAGCTGAACAGTATGAGTGGGGCAGCAAAGGAACTGCACATGACGGTATCTGCGGTTAGCCAACAGTTACAGCGCCTGGAAAAAGACAACGGTATTGCGCTGTTTCATAGGAACACGCGGACGCTGACGTTGACCGAAGCCGGAAAAGTGTTTTACCAATCATGCTTAGACATGCTCAATATTGCTTCGCGTAACCAAGAGCAATGGGAGGCGTTGACCAAAACGCCGCAAGGGCAAATTAAAATGATAGCGCCTGTTGGTTTTGGTGGCGGGTTGCTTAGTGAGCCGTTAAAGCAGCTGCAACAAGAGTTTAAAAATGTCCATTTTCAGCTGCACATGACCGACGAGCCTGTTGATTTAATTACCGCTGGTGCAGACTTAGCCATTCGTATTGGCCCATTGGCTGACTCCACTCTATACGCTAAACATTTAGCCGACTGGAACATGATTCCTTGTATTGCTGCTTCGCACCCGGCTGCACAGAACACTATCAACAGTTTTGACGACCTTCCCGAAGACTGCTTTATTGGGCATATGTCGAACTCATCAGAGCTTGAGTTCCCACAGCCCAAAATTATGCTCAACAATATGCAAACTGTGGTTCAGCTAACACTGGATGGCGTCGGCTATGCGTTACTGCCAGAACCAGAAGTTAAACACCACATTGAAAGTGGTCACTTACTGCGTTTACTGCCAGATTGGCAAGGCAGTCCGTACAGCGTGCATGCGGTGTTGCCAGTTAAGGACAACATCCCGGCAAAAACTGAACGGACTGTTGAGGTACTAAGCGAGTTCTTTCATAGCCTGTAAGGACTGCTGAACGTCACTGTCGCCCGACATCAAATCAAACGCTTTGCGTTCCGTTCCTGATTCGTCGAGGCAGCGATGTAACACGTTCGCCACATCCTCACGAGGCACTGAGCCCGGAGCCAATGACTCTCCAACAACCACCTTACCGCTGGCAGGATCATCCGTTAACGCGCCGGGACGCACTATCGTCCAATTGAGGCTGCTACGCATTAACTCTTTGTCGGCGTAATGCTTCGCCGCGTAGTAAGGCAGTAGCTGTTCCGCCCAGTTCTCGCGGTTATTCGCTTGCCATGCGCTGACCATAATAAAGCGTTTCACGCCGATGTTCTCAGCAGCTTCAACGGTTTTCACTGCACCGTCTAAATCCACTAAAAGTGTTTTGTCATCACCCGTGCCAGCGCCAGAGCCTGCTGTGAATACAACCGCATCTGCGCCATTAAGAGCAGTCTGCAAGTCGTCAACGGAACCCTCTAAGTCGGCTAACCTGGCTTCAACACCTTTCTCTTCCCACGATTGTTTTTGTTCCTGCTTCCGTACTACAGCAACAACCTTGTGTTTGTCGTCGTTTTGCAATTGTTCGACAAGATGTTGACCAATTTTTCCATTCGCACCGATAACGGCAACTTTCATAATCGACCTCCATGATTTTAGTGTCTGATCGTACGCATTGAAGGCCCGGATTAGATCGCTACGCTACTTTGACCAAACAATGCAGTTTCGGCCCGCATGCTTGGCTTTGTAAAGAGCCTGGTCGGCGCGGCGGTAAATGCTGGACACATCGTCACCTGTCTCGCTGGTGGTCGCGCCAATGCTCACAGTTGGGTTAATAACATCGCCTGAATCCAGGGTTACAACGGTTTTCTCTGCTGCTTCGCGAACACGTTCTAGTACCGCTGAGGCGTTGTCTTTGTCCGTGTAGGGCAGGATAATCATAAACTCTTCGCCACCAACCCGAACCACAGTGTCGCTGCCTCTTAAGCTGTCGTTCATGGCGTTGGCGCCAGCTATCAACACTTGGTCACCAATGTCATGACCATAGGTGTCGTTAATAGGCTTAAAATGATCAAAGTCGATAACGGCTACGACACAACAGCTGTCTTTATAGTGGGTTGCCAGCCCCTGCTCCAGCATTTCCATGCCTGCGGAGCGGTTTTTTAAGCCAGTAAGGGAGTCAGTGTAAGCAATTAACGCCATATCATCGCGTTGACGCATAAGGTCTGATCGCACAGCTTGCTCTGCAATAACGGTCTCAACGGCAGTTCCCATCATGCGAACCATCTCAATTTCCAGCTCACTGAAGGCTTCCCGGCGTGTCGTTTTCTTAGCAAAGCCCAGTACGCCCCAAACAACGTCATTAATAACAATTGGAGTACCGAGATAGGACTGTAGACCATAAGTTTGGAAGGACTTGTGGTCTTTAAAGCGTTCGTCTTTGTCGGCTTCGTTGGTATGAACCAACTCGTTCTCTGCTAACACAACCGAGCAATAGGTTGTCTCTAAAGGCAGCTGAGTGCCTGCTTCCAGGTCTAACTTTGCCGTTTGTATCCACTCAATGGTGTATACGCCATCAATGATGGAGCTTGCCATGCCAACATCCACGTCTAAATAGTCCACGCCAAACTTTAAAAGTTCGTCAATAGAGGCAGGGTCAATTCTACGACCGCGCTTGTGAATAATGTCATGAATGGTGCGCATTAAGTCGACAGAAGCATAGTACTCTGTCACGTCTTCAATAATGGCATAAAGACCGACGGTCTTATTGTTTTCATCCAGCTCAGGAATATAACGGACATCTAAAAAGCATTTGCGACCGTCCCTGAATTTGACGGTTTCCGAAAAAGAATTAACCTTACCGCTTTTAAAAACTTTGTCGTGCCGCACTTTAACGCGGGCGTAAGGCTCGTCATCCAGAACATCAGCGACATAGCGCCCCAGCATATGCGCCTTTTTAAGGCTAAAGAACTGGCAGTAAGCTTTATTGACATAACGGTAGCGCCGCTTTTCATCAATGAAAGCGACCATAGTGGGTAGCTTTTCCAGAATTTTATTCGATAGCTGACGCTCTGGCATAATATTCACCTTTAATCTTCAATAAAGAATAGCCTACGCCATTCAATTCGTCAGCCCAAGTTAACCGTTTAAAATCTTTACAAAAAACTCGGCCCCTTTGCGACGGCAAAATTCTATATTGCGCTCGGGTATAGACTCGGGGTCGTCGTACTGCTCAATCGCCTTTTCTAAACTCGCTTCGCGTAATAAGTGCAATGTCGGAAATGGAGAGCGGTTAGTGTAATTGGCCGGGTCGTCCTGGGGCTCACCGTCAAAGCAGTAGTCTGGATGAAAATGCGCTAGTTGATAAACGCCTTCATAGCCTTCCTCTATAAGCAGCGCGTCGGCCATGTCGACCAAGCCTAAAAAGCCATGAAAACCTTCGAAACCCTGGGGAAGAATAAAAAGTGTGGTCTCGGTTTCAGGTGTTTTGTCTAAGTGCTTCGCTTCATCCAGCAACTGTTGTAACACTGAAGCTATGTCCGGTTGCTCTGCAACAGCGTAGCGAATACTTTTGCGCTCAACTTCGCGGCGCGCAAACGGGCAGATATTGTATTTCACAATAAGCTGTTGCACCCAACGCTGGGTTTGCTCAATAATCGTAGGTATCTCGGCTGTCATTTTAGTATCACCAAAAGGAGGCTTCTGTATATGAAGTCTTTAGAGCTCAAAGTTCCACCCGTCATTGTTGTTGCCATAGTGGCTGGACTTATGTGGTTAACGGCGCATTATACCGCAGAGTTAAACGCTTTCTATGTTGGCCAGCGTGCTGCGGCTATTTTCTTGCTGGTACTGGGTGTATTACTGCCTTTACTCGGTGTTATGAGCTTTCGCCGCGCGAAAACGACGGTCGACCCGCGAGACCCGAAAAAAAGCACCGAGCTTGTCACAACAGGCATTTACCAGCGGACCCGAAACCCAATGTATCTCGGCTTTTTATTTATGTTAATGGCCTGGGGCGTGTTTTTAGGCAGTATTCTGTCGTTATGGGGGCTGGTGCTATACGTTGCATACATGAGTAAGTTTCAAATTCAGCCGGAAGAGCGCATTCTCACAAAAACCTTTGGAGAAGCCTACAAGAACTACTGTCGGGAAACCGGCCGGTGGTGGTAGTCAGGCATTAAGGAGCCTTGCGACTCTTTCTTGCAGTGTCGGAATAATGCTGTCTTCAAACCAAGGGTTACGCTTTAACCACAAGTTATTACGCGGGCTTGGGTGCGGCAGCGGCAAAACCTCCGGCCAATAACTTTCCCAGTTTTTTACTCGCTCGGTGAGTGTTTGTTTTGGTTCGTCAATGTGCCAGCTTTGTGCGTACTGTCCAATGGCTAACGTCAGCTCTAAATTAGGCAGCTGCTGCAATAGTTTCTGCCGCCATGCCGGAGCACATTCTGGCCTTGGTGGTAAGTCGCCGGACTTGCCGGTACCCGGATAGCACAACCCCATAGGAATAATGGCCAGCTTTTCAGCGTCATAAAAAGTGGCTTTATCAATGCCCATCCACTGGCGCAGCCGGTCGCCACTGGGGTCGTCAAACGGCTTACCTGAGGCATGGACACGCCGGCCGGGGGCTTGGCCTGCCACTAAGATCTTCGCATTAGGGTGTAACTGGACAACCGGCCGAGCTCCCATTGGCAATTCAGGTTCGCATAGCGTGCATTGACGAACCTCTGTCAGCAAATTTTGCCAGGAGCTCATGATTACCTCATTGATTATTTCTCAATAAATGCCTGCTCTATAACGTAATCGCCTTGTTTGCGCGAAGTGGCTTTTGTAAAGCCTCGCTCATTCAGTATAGCCATTAAGTCTTGCAGCATAGCGTCATTACCACACAGCATAAAACGGTCATGCTCGGGGTTCAAATCGGGCATGCCAATGGTGCGCGTCAGTGTGCCTGAAGTCAGTAAATCAGTAATTCGCTGCTGGTGTGCTTCATCTCTGAATGGCTCACGCGTAACGGTTGGGTAATAAATCAGCTTCTCTTTTACCCAGTCACCAAAAAACTCGTTATTCGGTAAGTCTTCACCGATTTCTTTTTGATAGGCCAATTCAGAGACATAACGTACACCGTGCACGAGAATCACCTTGTCGTATTGCTCGTAGATATCCGGATCTTTAATCACACTCATGAACGGCGCTAGCCCTGTACCGGTACTCAGCAAATACAGGTTTTTACCCGGTAGCAGATGCCCCGGAACAAGGGTGCCGGTAGGGCGCGTCGACAGCACCACTTCATCGCCAACCTGAATATGCTGCAAACGTGACGTTAATGCGCCATCGGGCACTTTTATGCTGAAAAACTCCAGCTCTTCTTCATAGTTGGCGCTGGCAATTGAATAAGCGCGTAGCAACGGCTTGTCTTCAAGTTGCAGTCCCATCATTACGAACTGGCCATTTTCGAAAGTGAAACTTGGCTTACGGGTGGTTCTAAAACTGAATAGGGTGTCATTCCAGTGGCGTACCTGAGTGACGGTTTCGGCAATAGTACTTCTCATGAAAACTCCTGCTTCTAACTCCAGCTATTGGAGGGACTACGGCAAAAGTGACGCTTTGCGTTTAAAAACTGAAAAATCACTTCATTATTTCTAAATTGCGAATAAGAATGATTTTCATATAGACTAACGCCATATTCATTAAACATCAAATAAAAGCATTGGTTTAGCCAATTCTAACAGCAGTAATTTATGGCGCGCAGAAATAGATCAAGAAAACGCGGCTGGTCATTAAAGGACTGGCACTGGATAAGTTCGGCGGTATGTCTTATTGGCATGCTGCTGTTCTCTGTCACCGGTATTACCTTGAACCATGCGGGGTGGATAGAGTCTGCGCCTAGCATAGAAAGCCATGAAGGGTCTCTCCCTCAAAAGGACTTGGAACGGCTGGTGAATGCGTCAGGGAGTGACGCTCTGCCAGCTTCCTTTCATCGTTGGTACGAAACAAAGACACATAACAGCATCAGTTCAAATGCCCAAATTGAGTGGAGCGATTACGAAATGTACGTCGCTATGCCCCGGCCTGGCGGGGACAGCTGGTTCAGTGTCGATTTAGCCAGCGGTGCTTTTTATTCTGAAACTACCGACAGGGGCTGGATAGCTTATTTTAACGACTTACATAAAGCCCGAAATACCGGGTTCTTGTGGAGCTTATTCATCGATATTTTTGCGATTGCCAGCATTGTTTTCACTATTACGGGGTTATTGCTTTTGAAAAAGTACAGTAAGGGCCGAAAATCGACCTGGCCGCTGGTCCTGGCCGGATTCATCATCCCATTTTTCGCAGTCATTGGTTCTGCTCATGCTGCGGAAAACGAATTAACCGTAGAAATTCCGCGTCTGTCTGTGGCTGAGTATCACGTGCCTTATGTCGCGGTTTGGTTAGCCAACGAGCGACATCAGCGTGTTGTCGACATTGCCGTTTGGTATGACACGAACCTTGAAAACAATGAAGGCGAAAAGTGGCTGAAGGACATGCGTCAATGGTGGCGCCGCAGCGGACGCATGACCGATATGCCAATTGATGGTGTCTCTGGCGCAACCCGCCGCCCAGGCGTTCAGCGGGTCGACCTTACCCCCATGCTGAGTAAATTACCCGAGCTTAGTGACGGCAACTATTACCTATACGTAGAAGCCGCCCGCGAGCTTGGCGGCCGTGAAATGCTGCGCTTGCCGTTGTCTTTACCCCTTAACAACCCAATATCCATAACAGACCGCGGTGAGCACGAGCTTGGCCGTGTGTCCCTAAAACTGGAGCCTTAAGCATGAAATTATCTTCTGTAATAACGACAAGTCTTGCTGTGTTGACGCTGTTTGCCAGCGCCAGCAGTGAAGCACACCGTGTTTGGATTAAACCAAGCGCTACCGTTGTATCCGGCGACTCTGAGTGGGTCACCTTCGATGCCGCAATTGCGAACGGCATTTTTTACCCCGATCATTACCCATTGAGCTTAGACAGAGTCGAAGCTATGGCACCGGACGGGTCTGCAGTGACTTTAGAGAACGGTTACAAAGGCAAACTACGCTCGGTGTTTGACATAGAGCTCGAAAAAGAAGGCACATACACGGTGTACTCAGCTAGCTCAGGGTTATCGGCTCGCTGGGTAGACGATAACGGCGAACGCCAATACTGGCCGCCACGTGGCTCGCAAAAAACCAATGACGATTTTTATAAAGAAGTCCCTCAGGACGCCAAAGACTTAGAAGTCAGTGAACGCTCACATCGAGTTGAAGCTTTTGTAACGTCAGGCGCGCCGACCTATGACACTTTAGGCCCAACCGGTAAAGGCTTAGAGTTAGAGCCAGTAACGCACCCTAACGACTTATACACCGGCGAAAACATTACGTTTAAATTTACAATGGACGGCAAAGCCGCTGCTGGCACTGAGCTGGTCTTGGTGAAAGGTGGTGAACGGTATCGCGATCGTTCAGAGCCAACCAAGCTGACAACCAACGAAAAAGGCGAAGTCAGCTTCTCTGTTGAAGAAGCGGGTATGTACTGGCTAGAAGCTGAATACGCCGATAACAACGGCAAAGCCCCGGCGACCAAACGCCAGGGCTCTTATGTTGCCGTGTTAGAAGTGTTGCCGATGTAATTAATCGGCAGTGACAACCGGTGGTTCGCTTAGACGGACCACGCCCAGTGTATTGGCGTCGGTGCCGAACCAAATGGAGTCGGTGCCTTCGTCATAGAACATGTGACGAACGGTACCGCCGCCACTTTCTAGCTCGATAGGCTCTGAAAATTCGTGAGTTTCTGTGTCAAAACCCACTAGACGATTCGGCTGCACGCCCGTTTCGACAAACCAAACATCATTACGCTTGTCGACCGCCATACCGTATGGACGAGAATTACCGGCAGCAGGTGCACGCCAGTCTTTGTTGTCGCCAGTTACATGATCATAGCTACCGACGTACCCCTGGTTATAATCGACATACCAAAGCGTTCCGTCATCGGTCATTCCCAGGCGACGAGGTCGCGACTTTTCTCTATCCAGTTCAAATTCTTTTAGTTTGCCATTCTCGACGGTTGCGAGTTTATTCGTACCAAACAGAGTCGCCCAGGGGCGGTCATTTTCAACGATAAGGCCATAAGGTCGTGCTGACTCTGTCGGCACTTCCCACAGCATCATTTCGCCACCATTGGTTTCTAAAAAGCCAATTTGATTACCGCCCTGAACCGTAAACCAAATGTCGCCAGCTGCAGTGAAGTCCATAGTATGACTGTCTCTGGGGCCGCTACCTGGTAATTCAAATTGCTTAATATCGCCAGTGCCCGGGTCAATAAGACCTATGTGTTCTTTTAAGTTCCCGGCGTACCAAGCGCCTCTGTCATCGACAATAACGGTGTGAGGCCCTGCGCCGTCAGGCAAGTCGTAGCGTTTGAATTCCTCTGTTTCCGGGTTAAAGGTTGCTGCGTAGTGGCTTCCCTGACCCACAAACCAGACCGTGCCGTCGTGCACCCAAGGGTCACGAGGCCGGGAGTCCTCCCACGGCACCTGCCACTCCTTAATTTCAGCATTCGCCAATCCGGATTCTTTGTGGTCATCACTGTTCGCCGGCGCACTGCTTATTCCCGCCAGGCCAACGACTACTGCACTTGCTAAACTAAGGTACTTCATCGTTATGCCTCCTGAAATTGGTGTTCATCTAAATATTGCACCCGATCGTAACTTATGCAATGTTCATTGTATAAATAGTAAACGGCGGGCTTTGTATGCTGGATCAATGGCTTATTGGTATTATCTTGCTGGCAATGCTGGCCTTGTTCGTCATTGATAAATGGCGCTATGACTTAGTTGCCATGATGGCGCTTCTGTCAGCAGCCATTCTGGGACTTGTCCCAGCTCCCCAAGTGTTCAGTGGTTTTGGCAACGCCGCCGTTGTCACCGTTGCTGCGGTACTTATCATTAGCCATGCATTATGGCGCTCGGGCGTGGTTGACGCTTTAGCTTCAGTCATGAAACGCGCAGGCGACAAGCGCTGGATTCAAATGATAGCGCTGACATCGGTCACCACCATTTGCTCCGCCTTTATCAGCAACACCGGCACCATGGCCATAATGATCCCCGTTGCACTCCAGCTGGCCCGAACCAGCGGCAATAACCCCTCGAAGCTACTGATGCCAATGGCATTTGGCTCTTTGCTTGGCGGCGCGATAACCATGGTGGGTACACCTCCTAATATTATTATTGCTGACATTCGCCGGGAAGCCATGGGGGAGTCTTTTGGCATTTTCGAGTTTACGCCCGTCGGCTTAAGTATTGCTGTTGCCGGCCTGTTATTTATGTGGCTACTCAGCCACTGGTTGGTTCCCGAAAAAAGTGGCAAGTCCAAGTCACAATCACTTTACGATGTCAGCAGTTACCTTACTGAACTGTATGTCCCGGAAGAGTCTGGGTTTATCGGCGAAACGCTGTATGAGCTGGAAAACCGCACCGAAGATGACTTTGTTATTGTCGCGCTGCAACGGGGCGAAAAACGCTGGTCTGCACCCGCCCGGTATCTGCGTTTAAAAGCCGAAGACGTATTAATTGTCGAAGCCAACGCAGAAACCATTCAGCACGTTATTGACGGTACAGGACTGGAGCTTAACGCCGAAGAAGACATTGATGATCGCTTCTTAAAGTCTGACGATATTACCGTCATTGAAGGTATTGTTGGCCACGATTCACGGCTTATTGGTCGCTCTGCCGCCGACATTAAACTGCGCAGTCGCTATGGCATAAACGTTTTGGGTGTAGCGCGGGAAGGTCAAAAACTGGGGACAGCGCTCGGTAACATCCGTTTCAAACCTGGAGACGTGCTGTTACTTCAGGGCGACGCCGAAATATTGAATGACGTGTTTCAACGCTTTGGCTGTTTCCCGCTGGCTCAACGAAGCCTGCGCATTGGCTCTTCTAAGCAACTGATGTTGCCGCTGGGTATTTTTGCCGCAACGATTTTATCGGCCGCCTTTGGATTACTCTCGGTGCCCGTCGCCTTCTCATTAGCCGCCGGTCTTATGGTTGTTACCAATATTCTGCCCCTGCGAGAGCTATATGACGCTGTCGACTGGCCTATTATTGTGCTGCTGGGCGCAACCATACCGCTGGGTTCAGCGTTAGAGCGCAGCGGTGCTGCCGATACCATTGCCAACGGGGTGCTTTATATCAGCTCTGGCGCGCCTGAATTTGTTGCCGTTGGCTTGCTTCTGGTTGTTACCATGTTGCTGTCGAATATCGTTAATAACGCCGCTGCCGCCGTACTTATGGCACCTATCGGCATAAGCATGGCGAACAGCTTCGCCGCCAGTATGGATCCCTTTTTAATGGCCGTCGCTATAGGTGCTGCCGTTCCATTCCTAACGCCAATAGGCCACCAGTCGAACATTTTAGTAATGGGACCGGGCGGCTATAACTTTAGTGACTACTGGCGGCTTGGCCTTCCCTTGTCGTTGATTGTCGCCGCCGTGGCTCTGGTCATGATATTGCTGGTGTGGCCGCTGTATTAACCGCGGTCTTTATAAGGCAAGTAAGTTCGCAGTGTTTTTAGGTGCTCGCGTAACGCGGTGCTTTCATCCCGACAATACTGCTCAATGGCGTCGTTAAGAGGAGATGGCGTAAATCGATAAAAACCTTCACGAAGCACAGGCTCAAAGCCTCGATGCAGCTTATGCTCACCCTGCGCACCGGCGTCAAAATAATTAAGATTATGGTTAATGCAGTAGTCAATGCCCCGATAATAACAGGCCTCAAAATGCAGAAATTCAAGCTCTTCCTGACAGCCCCAATAGCGTCCATAAAGTGTGTTTTCACTTTTGAAGCATAATGACGCCGCCACCATTTGGTCATTTCGGTAAGCCGCAAAAACCACAATATGCTCCGCCAATAACTTACCCCAAAGCTCAAATGTCGCCGGGCTTAAATAGCCGCCATGGCCCGAGCGTTTTAAATAGGTGCGCTGGTAAAACACAATGAATTGATGCCAGAAATCTGCAGTTAATTCGTTGCCATGCCAGGTTCTCATTTCGACATTTTGCTCGGACACCTTTTGACGCTCTTTGCGTATGGACTTGCGCTTGCGTGACACCAAAGCCCCCAGAAAGTCGTCAAAGGAGCTATAATTTCGGTTCTGCCAGAGGAACTGAATATCAAAGCGCTGCCACCAACCCTCTTCTGCCAGTGCCTCGCTTACGTTCGGCTCAACGTACAGACATTGTAAGTTGCTGACATCGTGCTCCTGCATCAACGCCGATTCAATAACCGGTAGAACATCAGCAGCGTTAACACCCTTAGCGGTCGCCAGACGAGGTCCCTGACACGGGGTAAAAGGTATGGCGTTGATAAGCTTGGGGTAGTACTGAAAACCATAACGCTCGTAGGCTTCAGCAAAAGCCCAGTCGAACAAATACTCGCCATAGGAATGGGTCTTTTTAAACCACGGCATAATGGCAATCAGTTTGTCACTGTTATCATGTACCGCAACATACTGGGGCAACCAGCCACGCTGCGGCCCAAGACTACCACCCTGCTCAAGCGCCAACAGGAAATCATATTGCGTAAACGGATAGCCACTGTTGAACAACCCGTTCCAGTCCGCCTTGGATATTGGCGTTATTGTAGAATGAACAACGGCACGCATGGGTTAGGTGCTTAAAAGCCCAAGCACACTGATATCTTCGTCCAGACGTGGCCAATGGATGCCCTGGCCGTTGCCTAATAATTGCCAGTCATTACGTTCTTCTTCCGTGGCAGCTTCCAAGCGAGGAAACCAAACAATGGGAGCCGAAATTTTACGTCCGTCAGCCAGTTCAACTTCGAGCGCAGCTTCGGTAACAGATACATTCACTGCAACAGGGTGGCGATCAATTTCTAAAGTATTCATCCCAAGCCTCCAGAAGCTCTTTTTTATGTTGAGGTTTATCTTAGCAAACTATTTAAGGCTAAAAACACGTACCCAGACATCAGCTGTTATGGCCAAGCGTTGTAGCTTTTCTGCCTTCTCTCTGCCTTCTTTACTAGCGCGGTAGAGGTGTGGTGTCATGGTGAGTAGGTCATGTACGGCTTCAGTATCAGGCAACTCAACTTTAAAGCTGATTCTCTCTTCTGATGACAAAACCCAACCTTTTTCAGAGACTGGTAAGTGTTCGGATTTTGCTTTTATTTCTGGGTAAATTATTCGTTTGAGTTCGATTAAGTGCTCAGAAGCCGGATCAACCATAATCAATCGACCACCAGGTTTTAATACCCGCTTAAATTCAGCTTCAACAGGGAAGCCAAACACGCACAAAATAGTATCGACACTATTGTTTGCCAACGGAATTGCATTATTCGATGCTACCATCCAACTCAAGCGCTTATCTTGCTTTGCGGCTGCCTGTACCGCCCATTTTGAAATATCCAAAGCGGCCACACTTAACTCTGTACCTTGTTGCTCGGCCTGTTCAACAAGATAGCGCAAGTAATACCCTTCACCGCAGCCCGCATCGAGTAAAGCCTGTGAGCCCATTGCTAACACTGTATCAGCTAATGCCTGCGCCAGCGGCTGGTAGTAACCTTTATTCAAGTATTCCCGCCTTGCCTGCACCATCGCTTTGCTGTCACCGGGGTCTTTCGAGCGTTTATTCTGTACCGGCAACAAGTTGACGTAACCTTGCTTCGCAATATCAAAGCTATGACCATTGTCGCAGCACCACGTACGCTCATTCAGCTGCAAAGGCTGTTTATCTAAGGGACAAATGAGTTGGTCAAATGGCTGTATCACGGCGGAAGCTCTTATTAATTTTAAAACTTAAGTTTACGGGGTTTCGCCACAAAATTCAGGCACAAAAAAAGCAGCCCGTAGGCTGCTTCTTAAATTTGGTTCGCTTAAAGCGACTTCAAGGGCTCTATCCGCAAGGGATTATAGCGCTTGAATGTTCTCAGCTTGAGGGCCTTTCGGGCCTTGGGTCACTGAGAAAGAAACGCGTTGGCCTTCAGCTAAGGTTTTGAAACCGTCGCTTACAATCGCGCTAAAGTGAGCAAATACGTCTGCGCCACCTTGCTGCTCGATAAAACCAAAACCTTTTGCTTCGTTAAACCACTTAACAACACCGTTTACTGTATTAGACATAATAATATCCTGAAATTTTTAAAACTATAAAAGTACCGGACCGAGACAATCTCGACGCCGATGATCGTGCGGGGTAAAAAATGTGAAACTTAAAACTACAGGACGAGACGATTACTTCTAATAATGTGACGTAGAGGAGTGTTTAACTATCTGTTTCTTATCCAACGCCGCCCACTGTACGCTCATTTATTATAATGTCAAAGAATATTTTCAACTTATTTTATAAAAGTGATTTATAGTCAAACTGGGCTAAAAATCTGCGCCAGCATGCATCGAATAGAACCGCCGCCCAGCTCGATGGTCGGTACTTTGATGGGCACTAACGTCGCCCATTTCTCCAGTTTTTGGATCTGATCGGCACTTAAAGCGTTATAAGCGGTTGCAGAAATAGCCAATAATTTGCGCCCATCTGCCTCTAACTCCAGAGTATTGCCGGCAAAGTGCTCTATTTGAGCTTCAGTCAACTGCACCAGCTCTTTACCACTTGCTGCAACCGTATCCATAAACCGGCGCCGTTCTTTGTCATCACGAATCATCTCAGCGGACGCCATGACAAACTCACTGCCAACAGCCATAAGCACATTGGTGTGATACACCGGCTTGCCGTCTCGGCTGGTTGCATTGAACGCCACGGGTTTGTAATTCAGTTTTAGGCAAAGCTCTTTCAGCGCACTTTCGTGCATACGCTTAGATCGGGCTGCATAAGCAAGCTTATGTTCATGGTCGAACACAATAGAGCCCGTGCCTTCAAGGAAGGCGCCGTCGTTTTCCTGCGCGCTTAAATCAATAAGCTGTTGATAGCCATATTCATTACGAAGAAATTCAATAATGTCCGGACGACGCTCTTTGCGGCGGTTTTCACAATACATAGGGTATAGAACCAGCTCGCCGGAGGCATGAGTACTGAACCAGTTGTTGGGAAATACCGAGTCAGGTGTTTCTGTGGTTTCATCCTCGAATAAGTGCACCTGAACACCATACTCACGCAGCTTACTGACTGCTTCAGTCACTTCGTTGTAAGCCGCTTCAGCAACGTTAACGCCGTCTTTCGCCAGCGACTGAAAAGCATTATCGCCCATAGTTTCCGGGTTCGATGCAAAGTGATGCGGGCGCACCATAACAACGATATTCGAAGACTGACTCATATAGCTGGGCTCATAGAAAATTTGCGCGCATTTATAGCAATTTGCCGATGTCTTAGCAAACCATTAAACACTCAAATAAAAATGCATTTGATAATCGTTACTATTAGCAATATCATTTGCGGAAAGTTTTTTAGAGAGTAGAAAAGAATGACTCAACGGCAATGGTTCAAACTGCACGGATGGTGCTCATTACCTATTTGGATCCTGTTTTGTTTTATCTGCATTACGGGAACGATAGCGGTGTTCAGCCACGAATTAACCTGGCTATTTAACGAGAATGCACGCGCCGTCAACCCAGACAGCTTGCCGGCTCAGCCTGTTTCAGAACTTGTTGCTGCAGTTAAAAGCCAGTTCCCGACCGCCAACGTCACTACAGTAATGACTTTTGAGCCTTACCTTATTAATGCGGTTATCTTCTCGGCCGAGAATATTCCGAATGGCATTGCTTACGTAAACCAGTACACCGCCGAAATTCAGGAAGTGAACCAGGGAATTACCTTTATTAACTTTATGCGCTCGTTGCATAGCTGGCTGCTATTCCCCTGGCAAGAAGGCTATAGCGTTGGCTACTATTTAGTTTCGGCCATGTCATTTGTCATGATAGGTGCGTTAGTTACCGGGCTGGTTATTTACAAAAAATTCTGGCGTGCCTATACACAACCTAAAGTTCGCGCTAAGCAGGGCAAGAAAACACTATTAACTGACTTACATAAGCACGGCGGTGCCTGGTCTATCTGGTTCCTGATTGTTATGAGCCTGACCGGTCTCTGGTATTTCACCCAGCAAGTGCTTTGGCATGCCGATATCGATATTGAAGGGCATGCACCGTTAGTGGAAGTATCTGACATTCCCATGGGTGAAAAAGCACAGCCACCGGTTTCCTTTGAACAAGCCCTGACAATAGCTGAGCAGCGTTTCCCGGATATAAGGCCCAGCTTTATTATGATGCCGGAGCACAACCGCGACATGTTCAAAATTATGGGTGGCGGCGACTTTATCTTTTACGATCAGTACTCCTATCGGCTTGATATTAACCCGTGGAACGGCGAAATAGCCCGTGCCGTTTCACCGGAAAACATGAATACGCTGCAAACCATCCAGCATATTATTGATCCCCTGCACTACGGCACTATTGGCGGCATCTGGACCAAAGCCATCTGGTTTATTTTTGGCCTTATATTGTCAGCCATGTCCATTACCGGGTTTTTAATCTGGGGCTCGCGTACTGTTAAAGCATCGAAAGAGAGACGAGCTGCCGTTCAAGAACAGCTGCAAAGCGAGGGGGCTCAGTAATGGCACGTCGCAAAAATACATTCTGGAACCGAAACAAATTCAGACTCAGCGGCTTAATTCTCATTCTGCCTATTTATTTTTTATATGAGCAGCTACAGCCACCTGTGTTTCCGGATGCCTGGGAAGAAAAGTCAGTCGGACCTTTTGAAGTTGCCATACAGCCGTTAAATAACGATGCGCCGTATGCACACCACGACGACTGGGTAAAAGACTTTGCGGCCTATGTAAATGACGGTGAAGTCAGCAATATACGCCAGGGCTACGTCAGTATCGGCGAAGAACCGGTTGCCCTGGAAGCCTTGCAAAAAGATGACGTCGGCATTCTGCATGGCAGTGAGTTACTGCAACATGTGCATGCTATTGCGCCACAACAATATCAACCTGAACACCGCGTTTGGGTGACATTGCAGACCTGGGACGGCAATGTGCATAAGGCCTCATGGCAACTTCCCGAAAATTGGCTAAAATAAAACTTTAAACACGAATCGTTTTCATTTAGGATCCGCCTCAACATAAACGCTTGTGATTTTGAGGGGAGTTATGAAAATCCAGAAGTCTCTATTAGCGGTCAGCGTTTTGGCCGCTCTAACCAGCACAACAGCTTTGGCTGAAGAGCCTCAACAAACCCGAAAAGAAAAAGAAGAAATGATGGAAACCATCGAGGTAAGCTCTCGTGGTTTGATCTCTTACGTCAGTGCGACCGGCTCAAAGTCTGACACACCCATCATTGAAACACCTCTATCCGTGTCCGTATTAACAGAAGCACGCATTGAAGATCTCGGCGCGGTAACGGTTCAGGACGCCATTGGCTATGTTGCTGGTTTGTATAACGGCCCTTACGGTGTCGATACTCGCGGCGACTGGGCTCAAATACGCGGTGTGTCGCCGGTTCAGTATCTGGATGGCTTAAAGTCCCTGTTTGGCAACTACAATAACGTTCGCGTGAACCCTTATTCACTGGGTCAAATCGAAATTCTTAAAGGACCAAGCTCTGTCTTATATGGGCAAGGCTCAACCGGCGGCATTATCAATTTAGTAAGTAAACGCCCTCAAGCTGAGACTCAAGGCGAATTCTGGGCTCAACTCGGTAACTATTCTCGCAAGCAAGTAGCTGGCGACATTACCGGCGCCTTAAACGATGATGCGTCGTTAACTGGGCGCTTCATTGGCTTATACCGCAACAGCGACACCCAAACCGACTTTGTGCCCGACAACAGTCTGGTACTCAACCCTTCCTTAAGCTGGCACGCTTCTGAAGACACTAAAATTACTTTGATCGGCAATATTCAGCGTAACGAATCAGGCTCAAGCACGCAGTTCTTTCCATGGCAAGGAACCTTGTTCCCGAACGAATTTGGTCAAATTAATAGCTCAACATTTGTGTCAGAGCCGGGTTTTGATAAATACGATACTGAGCAGGATGCACTAACAGCTATTGTTGAACACGACATCAATTTGAACTGGAGCGTTCGCTTATCGGCTCGCTACAACGACAGTCATGCCGACTACAACACGATGTATGGCTGGCCACCAGTTTTTGCAGACGACAATCGCACGGTTAACCGAGTTTCTTATTTATCTCGCGCCGATGCTAGGACCTGGACAAGCGATCTGCAACTGCATGGCTCGATTATAACAGGTGCTATAGAGCACGACTTAGTTTTCGGCCTAGACTTTCAAGACTCCAATACCGATAACGACTACGCTTACGGTGTCATGAACCCTCTTGATTTGTACGCCCCTGAGTACGGGCAAGCAACAGGTTTACCGACCGAATCCGATGTGGTCGATTATGCTTCTTTAACCAGTCACCAATTAGGTGTATACGTTCAGGACAACATGCGTATAGACAAAAAATGGCTAGTTTCAGCAGCTTTGCGTCGTGACCGCGCAACAAATAATCCTGAAGACGCAAGCGCTACCGATCAATACGCAACAACCGGTCGTCTGGGCTTTATGTACCTTATGGACGGAGGCTTATCACCCTACCTGAGTTACAGCGAGTCTTTCTCGCCACTTATTGGCCGAGATGCCTACGAAACACCTTATGTGCCGCTAGAAGGCAAACAGTGGGAAGCCGGTATTAAATACCAACCAAATGGCACTGAGCACTTGTTAACAATCGCGGCTTATAAAATTACTGAAGAAAACCGAACGACTCCGGTAACTGACGCTGACGCCCCAAACCCTGATGGTCAGGTACAAGTCGGTGAAGTTGAGATTGAAGGCGTCGAGTTTGAAGCCCAACTGGCCTGGGACTCTCTGGATGTTTACGCCAGTTATGCATACACCGACGCAGCTATCAGCAAGAGCAATCTTCCGTCCCAAATCGATAAGCCGCTATCGGCAACGCCTGACCATCAAGCCTCTGTTTGGGGGACTTACCGCCCAGATAATTGGAACGGCTTTAAAGTCGGTGCCGGCGTTCGTTATGTAGGAAATACCTCTGACGGAAATGTTACCTATAACGGCAACCCCATATACTTAGAAACGCCAAGCTACACCGTGTTTGACGCTATGATCGGTTATGACTGGGATAGCTATAGCCTGAGCCTCGATGTCGATAACCTGACAGACCGAACTGTTATCACCTCGTGTGGAGCACGTGGCGACTGTTTCTATGGTCAACAGCGCACAATTATGGCGAATTTCCGTTACAACTTCTAAAGCATAAATTAACACTTTCACGTGTGGCCCCGGACGTCTCTCTTCCCAGCGTCTGGGGCTTTTTTAGTCGGCGGAATAATATTCCACACCAATTTTAATGCGATCCCGCCCGTTCTGCAGGCGCCAGCGGTTGGTATCGCGAAGCGAGTAGACACAGCCACAGTATTCTTGCTGGTAGAAACGCTCTCGCTTGGCTATTTCCACCATACGGGCAGAGCCGCCTTTTTTACGCCAGTTAAACGTCCAGTAATGCAATCCGGGGTAACGCGCAACCGCACGCTGACCACAGTCATTTATTTGCTGCATGTTTTTCCAGCGTGAAATGCCCAGGCAACTGGTAATGGTGTCAAAGCCGTTTTCATACGCATATAACGCTGTGCGCTCAAAGCGCATATCAAAACAAACCGTGCAGCGCTCACCTCGTTCCGGTTCCCACTCGAGACCTTTCACTCTTTCGAACCAGTTCTTCGTGTCATAGTCACAGTCAATAAAGTCCACGCCAAGCTTCTCAGCGAAGCGGATATTCTCTTCTTTACGCAGCAAATACTCTTTTTCGGGATGAATATTCGGGTTATAGAAGAAAATCGTAAACTTGATGCCTGCTTCTGCCATACGTTCCATAACTTCCCCAGAGCACGGCGCACAGCAGGAGTGTAATAAAACGTGGTCGGAGCCTGTTGGGGTTTCGAGTACAATCGACTCTTGTTTTTTCTTGGACATAACTTTTCTGCACTACTGAATTTAAGCAGATTATAGCGGAAATGAGTAAGCGCAAAAACCACAAACGTGACTGCTCCCCGCCCTAAGCGCTAAAGCGCCACGGGCGAGGCTTCCAACTTCTCAGGCAGCAACTGGTACGTGACCAGATTGACGCTTGCCTCCATTGGCAGAAACCGACAGTCCTGCGGCCTTTAATTTTAAAATACCTTGCGCCTTGATATTTAAGGCTGCATTGATGTCCCGATCATGCTGTGTTGAGCAGGATGGACACTGCCAGTCACGCACGTTCAGTGACAAGTATTCCAGCTTGTGTCCACAGCAAGAGCAGGTTTTTGAACTGGCAAGCCATTGATCAATTTTAACCAGATACTTGCCTTGCTCTTTGGCCTTGTATTCCAGCTTTTGGATCAAGCCTGACCAACTCGCATCGGCAATGTGCTTGGACAATTTCCTGTTCTTCAGCATGTTTTTGACTTTCAGTGTCTCGACAATTACCGCTTGGTTTTCGTCAATAACGTGTCGAGACAGCTTGTGCTGAAAATCAGCACGAGCATTCGCCAGACGCTGATGCGCCTTAGCGAGTTTAAGTCGGGCTTTTGCACGACCTTTGCTGCCTTTCTTGCAGCGTGATAAGGCTTTTTGTTTACGGCGCAGATTGGCACTGGCTTTCTTCAAAAAGCGTGGATTCGGTTTTTTCGTGCCGTTTGAATCTATGGCAATATGTGTTAAACCCATATCCAATCCGAGCACTTGAACAGCATTCAGGCTTTGAATGGACGCAGGAGCTTCTTGCCCATCTTCATGCAGTAGCGAGGCATAGTATTTACCTGTCACGGTGCGGGACAGGGTGATGCTTTTCAGTTTTCCTTCAACCTTGCGATGAATACGCGCTTTAATGGGCTGCTTTAACTTCGGCACTTTAATCCAGTCATCACCACAATCAACGCTCATGCAATGATAGCTGGACTGCCTGCCGTGCTTGCGCTTGAACTTGGGATAACGAGAAGGCAGTTTGGGATCAAAGAAATGTTGAAAGGCTTTATCAAGATTGATACATGCCTGCTGGAGTGCAATCGAATCAAAATCTTTGAGCCAGTGATACTTGCGAGATTTCTTCGCAACAGCCAACAGCGGCTTGAGGTCTTTTTTGGCCTTCAATTTCAGGCCGTGACGCTTGTACTGGCTGCTAATGATGTGCAAAGCCTTGTTGTACGCAAAGCGCACAGCACCGAACTGGCGGTTTAAAAACTCCGCCTGCTCAGGTGTGGGATAAATGCGTACTTTCGTTGCTTTTAACATAGTAAGTAGAGCACTGTATTTATACACAGTATAATTGCATGCGCCTTTATCTGAGTCAAGGTCGCAGACGGACTATAAACCTACGCCTTATATCCCCGCCCGACTGGGCGAGGGTTTACGGCGTGATTGCTAAGTAACGCATTTGACAGCTCATATAGCTCGACTAAAATTTGTATATTCAAATTGGATATACAAAGTGGGTTATGACCAAAACAACACTTTTCAAAAGCAATAAAACGCAAGCGGTTCGGTTGCCAAAAGACGTCGCTTTTTCTGAAGATGTAAAAGAAGTTGAAGTGTTAGTCGTTGGTGAAAGCCGAATTATTACTCCGGCGAGAACCAGTTGGGCTTCTTGGTTTAGTGGTGAGCCTGCCAGTGACGACTTTATGGTTGAGCGTGAACAGCCTCAAGAGCAGGAGCGCGAGCAACTATGAATTTACGATATATGCTGGATACCAATATCTGTATTTACATTATGAAGAACCGACCAGCTTATTTAGCACCTATTTTTGATGAGCACTCTCGCGAACTCTCTGTAAGCTCAGTGAACGAACCGAGCCCCGCCTACCGCTAGTTAGGCACTCTTTTCCACATATGCCTTATGTAGTTCGTACATAATAGGCACTAGGTTATCGACGGGCCCTTCAACCGCTACGTCAGGAGCAATTTTCTGAATAGGTAGCTGACTGACACGGGAGCCATTAATACCAAACTCGTTATGCCATTTTGTCAGTTGTTCAGTAGAGTGAATGTAAACGACTTTTCCCAGTTCCGCCCAGCCATGTGCAGCAGAACACATCGGGCAATGCTCTCCCGATGTATACATGGTCGTGTTTTGGCGCTGCTCTAAAGTGAGGTTTTTCGCTGCCCAGCGCGCTAGCTCAATTTCAGGGTGGTAGGTTTTATCAACCGTATTCACCCTGTTGCGATCTTCTTTTAGAACCTCTCCGGAAGAGTCTACTAAAACCGAGCCGAAAGGAGCATCTCCTGCTGCCAGAGCCTCTTCTGCTAGCTCAATACAGCGCATTAAGTATTGGTTTATTTCAGACAAACTACCCTCCTATCGATACGAATAATAAAATATCAGGTGTATAAATAATGTTTAACCTTTAAACAATCTTTACGTTCAAAGGCTTTGAATTGTTCAAATTTTGTTATTAAATGTTGCAAATGATGTCAAACGACGTCATTTTCAGGCAGCCAAACGTCGTATCCCCTGCTGCTTTCATTCATGGCTTATTACAGCCACTCATAAAAACAAAAAGAGACAAATCTGGTATGAGAAAAATTCAATATCTTACACTGACTGCTTTGGCAGTATCAGTTTCATCAGCTTTTGCTAAACCTCCCGACCATTCACAAGCGCAACCGCTGGTAAAAGAGCAGGCTCAAATTGAAGCGCAAGTAGACAGTTCAGCACCTCAGCGTTACATCATTAAATTTAAAAACAACGGTAATGCTGTTAACAAAATGGGCAACAGAGGACGTTCTGAATTGGCCATTTCTCGAGCGAACAATGTGGTCAAAAAAGCTGGCGGTAAGGTAAAACTCAGCATGCGCCACAATCTGGCGGTAGCAGCCGAGTTAACTGAAAAACAAAAGAAACGCCTTGAGAAAAACCCAAACATTGAATATGTCGAAGTTGACCGTATTCGTCGTTTTATGGCGCAAGATGTGCCTTACGGCATTAGCCAGGTACAAGCCGACTTAGTCGACGACAGCGTTGCATCAGCATCTGCTGGCGGTAAAAAAGTCTGTGTTATCGACTCTGGTCTAGAGCTACCACACGAGGACATGGGCACTTTGGGCGGTACTATTAACGGCACGAATGATAGCGGCACAGGCAACTGGTACGACAATGGCGGCCCTCACGGAACGCACGTTGCCGGTACTATTGCTGCACTCGATAACGGCTTTGGCGTTCGTGGCGTTATTGGTAGCGATCCTAACCTGCATATTGTCAAAGTGTTTAACTCCAGCGGTTGGGGTTATTCGTCTTCATTAGTTTCTGCTATTGAAACTTGTGCCGACAATGGTGCAGAAGTCGTCAACATGAGTCTTGGTGGAGGCGGTTCAAACCAAACCGAAGCCAACGCCATGCAAAACCTGTATAACCAAGGCGTTTTATTGATTGCGGCAGCCGGTAACGACGGTTCTGCTTACAGCTCAACTGACCCAATGTCTTACCCTGCGTCTTACAACGCGGTTATGTCAGTTGCCGCTGTCGATAGCAGCAAAAACCTGGCGTCTTTCTCTCAGAAGAACAGCCAAGTTGAAATTGCCGGCCCGGGTGTTGACGTTCTTTCAACCTACCCTGAAGGCACTGGTCAGCAAGGCAACTACGGCACCATGAGCGGTACTTCTATGGCGTCACCACACGTTGCGGGTGTTGCGGCGTTGGTTTGGTCACACCACCCAACCTGTAGCGCGCAGGAAATTCGTAGTGTGCTCAACAATACAGCACAAGACTTAGGTGCTGCCGGTCGTGACGTTAAGTTTGGTTATGGTTTAGCTCAATCTAAAGACGCTATTGACTACATTGATGCAAACGGCTGTGACGGAACCGGAGGGCCGGGTCCTGATCCTGAGCCGCCAACAGGTGGTGAGCTAACGAACGGTGAAACCGAAAGCGGATTAGCTGCTACAACTGGCGACTCGCTATTCTACACGTTAGACGTTCCAGCAGGAGCAACTGACTTAAGCTTCAACATTAACGGTGGATCTGGCGACGCTGACCTGTACGTGCGCTTTGGCTCTCAGCCAACTCAGTCAAGCTATGACTGTCGTCCGTATCAAAGCGGTAACACTGAAACTTGTACTATTTCGAACGTACAAGCCGGTACTTACCACGTTATGCTGAACGCATACTCAAGCTTCTCTGGTGTAAATCTGACAGGTTCATTCACTGAACCAAGCACAGGTGGAGGTGATGGCGGCTCAGCTTCAGCAACTGACTTATCAGGTGCCAGCGGTGAGTGGTCACACTACTACGTCGATATTCCTGCGGGCATGTCAGCGCTTAATGTAACCATGTCCGGCGGTTCAGGCGACGCTGATCTATACGTTCGCCAAGGCTCTCAGCCAACTGAGTCAAACTACGAGTGCCGTCCATACCGCTCAGGTAATGACGAGTCTTGTAGCATTGATAACCCAGCTGAAGATCGCTGGTACATCAGCTTAAAAGGGTACAGAACCTATTCTGGCGTCGACTTATTCGTCGAGTGGGAATAAGTTTCTTCGCGAGCTAAAACAACTCCTTGAACTCAAAAGGCGCCAATTTGGCGCCTTTTTTATAAGCTACTCGTACCAAACAGCTGACTGTATGGCTTTCGAGCAAAATGGTCGGTCATTCCGGATATATAATCACAAATAACTCGTCGTGGATTACTGGCCTGCTGATATTTTTGCAATGTGGAAGGCTGCAGGAGCTGCTCAGGCGTATCGCTCAACGCTTCAAACAGCGCCATAATGATGCGCTGACCTTTAAACTCCATGGCTTTGACTTCGGCGCTGCGGATCACGTGCTTGAAAACGAAACGCTTGAGCAGCTCTAACATGTGCTCGGCTTCTACAGGTAACTTTGCCTGTAAATCCAGTTGCGGGTGTTCAAATTGCTGTTGCCTCTCAACGGTAATTTGCGGTACTAGATAGCCAATGAGCTTGCTAATAGCATGTTTACGGTCGCGGCTATCGGGGGAAAACAGTTTGTCATGGTAAAAGTCAGCTTTGGCGATCAGCGGGCTGTCGTCAAGTGCGTTTTGCAGCACATCTTCGCGCCACTGTCTTTCTGTAACTAAGCCCAGCGCCAGCGCATCCTCTAAATCATGCACGCCGTAAGAAATGTCGTCAGCTAGTTCCATAATCGAGGTATCGAAGGCTTTGAATTGCGAGCGTCGCTTGCCGTCTGTTTCTAATACGGTGCGAAACGTGTCGCGATCGTGCTGCGAAAACTCTTCTAAAATCCAATGTAGAACGTCTTCTTCGTCATCATGAATCGACTTAGGCGGTTTAAATGCGTTTAGCGGAGTGTCAGTAGTTAAACCCGCTTGTTGTACTTCGCTGTGCAACACTGGATACTTCAAAACACCCAACAAGGTGCGGCGGGTTACGTCCAGACCATGCTGTTCAGAATACTCGCCCAACTTGCTTAAAATGCGTAACGTCTGTCCGTTACCCTCAAAACCGCCGTGACCTAGCATGTGATAGTTAAGCGCAACCTCGCCGCCATGACCGAACGGCGGATGTCCCAAATCATGCGCCAAACAAGTGGCTTCAATTTGAAAAAACGACGGTATCTGCTGCGAAATATCGCCATTGTCAGCATAAGTTCGCTTTAAATGCTCACAAATACCTGAGCCAATCTGAGCAACCTCCATCGAGTGAGTCAGCCGCGTACGATAGAAGTCATTGTCGCCTACACCCAGCACCTGGGTTTTCGACTGCAGGCGACGAAACGCCGAAGAGTGTATGATTCGCGCACGATCTCGCTGCGCATCACTGTCCGGCGTTGCGGCATTAAACGGCGTGGTCTTTCCTGAACGTCGTTGAAGCATGGTTTTATTCATGTTGGCAGTCAGTTGCTAGTAACTAACCCACAGCAAAACAAATTTTCAGCCGTTTGCCCAGTGGAAGATCTAACAAACTGGCACATCCCTTGCTCTGTTAACACATATTTACCCAATGCCCGAGAGTTTCGGCAAGCCATTGCCGTTTTTTGCCGCTAAAGGACTAGGAGGGGATATGAACGTCAGCACATTACTTAACACAGCAACGAGCCAGGCAGGTTCATCACAACAAACCCATCAGGCCGAGCAGCCGCCAGCACCCGAGTCGAAACAAGCGACACCTGGCAATGATGAAACCTTTATCGATAGAGCCTACCGCAGCTTGGTGCTTAACCGCATGGGTGTGGATACCGAACAACTTGAAGAAATAGAGCAGAAAATTGAAGAGCTGGAAAGTAAGTCTAGCCTGACAAAAGACGAAAAAGACAAGCTTGAAAGCCTGATGAAAGCCCGTGATCAATTGTTTGAAGAAGCCATGCGCCGTCAGGCTGAGGAAGGCAATTCAAGTCAGCCCTTCGTTACTAGCAATGGCATTCCCACGGAAATCGCCAGTAAATATGACCCTCGGGCTATCTCCCCCGATGACATGAGTTTGTTGGCAAAAGACCTCCACGAAGCAGGCTTAATATCATGGGAACAGCGCAGCCGCATGAGCTTTCAGTTCGTGAAAACACACTTCTACAAAACCTATACCCCCGAGTCACAACAAGTCGACCCCAGCGAGCCAATGGACTTTGTAAAATTTTGGGAAGAGCGAGTAAAGGCTAACGAATACTTTAACGTGCCCGCCGATCAAAAAGCCCGAGACCAGGGGATACTGGATGTACTGCGGCGGGTTTAGTACTTATTTCTGAAGTTCTCTGCCATTGTTCCTAAAGGCAGCATAACTGCACTACTCCAGGCTTTATTGTGTGCTGGCGGGTCTAAAATCACCATGAGTAAGTAACAGTTAGGAGTCATAGCAGCAGGGCAATAAACTAAGTGGGTATCGCTTTTCCTAGAAAACTGAATGCAGTGCAACGGCCACGGTTCATCTGGGTTTTCCAGATGTAAGTGCATTACTTCATTGTCACGAAGAACGGGAAAAGTGTCGGGGTGATCGTAACGTTCATCGCGCCCGAAAAAGTCGGGCACGCCTTCACCACTTTTATAACGTTTAAAGTCTTTAACTAATGCATCCAGTTCCGTATCTGTTAATTGCTGACGAATCTGTTTGCTCTTAAAAACCCGAATCACTCTGCAAAGTCATCCAGGTCAGATTTTTTGGCCTCGGCTAAAAGCTTCTCTCCCTCAGCACTAATTGCTTTCAACCGTGCCGCTGTCGGACGGAAAAGAGACTCGACCTTAGGGTTACAGGCTTCCAACTGGCGCACCATAGCTTCAAATAACTCAGCACCTACCATATAACCAGCGGTTTTATTGTGGGAGAGTACCGCCACAGGTTCAGCTTCAAAATACTGGCAGGGATGCTTGCGTACATCGCTGGCAGATACTGTTTTTTCAGCCAATATTGTTTGTGTGTTCATGGTTTTCCTCGCCACATTTACTAGACTGATTAAATTATAGTCATAAAATGCACTTAATTACAAACAGAATAATATACATAATTATGTACAATTTAGTCTTCTGTCTGTTTTTTCAAATCAACATTCTGCGCTTTTATCTCACTAAGGTATTTTGACTGATGCTGGCGAGCCAGCTTTAACGCTTTATTCGATGCCTGAAGCGCACTTTCCGTGTCATCATTCATGGAATACACCGCAGCCAAGCTGTCCCAGAGGATTTCTGACTGACCGAATACCTCGACGCCTTTCTCAAGAATCTCGGTGCCCCATTCCAACTCACCTTCGTAGGCCGCTTTCAAACCATAAACATTGTATTGATGCACCGACATGGGGAATTTGTAACCCATCGTCTTTTGATAATTGCCATAGTAAGCCTGTAACTGCTCCAGCGACTTAATTTCGATATTCGGCACAGCGTTGTAGCCGCGAAAAATTGATTTAAGCCCTTCAACGTTAGCAATCAATGGCGTGCTGTCGTGGGTTTCCTCAGGAAACTGCTGAGACTCCCAATCAAAAACACTCTCCGATTTTTCCCCTAGCACGTTCATTAAACGCTTATAGCCCTCAGCCATTTCATTAGGCTCATTCGCCATACTGACAAACCAGCGCACCGGCGACTTTTCTGCTTGTTGTTCTGCCGTCTTTATATCGTTGATAAGCGCAAAATCATCCCACCATAAACTTGGGCTCACCGATATTGACGCATTGATAAAATCCGCATGATGAGTCGCCAGGTAACAGGTATAAAGCCCCGACAACGAGTGCCCGGTAACCAGCGTATAAGGCGAAACCCGATACTGCTCTTTTAGCTCAGGCAACAGTTCGTCTTTCAAGAACTGCGTGTAAAGCTCAGCACCACCAGAACGCCCCTCATAGCCTTCTAGTTCGGTATGAGTAAAGTGCTTTATGCGGCTTTTGGCACTTACCCCAACCACAATCATTTCCGGCACTATCGAAAATATGCTTAAGAAATTAACGTTACCCGCAATGTGCTCAAACTGCGTCGAGCCGTCCATAACCAGCATTACTGGATACTCAAAGCTGCTGGAGTGGTGATAGCTTTCCGGGAGTGCAACTCGGGCGGTGACGGTCTCATTAATAAGTTTGGAGTCGACTCGGAGGGTTTCGATTGCCTGAGTTGAGGCGCAGAATAAAAAGACACATAAGAAGCTGAGGAATTTCAAATAAATAAGCATTAGATCAGTGGGTTATGAAGCATTATGAATAATTTTAGCACTATTCTAAATACTAACGCTAACCCTCTGGTCTTCTTTAACTAAACCTTACCGCAAAATATTAAACGACTGATAAAGCCTAGTTGGCAATTTGTTCTCGAGCTTCCAAGTCACATTCATAGGCCGTTCACCATGGCTGCTAATAAAAGTCACTGGCCCGCAGGCTTTATAGGCTGATTGCTTGTTTTCTCTAACAAAAAGCTGGAACTGCCAACCATTGGTGTTGCTCTCTATATAGCGACGTCCGGTAGGCGTATTTGGAGAAGCCGTATTCTGTGACTGCCAATGGAACTTCTCTCGACTGATCGCGTAGTCATTGTAGGCAACACCTTCGTGCACTACGTCAGCTTTATCCAGCGTCACGAACAATAACTCAAGCTTCTTATCTTGAAAACGGAGTACGCCCTCTCGAAATACTCGACGTTCCTGCTCATTCAAAAAACCAACTGCAGTCAAAGTTTCGCGTATTTGATAAGACGCATGAAGTTTCAAAGGTGTATCTTCGAGCCCCGGAACAGGCTCAAAAACATAGTTCGTTTTAGCGTCTAATAGACGTGCAAGTTCATTGAGCTCAGTGAGTGCTTCAGATTCCTGCTTCAAAGCTTCAATAAACTCAACACCGCTACCCACGCGCTCGTTCTGATGGTCAATTTGATAAGCCAACATTTGCGCATATTGCTTATCAATGCTCGTCCACCCATCATTAAAATCTCCACTTGTCGCTTTTTGAATGAGTTGCAGATAATCAGAATCATCAATATGCAGTAGGCTCATAAAGCGCTTGCTTAGGTAGGTTTCCTGTTCCGTCGCATCACCAGCAATCAACTGAGCTGCACGCTTTAAATTGGTCCAGCCGGTGTTATTACCATTTCCACGGTAAACATCCGTCAGTTCCAGCTGCTGTTCACTAATAAACTCTGATAATGAGACGTTATTGTTACCTTTTATTCGAGCGAAATGATTCAACTCATTGCGCAGTTGATCCCAACGCTGATTGATCGCGTGACGCAGGCTTCCCAATATCGATTCACGCGCTTCCTTTTGAAGCTGCAAGTAGCAACCACTCGGTAACTTGCCAAAACCATTATTCACACCGTCGTACACTTCTTTACGGGTTAATCCTGTTATTGCACTGTACAGCACATCAAAACGAAAACCTGCACGATGTTGGCCGATAAAGTCGAGTACTAAACAACTTTCCTTTTCTGGATGTAGGCGCAAACCTCGACCTATCTGCTGCTGAAACAGCGTAACGCTTTGCGTTGGTCTTAATAGCAATAGTGTGTCGACAAAAGGCAAATCAACACCTTCGTTGTATAGGTCGACCGTAACTAGCACGTTAATTTCTTTATTCGCTAACTTTCTCGGCAGAGACACCCGTTCCTCACGTGAGCTTTCTCCGTAAATCAATGCCGCTGGAATATTCGCTTCGTTAAACTTTTTGGCCATAAAACGCGCGTGATCAACGTCGACACAGAAAGCCAGTGCGCGAGATTCTTTTATATTGTTAACGACTTCATCCCAAGCCCTCACCACGTTACGTGCACGAGCATCATTCGCAGAGAGAATGTCGTGAAGGTCGCTACGGCCATCGCCATTTTTCCAGTTAACGTTCCGGTAATCCTGGCCGTCGTCACACGCATAGTATTCAAATGGTGCAAGTAGCTGCTGATCAAGCGCATTCCATAAACGCATTTGTACCGATGGCGAACCATCGGGACGAGCATCAAAATAGGCTAGAATATTTTTATTATCTGCTCGTTCAGGTGTGGCCGTCAGACCCAACAAATATTTAGGCTCTGCACGTGAAACAACCTCATCAAAACTTTGCGCCGCTATGTGGTGGCATTCATCAACCACCACAACTTGCCAGTGATTTGCCGGGTAACGCTCTAACAACTTTTGCGAACGAACACTTTGCACCGTCGCAAACACATGATCATATTGCTTCGGTTCGTGACGCCCTGTCAGCAAGTCGCCAAAGTTTGCGTCTTTTAGAATCTGTCGATATGTATTCAGCGACTGACTTAAAATTTCTTCGCGATGTGCGATAAAAAGTAGTCGCGGCTGTCCTTTTTCCCGCTCACAAATACGTCGGTAATCAAAGGCTGCCATAACGGTTTTCCCGGTTCCCGTTGCCGCTACCAGTAGATTTTTAAAGCGTCCGTGGGCACGCTCATTATCTAGCTGTTCAAGAATGTCCGCCTGAAACGGTTTGGGTGTTATATCGAAGAAGGTTGTGGTGACATGCTCAGGTAAAGCTTTCCCGCCAGATTCCCTGCTTAGCGCATCTCTCAATGCCGCGACATGTTGACTGTCGTTCGGATCATACGGCTGGAACTCACCGTCTTCCCACAGCGTTTCAAAATGTGCTTTGGCACGTTCATACAGGTTTTGTTGCCCGTGTTCGGTGAACTTAACCGTCCACTCTAAGCCTCCCATTAAAGCGGCACCCGATAAATTCGCACTACCAACATAAGCGCTGCCGAACCCAGTTTTTCGCTCAAACATCCAAGCTTTTGCGTGCAGTCTCGTTCGACGCCCATCTAATGATACGCGCACCTCACAATTCGGGAGTCGGGCTAGCATATCCAACGCATTTTTCTCTGTTGCGCCAATGTAGGTTGTCGTCAGCACTCGAATGGATGTTTTACTATGGCCTTCAGCATCGGCTGCTGTAATTTGCTTAAGCACGTCGTGAATTTTCCGAACACCAGAAACCGTGATAAAACTCACTAAAATATCGACGTGATCGCAGCTAGAGAGCTCTGAAATTAATTCGTTGAGTAACGCAGGCGAGTCTTTACCCGCAGTAAATAGCCACGGCTGCGATAAGCCAATTTGAGGCAAGTCGGGCTGCTCGCCTTGGCGATAAATCGAGCGTAACACTCGTGGTGGTGCAGCGATTTCGTCGATAAGTGCTTCTGCTGTATTCTCTTTTAGCTGCTGCCGAGCGTGCTTGAGTAAATTATTCAATAAGTCGACTTGAGCCAAAAGCTTATCGTTATCTGAAAGCCGTTCACCCTCACCGACAGCTGCTAGTAACTGAGATAACTGCTCGGTTAACGCGTCCACTAATCGTTCATGACTACTTTCAACACTTAGTTTTTCTAGATCAGCAACGAGGCTTTCATCCTGCGTTGAAAGCTCTTTTTGAACTGCTGAGGTTTGCAACAAATCATAGAGGCCTCGGTGCAAGTCAGACACGATTACCTCCCTGACTGAACAGTTTATTACCCACCAAACTCAACCGCTCTTTAGCCCGCGTAATACCGGTGTACAACAGCTCTTTGCTCATCACTGGGCTGTCGTGGTCGGGTAATACCATGACGGTGTGTTTGAACTCGGAGCCTTGGGATTTGTGCACGGTCATGGCGTACACGGTTTCTATATGAGTGAGGCGACTCGGGAGTATCCAGCGTACGCCCTGCTCTTGGTCCGGGAAGGCGACGCGCAGATAGCCGTATTCCGGATCTTTTAGGGCGATGCCGATGTCGCCGTTGTTGAGCTTTAGTCCGTAGTCATTTTTGGTAACCATGACGGGGCGGCCTTCGTACCAGCTGTTGGCGTTCACACCCAGTATGTCGCCCACTTTTTGGTTAACGGCTTTCATGCCCCAAGGGCCTTCGCGCAGGGCTGTCAGAATTTGAAAGTTGCTTAGGTTTTGCAGCGCTTCCAGGGCGAGTTTGCCGGCGGAACCAGCATCGATGTTTGTAGTAGCATTGTCGCTGACGGCAGCATTGCTCCTGACGTGTAACGTCAGGCTACCCGATGTTGTCAGGTTACGGCGAATTAAGGCTTCAAAGCTTGAGTCGTCTAAACTGTCGACTTCGTAAACACTGACCGGGTGCTCACCTTCGGCGGCTTTGGCTTTTTCAATTTCCTGTTGTGTAGCAGCGTCATCCTGGCGGTTAATAGCGTTTGCCAGGTCGGCAATAGGGCCTTTAAAGCGATAGCTTTTGCGGAATTTGACTACGTGTTGCAGGCGTTGCTCACCCTTGTCGTCAATAAGCTCTGACGGAAATGTTGGAGTGTCAGCAATGTTTTGCAGCCACTTAGCGGTGTCGCTGTGGTAATGCCCTTCATCGGCTCCGGCGCATAAGTTACCGAGCACGGCGCCAGCTTCGACCGATGCTAGCTGGTCTTTGTCACCAATGAGTACCAACCGCGCGTGTTTCGGTGTTGCTTTTAGCAGTGCGGTCATCATTTCAATGTCTATCATCGAGGCTTCATCGACAATCACCACATCCGTTCGCAGCGGGTTTTCCGCATTGTGTTTAAAGGCGCGGGAATTGGGTTTCACACCCAATAGTCGATGCAGCGTTTTCCCTTCGGCTTGAATCGAAAGTAATGCGTCCTTCAGGCCGGAGAGTTTTTCATTCTGCACCAACTGCTCCAGCTCTGTTTCAATGGACTCAGTCAGGCGCGCTGCAGCTTTGCCGGTCGGCGCGGCCAGTGATACCCGCAACGGTGGCAAACCAAGCGTCAACGCCTGATGCTGCAATGCCGTCAACAAGCGCACCACGGTATAGGTTTTACCGGTACCAGGTCCACCCGTAATGACACTAAAACGATTACGCACGGTATTGGCACAAGCGACACGCTGCCAGTTAATATCGCCGTTTTCGGTCGGCGCAAACAGCTTAGCCAACGTACTCTTTAGTAGTTCGTCGTTAATAACCGGCCGGTCTTGCATGCGCGCCTGAACACTTTGCTCAATAAAGGTTTCGTACTGCCAATAGCGGCGTAAATACAAGGTGTGTTCGCTGAGCACCAACGGCTCGGTTCCGTGGCCATTCACATCTACGCATTGACTGGCTGCCAGTGCGTCGATCAGGTCTAATCCGTATTGCTTAAAAAGCTCATTTGGTAAGGCGCAGTTCGCGGCATGACGGTTCTCTGGTGGCAGGTTTAGCAGCGCTTCCGGGGCATCCATCAAAGCCTTTAAATCAACTTGCGTATGCCCACGACCGGCTTGATGCGACACGCAGCAGGCGGCTAATAAAACCGCATCGCTACGCTCGCCCGCTTGCTGCAAAAACTCGACAAAGGCCAAATCAATAGAGCGTATCCAGCCGGCATCCCGCCACTGACTCAGAGCTTCGAACAGGGTGTGGGTAGTTACATTGTTCATACTGACTCCTTGTCTTTGGCGCTTTCTCCGGCAAACAGGCTGTCCAGCTGCTCTATCAGCTCTTTCGGTGGTCTGTCACAAAATGCGCCTGAGGTTTCTGCTCTGTGGCCGCGTAAAAAGAGATAAACCGCGCCGCCAACGTGGGTATCGTAATCGTATTCATCGCCCAGCCGAGCTTTTAGCAGACGGTGCAATGCCAGCGTATAAATCACGTATTGCAGGTCATAACGGCTGTGCAGTATTTTTTCGCGCATGGCATCCTCGCTGTAGGCATGGTCGTCTTCACCCAGCCAATTGGACTTGTAGTCTGCTACGTAATACTTTCCGTTATGCTCAAATACCAAGTCGATAAACCCCTTTAGCATGCCATTCAGCAAGTTAGGCTCTAGTGCAGGGCGCTCGTAACCGGGTAATATGTGTTGTTGCACCAGGCTATCCAGTCTTTGTGCGTTAACGCCACTGGCACCAAACCAAAACTCAGGTTCGGCTTTGTACTGCTGTAACTGGCTGAGGCTAATTTTGTCGCCGTTAGCGTTCAGCGTAAATTCGGTTTGTAGGTACGCATTCAGCCATTGTGCAATGCTCTGCTCATGCTCCTGCCACAAAGGGCTGACACAAAAACGCTGTACCAGCTCAGTGCGCTCGGTAGTACCATGAGCGATTACCTCAAAGCCCCGATTCGCCGACTCTTCCAGTAAGTTATGCAAAAAGGTACCCGGACCAGCGCCTTTAGGTAAGTGGTGAATGCTGTCCGCACTCGGCTCTGCGACACTGGCGACTTGCTCGTCCTCGTCTTCTCGCTCATCCAGCAGGTTCATCTCGTCAGGCGACTGCGGTGCCTGTGTACTTTTCGTGACCGCGCCTTCATACTTAAGCGCGCTATAACTAGCCACCCACCAACGTTCAAGTTTTCGGCCTGCCGGCATCGTTTTAGGCGTCAACTTAGGCGTCTGCTGCTCCTGCTCTAGCGCACGAACCAGCGGCTCATCATCTTCCAGGCGTGTCACCTGAGTATGCGCGCTCTGCTGCCAGCGCTCATTAACGACATTGTAAAGCTCGTCAGACAACGCCTCACCGCCGTTCAACAAGTAAAACAGCGGATTATTACGATGCTCGCTCATGGCCTCCAGCGCAATGAAGGTGGCGTACTGTGCACGAGTCACTGCGACGTACATTTTGCGTAAATCTTCTGCGAGAATTTCGTCGCTTAAACGCTGTTTATTGTCGTCGTCTTTGGACCAGAGCACTTGCAGCTCGCCACTTTCATCGTGATAAACCGCTGGTGGCTTTATGCGGTGGGTCTCCGACTGGGTGTAAGCCACAAAGGGCATAAATACCAGCGGATACTGCAAACCTTTGGACTTATGAATGGTGATAATTTTTATCAGTTCATCATCACTTTCCAGGCGTAGCTGCTGCTCGTCACTTTGTGTGCGGCTGTTGCTACCAAAACCGTGGCGTTCATTCACTTGTTCCGCGAAATGGTTCACTAACGCCGGAATGCCGTCTAAAACCAGACTTTGTTGTTGCAGTAATTCAGCAATATGAAGCACGTCTGACAGCTGTCGTTCGCCATGAATACGGTCGTCCAGCAACGTCGCCGGTACCTGATGGTCGTGCAACACATTATGCAACATAGCCAATACGCCCTGGCGCAGCCATTGGTCGTGATAACTTAAAAACTGCTCGACACGCGCTTCCCATGCCTGTTCGTTACTGTGAATATGCTCCAGTTCAGCAAACGGCAGCCCTAACAGCCGCGTTGCAAGGGCACTGCGAATAAGTGACGGGTCACGTGGTTCCGCACAGGCACTGACCAGTGCCAACAAGTCTTTAGCGACACGCTGCGCAAATACCGACTCTCGGTCCGACAAATAAACGCTTTTTAGGCCACGATCACTCAGTGCTTTTTTAATGGCATTCGCTTCGCCGAAGTTATTCACCAGCACAGCAATGTCGCTGGTTTTCACGCGCTGCTCCAGCACGTCGTCTACGTTGTAATAACCGGCTTGCGGGTCATTCAGCAGCGACGCTATTAGGTTGGCATGATGGTTCGCTGCTGCCCTGAATACGGTATCTTTATTGCGCTTCTCTTCACTCGATACCGACCACAAAAGCGCCGGTGCGGTTTTTACATTGATGGATAACAAGCAGTGTTTGAACGTACGCTTCAATCCATTGGCAGCCACGCGGTTAAAAGGCAGCTGGTTGTCGCCTTCAGTTTTAAACAAAAAGGCACCGCGGGGTAGCTGCTCCGCACGTTCAAACAGCGCATTTACGCTATCAACCATTGCCTGCGACGAGCGGAAGTTTTTCGCCAGATTATAGTGCCGACCTTCGGTGTCTCGACGTGCTTTTAAATAGGTATAAATATCGGCATTTCGGAAGCTGTATATGGCTTGTTTCGGATCGCCTATAAGAAAAATACCGGTGCCGGGGTGCGGCTCTGCCAGATTATAAATGCGGTTGAATATCTCATACTGCACAGGGTCGGTGTCTTGAAACTCATCAACCATGGCAATAGGATACTGCTTACGAATAGCGGCCGCCAACGCTTCGCCGCCAGGACCTTTTAACGCATCGCGCAAACGCGTAAGCATGTCGTCATGCCCCATTTCTGCACGCTGATTTTGCAGTTCAGAAAAGCGTTTATTCACCCAAAATGCAGCGTGTTGTTTTACCTTTGCCAGTTCTTGCGTTTGCTGGACTTTGCTTTGTTTTAGGCGCTCCTGCAACTGACCTAATACGTTCCAACTGTCCGGCATGCCGCCCAGTTTGGCCTCAGCAAACTTTTGTAACTCATCTGCGCTGATATTTTTCCAGTTTGCTGCCGTGGCGTGCGGCTCAACCAACTCAGCATCCGCGCACCAGTCGGCAAATTTCTGAAATTGCTTAAGTTTGGTGGCAGTGCCTTTGGCTTGCGATGTTTTATCAATCAATTCGCCGAAAATAGGCGCAACTTCTTGCTTTATCACGGCTATTCGTTGCTTATGTCCGCTTTCTGCACCGCTTAATAAGCTTTGCAAGTCACCCTCAACCGGTGCCTGCCCGCTTTTGCTTAAGCTGTAGGTCAAACCTAACACGGCTTCAGGCGAGGTAAAGTCTTCCAGCAATTTTTCACTCAACTCGGCATCGGCCGGGTAGATAAAGCGGCGGAAATAATCCTCGGCGGCTTGTAAACGCAATTCCTCATTGTCGGTTTCGACGTCCTGACTGAATAAACTGCCGCTAGCAAAGGCATGCTCTTTCAGCATGGACTGACACCAGCCGTGAATGGTTTTAACCGCGGCTTCGTCCATCGACTGTGACGCTAAATCCAGTAATCGCGCTAAGTGTTTTAAGTTCTGCTCTTTCACTACACAGTCTTCGCGCAAACTGGCTAAGAACGGGTCACTGTCGACCGCGTTCGGGTCACGAAAATAAGCCGCGGCTTCGGCTAAGCGTGCGCGAATGCGGTCACTCAGCTCTTCTGTCGCGGCTTTGGTAAAGGTCATGACCAGAATATTCTTGGGTACAAGCTCGCGCTCAAAGGCGGTGTCCTGCGTGCCGTGACCAATGACCAAACGAACATACAGCGCTGCAATAGTGTAAGTTTTACCGGTACCGGCGCTCGCTTCAATCAGGCGGCTGCCGTTCAGCGGAAAGTCGAGCGGGTTATCCAGAATATGCGTCGTCGATTGGCTCATGACTTCTCCTCCGGCACCATGGTTAAACGCAGCGGGTCGTAGAGTTCATTCAAAAACCGGCGGAAATGAGGCGACGTCATAATGGCCTCGTAAGTATCGGCAACCCGGCCGCAGTAATCACTTTTTGTCACTATCGCCGGTGCATTAAAGCCGCCTTCTTCGTATTTCTGCTGGGCTGCCTCATGCGCAAGCGCTTCGTCGTTGTCTTTTTTATCCAAGGCGTTTAGCCAGCTTAGGGCAATATCCAAATGCATGGGTTGTGGTTGCTGCACCGACAATGCCACCAGTTCAAGCAGTTGCTCGAGTTGTTGCAGCGCCAGCTCTGCTGGTATCGCCGCGACCGGCAACTGACAACCGCCTTTGGAAACAATGAGTAAACGAGTGGGTTGCTGCAAATTCAGCAGCATTAAGCCGATGTAATACGCACTGATATGTTTCCAGCCAGCGTCTTCGACACCGCCTTTTTTAGTATTTTTTGCGATTTTACTCGCAGAGGTCACTACCCACAGCCGCTCGCCCTGTTCATTGGTGTGTAAGCCGGTAATGGTGTCGTCGATAATCAGGCCGTTATGCTCGAAGCCTACCTCAATGGGGAACTCGTTAAACTGGCTGTAGCCGGTAATACCCTGCTGATAAGAGCCCAGTATTTTGTCGGCTTGTTCAAGCAGTTCCAGACCATTTTGCTCGGCAATAGCGCCTATACCTAGCGCGCCCTCGCGGTTGATTCGATTCAGCTCTTTTAACAAGGCCGCTTCCGTGCCTGCTCCTTGCAACAAGGCGCGCTTACCACATTCAACCAAGCGAGTAATAAGCGTCCAGCTTTGCAGGTTATCCATAACGAAGGCTTCACTGTCATCCAGGTCTTCGCTGTCGCTGCCGAAATAGGTATCGAGATGCCAGTTAAAATAAAGCCGCGCGGGCTCTTCGATAAAGCGCTTTATATCGTTAATGCTGAGGGTGCGCTCGACACTTTCCGGCTTATCCTGAGACGCTGTTGAGTGGTTTTTTGTACCACCTCCATGCGCCAGCGCCCACTCACTGGCGTATGTGAAATACTCCGGCTGTTCCCGGCTAAAGTAAGACGTGTTAAAGGGTTGCAGCTTATGTTCTACAGTCAGGTTTTTAACGTCAACACCCCAGCCTTGCTGAAGATGGTCGCGCAGCTGCGCGACTAATACCGACGGTGTGCGCTCGCTGTTATCTTTGGCACTGTAACCCACCCAGCTCAGATAAAAGCAGTCCCGCGCCGACAGCATCGCTTCCAAAAACAGATAACGGTCATCGTCGCGGCGGGAGCGATCGCCCGGACGGTAACGGTCTGTCATTAAGTCGAAGTCCACCCGAGGTACCGAGCGCGGATAGTCACTTTCGTTCATTCCCAACACACAGACGTATTTAAAAGGAATGGCACGCATGGGCATGAGCGTGGCAAAATTCACTGCACCCGCTAAAAACCGTTGGTTAAGGTTTTGCTGGTCAACACGCTCCAGCCACGCGTCTTTAAATATCGGCAACCGCAACAGCGATTCGTTGTCGGCTTCAACACCAATATCCCGTAACTGATACAGCTCATCACTAAGCTTGGCTAACAGTAAGTGATCACTATCGTCGTCGGTATCGAAGAATTGCTGTAACAGCCACTCGCCATGCAACACCCAGTCCGTCAATGGCTGCGCAGTTTGGGTACGCTGCCACCATGACTCAAGCGCGCGTACTACATCCGCCAGATAACCGACGAGAGCAGCGCTCAGGCCCGAAACTTCGGGATAAGGCTCAACGTCAGCCCAGGGGGACGAATGGTCGGCTTCAAGCTCGCCAATGGCATAGCCTGCCACCATCCGTTTAAGCGCAAACCACCAGCTGTTCCTTTCCTCCGCCGGCGGCATATAAAACTGTTCACGCTGCTGACTGTTCAAACCCCATCGTGCACCAGCCTCTCTGACCCAGCGTTTCAATTGCGGCAAATCGTCGTCATGAATATCGAAGCGCTGCTGAACTGCCGGCACCGACAATAAATTGAACAAATCGGTTTGAGTAAAGCGCAACTGGTCAGCCTGCAACAACAATTCCAGCGCTATCATTAACGGCCGCTGATGACGCTCCCCCTGATCTGCGATGGTATAAGGAATGGCACGCGGGTCACGCTCGCCGTCGCGATGATGATAACGCCCAAAGACGGCGTCGATATAGGGCGCGTAGGTGTTCACATCAGGCAGCATCACCATAACGTCACGGGGCTTTAAATCCGGGTCGTTCGCAAATGCATCCAGTAGCTGGTCATGCAGTACTTCGAGCTCTCGCTGTGGGCTATGGCAGACATGAAACTGCAACGACTTGTCCGTTTTAGCCGGTGTCGACCAGTGCTCCCGCGTTTCCTGAACCGGTCGTAGATTCAAGATATCGTCCTGTAACTGACCTAACAGGTGATGGGTGTCGTGAGGCTCAAACAGCTCAAGTTTTACTGTATTAAAAGCTTCCTGCTTGGCGAGGGTTTCGTCGTATAAATCGAGCAGACGAATATAGTCTCGACCTTGCTTGCCCCATGACGCCAGCAGCGGGTGCGCCAGCTGATGCAGTTCATCATCGTCTGGCTGCTCAGGCATATCAGGCTTATGTTTAAGTCGAGAGGAAGCTTTAACCGCCTCGCGCAGCGCTTCTTTGCCGTCAACGATGTCGGCCCAGTGAAACTGCGACGGGTTGTGCACACATAACAAAATCTGCGTGTAGCCTTTTATCGCATCCAGCACTTGCAACATTTGCTGCGGCAGCGACGATATACCGAACACAACCACTCTGGGCGGCAAGCCCGCGGGCCGGCTCTGCAATGCTTTCGCAGTATCAATAAAACGCTGGTGCAGCTCGGCCCGATTGTTCCAGTAGTCGTCAATGCCAATGTCGTTACTAACAGCACGCCAAAGTTCCGGCTGCCACAATTGCCCGGCTTCAAGCGGCTCATTGTTTTCCAAAACGTCATGACCTTTAACCCAGTTGTCGAGCCAGTCAGCACGATACACCGCGTATTGGTCAAACAAATCGGCTAAGCGTCCGCTGAGCTGATAGAGCTTGCGCCCGTCATTATCGTCCGAAGTGTAGTGCTTAAGCGGCGCAAAGTGTGGGTTTTCGGCAATAAGCTCGGGTAATAAACGCATTAACCGCCAGGTCAGACGGTCTTTATCGAATGGCGAGGTTTTGGGTATGTCATCACCCAACACGGCTCGATAGGCTTGCCACTGAAAGCGCGCGGGCAAGGTCACATCGACCATGGCAGCAATGCCGCTGGCTTGCGCTAAGTTAATTTTAAGCCACTGCGCAATACCGTTACTTTGAACCAGCACCGTTTCCTGCTCCAGCGGCGCCAGCGGATAATTTTGAGTGAATTTGACGGCTACATCCGTTAAGTCTTCCAAACGATGTCCGTGCGCGACAATAAAGCCGGGGGTTAATTCACTCACTCGCTGCTCTCCTTAAAATGGTTTCCATGAAATTCCATGGTATCGTATATTTTTACAGACACCAGTATAAGACGTTACGCGTCAATTTATGTCGCAAAAGGAAGGCTATGGACATTTTTATCGCGGTATTTTTCTTTGCGTTTTCGACCACAATTACGCCAGGCCCAAACAATATAATGATCATGTCCTCTGGTGTTAACTACGGCGTAAAGTCGAGTTTGCCGCACTTTCTTGGTATTTGCTTTGGCTTCCCGGCTATGGTGCTGGTAGTCGGTATGGGTTTTGGTTCCGTACTGGAACAATTCCCGTTACTGCACCAAATGATAAAAATTGCCGGTACACTATATTTACTTTGGCTCGCCTGGGTTATTGGTTCGCAAACGCCCAAAGCAATAGAAAAGGGCGATCGTAAACCACTGACGTTTTGGCAGGCAGTTCTGTTCCAGTGGGTAAATGGAAAAGCCTGGGTTATGGCAACGGGTGCCGTGGCCGCTTTTACTACAGTCGCAGGTTCTCTTTGGCTAGAAGTTCTTGAAATTACGGCGGCGTTTTTAGCAGTTGCTTTTCCCTGTGTTGGCGTATGGCTGGTTGCCGGTGCCGGCTTGCGTCAACTACTGACCAACCATACAGCACAGCGCATCTTTAATGTTTCAATGGCGCTGCTATTGGTCTTTTCCGTATTGCCAGTCGTATATGATATCTGGACGTTTTACACCAACTGAACAGGCTTTCAAATAACACTAAAATAACATTTACCTTATATTGAGTCTGTGCTTAACTGACATTGTAAACGACCGGACGGACTCATGGACGCTATAAATACTCAAGTTACGTTTAATCAATTAATATCTGAACTTTCGTCTCGTTTAATCAATAGCGAGCCGGCCGAAACCTACGAGTGTATAGAAGAAGTAATAGAAGCATTTGGCAGCTACGCCGGAGCCGATCGATGCTATGTGTTTGAGTTTGACGACGCCGTAATCAACATGACAAACACTCATGAGTGGGTTCGCGATGGCTTTGAAGCACATATTGACGACCTTCAGTCGATTGGCATTAACGACCTTCCTTGGTTTTTTGATGAAATAAAAACTCATCAAATATTCATTGTAAACGACATAGAGTTACTACCTCCCGAAGCAAGTGCTGAAAAGCAAGAGTTTAAGCGTGAGCACATCAAATCGGTAATATGTGTCGGTATTGTCGCCAAACATCAACTGTTGGGCTTTGTTGGTTGTGACAAGGTTCAGGAGCAACATCGCTGGACTCCAGAAGAAATCCGCTGTTTAAAACTGGTCGCCAATATTATTGCGAATACTATGGAACGGCAGCGAACGTACGCCGAACTCATTCACACTCAACGCGAACTGGAAAAGGCTAACCGCTTGCTTCACGCGCAGGTTTCTCAGGATGGTTTAACCGGCATTGCTAATCGCCGTGCTTTTGACGAGCGTATCCACAATGAAATCCAACGCTCAATGCGAGAACAGTCGCCACTAAGCTTACTGATTATCGATATCGATCATTTTAAACCTTATAATGACCACTATGGTCACCTGCAAGGTGATCAAGCACTAAAGTCTGTTGCTAATGCGATGTTCGATCTGTTTCAGCGCAACACCGACTTTGTTGCTCGTTATGGTGGAGAAGAGTTTGTCGCTGTTATTTCAGCAACAAATAAAGAAAAAACGGAAGCCAGTATCCATCATCTGCTTGAATCAATTCGAGCACTACAAATTCCCCATGAGAACTCAGAAATAGCCCCCTATTTAACAGTGAGCATTGGCGGCTACCTTCATACACCTAAAACCGATGAAAGCATCGACTCACTCATTGATAAAATGATAGCCAAAGCAGACTCAGCGCTTTATCGCGCCAAGTCCGATGGCCGTAACAAAGGGTATTTAGACGACTAGCGTTATTGTGCTAACTGCTCCTGAAGCTCTTCGTCGTTAACGTTTTTAAGTTCTGCCAGCAGCTGTTTTGACGTTTCCGTGTCGCCTTTTAACGCCAATAACTGTGCTTTTCTGAACTGTGCCCAGTGAGGCTCAGGTAAGTTCTCTAACGACGCTTTCTCCAAATAATTGTTGAGAGCAGTAATGCCTGCATCTATATGACTCTCTGCTAAAACGGCGGTTTTTCCAATCTGATACAACGCCATACTGACTGCCGAACCGTCATCAGACACACCTGCTTTGGCTTTTTCAAACAACTTGAAGGCGGCGTCAAATTCTTCCGCACGCTGTTTCTGTAGACCGGCATAAAGCAAAACATCCGCATTATTTGGGTGTGCTGCTATGGTTTCTTCCAGCAGCGATTCTGCTTCTGTCATCTTTTCATGCTTACGAAAATAACCAACTTTCGCTAACGCCCCTTGAGCCGGGTCTAAATCCATCATTTTCTCAATTTGAGCCAATGCTTTTTCGTCATCACCTCCGGCAATAGAGGGCGCCATTAGATAAAACTGCATTAACGCTCTGCGGTATTTAATAATGTCTGGCGCTAACTCAACCGCCTTTTCAAATGACTCTACCGATTTGCCGGCATAACTCATCGCACTAAAAAAGGCATTCTGCGCCTGCTGCGCCATAACCACCCCACGCGTGTGCCAAGCTTCAGCGTTTTTCGGTTCTTTTTTTACCCATTCTTCAACGCTGTCTTCGGCGCTATCGAGTGAACCATCAGCCAACTGCTGTTGAATGACCTGCTTCGTTTCCACCTCGGCATAAACGCCGGGTGCACAAATTAATGTTGTAAGTAAGAATAAAAGCCACCTCACGAGAGTTCTCCTTGTTCGTATTTTTGTGACCATAAAAATATAAGCACCGTACCTACAACACCCGGCACTACCCAGAATAACAATTGCCACTGCCCCAAGTGAGCCAGCACATGACGCGCGCCAAAGGCAAAAAACGCCGTATAAACCGCTATACCTGAACCACACATGGAACTTAAGTGCTCTATCAGCCAGGCATTCTTCTTAACTGAGGGCGAAAACGCAAAACGCAACATTTGATACACGTTCACTAACCCTAAAATGCCAAAAATAATGTGTAACCACGGGCTGACAAACTGAATAGCAGGCGTATTCATGCTCTGCCATAGCAGCACCAGAGACATCACCGCTAAACAGGCAATCATCGATAAATAACTGAATGTACGCAAATTTGCGCGACTTCGTTTCGACCGCAAAACCACCATTGCGTTCCGAACCGACGCAAAGGTAAATACAGACAGGAACAACAGTAGAGTCCAAAAGAACCGAATACCTTCGGTAACCGCCTCGGGACGCTGGCTGTTTTGAATGATATTCGCTTTGAAGTATTCGGGAGCAACTAACACCATAACGGACATAACTATGGCCGAAATAGCAACGGTGTTCATGGTCCAGACATACGCCTTACCAAATCGGCGATGATTCAAGGCACCTTTTTTGGTTATCACCGGGATCCAAAATAGCGCCATAGCGATGGCTCCAAACACGATGTGTAAATAAAGTAAAAAGCTGTGTAGCGTCAACATAAAAAGCCCTCCTGTTTTTATACAGGTTAGGGCTGTTCAACGGTGTCAGTTAGTGCAAGAAGTCACTTTATGAAACGTGACTTTTGGCCTATTGCGAAATGCCGAGCTGCGGGCATACTTAACGCATGAATATAAAATCTGTTACTTCCAAATACTTAGATCATGAGCAGTGGGTTGCAGTGCTGTCCTGGGTGGTGCTGTCCTCGTTCTGTCTCTACTTACTGGGCCAAAGAGAGCAAACACCTTTCTTCAGTTCGCACTGGATTATTTCCGCGGTACTTTTTTTGGTCTTCATTGTGTGCTTCACAATAGCCACACGGGAGCAGCCTTACAAAAACGAGCCTTGGCTAAGGGTAAGCCTTATGGTTGTTCAGCTGGTGGCAATTTATAGTCTTTACTATTTAGTACCTTATAGCTTTGTCGCCATATTGATGACCATTTATGTTGCTCAGCTGCCCTATTACACCAGTATCCAGAACTCCGTTCTTCTCTCCATTCCTCTATCGGTTCCATTATGGTTGATTTACCAGTTTGGCTGGGGCGACAGTTATGCTTGGATATCCGCCATTCTGTTTTGGGCATTTAATTTGTTTTCCATTGTAACCATGGGCACCCGGCTGAGAGAAACAGAGGCACTTGAACGAGAGCAGGCAATAAACCGAGAACTTCGCGCAACACAAATGTTGCTGGAAGAAGCCAGTAAACAAAACGAACGTACGAGAATTGCTCGTAATATCCATGATTTAATAGGCCATCACTTAACGGCTCTTTCTATTAACTTGCAGGTGGCTTCCCGAAAAGCCAACGATGACCTAAAGCCGACGTTAGAAAAGAGCCAGAGTATTACCAAGTTATTGCTTTCCGATGTTCGTGAAGCGGTTTCCGATTTACGTGATTCGGCCGTGCTGGACATTGAAAATGCATTACAATCTCTTTCTTATCACTCGGCGGACAAGCGAGTTGAGGTGGTTTGCCAGAAAAACCTTGGTATTCAATCCATCGATATTGCTGACGCTGTTCTGAGAATATCGCAAGAAGCAGTGACCAATTTCCTGAAGCACTCCAATGGTGATCGTCAGAGTATTTCTTTATCTCGGCAGGGAGATAAACTCTGCCTTTTTATTGAAGATAATGGGTCTACTCAGCATTTTAAGGGCGGAAATGGACTGACCGGTATGCAAGAGCGCGCCAATGAAATTGGTGCTGATTTGAGCGTACAGACAAAGGGCGAAGGCTTTAGCATTCAGCTAACGCTTGAGGGTGATGTATGAGCATTAACGTTCTGTTAGTTGATGACCAAACATTAGTTCGGGAAGGTCTGAGTTCACTCTTGTCACTATCCGACAATGTTACCGTTGTCGCGCAGGCTAGTTCTGGCAGAGAGGCGGTTAGGCTAACGACAGAGAGTGAACCTGATGTAATTCTCATGGATATTCGTATGCCTGACTTGAATGGTATTGAGGCCGTTGAGCTGTTACGAGAAAAAGGCTCCCGAACTCCCGTCCTAATGCTGACAACCTTTGATGATCATGAGTCAATAATGCGAGCCATTCAAGCCGGCGCCGAAGGCTACTTATTAAAAGACGTGTCGCTGGAGGTTTTGGTGGACGCCATTGAAGCTTTAGCCGATGGTAAAACTTGGCTTCAGCCCGCTATCACTGAACGTATCGTGCAAGGCTTAAAAGAAAGCAAAGCCCCTGAAAGTGATAATGAACAGTCTCTGGTTGAGCCGCTGACGGATAAAGAAATTGCTGTTTTGCGATTAATAGCGGCAGGACTTAGCAATAATGAAATAGCGGAAAGCTTATTTAAATCGACAGGAACCGTTAAAAATCAGGTGTCGTCACTTATGGCCAAGCTCGGGGTGCGAGACCGCACCCGAGCTGTGTTAAAGGCCATTGATTTAGGTTTATTGTAAGTTAGGCGCTCTTCTGCTTTTCAACCCATTGGTCAACACGACGCTCCAGAATATGCAGCGGCAGTGCGCCACCGCCCAGAATGGTGTCGTGGAAGCCACGGATATCAAACTTATCGCCCAAAGCTTCTTTGGCCTCTTCGCGCAGTTCCAGAATGCGGATCATGCCAATTTTGTAGGCCGTTGCCTGACCCGGCATAACCAGGTAGCGACGAACTTCTGAACGCACCGCGCCTTCAGCAATTGGGGTGTGATCCTGGAAGTATTTAACCGCTTCCTCTTCAGTCCAGCCTTTGGCATGCATGCCGGTATCCACAACCAAGCGCACCGCACGCCAAATTTCGGTGGTTAAGCGACCAAAATCAGAATAAGGGTCTTCATAGGCACCCATCTCTTTCGCTAACTGCTCTGAATACAAGCCCCAGCCTTCACTGTAAACCGTAAAGCCAGCCTGAGTGCGAAACTCTGGTACCGACTCCAGTTCCTGAGCGATAGAAATTTGCATATGATGACCCGGGTTACCCTCATGATAGGCAATGGCTTCCATTTCATTTTTCGGCATGGAGCTCATGTCCGACAGATGCGCGTAGTAAATGCCCGGACGCTCACCGTCAGGCGAACCAGGGTAATAATGCTGGGCTGCGCCATCTTGTTCACGGAAGGGTTCTACGCGCTTCACCACCAAATCGGCTTTTGGCAAAATGCCAAAATACTCAGGCAGCTTTTCATTAATGTACGCCAGGTATTCACGAGAGTCTTCCAGATACATTTCCGCGCCTTCGTCGTTGTTCGGATAGAAGAAGCGCTCGTCGGTACGGATATAATCAAAGAAGTCCTGCAAATCGCCATCAAATTCAACTTTCTCTTTAATCGCGATCATTTCATTAGTCAGTCGCTCGACTTCGCTAAGGCCTATCTCATGAATTTCATCAGCGGTTAAGTCAGTCGTCGTGTAGTTAGCTAAGCGGGCGTTATAGTAAGCCTCACCGTTTTCCAGACGATGCACGCCGGTGGCGACTTCGTCGGTGTTTTCAATGTCACTTTCCAAAAAGCTGATTAAGGCTTCGTAACTTGGGCGAAAACGCTCCAATAGCGCTTTACGCACTTCTTTTTCGTATTTGTCGGCTTGTTCAGCGGAGATCGCATCATTTTCCTGAAGCGCACTGAGCTTGTTTTTAGCATCTTCCAGTAAGCTTGAGTCACCTTCTTCATCAAAAGGGGCACCTGAAGTCAGGCCTTTTGCCTCTTTAATAACCTGCTCATACGCAAATCGGGGAGCACGAACGCCGTTCTCAACCTGCTTCTTCGCGCGCTGCAATAATTGCTCAATGGCCGTTGCACCACCCTTAATACGAGATATGTAGGCTTCCATATCTTCCGAGTCATCCACTCGATGGAAGTTGATTAAAAACTGCGGTAGGAAAGTGTGCGCACCACGCATTTGGTCAAACACGTAATCCATGCCACGGAATTCCGCATTACGCTTGGCTTGTTCGTATTGGTAAACCCAAACGTCGTAAGACGTCTGAGCTTCGAGGTTCAGCTTGTCGTAATCGAAGTTCGCTTTTAGCTCTTCAACGCTATTTTCTAGCCACTGCAGTTGCTTCTTCTCAGCAGCAACGGTCATGTCATCAATGTCGCCGTAACGATCTTTGCGGCCCAGGAAGGTCATTTGAATAGGGCTTTGTTGAAGCTGTTCTTCGTACTTTTCTTCAAACCACTGGTTCAGGCGCTCAGTTTCCGACTGCACCGTTTGCTCAACCGCCATTTGTGAATTTTGTTCAGAATTGTTTTGCTGCGGTTGTCCGCAGGCCGTTAATAAGCCCAAAACAGCCAGGGCAACAATGGAATAACGCATAGCAGTGTCCTTTATTCTTCTTTTGATACAGGAAGAAAAACTATAGCGTGCTTGTTACACTAATGGAAATGCTTAAATTGTAACCGACTGTTTTATGGCGAAACCCAATAAGAAAGGGCCGGTTCGCACCGTGCAGATTTCTTGTCTGCAGTGCAAAGCGCCCATATTTAAATACCGCAAGGGGGGTAAAGGCGCTTTGGTAAAATGCTTTATTGAGCGTATTGTTGAAGACCACACCACCAAACCATGCCATTGTCCTGGTTGTGGGCAGGAGTTTGCACGCGAGACCATGATTCGCGGCACCCCTGCCTACAAAATTATTGGCGGCAAAGTTCACTCAAAGTAGGCGACTAATGACAGCTTCTATTACCGAAAAAACTAAACAAGCGTATTCTCGAGTGGCCGAGCAAGCAAGCTCTTCTCTGCTGCGTCAGCCACAACGGAGTATGGCGGATGAACTGCACTTATTAGCCGATGAGGTCGAGCAAAACGAAAAACGCGATGTCTACGGCAATGGCGCGCTTATTAATGACTTTGAAGATGAAGTTGCTCGGCTGTTGGGTAAGCCTGCTGCGTTATTTTTACCGACCGGGACCTTAGCTCAGCCACTGGCGTTACGTATTCATGCAGACCAACGCCAACGCAATGGCGTTGCTCTGCATCCGACCTCGCATTTAATGCTGCACGAGCAAATGGGCTTTGAAGCACTGTGGGGACTCAACGGTACAACAACAGGTGAAGCAGGCAGTCCAATCACATCAGAAGACTTGAAAAACGTTCAAACTGCCGACCTTGGTAGTGTGCTGTCAGAGCTGCCAATGCGCGAAATTGGCGGTCAACTGCCAAATTGGGACGACTTAGTTTCGCAATCGGAGTGGGCTAGAGCTAATGATATTGCCATGCATTTAGACGGCGCCCGACTTTGGCAAGTGCCGGCAGCTTATGACTGCTCATTAGCTGAAGTCTGTGAGCTGTTTGACTCCGTTTACGTCAGTTTTTACAAAGACTTAGGTGCTATTTCTGGCGCTGTACTTGCGGGCTCTGAAGCTTTTATTGAACAAGCTAAAGTCTGGGCTCGTCGAGCCGGCGGCAATGTTATTACTCAGTATCCGCAGATAATCTCTGCACGCCGTGGCTTACGAGAAAATCTGCCACTTATGGAGGATGCCGTGAGTTACTCTCGGGCGTTAGGTGATGCGCTCAATGAGTTGAATGGAATTCGGGTCAATCCGGAAAAGCCGCAAACCGCCATGTTTCACTTACACTTCGCTATAAACGCAGAAGATTTGAGTAGAAAGATCATCGATTACGTCAGCAACACCGATGTGGTTATTTTGCCGCTGCCACGAGCGGAAATAAGCGGCGAAGCGATTTGTGAAATACCGATTGGGAGAAATGCAATGTCGCAGTCCCACAGTTTCTGGCTGCGACATTTTAAAGCGTTTATAGAAACACTTTAATGGTGATTCTCGTGCTCTTCGTCATGCCCGTTTTCATGGTGCTCAGCATGCTTACCTAACACATGATTCAGTGTTTCAAGGTAGCTTTTACCAAAGCCTTCAACACGTTGTTTGTTCATTGCCTCAGAGCCTAAATGCACTTCTTCCAGCGAATTTGCTGCAACGTCCAGCTCTTTACTCAGACGTGCTAAAGCGACTTCCAGTGTGTATGTCAGCTCATGCACTTTTGCCATATCTTCCGGCGGCATGTCACCTTCAATAATTTCCTGCAGTTTCGCATTGTATTTTGTCAGGTTAATAATTGCCTGATGCAAGTTATCGGAGGGCTCTGGTTTAAAATGCTGATAACGCTGGTCATCATCGTCGGCAACAGCTGCTACATTAAAGAGTAACGCCGCGCCTGCTAAAATCATGGTTAACGCTTTCATAAAAACCTCATTAGTTGTTAATGGTTCTCATTATTGTTCTTTCGTCTCTTTTTTACAAGCCGAATACGTATGAATCTGATATTCTTAGCTTGATACATATCAAGGAGTGACGCAATGTTTTCCTGGTTTGAGCGCCGACTAAACCCTTTCCCAACGGAAGAGCCGACACAAGCACCCACCGGCTTTTTTGCCTTCTGCTGGCATTACACGAAAGGGTCGACTCCCTTTATTGCCGTTACTGCCATACTCATGGCTGCTATAGCCATTGCTGAAGTTTGGTTATTTGGCTTTCTCGGGCAAATTGTTGACTGGCTCGCCGCCCAAGACAAAGAGACCTTGTTAAACGATCAGTTCTGGCCGCTGTTGGCCATGAGCGCTCTGGTTTTGTTCGGCCTGCCGTTACTGGTTTGGTTTCACTCGTTACTGACTCATCAGACGTTACTGGGTAATTTTCCTATGCGTATCCGGTGGTTAGGCCACCGGTACCTCATGAAGCAATCGATGAGCTATTATCAAGACGAATTTGCCGGCCGAGTTGCAACCAAGCTCATGCAAACAGCTCTGGCATTGCGCCAGTGTATTATGACTTTCATTGAAATTGTAAACTATGTGGTTGTCTACTTCCTGGGAATGTTTGTCATTATTGGCAGCGCCGACTGGCGAATGATGCTGCCGCTTGCCTGCTGGCTCGTACTTTATGCGCTACTGCTGCGTTTCTTTGTGCCTAAGCTGGGTAAGGTTTCTGCCGAACAGGCTGACGCTCGCTCCAACATGACTGGCCGCATTGTCGACTCTTACACCAATATACAAACCGTTAAGCTGTTTTCACATTCTCAGCGCGAAGCCGCGTTCGCCCACGACGGTATGGATACCTTTTTGGGTACAGTCCATAAGCAAATGAGACTAGTCACTCAACTTTACGGATTCCTTTACTTTATCAATTGTGCGCTGCTATTTGGTTCAGCAGCAACCGCTATTATTTTGTGGATGGATAATGTCGTCACTTTAGGTGCTGTTGCAGTCGTTATTGGTCTGGTTCTTCGTTTGTTTGGTATGTCGCAAATGGTTATGTGGCAAATGTCCACGCTGTTTGAAAGCATCGGTACTGTACAAGATGGTATAGGCTCGATAGCAGTTCCTCAGCGTATTGTTGACGAACCTAACGCACCAGTGCTTAAGGTGTCACGAGGCGATATTCACTTCGACCACGTGCAATTCCATTATGGCAAAGGCCATGGGGTTATGGACGACTTCAACTTACACATAAAGCCAGGCGAAAAGGTCGGTATTGTGGGACGCTCAGGTGCGGGTAAGTCGACCCTGGTGAACCTATTGTTGCGCTTTTACGATGTTGAAAGCGGTGAAATTCGTATTGATGGTCAAGCCATTCACAAAGTACAGCAGGACAGTCTACGCGCCAATATTGGAATGGTCACTCAGGACACCTCGCTGTTGCACCGCTCTGTACGTGACAACATTTTATACGGTCGCCCGGATGCGACCGAAGAAGACTTAATGAACGCAGTGCGCCGCGCCCATTGTGAAGAGTTCATTGCAGAATTAAGTGACAGTAAAGGACGCAAAGGGCTGGATGCTCATGTCGGTGAGCGGGGTGTGAAACTGTCCGGCGGTCAACGCCAGCGCATTGCCATAGCTCGTGTGATGCTTAAAGACGCACCCATTCTCATTTTAGATGAAGCTACGTCAGCGCTCGACTCCGAAGTGGAAAACGCCATTCAGGAAAACCTGTATCAGCTAATGCAGGGCAAAACCGTTATAGCTATTGCTCACCGCTTATCGACCATTGCCGCAATGGACAGGCTGGTAGTGATGGATCAGGGGGCAATTATTGAGCAAGGCAGCCACGAACAGCTGCTTGCCCAGGATGGTTTATACGCGAAGTTGTGGCGCCACCAGTCTGGCGGATTTTTAGCAGAAGAGACTTAGATTTCCAGCGCTTCACCTGATTCCACTTTTGCGAACTTCACGTTTAGCTCAAGTAATCGTCGTTTACCTCTCGCCGTCATGTCGGTAACAAACTGAAACTGCTGCCGAGGGTCAATTGGGTAGGCTTTTAAGCGGTACTTGGTGCCCCAGGGTTGCTCGGCGGCGGTTACGGCTATTGGTTTCCCGAGCTGCAGGTATGGGCTGGTTAACGCAACTTCTTCCAGCGCGTCGCGAATTTGATAAGCATCCGCCTCTGGCTGGGTGTAAAACTCGGCAATGCACATTAAACTTGGGCCGCCATTATTGGCGTTGTGTATTAGGTTATCCCACAACTTCAGGTGAGGCACCCAAATAACCGTGTCATCGTTGGTCACTAGCTCAACCGTACGCATGCCTATGTGTACAACCTCACCATAACTGCCATCGACTTCTATCCAGTCTCCGGGTCTGTAGGGCATTTCATGAATAGCCACGATACCGGCAATGAGGCTACTGACGTAATCCTTTAATGCAAAACCAATGGCTAGGCCTGCCGCACCCAACACCGCTACCATGTTTTGTAATGTGGGCTCTATAACCAGAGGGACTATCATGACCAGGGCTAATACCAGAATCAGAATTCGTAGCATAGGCACCAACGCCAGTGTGTAAAGCCTTTGCTTGCCGTGCAGGTGCGACGCGACCCAGGGTATCAACTTCTGAGTTAGCCATACTAAGCCCACGGCTACGGCGATAATGATGACAATTTCTAAAATGGCAAATGTGTCTAGCGACTTAAATATGCCAGCAACATTTTTGACTGATTCAGTTTCCATTTTTAAGCACCCTAGAATTTATCAAGCCAAAAGCCACGAGAGGCCAAAAAGTCTCTAACAACCGGATACCCTCGCGCAGTTATGTACCAAAGGCTGTCCTTAGAGGCAGTGTCCTGCTTTGAGATAAGTGACTGCTGTTGCAAAATTTGCAGCTGTATCTGCAGTTGGCTCGCTGAAACAATAGGCAATACTTGAGCAAGCTGACTACTGGTTAGGCCATGATGAACCAATAAGGCGTAGCATACGAACGCAGTGGCATCTTCCACCACTTGTGGCAACTGCGGCAGCTCAAAAGCTTTATCGCTATTGCGATGGTAGCGATCAGAGTATGCGGCGGCGATACCCGGGTTGCCTCGACTAAGCGCTGCCAACGCCCGTAAACGCCCCTCGCCGCGCGCCAGACCTATTTGTTCCAATGCCTGGTCGTCGAGCCCTTGCAAGGTCCACAGTTCAGAAACCGGCACTGGCCAAACTTTTTCTAAAAATGCCCATGCCCAACTGTCACAAACAATGAGGCCTTTACCCGCTTCTCCCGACAAAGCTTTTGCGAAAAACTCGCGAGTCCAGCGCAAGCCATTCGTTTGTCGTAAAAAGGTATGAGCCAATTGCGGCATTAGCCACACTTTGGTTTTGGTGAATTTAGGAGAGGGCGGGTCACTCGGTTGGCACAGTGTGTCTCTGTCCGGCAGCTTCATTGTCGACACATTGTTCTGCTGCGCCCACTGCTGAACGGCTTCAGCAACGCCCGAATGAGGCGGCGCAATAACCCAGCGCAAACTGTTATCATCCTTGTCATTCAGCCAGTCTGAAAATACGCTGTCTAATTCCTTTATTGCCTCATCAAGCTTTAATTCGAACGCGTTTTCATGCTCGTCTTGTTCGTCATTTTCTGATTTTGGAGATAACCAATGGGTAAAATTTTGCCACCATTTTTTAACAGTAATAACGGTCGGAACCGCAGGGCGTTCAAACTCGTTAACTGTTACCCATTGCCAGGCTTTTTTAGGCGCTTCAGCCATAGTTGTTTCCCTGTTATGTTCGCCAGAAAATAACTTCCTATCAGTCGATAATAGAGTGCCTTTGCGCAGAGTCCAATCAAAAAATATCAAAAAGCCTCTTGAAAGCCATTTTGCCAGTACACATATAAAGGGTAAGGCTGGTGTCTCAAAGAGAGCCGCCTTGTAACGACACACGCTGTGTCAATTTATTAACCATTTAACAGTTATTGCTTCTAAGGAGAATGACTATGGCAACTATCGACTTAAGCCCTCTATATCGTAGCAGTGTAGGTTTCGACCGTATGGCATCTTTGCTGGATTCGGCACTACGCTCAGATACTGGTGCAACTGGGTATCCTCCCTACAACATTGAATTGGTAGCTGAGAACCAATACGCCATTACTTTGGCGGTTGCGGGTTTCGAGGATAGTGACTTAGAAATTGAAGTAGAAAACGGCGTTCTTCGTGTGACCGGTAAAAAAGCCGAAGAAAACGAAAAACGTGAATTTCTGCATCGCGGCATTGCAAACCGTGCCTTCGAACGTAAGTTCAGCTTAGCTGAACACATTGAAGTCACTGGCGCTGCTTTGAAAAACGGTCTGTTGACTATTGGCTTAGTGAAGAACATTCCTGAAGCCATGAAGCCAAAACGCATTAGCATCGGCAGCTCGACCAAAGATCTGCTGGAAGATCGTTCTAAAAGCAAAGAAAGTGCTGCGTAAATTTATGCACTGGATGAGGGGCGGTGAATAACCGCCCTTTTTTAACGTTGCCACTCGACTGGGTGCCCACAGACAAAGCCCTGGATATAGTCTACGCCCAGCTGAGTGAGTTTAATTCGAATCTCGTCACTTTCCACTCCAACCGCACAAACCTCCACGTTGGCCGCTTTGGCTAAACGAACACAACTTGCGACAAGCTCAGCATCTATAGTGTCGATAAGCATGTTCTGAACCCAGAACCGATTCACTTTTATTTGCGTTAACGGCAACTGCCTTAACAACTGAAACGAGTTATAGCTGCTGCCAAACTGGTCTATTGCCGTACCAATACCTAGCTCTTTTAAGTTTTTAAACAACTGATACGTTTGGTCGAAATGTTTGAAGGCATCGGGCTCAGATACTTCAAACACCAACTGATTAGGCTGGATAACCGAGTTCTTAAGCGCCGCTTCAATGAATTGAATAAAGCCGTCATCTTCAAGACTCTGAGTCGACAAATTAATGTGACAACGCCAGGTTCGGGTTGCTTCAAAGGGGTTTTCATTGAAATGCTCGACGGCCTCCCGCACTAGCCAGCGATCAGCCTTGCCCATGACGCCTGCCCGCAACGCAGCACGCAAAAATTGCTGGGGTGCTATAGGCTCATCCGTATTCGAGTCAGGCAAACGGAGCAGTAACTCGATACAGTGTTTGTCAGCGTTACGAGCCGCACTGACTATGGGCTGGGCATACAACGTCCAGTTTTCCTCTCTTAATGCTTGCTTAAGCTTCTGCTCCCACTCTAACTCGGCTTCGCCCAATAAGCGTTTCTGGTCAGCCTCACTGTATGAATGCACCCGGTAGTCACCTTGCTGCATGGCAAGCTTTAACGCCTCCCGTGCTTGCCTTAGTAAGGTGCTGGCGGACACTTCAGACGAGTCCGAATAAGCGATGCCGGCATGGGCAGTGAGTTGGTAAATTCGTTTGTCGCTGTTGAAGCGAAACTCTTTACAATATTGCACCAACCGATGCGCCTGTGCGAAAACGGATTGCTCATCGTCAGTATTCAGCAGCGCAATTTCATACTCGCTAATTCTTGCAATGCGCGAGTACTTAGGCGCCTTTTTCTTCAGGTTTATAGCAAGCTGCAAAATGGCTTGGTCTTTGGCGTCAGCACCGGCCTGATCGGCAATAACTTCCAAACCAGATAGCTTAATAATAGTTACGCAGGCCGCCTTTTGGGCGTCGAGCCGAGACTGCAATAAACGCCTAAGCTCACGTACATTTAATAAGCCGGTTACTGCATCATGGTGAGCCAGAAAATCGAGGTGAATTTCAGCTTCCATGCGCTTGGTAACATCAGAAATACGGCCGGTGTTATCACCAAAATATTCGACATCGAGCCAAATTTTCCGACCGTCTAACCGGTCAACAGAAGTAAGCTGCCTCTTACCCTCAATAACAAACCCTTTGGGCCAGTAGGCTTTAACCTGGTCGAGCGAGTGCGCCGCCAAAATCGTTAACATTTGCTGGTTTACCTGTTTAAACGAACCATCGTCATTCAGCCTAAACCAACCCTCGCTAGTGCGCTGCAACAACTCCCAAAGTCTTCTTCTGAGAGTTTTTCGGTTCTTCTTAAGCCCGGCAATGCGGCGCATTAAACGGTTAAGCCGATGCCTTTCCAGCGCCAGCAGAAACATCATCGTGGTTATTGTCATGGCACTGTAGAGTAGTAAGCCAGATACCCCTTCCCATATAGGGTTATAGCGTGGCGAAATAAGAAGCCAAGCGACAATGACGGTCACAGCCAATAGGAATGTTTGCCAGCGAAAGTCGGAAATTGGCTGTTTCTGGATGCTTCTAAGCACTACAACTGCCGCCCATATGAGCAAACCGTTAACCTGGGCAATAATCAACGCACTCTGCCAACGGTCATCCAGCCACGGCAAACCAATAGTGAAACCCAGAGCAGCCGCCAAAACCACGTAACCAATACGGTTAAAACGGGACAACCGGAAACGAAAACGTCCCCATTCCCAAATAAACCAGCAAAGCGTCAGAACCAACAACTGACTAACGTAAGTTTTCAATGCCGCTGCGATATCTGGGGTATAGGGTGAGAAATAGGTTATCCACACACCGCTGTGCAATAGTAGCGACAGGGTAAATGCGGTACTGACACAACCAAACGTCAGTAATAACCGGCTTTTAAATAGCTGTGCTGAGACAAAAGCAGCCAAGGCCAGCAGAATAAGAATCCCGGCGTTAACACCCAATGCGGTTTGTTGCTGTTGTTGGCGAAGCTCCAACTCGGTTGATTGCCACAGGCTAATAGTCGGCATTTGCTCGGGCCACTGTTGCACTGCGGTAACCAGCCAAACGGTTTGGTTTGCTGGCAAGGTCACCGGTAATACCTGCTCATGCGACAAATGCGGACGCTGCATCAATGGCGTCGAAAAGTTATTGGATAGCTGACTCAAGGGAGTACCACTGGAGTCGAGCACAAACACACTCACCGACTGTAAAAACGGGTCGCTAAATTTGACATAGAAGGTTTGTGAGCGGTTACTTCGGTTATAAAGCGGGACACTGCTCCAGATATTGGGCTTGGTACCTGCGTAGTTATGTTCACTGAGTTCGGCTGGGCTAAGCCAGCGCGACGGTTCATTAACGGCAAGCCTGTCTACCGGCACTGACGCATCGACGACGCGGTATTTAAAATGCTGATTCAGGGTGACTTTCGAGGTTTGAGCAGACACGGAAACGGGCGAGCGAACTTCTGCACCCGCCAGCAGCGGAAGCAACAGTAACAGCCATAGTGCGTGTTTAAATATAGTCTGCATGTCGTAAGTTCTTTATAACCTCTTCGCTCATCTCTTCTAGCGCCTGCAACCACACCGCATCACAGATTTCCGAATAGAATAATAGCCAGTGCTGATTATTAATAGTCAGGCGCCAACAAAACTGATCAGCCGCAATTTCTTTTTCGCGAATACGAGCATCCAATGTGTCGCATAATGCAGCCACCCAGCTATCGAGCTCTTGCTCTGCCGGTTTACCGTTTAAAGTAATGACTGACTGGTCGTTTGCTTCATCCATTAAATAGCTGCCGCTCACTTGCTCCTGACAAAAACGCTTCAATTGCACTCATAAATTCCTGACCATACCGAGCCAGTTTCACGTCACCAACACCGTTTATATCGAGCATATCATCGGCCGTGGTCGGGTAATGGACACACATTTCCACTAACGCAGCATCGCTGAATACCACAAACGGTGCCACTTGCTCTTTGTCAGCAATATCTTTGCGCAGTTTCCGCAACCGCCTGAACAGTATTTTATTGTAATCACCACGGTCGGTAATTCGGGTTTTTGTTGCAGTCAGCTCTAGCCTTGGCTTGGCTAATTCTAACGGCACTTCACCTTTTAAAACAGGTCGTGCCGCCTCAGTCAGCTGCAGAGCGGCAAACCGGCGGATATCCTGAATAATAAGCCCGCGGTGAATAAGTTGCCGCAATACCGAAAACCAATGCTCTTGGGGTTTTGACCGCCCCAGTCCGTAGGTTGTTAATTGGTCATGGCCTAACTCGATAATCCGTTGAGCCTTTGAGCCGCGCAGTACCTCAACGACATGGTTAATACCAAACTGTTGTCCGACCCGGTACACACAGCTGAGCGCTTTTTGGGCGTCTTCAAGTGCGTCGTATCGAGTCGGCGGGTCCAAGCACAAGTCGCAGTTTCCGCACTCTTTGTCGGAGTACTCATTAAAATAATTCAGTACTACTAAGCGGCGGCAGGTCTGAGCTTCCGCCATGGCCTGCATGGCTGAGAATTTCTGCGCTTCCACCGCTCGACGCTGTTCATTATCGTGCTCGTCTATCATGCGCCGGATCCACTGAGCATCTCGCGGATCGTAAAGCATCATCGCTTCAGCAGGAAGGCCGTCACGCCCGGCACGCCCGGTTTCCTGATAGTAAGACTCGACGCTGCGCGGAATGTCGAAATGCACGACAAAACGGATATTTGGCTTGTTAATACCCATACCAAACGCAACCGTCGCCACAACAACATCAATATCGTCACGCAGGAACTGCCGTAGCGTCGTTTCTTTGAGTTTGTGTTCTAAGCCGGCATGGTATGGCGCCGCCCGAACACCGGACTGCTGCAAACTTTCCGCCAATTCCTCAGTCTTCTTTCGGCTACCGCAATAAATAATACCGGCCGCGCCTTTTTGCTTTTTGACGTAGTCTTTAACCTGTTTTAGCGGCTTATACTTTTCCTGAACAACATAGCGAATATTGGGGCGATCAAACGAGCTGCGATGAACCAATGGCACATTCAAATGCAGTCGTTCAATAATGTCGTGCTGGGTGGCTGAGTCCGCTGTGGCGGTTAACGCCATAAAAGGAGTGTTGGGCAAATAGCTGCGTAACACACCCAGCTGCCCGTACTCAGGCCGGAAGTCATATCCCCACTGGCTAATGCAATGCGCTTCGTCAACAGCAATAAACGACAGGTTCAGCGTTTGTAAGCGTTCAATAAAGCTCGGCTGTAATATGCGTTCGGGGCTGACGTAAAGCAGCTTAATGTCGCCTCGTTGCAACGCCTGCAATGTATTCATCGACTGTTCTGATGACACGCCTGAATGCAAAGTCGCTGCTTTTATATCCAGCGCGTTTAATGCCTCGACCTGATCCTGCATCAGAGACAATAGCGGAGAGATAACCACCGCAACCCCGCCGCTACAAATAGCCGGCAGCTGGTAACATAACGACTTACCGCCGCCCGTTGGCATGAGCACCAACGAGTCGCGCCCTTCCAGGGCCGCCTGCATAATCGCCTCCTGGCCTTCACGAAACTCGTGATAGCCAAAGACAGATTCAAGCTTGGACTGAAGCGGATTTGGCGACAGTTGTTCTGCAGTGCTGACTGCGCTACTACTCATGGTCGGCATCGTTTATTGACTTATTAAGTAACATCCTCTTATTGTAAGCGTCCTGTTCATTAATAACCATGCCCAAAATGGATACACAAACAATACTGACAAAAGTTTCCGACTTTATGAACACGCGGGTGCCGTTTCAACAGTTACTTGGCTTTGAAATTACGGAGTTTAACCCAGCGCGGGGCGAGCTAAAGTTCCAATGGAAAGACGAATTATTAGGTAATGTCCCACAGCGCATTTTGCACGGTGGCGTCACTGCAACAGCACTAGATACCGCCGGCGGTTTGGTAGCAATAGCAGGCATGGTTGACCGCTTAGAAGACCCCAGCGAAAGTTACCTTATGGAGCGTCTCAGCCGTTGTGGTACAATTGATTTGCGTGTTGATTTTCTTCGCCCAGGCCGGGGTAAAACCTTTATCGCCAGTGCCACTATTATTCGTTCAGGAAACAAAGTGGCCGTTGCTCGTATGGAGCTGCATAACGAAGAAGGCACGCACATCGCTTTTGGAACCGGCACCTACCTGGTCGGTTAAGCTCTGATTAAGGAAAGCCAGTATGTCCGATGACGCTGTTCGGGCCCGGCAGGGCGTTTTCTTCGCACTTGCTGCCTACACATTTTGGGGCGTTGCTCCTGTTTACTTCAAACTCGTAAAGCAAGTTCCGGCTTTTGAGATACTCGCTCATCGTATTATTTGGGCCTTTTTGATGGTCTTTGTGTTAATTGTTGCTATGAAGCGACTAGACCGCATTCGCCCCATTTTAAAAAGCCGCAAGCTCGTCATTCGGCTCACTCTAGCCACTTGTCTGCTCGGTGGTAACTGGTTCTTGTTTATTTGGGCAGTTAACAGCGACCACATGTTGGACGCCAGCCTTGGTTATTACATCAACCCATTGCTGAATGTGGCCATAGGCATGATTTTCTTCTCAGAGCGTATGCGTCGCCTGCAACTGGTTGCTATTGGTTTAGCCGTGGTTGGTGTGGCTATTCAGGTTATTACCTTCGGTTCGGTGCCTTGGGTTGCTTTGGCATTGGCCTCCAGCTTTGCCACTTACGGCGCTATTCGTAAGCGTTTGCCTGTCGACTCAATTAGTGGATTGTGGCTGGAAACCGCCATATTACTGCCGGTTATGCTGATTTATTTGTTCGGATTTGCCAGCTCGGCGTCCAGTGACTTAACGGCCAACCCATGGACACTGAATTTATTGCTGGTAGCAGCCGGACTCGTCACGACTATTCCGCTGCTGTGCTTTACCGCAGCCGCGCAACGGCTCCGCTATGCGACCTTAGGCTTTTTTCAGTACATTGCGCCAACGCTTATGTTTATACTAGCGGTCGCTATTTACGGTGAGCCTCTGGATGAGAGTAAGTTAGTCACATTTATTATTATCTGGAGTGCACTGGCACTGTATAGCTTTGACTCTATTATACAGCGCCAGCGAGATAGAAAAGCGAAGAAATTAGCTTCAGCTGAGGCTGGCATCCATTGAGATGTCAGCGTTTAGCACCTTGCTGACCGGACAGCCTTCTTTGGCATTGTTTGCCAACTCCTGAAACTTGTCCTCGCTAATATCCGGAATACTAGCTTTTACCGTCAGATGAATTTTATCAATCGCAAAGCCGCCGTCTTGTTCTACCAGAGAGACCTCTGCTTTTGCATCAATATTGTCAGGCTCATAACCCGCTTCTCCCAGCATTAAGGAAAACGCCATGGCGTAACAGCCCGCATGAGCGGCACCTATGAGCTCTTCGGGGTTGGTGCCTTTACCGTCTTCAAAGCGACTTTTAAACGAGTACTGGGTTTTGTCCAATATGCCGCTTTGTGTTGATACAACACCTGATCCTTCTTTAATACTGCCTTTCCACTGTGCATTTGCAGTGCGTTTCATTAAGCACCTCCAAATTTTCATGTATGTACTATAAACATAGTTGAAGAATGCACTTTTTGATCACTACTTTACACTTAGAACACAGGATCCAGCCGGGCGTAAGCAACGACTAGCCACTTGCTGCCCACATTGTCGAAGTTAATTTGAACACGTGACTGCGGGCCAGTACCTTCATAATTAAGCACGGTGCCTTCCCCAAATTTCGGGTGGCGAACGCGCTGACCCAGTGTGTAACCGGTCTGATCAAAAGCTTCATGGCTGGCCGCGTTATTAAAACGGCTGTAGCTCGAGGGCTTCTCAACACTGGTTTGCGCACGAACTTCGTGTAGCGTATCGGGTGGGATTTCCGCAATAAATCGGCTGATTCTGTGAAACAACTCCTGACCATAAATACGACGCTGCTCTGCGTAAGTAAGCACTAACTTTTGCATTGCTCGAGTCATGCCGACGTAACAAAGACGACGCTCTTCTTCGAGCCTGCCAGGCTCATCCATCGACTGCTGCGACGGGAACATACCTTCCTCAACGCCCGTCATGAACACCAAAGGAAATTCCAGACCTTTGGCGCTGTGTAAGGTCATTAGCTGGACAGCATCCTGATATTCGTCCGCTTGTTCTTCACCCGCTTCTAGGGCTGCATGCGCCAGAAATGCGTTAAGCGGCGTCATGTCCTCTTCGGCGTCATCCAGTACAAAGTTCTCACAGGCGGTGACCAGCTCCTTTAAGTTTTCGACCCGAGTCTCCGCTTTTTCGCCTTTTTCTGCCTCGTACATGGCCATTAAGCCGCTTTTCTTTATAACTTCGTCACTTAAGCGGCCTAAGCTGAATTCTTCGGTTTCATCATCAAGCTCTTCAATAAAGTCGAGGAAGCTGCCTACTGCGTTTCGCGCACGTCCGGCCAACTGCTTTTCGTTCACCATGTACTTAGCCGCGTTCCACAATGACTCAGCGCGCTCCCGCGACGCCTGACGAATAATATCCATGGTGCGTCCTCCAATACCGCGGGCAGGGGTATTAATGACACGTTCAAGCGCAGCATCATCGTCCCGGTTACCTAAAATTCTCAAGTAAGCCAGCGCGTCCTTAATTTCCTGACGCTCGAAGAAGCGCAAACCACCATAAATACGATACGGCAGCCTTGCATGCAGCAAAGCTTCTTCTAAAATACGCGATTGTGCGTTACTTCGATACAAAATAGCGACATCTTGCAGCGAATTGCCATTATCTCGCCAATCTTCAATTTGCGATACTATATAACGAGCTTCATCCATTTCGTTGAAGCCCGCATAAAGGCTAATGGGCTCACCCTCGTTCCCTTCCGTCCATAAGTCTTTGCCCAAGCGGCCCGAGTTATTAGAAATGACTGAGTTTGCTGCTTTCAAAATAGTGCTGGTTGAGCGGTAGTTCTGCTCCAGACGAATGGTTTGTGCGCCGGCAAAGTCTTCTAAGAACTGATGAATATTCTCTACTTTGGCGCCGCGCCAGCCGTAAATAGACTGGTCGTCATCACCAACAATAGTTACGCTGTTCTGCGCGCCTGCTAACAGCCTCACCCAGGCATACTGAATGGAGTTAGTATCCTGAAATTCGTCCACCAAAATATGACGAAAGCGGTTCTGGTAATGCTCTCGCACAATGCGATTATTTCTCAGCAGCTCGTGCGCCCTTAACAGCAGTTCAGCAAAGTCCACCAAACCAGCGCGGTCACAGCTTTCCTGGTACAGCTGGTAAATTTCTTTCAGTGTCTGCTCGGTTGGGTCGTAAGTTTCGATATGCTCGGCTCGTAAGCCTTCGTCTTTTTTGCCGTTGATGTACCACTGCGCTTGTTTTGCCGGCCAACGTTTGTCGTCTAAGTTGAGGCTTTTTATCAGGCGTTTAATCAGTCGCTGCTGGTCATCACTGTCGAGTATTTGAAAATTCTGTGGCAACCCGACATCCATATAGTGCGCTCTTAACAACCTATGCGCTAAACCATGGAAGGTGCCAATCCACATGCCTCGCACGGAGCTGCCTACTAGCTGCTCAACCCGACCACGCATTTCCGCCGCCGCTTTGTTGGTAAAGGTGACCGCTAAGATACTGAATGGAGAGTAGTTTTGTTGTTGGATGAGCCAGGCAATACGGTGCACCAGCACCCGAGTTTTACCACTCCCGGCGCCAGCCAGCACCAACATATGTCCGTCGGGTGCCGATACAGCTTGCTGCTGCCTATCATTCAGTTCTGCCAGAAGAGGGTGTGTACTCATTAACGTTCACCTGATGTATTCAATTCAAAGATCTGCCGCCAGTGTAATAATGAATCACTGTATAAGCAACCAGTAGTGTCGCGTGAGGGCTTTTTACGAAAGTAACAGCGACTTAAGCTGGGCTAAGTGATCAATTTTGACGGTCGGTAATATCGACAGATGTTGTGCTCGCCCTAAACCAGACGTCAGCCATACTGACTGCCAGCCATGCCGCTGCGCACCAAGCACATCGGAATAGGGGTGGTCGCCGACATGCAGAAACTCCGCCGGCTTAACCGCCGGAAACCGTTGTTGTGCTTTAAGGAACATATCCGGCAGTGGCTTACCGCGAACACCGTTGCCTGGCTGGACTATCAAACTGAAGTAGTCCGACAAACCTATTTTACCGGTATCGACATTGCCATTGCTCAACGCAATAAGTTCATATCTCTCGGCTAATTGCTGTAATAGCTCAAGGCTTTCTTTTGGCGGCTCGAAATTACTTCTGTGAAGTAGAAAATGATCCATAATGTCGTGTGCATGGGTCGCTGCATTCACCACACCAAACTGCTCTAAGCCATGCTGTAACGTGCGAATGCGCAGCTCTGTCATGTCACTGGCAAGCGCCGGGTCACTCTGACTGACTTTGTCTCGTAACTGGCGCCAATGACTGACATCCCACTCGGCTGTTTCCGGGAACTTGTCCACAATGTATTGTTGCACCGAATGCTCTGCGGTTTGCATCACCGGTACATTGTCATAAAGCGTGTCATCCAGGTCGAAGCTGATGATTTTAGGTGGCTGCCAACGGCGGAAAAACTGCATAAAGTTAAACTCCCAATACTATTTCTTTCTGGCTCTGGGGTGAGCACTGTCATAAACGCTGGCCAGTCGCTGAAAATCTAAGTGCGTATACACCTGAGTTGTGGATAAGTTGGCATGACCCAACATTTCCTGCACAGCACGTAAGTCTCCGCTTGCTTCAAGCATGTGCGATGCAAATGAATGACGTAGTTTATGAGGGTGTAAGTCCCCGACAATGCCCTGCTGTTTCCCCCAGTGGTTAAGCCGTTGCTGTACCGTTCTGTGGCTTATCCGTTGTAATCGTTTACTGACAAATAGCGCCAGCTCGGGTTTATCGGCGAGCCACGCCTGGCGAACTTTAAGCCACTGTTTCAGTGCTTTCTCCGCACACCGACCAAAAGGCACTATACGCGTTTTACTGCCTTTACCAGTCACTCTTAACTGCATCATACGGTGGTCAATGTCGTCCCGGTTCAGACTCACCAACTCAGCCAAACGAATACCACTGGCATATAACAGCTCCATCATAGCCGCATCACGAATGGCTATTTCATCGTCAGCCGGTAAATCCAGTAAATGGGAGATACTGTCAACATCAAGGTTTTTAGGTAGCCTTTTCGGCACTTTCGGTGCAGAAACTGAACTTGCGGGGTTGTCGTCTAAAGCATCCGACTCTACAAGGAACTGGCAGAACGTGCGCCACGCCGACAATTTTAACGCAATACTGCGCTCGCCCAAACCAGAACGCCGCCAACCGACGAGCAACCGTTCTATGACAGGCACTCTCAGTTGCTTAGCATCAGTTATTTTTTGCTGCTCGAGCTCTTGAAGATCGGCCGCTATAAGCCGTTGATAGTTTTTAAGAGTTAATTCGGCGAGACCGCGCTCGCCGCGCAATTGCTGTAGCCACTTATCTTGCCACTCAAGCAGCGTCATGGCGTTTAATAAGCTCCGGCAAAACCGCACCCAACAGAGCTTGCAGCTGTTTTATAAGCAGCTTATCCATTGCCGGCTCAAAGTGGCCCGCGCTGCTACTTCCTACCGCTAACATACCAAGCTCACCGTTTTCACCCAGTAACAGCAGGGCTACTGACTGAATACTTTCGTCGTTAAACAGCAGCTTATGTTCTTGCTCGGTTAACCGTCCTAAGTAGATGGACTCGTCACTAAAACGCTTGCTCAGTAGTTGTTTATGAGTGTCAGACGCAAACGTGTATTGTTCATCGAGCTCTACCGGGCTTTCAAAAAACTTGAGCGTTAACACCGGCATATCGAGTTCATTTTCAAAGGTGTTTTTCAATTGTGAGAGCACGTCGCTCAGGCTGTCGCAGCGCAGTAACTGAACATAGAGGTTGCTATAGGCGTTAAAAATAGCCTCGTTACGGCGAGCATTAATCATCAACTCGGTAATTTCTTCTTCCAGCTGTTGCACTCGCTGTCTGAGTTTTTGCTGCTGCCTTTCAATTAACGACACGGCACCTTTCTCGCTATGACGAAATTGCAGCTGCGCTAACAGGTCCTCATTACGCGTGAAAAAGTCAGGGTTTTCCTGCAAATACTCGCGTATCAGACTGTCATCAATTTTTTCGTTTAACATCGAGTTCAATTCGTTACTCATAACACCATTTGTCCATCGTAAATCAGCTCTGCCGGACCCGTCATTTTAACAGGCTGCCCTTGTTGCCAGCGAATCAGTAAGTCACCGCCTGGTAACGACACTTTTACCCGTTCGTTTAATAAGCCTTGCTGTATGCCTGCAACGGCTGCGGCACAAGCACCACTACCACAGGCCTGGGTTTCACCAACACCACGTTCAAATACCCGAAGCTTTATTTCATCGGCTGACAGCTGCTGCATAAAGCCAACATTCACACTCTCCGGGAAACGTTCATGCGCGGCAACCGCAGCGCCCAAGCTATCCACCGGCGCCGTATCAACGCTATCAACAGCAATAACACAGTGTGGATTACCCAAGCCAACAACACCACACATTACGGTTTCATCATTCACGCGAAGAACATAGGTCTGTTCCGCTTTTTGCGCTTTAAACGGCACTTGGGCGGGTTCAAATAAAGGCTCACCCATATCGACAGTCACCTGACCGTCTTTTTCCAAGTGCAAAACCATTTTCCCGGCTTTCGTGCTGACTTTTAGGTGATTTTTGTTGCTCAGCCCTTTGGCTTTCACAAACTTTGCAAAACAGCGAGCGCCATTGCCACACTGTGACACCTCGCTACCATCGGCATTAAATATACGGTAATGAAAGTCTAAATCCGGGTCGTAGGGCGGCTCAACCAGCAGCAACTGATCAAAGCCAACACCGGTATGCCGATTCGCCCACTGGCGAATTTGGTCGGGGTTTACGTATAAATTCTGCGTGACATTGTCGACGACCATGAAGTCATTGCCGAGCCCGTGCATTTTAGAAAAGTGCAATAACATAATTAGATGTAATCCTTATCTAGCAAATGCTCGCCGCGAATGAGGTCATCAAAGTTTTCGCGCTCCCTGACCAAGCGTGCGTCGTTCCCGGAAACCATAACCTCAGCCGGGCGTCCACGCGAATTATAATTGGAGGCCATAGTGAAACCATAAGCGCCGGCCTGTTTTACCGCAAGAATATCGTCCTGGGCAACATTCAAATGTCGCGCATGCCCAAGAAAATCACCGGTTTCACAAACAGGCCCGACAATATCGCTAATTTGCGGCGCCTCGTCACTTTTCTCTTTGACCGGAACAATGTCATGCCAAGCTTGATACAGCGAAGGCCGCAACATATCGTTCATACCAGCATCAACAAGAACAAAGCGCTTATCTTCCGACGGTTTAATATATTCGACAGAGGTTAAAAGAACCCCCGCGTTCGCAGCTATGGCTCTGCCGGGCTCTAACATTAGAGTAACGTTGGGAAAGTCTTTGGCCATTTCGACCAACTCAGTCAGATACTGCGCTTTGTCTAATGGTGTCTCGTTTTGATAAGACACACCAAAACCACCGCCTAAATCTAAGTGTGTCAGTTCAATACCGTCTTTCTTAAGGTCGACGAGCAGCTCGAACATGCGCTTGGCGGCGTCTAAAAATGGCTCTGGCGTCATAATTTGTGAGCCAATGTGGCAATCGGCACCAATAAGGCGAATATTTGTCAACTGAGCCGCCTTTTTGAAAACCGCCTTTGACTGCGCCATGCCAATTCCGAATTTGTTGGCTTTCATACCTGTCGCGATATAAGGGTGCGTTTTCGCATCGACATCTGGGTTAACGCGCAGCGACACCGGCGCCTGCTTATTCATTGCCGCTGCAATATCCTGAATGCGTTCCAACTCAGCTTCAGACTCTACGTTAAAGCAGCCAATGCCCGTCTCCAACGCCAATATAATTTCATCTTTTGACTTAGCGACACCTGAGAAAACAATGCTTTGCGGCTTACCACCGGCGGCCAGCACACGCTGTAATTCGCCGCCCGACACAATATCAAACCCGGCCCCCTGATGAGCCAAGACTTGCAGCACCGCAAGGTTACTATTGGCTTTAACCGCGTAACACAGTTTATGGGGGCTCGGCCAATGCTGCTGAAACTGCTGCCAGTTATTCACCAGCTGAGATTTCGAGTACACATACAAGGGTGAACCGAAGCGCTCTACCAAGCTTTGGCAGCCGATACCTTCAACATGAAGCTGATTATTTTTGTAAGAAATAGACTCACTCATTCTTCTGTATCCGTTGGTATCGTTTCCACGTCATTTTTTTCAGGCATTGGCGCAGGTTCAAGCGGTCCTTTTTGACCACACCCGACCACAATCATAAAAACCGCGGTTAATACCAGCGTCTTGATTACAATTCGACTAAACATCGCTAAACTATGACTATTCTCTTAAGGGTTTTATAGTGTCTATCATCGCACTCAAGCCCGAAAAAGTCATTAAGCGTTGTAAGGAAAACCATGACTCAAACTGTAAGAATCGCGACACGTAAAAGTAAGCTGGCGTTATGGCAGGCAGAGCACATTCAGCAACGGCTGGAAGAGCTACACCCGGGACTCACTGTAGAGCTCGTGCCTATGTCCACAAAAGGGGACGTTATTCTCGATACACCGTTGGCTAAAATTGGTGGTAAAGGCTTGTTTGTGAAAGAGCTGGAAGTTGCGATGCTTGAAGGCCGGGCTGACATCGCTGTGCACAGCATGAAAGATTTGCCAGTTGAGTTTCCTGACGGCTTGGAGCTGCACACCATTTGCGAGCGCGAAGATCCTCGCGATGCCTTTGTGTCTGGTAAGTACAACAACTTAGATGAAATGCCCGAAGGGGCAGTTGTCGGTACTTGTAGCTTGCGCCGCCGTTGTCAGGTTATGGAGCAGTTTCCGCACCTGATAATTAAGGACTTACGCGGTAACGTACAAACACGGTTACGCAAACTCGACGACGGTGAGTTTGATGCCATTATTTTAGCCGCATCTGGGCTTATTCGTCTGGAACTCGGTGATCGTATTACTTCGTTCATTCCGGTAGAGCAGTCATTACCGGCAAACGGACAAGGCGCTTTAGGTATTGAATGCCGCAGTGATGATGATGCGATGAAACAACTGCTTCAGCCTCTGCAGTGCCAGGAAACTCGTATACGCGTGCTGGCTGAGCGAGCCATGAACCGTCGTTTAGAAGGCGGTTGCCAGGTGCCTATTGGTGCCTATGCGGAACTTAAAGGTGACAGTGTTTATCTGCGAGGCTTAGTTGGAGACCCTGACGGGCAGCAAGTACTGCGTGACGAAATAGAAGGCCCTGCGAATGATGCAGAGGCTCTTGGTACAGAGCTAGCCGAGCGCTTGCTTAAGAAAGGCGCAGGTGACATTTTGTCAGCGGTATATGACAGCAATGCGGAAAAATAATAAGACCGTTTTATTGTTACGTCCCGAAGAGCGTGCGCAGCACATATCTGAGGGGCTAACAAAAGCGGGAATAACTCACTTTATTCACAGTTTTGTACGGGTAAGACCCAAGCAAGTGGATGAAAGTGAGGTACAGCGAGTTAATGAAGCCATCTGGGACGGTATTATCCTGGTGAGTAAGGCCGCTGTTGATTACGCATTGGATAACGGTTTTAAACCGAAAAAGAGTCGCTTTTTTGCCGTTGGTTCAGGTACGGCCAGATACGCCGCCGATACATTAAAAGTGCCGGTGACCAGCCCGGCTTTTGCCCACCGCTCAGAAGGGCTGCTGGCACTGGAAGAATTCAGCAATGTACATGAACAAAAGTGGTTAATAATAAGAGGCGTTGGGGGCCGCGAAGTACTTGCTGAGCACCTCAAAAAAAATAACGCGGATGTCAGTTACTGGGAAGTTTATGAGCGGCAACCTATTCCGCTGACAGACTCTTCCATTGTGGATAACTGGGTTTCCTCTGTCGATACCATTGTTGTCACCAGCGCTGAACAGCTGAATCATTTTTTATCGGAATTACCAGAGTCCGCAAACCCGTGGCTGGAAAACTGCCAGTGGGTAGTACCCAGCGAACGCCTGAAAAGTTTGATTCCTATTAAACAATCAGACAGTATCGAAGTCACAGAAAGCGCATCAGATGCTATTATTCTAGATGCGCTTGTAGCAAACGGAAACGCACACATGAACAGCGAAGAAACGACACAAGATAATAATGTAGAGCCACAGGCTGAGCAGGAAAAAGACGAGGTCGTCACGGCTAACAAAAGCAGCAGACGCTTTTTCAAGCGGTTGCTATGGCTTGTTATATTAATTGCGATTGTCGCCGCGGCCTATTATGGCTATACGCGTTTCCCCGGACTGTTCTCAGCTGACGATGACCAACAAGTAACGTCATCTGAACAGCAACCGGCAAAGACTGAACCGGAAGAAGAGCAAGATCCACTTGAAACGAGGCTTCAACAGCTGGAGCAGTCGCTTGCCAGTTTTGAACAACAGCTGCAGGAAACGCCTAATTCTCAAGACTTAAACAAACTATCTAACTCAGCTCAACAATTGCGCCAGGATTATGTCGCACTTCGTTCTGACTTAGAAAGTCTGCGCGATGAAGTGCGCCAAAGTCCAGCAGATCGCGCAGCCCACTGGCGCCTGCTGGAAGTAAAACAAATGCTCGCGACGGCAGCTCGTATGTTGTGGGTACAGGAAGATTACGATTTAGCCGGAAAACTGCTTCGCTTAGCTGATAATCAGCTTTCAGGTATGGACAGCCGCGAGGCTTTGCGCACCCGCGAACTGCTTGCAAAAGATATCGAAAAAGTCAGTGCGTTGTCGTCGGTCGATAATACCGATGTGGTTATGACGCTAATAGGTTTGCAGGATCGTATTAGTAAATTACCGGACAACATCAACAACGAATACCGTATTGAAGGTGAAAACTCCGAAAGTTCGGCAACTGGCGAAAACTGGCAAGCCAATTTGAAGTCGAACTGGAATGACTTTCTGGATAACTTTATTCGCATTCAACCTGTCGAAGCAGACCCAGAGCCGTTATTAAACAAGTCGCACAGAGCGGCCATTAATGCACGTATCTCGCTGACATTCACGTTAGCGCAAGACGCTGCCCTTAAAGGAAATAATGAGCTGCTTAAACGATACGTCAATCAGTTGCCTCAGTTAATTATGCTGGTAAAAGGCGATAATGCCGCAACCTCTGATGTGGTCGAAAGACTTAAGAGCCTTGAACAGACTCCGAAAACACGCTCAACAGTCGACGCGCTTGAGTCGTTAGACTTTATAAGCCGGGCAATTGAGCAAGGGGATGCACTATGAAGTGGTTAATTGCTCTCGTTGTTTTACTAATTGTTGGCGCTATTTTGGGTCCTACGGCGTCTGGTAACGCCGGTTACGTACTCATCCAGTTTGCAGGTTGGTCAATAGAAGCCACTGTTGTAGGGCTTATCGTTGTCCTTGTCGCTATCGCTTTAATTACTACCGTGATCGTATCTATCCTGCGTCGTCTATTGAACAAAACGCAAAAAGGCGCAGCCTGGTTCTCGAATCGTTCAGACAGAAAAGCCAAACAGCTTTACGAAGAAGGTATTCGTTTGTTGCTGGATGACTCTCCTGAAGACGCCTCGTTAAAGTTTTCAGCTGCATACAAAAAACGTGGTGCTCAGGAAACAGCAGCCATGGCCGCTTTAGCTGCCTGTTTAGCCAAAGATACCGGAAAAGCTCAGTACTGGCATGATGAAGCAGGAGGCTTTGTTAAAGGCTCCGATACATTGCTGAATATTCTTAAGGTGTCTCAGCAAGTCAGCGACGACCCGCATAATGCCGATAAAGCCGTTCAGGAGCTGTTAAACAAACACCCTGACTCCGCCCATGTTGCATTTTTAGCGAAAACAGCGTTTAAAGCCTCTGGAAACTATAAAGCACTAAAGGATCTGCTTCCTAAATTGAAGCAGCACTCTGAGTTAAGCCCAGCTCAATTCGAACGCCTGGAGTACGACGTATATTTCGATTACTTCGTATCTGTTGGCCGTAACGGCAACGACGCGCTAAAGGATGCTTGGCAAAGTTTAAGCAGTAAACAGAGAAGCGATGCGACCATTCGTTTGGCCTATGCGAGTGCTTTGCGACATTTAGGTGAGCAAGAGCTGTCGGCAAAAGTAATATTAAAAGGGCTTAAACGTGAAGATATACACCCAGCGGGTGTTAACGCATTGAAGTTATTCAACGGTAAGCACGGAAAGCTTGTGGAGTTCGTGCAAGAAAAGTTGAAGCAAAACCCGGATGATAAAGACTATTTATACGCTTTTGCGTTGATAGCAATAGATAACCAGGACTATTCTCTGGCTCAGCGAGCGCTGAAAAAACTCATTGATATTCAACCGAACGATAAAGCATACCGCCTACTGGGCGATGCTTATTATGCACTAGGGGATAGTCAATTAGCTGCTAACGCTTATAAACAAGCGTTAGCAGACTGACTGAAAGGGCGTTCCTTATTGACGAACGCCTTCAATAGAGAGCTCCAGCTCGACTTCTTTAGCTGCCGGACCAAGGTTGTAGTCGATATTGTAGTCAGCCAAGGTTAAGTCGACCTCGCCGGAAAAGCCTCGACGGAAACCGCCCCAAGGATCTTCACCAGCACCCACATGCTCAACTTCAATTGCAATTTCCTTGGTTACGCCATTTAAGGTAAAGTCACCGTACAGTGTGCCTTCACCTTCATCATCGTCATCGGGCACATACTTGGTGCTTTTAAAGGTCGCTTGTGGAAACTTAGACACATTTAAGAAGTCTTCACCGCGTAAGTGCTTGTCTCGCTCGGCGTGATTAGTATCAACGCTTGCTGTATCAATGGTTACATTAACTGATGCATTTTCAGGCGCGTCTTCGTCATAGCTAAAGGAGCCTTCGAAGTCGTTAAAACGGCCGTAGAGCCAGCTGTAACCCAAGTGATTAATTTTAAACTCAATAAAGGCGTGTTGCCCTTCAGTATCAATTTTATAATCCGCAGCTAAAGCTGACGTACTAAACATCGCTGTACCTGCAATTGCAGCTGCTAATAATGTCTTTTTCATATCTATTTCCTCTCAGTTTTTCCAAACATACGAACTAAAGTCGTGTCTTGGTTTATAAAGTGGTGCTTTAATGCGGCTAATCCATGCCCTCCGGCTAAAATGACCAACGCCAATGCAGAGTACCAATGTACTTCCCCGGCTATATCCTCCTGACTTGGCAAGTCAGTTAACGTCGCAGGAACAGAAAATAGGTCAAATACAGATATCGAACTTCCATCAGCCGTCGAAATTAAGTAGCCGCTTATCATGACCGTAAATAACAGTAGATAGAGTAGGGCATGACCCAATTTAGCGCCGATGACTTCTATTCTATTGCCTAAAGCCGCTGGTTTTGGGTTTGCCATCACCCACAACACTCGCAGAACAGTCAGAATAAGGAGGCAAGTACCAAAAGACTTGTGCCACCAAGGCCCTAAGCGATACCACTGATCGTAATAGGTAAGCGTCAACATCCACCAGCCAAGCGCAAAAAGCCCGAAAACTATAAGTGCAGATAGCCAGTGTATGAGAATAGACACTAGTCCGTAACGCTTTGACGTATTTCGAAACATAGAGACCTTTCCTTATTTACTTACAAATAGTCTAGCTCAATATTTCGTTTTAGAAATTAATTATAAATGGGATGCGATCTTCGATTTATTCGAATGAAGTAGCCTAATGCGATTACATCAGGTGTGATGGCAGTTCCGGGAGGACGGGCATAAAAAAAGCCCCCAACATCAGCTGAGGGCTTCTTAGATTTGAAGTCTGGCGGTGTCCTACTCTCGCATGGGGAGACCCCACACTACCATCGGCGCTGGTGTGTTTCACTGCTGAGTTCGGGATGGATTCAGGTGGTGCCACACCGCTATGGCCGCCAGACATAAACTGTCACAACATAAAAAACTGA
>ENA-ORDG01000006-ORDG01000006.1-marine-metagenome-genome-assembly--contig:-NODE-6-length-120171-cov-6.165137_pt1 | contig 120171 bp, 111 predicted proteins | sample MGYA00248629_ERZ508524 | MGnify/ENA primary metagenome ERZ508524 (study PRJEB26194, sample SAMN05421901) | marine metagenome | isolation source: East of Rio de Janeiro, Brazil, South Atlantic Ocean...
TTGAGATTATTGAACACATCACTTTAATAATGGCGCATTGCGACGCCGTGTAAAGCGAGGTGTCCATCCCATCATCCTTGGGGGCTTGGGTGGCGCCATCCTTGGCGCCACACACTCTCTGATAACAGGTACCCTACCCGTCAACGCTTTTTCCCCTCCTAAATATTGAAGGTTGCTTCGTTCAGCCACAAGTGCAGCAATATACTGGCTATGTAGCCTAGTGCAATAACGGGTGTCCATTTTAGGTGTGAGGCAAAGGTGTAGTAGCCGCGCGCCTGACCCATTAAGGCAACACCGGCGGCGGAACCAATGGAGAGCAAGCTACCACCGGTACCTGCAGTTAGAGTAATGAGCAACCACTGGCCGTGTGACATGTCGGGCTCCATAGAAAGCACCGCGAACATAACCGGAATGTTATCGATAACCGCTGACACTACACCTAAAATACTGTTTGCCAGGGTGGCGCTCATTCCGCCGTACAATGACTCCGACAACAGGCTCAAATAACCCATGAAACCTAAACCACCAACGCACAGTACAATACCGTAGAAGAACAGCAAGGTATCCCACTCGGCTCGGGAGACACGGCTAAACACGTCAAAAGGTACAACACCACCAAGTTGTTCCAAGCGCTTTTGGTCGCCTTCTCGCTCCGCCATAGCACGTTTACGCGCTAGTGAGCCTGGTAAGGTCATACGCAGGAAGTAGCCGAAGAACTGTAAGTAGCCCAGACCCATCATCATGCCCAATACCGGTGGCAAATGCAGCCAAATATGGCAGATAACGGCGGTTGCTACGGTCAGTAAAAATAATGAAGTAATACGCAGTGCGCCACGCTTCAACTCAACTTCTGTATGCAGTGTGCTGGGTTTCTTGTTTTCAATAAAGAAACTCATCACAAGCGCTGGTATTAAGTAGTTAGCCACTGACGGCAGGAACAGCCTCAAGAACTCGGTAAAAGTAACCTGTCCGGCTTGCCAAACCATAAGCGTGGTAATGTCACCAAAGGGACTGAACGCGCCACCTGCGTTGGCCGCAATGACAATACTGACACAGCATAAAGCGACGAATTTTTTGTCATCTTGCGCCACTTTCATAACCACGGCACACATCAACAGTGCGGTTGTCAGATTGTCAGCAACGGGCGAAATAAAGAAGGCTAAAATACCCGTTATCCAGAACAGCTTGCGGTAGCTGAAGCCCTTCTTCAAAAGCCAGGCGCGCAAGGCGTCGAATAAGCGCCGCTCTTCCATCGCATTGATATAAGTCATTGCCACCAGCAAGAAGAGCATCAATTCAGCAAACTCTAACAAGTTATGTCGAAATGCTGACTCCGCTAAAGCCGCATGCTCTCCGGTATAGACAACGCCAATGAGAATCCAGATAACGCCGGCGGCGACCAGCACCGGCTTGGATTTTCTCATGTGAAGTTTTTCTTCGCCCATTACCAGAATATATGCGAGAGCGAAAATAATCAGGGCGGCGTAGCCAACGGTAGAAGAGGTTAAATCGATACGGTCAGCAGAGGGCTCTGCTGCCAGTACTGATACCGAAAATAACAGGGAAATGACGGTAAACAGTAATTTTGTCATGGCGCTTTTTTAGCGCAAGTTATGCCGGACTACATAACTTGCACCAACTCTCCTTGTCGGTTAATGGTTAAAAAGTGTTTGATCATGCCAGCCTGAATTTGCTGGACCATCATTTCTAAAGGCTGTGATGCTTCGTCACTGGAAATAGGATGTCCACCACGACCGTCCATTGCGCTGACAAAAGCAATGTCCCAATCAATGTCAGTACGTTTCGATTCTTCGACAAGAACATCAAAGTTTTCCACTTCTTCAGGCAATTTGTCGACGCATAACACAGGCTCGAGGTTGCCACCGGCCTGCTGTTCGAACTGCTGTTGCTGAATGTGAGTCGGTTGTTCAGGCAGCTGTGCTTTGGCTAAAACAAACAATAGCCTTTGCGGCTCAGGTTGTTGTTTTGCCATATTGATAAAGTCTTGATAACTGGTAATTTCCATGGTGTCACCGCGTGTTCGTGAAGTGCGGGCGGAGAATACCACAAAACCACTTTTTGAATGCATCAAAAAAGAGGGAGTTAAACTCCCTCTTTGTGGGTAGAAGTGTCAACTTAACTTGCCTTACGCAGTCCTATATTGGCCTGTGCCGCACCGTTGGTTGCCTGCGTCGCCTCGTCACGATGGTAGTGACGTGCGGCGTGCTCTTTGCGACGCCCAGCGCTGAACGCAGAAACACGCTTAAGGTAACCGATAACCCGGGTGCCATAATCAATGTTCGCGGAGTGACAACTTGAGCACTCAGTTAACGTGCGTTTGTCGATGTGCTCGCACTCATTACAAATGGTGATTTTGACGTTAATGCAGAAGTAGTTACAGCCGGTTTTCGCAGCAATGTTCAGCAACGACAAGTAACCCGTGGTGTTCAGCTTTTCATCCAGGTTCAGGTGCAGTGCGGAGCCGCCGTCTAAATATTCCACCAGCTCTTTACCGTGCATAACGAATTTATCCAGGGCATTGGTTTCATCGTCTTCAACAACATAAAAGTACGAGTTGTAGCACTCGCGCGATACTCTATACCCGTCCGCTTTGTCCCATTTTGCATTCTTAACACCTAAGTTTTCCGCGGGAACAAACTCGGTATTAAACATGTAACCGTATTCCGCTTTAGCGGCTTTGTTGGCGTCATAAATAACCTTCAGGTGACGTTCGACAAAGCTCTTATACTCCGGATTATTGCTTGCTCTAATGCCTTGAGATTCGGCGGCTTCGACCATGCCGTTAATGCCAATGGTCAAGAACTGTTTGTCCAGACTGATAAAACCGGCGTCATACACTGTCAGCATGCCCGCTTCTTTGTACTCTTCCATAAGCTTGCGGTAAGCCACCTGATACTTATGAATTTTGCTAATTTCTTCCTCTAAGTCGCGACCGTCCTGCACTAAACGGTTCATATTAATGGTAATGACATTGATCGATCCGGTCGCAACACCGCCAGCACCCAGGGTGTAAGAGAAAGTATTGTCGCTAATTTCTGAGCGCAGACGGCAACAAGACGCTAGTGAGTCGGCATTGTCTGACAAATACACAAAGAACGAATTACCGTTGGCTAATTCAGCCGCCATTTTTTTCGCGAAGACCTGATCTTTACAAGCGCCGTCTTCCGTTAACATGGCAACGGTCACAACCGGGAAGGTCAAAATAGACTTTTCACGTTCTTTATTGAACCAGTCTAAGAAGAAGTCCTGCAAAGCACTGACGGTTTCCCACTTAGGTTTACTAAAGTCTTTAGGAAATACAAAGTCCCCAAACATGCTGTCAAAGTAATGCTTGTCGTACACAGAAATGTTCCAGAAAACGCTTTGATAACCGCGCGCAGCTGCCGGCTGATTGATTGCATACACAACGTGCTGTAAGTGATTTTCGATTTGTTTGCGGTGCGTGTTTAGGTAGTCATCGCCATAGTCTTTACGTGCGAAATAGTCGAAGTAAGTTAAGAACTCAACGGTTGCCACAGCGCCAGCGTATTGCGAGCTAACCGCAAAAACAAAATTCACAAAGGAGCCACAAAACGACTCTAAATGTTTAGGCGCCAGCGACTCACCACCGAGTTTCGTCAAGCCGTCCGTTAAAAACGGATACATAGTCACTGACACGCAATATGGCTTCAAACTGGTCTCATCGTGCACGTAAATTTCATGATCTTCTATTTGACGTACGTATTCTTTCGCTAAGTTGTCGTCGAACAGCTCTGCAATTTTGTTACTGACTTGCTTGCGATTCACCTGTACGAAGAAGTCTTTCATCAGCTCAGCTTCTAAGGTCGCGATATTTTTCTGAGTAACGTTCGCGTTGGCGTCCATTTTCGAACCGTCCGCCGCATTTTGTGCGTTCAGGTAGTCCGCAATAAAGTCTACTTTTTCTGAAACCTGGTCGTCGTTTAAGCGCAACATAATTATTCTCCTGTCAGAAACTTGCAGTTCAGTAGCTGCTTTGTTCTTAAATCGTAAAATTTTTGATTGGTATGGGGGTTGTCTAAACCGCCCTTCTCGGCTATCCATGGCCCGGTTTTTAAGTACGTCAACTGCCCCCTGATGCGCAAAGAGACATCCTCGTAACCTGTATAAAGGCAGGTTTCCAGCCCTTCTGCGCGAACTCGTTTTAAGTGTTTTATCAGCGCCTCTGGTTGCCATTCGCCGCCCAGAAACAACACGCACGTAATAAGCCCTTTGTACATAGCCAGGCGCTCTTTCAAATAGTCTTCGGTTAACACTAAACCGCTGCCGACTGGCCAACTGTCCACGCTATGACAACCTTTACACCCGACAGGGCACCCGGTAATGGTGTAAGCTAACGCCACTTCATCCGGCACTTCCTGCCAGACAACCTGTTCAGAGCTGTAATGTAGCTGTTGTGGGTAGCTTGTCATGAAACACCATATATCGGACTAATTTGTGTATAAAACACTATATCTTGTGTTTTCTTAGCATAGGCAACATAAAATACTGTGCATTGATCAACCTCAAGAAACGCGTTGAATACCTCTAACGGGGTAGAAAATACCCTTTAGGTTCTTTTTACCCTGCAAGTTAAAAAAACCCTTTCTCTTTAAGTTATAAAAACCCTAAATATAGAAAACAATAATAAAATCAAAGTATTAAAACTTGGCACTGAAGTTGCTCTAGGCATGGGGACAGTGAAATCAACATCACTATTCATTCTTATCTGAGGGAGTAACAACCAATGATGTGGTTCAGTGGTATCAAGGAGGTCAACAATGGCCGGGTATCGTAAGCTTTGGTGGACACTAATCGGTGTTCTTGCAATTACTTTTGGTGTTTTAGGGTATTTTGGAACTGAAGTTTACCGGGAGGCACCGCCTATTCCGGATAAGTTCGTGAGTACCAACGGTAACGTCATTGCAACCGAAGAGTCGGTTCTTGACGGACAAACCGCATGGCAGTCTGTGGGCGGTATGCAATTAGGCTCTATTTGGGGCCACGGTGCGTATCAAGCTCCTGACTGGACAGCAGACTGGCTACACCGTGAGCTGCTGGCCTGGTTAGACATTCGGGCGCAGGAAGTTTTCGGCAAATCGTATGACGAGCTGGACGGTGTTCAACAAAATCAACTCGAGTATGAGTTGAAAGAAGAGTACCGTACCAATACGTATGACAAAGCCTCTAATACGGTTATTTTAAGCGAACGTCGCATTCAGGCTATTGAGCAAACCGGCGAGTACTACTCAAAGCTGTTCAGTGACGACCCTGAGCTACGCCCTACCCGCGTCAGCTACGCCATGAAGGAAAACACACTGCCTTCAGCCGAACGTCGTGCGCAAATGAATGACTTCTTCTTCTGGACCGCATGGGCAGCTGCTACTGAGCGTCCTGATGCCGATATCACCTATACCAACAACTGGCCACATGAAACACTGATAGACAACGTGCCTAGCGCGGAAAACATCATTTGGTCTATTGTCAGTGTCATTCTGTTAATTGCCGGTATTGGCTTCCTGATTTGGGCGTGGGCATTCTTACGCGACAAAGAGGAAGAAGAGCTGGTTGCGCCAGAGCATGACCCTATCTCTAAGGTTAAGCTAACTCCATCACAGAAAGCCCTCGGCAAATATTTGTTCATTGTGGTGGCGCTGTTTGCGTTCCAGGTACTTCTGGGTGGTTTAACGGCTCACTATACTGTTGAAGGGCAAGAGTTCTACGGCATCAATATCTCTGAGTGGTTCCCCTACTCACTGACTCGTACCTGGCACATTCAGGCTGCCATGTTCTGGATAGCAACCGGGTTCTTAGCCGCAGGTTTATTCCTGGCGCCGATTATTAATGGCGGTAAAGATCCTAAGTACCAAAAACTTGGCGTAGACGTCTTGTTCTGGGCGCTGGTGCTGGTCGTCGCAGGTACCTTTATCGGTAACTGGTTAGCCATTGCGCAAATCATGCCTGAACACCTGAACTTCTGGTTAGGTCACCAGGGTTATGAATACGTCGACTTAGGTCGCTTATGGCAAATTGGTAAGTTCCTGGGAATCGTCTTCTGGCTTGTACTGATGATGCGCTGTGTTGTTGGCGCCTTCAAAGAGAAAGGCGACAAGAACTTACTGGCATTATTCACTGCCTCAGTCGTTGCTATTGGCCTATTCTATGGTGCTGGTTTCTTCTACGGTGAGCGTACTCACATTTCTATCATGGAATACTGGCGCTGGTGGATTGTTCACCTGTGGGTAGAAGGCTTCTTCGAAGTATTTGCGACTGCCTCACTGGCGTTCATTTTCCACAGCATGGGCTTGGTCTCTCGCCGCATGGCGACTGTTGCTGCGCTAGCGTCAGCGTCATTGTTCATGCTCGGTGGTGTACCGGGTACCTTCCACCACTTGTACTTTGCCGGTACAACCACACCGGTTATGGCCGTGGGCGCTACTTTCTCAGCATTAGAAGTGGTACCGCTAATTGTGCTGGGCTATGAAGCCTGGGAAAACTACAGCCTGCAAAAACGTGCAGACTGGATGCAACGCCTTAAATGGCCACTACTGTGCTTCGTTGCTGTTGCGTTCTGGAACATGTTAGGTGCCGGCGTATTAGGCTTCATGATCAACCCGCCTATCTCGCTGTACTATGTACAAGGTCTGAACACTACGCCTACTCACGCCCACGCAGCACTATTCGGGGTGTACGGATTCCTGGCACTGGGCTTTGTATTGCTGATACTGCGCTACATTCGCCCTAACCTGCAGTTCGACGAGAAACTGATGAAAATGGCTTTCTGGACAATGAACATTGGCTTAGCACTAATGCTCTTCACCAGCTTGCTGCCAGTCGGTTTCATTCAGTTCTACGCCGCTGCAACTGAAGGTTTATGGTACGCACGCAGCGAAGCCTTCATGCAACAACCACTGCTACAGAACCTACGTTGGTTCCGTACTGTCGGTGACATGGTCTTCATCGTCGGTGCGCTAGGCATCAGCTGGCAAGTTGTAAAAGGCTTAAAGCATAAATCTGCTTAACCCTTAATAAACCAGGCTTCTGCAACTTTTGTGGAAGCCTGGTTTTTCTTTTTTGGACGCGTTTACTGGAGGATGTATGAGCCGCAAACCCGATACCAAAACCGCGATGTATCAGCTGCTGGACGTTATTCGCGAACACATTCCCTTTGGCTTAAAAGAAGCGGATATGTGCCAGGGTATTTGTCGCGGCTGCTCGAAAAAGATGATGGAAATGCTGGATGCGGAAGTTAGCCAGTGGCAGGCCGATTTAGATAACGACCTTGCTGACCCGACTCTGGCAGACTTAGTTTTTATGGAAAAGCTGGCACGCCGCACTGAGAAGATCTTACGACGTAACAGCTTAATGTAACTGGCTATTAAGTGAGTTGATAAACTTGCTCTGTAACCGGGTTATCTTCGGGCTTCTCGCCATTCACGATACCCTCGTCGTCCTCTAACTGCTCAATGCTAAAGCGCTGACCAAAACCGGATTCTACTTCGCCTTCACTGACAGAAAACGGTGGTCCTTCCCGATAACCGGCAGGATACTGCAAGGTTATTAGTAACCCCTGAGCGCGTTCCGGCAGCTGCTCGCTTAACTGCTTCACATAGCGGGTACGCATTTCCGGCGGTAATGCCACCATGGCGGCACGGTCATACCAAGCGTCAACGTCAGTCATGTCGGCTCCGGTTAGCTCAAAAAAGTCTCCCACCCAAATGACCAGTTCATCCAGTGCGTATTGCTTGAATTTACCCTTTTGCGTCACGGTTGGCGTTAACTCGTTGTCACTAAAAAACTGCTGTACCGCAATTTCGCTCAGCTCTATACCAAACACCCGATAACCGTTGTCTAATAACCACAGCATATCGTTTGATTTACCACACAGCGGCACAAATACCGTCGTACCCGGCTTGGCTACTTTCTTAAAATAGCGCCGCAGCATCTCGTGGGCTTCCGGGCGGTGAAAACCAATCTGCTGATTTTCCCATCGTTCATGCCAAAAGCTGGCTTCCATGGTGACTCCTTAAATCAAAACGATTACTACCAATAAAAAAGCACCCACGAAGGGTGCCTTTAAATACATCAAAAATCCAGTATTACTGCGCCTACTGTAACAGTGGCGACCCAGTACTGACAAAATCAAAGCCTTTAATGTCTGCTTCGTTTGCTAAAGCCTGAATGTATTGCGACACCGCTTTACGATGCACTTTTTCTTCCAGATACTCTGCAATTTTGTCACGCACAGCCTCGTAAGGCAGCGGTTTGCCTTCAATTTTATGGTCCACGCTGACAACGTGAAAGCCATAACGCGTTTCTACCGGGTACTTCATAATGCCGGTATCAGCCGTAAACAATTGCCGTTCAAATTCCGGCACCGTTTGGCCTTTACTCAGTTGCCCCAAGTTACCATCGGTTTCTTTCGACGGGCATGAAGAGTACTGACGCGCCAACTGCGCAAAATCATGGCCTTGCTTTAATTCCTCGATTAACTGCTCTGCCATGCGTTTGGCATTAACACGTTCTAAGTCGTCGTCGGGAGCAGCCGCCAACAGAATATGTCGAGCTTCAACAATGGGTGACGTTTTAAAACGCTCCGGGTTTTGCTCGAAGTACTGACGACACGCTTGCTCATCAGCTTCTGGGCGCGCAACCTCACGGTCAATCAAGGTTTCGATAAAGTCGTCGCTACCACCGTCGGCGCTATCGTCCGCAACTTCAATACCTAAGTCTTTAGCGCGTTGCTTGAACAACTCACCAATGACCAACGCTTCCGCCGCTTTCGCCATCGCTTCTTCGCGCGTTTCGGCGGGATGGTACTGCATTTCTTCCAGAATCACTTTTTCCGGAATTTCGGTTTGATTAACTTGAATCATTATTACTTCCTTGAGGGGGCTTCGCCCCCTCTGCTTCAGTCACTTAATAGGTCGGCTTAGCAAACTTCTTACGAACCACCTGGTGCTGACGGGTAATGTACTGCACCGGCACACTGAACATGTGCACTAAACGCGAGAATGGGAAGATTAAGAAAATAGTCATACCCAATACCACGTGCAGTTTAAATACCCAATCCACCGGGTTGTTAGCTACTGCGGCAACGGCTTCAACAGGGTCCAGCGTGACAATGTTTTGCGCCCAAGTCATTAAAGCAACCATGACCGTTGCTTTTTCGCCTTCCGCACCATGGGTCACGTGGTTAATCGAGTAGAAAATTGAGATTAACCCCAACGCCAGTTGCGCCAGCAGAATCCAAAGTAGCAGAATATCCATTGTTGAGCTGTTCACCCGAACGCGCACATTATTCATGCGACGGTTAACCAAAATCACCAAACCGTAAAGGCAGATAAGTCCGAAAATTCCGCCCATGATAATGGCAACCCACTGCTTCATCTCGTTGCTGACACCTAACGCATGCCACACCGGCTTCGGTGTTAACAACCCAACCAAGTGACCGAAGAAAATACCAATAATACCAATGTGGAACGGCAAGCTGCCTTTGCGTAGCTGCTTGCTTTCCAGCATTTGGCTGGAACTGGTTTTCCAGGTGTACTGTTCGCGGTCGTAGCGAACCCAGGTACCGATAACAAACACAGCCAGGGCAATATAAGGATATACGCCGAAGGCCAACATATTAATGTAATCCATGATGCTCTCCTTAAGTGCCTACACGTTATCAGGCTGTACTTTCACGGGCTGTGACAAATCATCGGTATTAAACGGCACATACTGGTCGCGACGTTGTCCTTCCGATGGGCGACTTTGCGCGCTTGGGCAGCCGTTCGTTTGGTCGTTACCGGTGAAGGTCACCGCTTCTTCTTCCCAAACTTTGTCCAGCTCTTTCGCCGTATCATCGCGCTTTTCATCAGCAATTTGACGACGCACATCGTCAAGGTCGATATCAATGCCCGAGATATGCATCAGTACTTCAAATAATAGTGAGTAGTTACTACCACGCTGTTCCAGGCGAGCCGTTAGAAGTGCCAAGATATGAGCGACTTCTTCTAAGCCTAAGCGAGCATTCTCGTCACCCTGGGTCGATAAAAACTCCAGGTACAGCGGAATGTAGTCGGGCAATTCTTTAACGCCCAACTCCAGACCCGCTTGTTTGTACTGGTTGTTCAAGTCGACCATGGCCTGACCGCGATCGCGAGACTCGCCGTGAACGTGTTCAAACAACAATAACGACAAGGCGCGTCCGCGCTCAAACAAGCTGTCGTATTCCGACTGCCAGTCCATAAGGCTCATGTCACAACGCGTTTGCAGAAACTCCATTAACTTAGCTTTGTCGCCAGCAGCTAAAGGTGACTGCTGAATCATCGCTTCCAAGTCTTCCCGAGCTTCAACAAGCTCGGGTTTTGGGTAGTCCAGTAATAAAGAAATAACCTGTAAAACTTGCATCTGATTACTCCTTCATTGTCACAGGAATGACCTGGCGAACGCTTTGTTTCTTCGCGCCGAACAGGTTTACGTCGTTGTTACCGTCGCTACAGCCATTGCCGAAGCTAAAGCCGCAGCCGCCTTTAACGTCGTACGCATTTTCAGCGTACGCACGGTGGCTAGTCGGAATCACGAAGCGGTCCTCAAAGTCAGCCAGCGCCATGTAGCGGTACATCTCTTCGACTTGGTTTTTACTCAAGCCCACTTGCTTCAGTACATTTAAGTCTTCAACGCCGTCCACATGCTGCGAACGCATGTAAGAACGCATGGCAATCATTCGTTCTAGTGCTCGAACAATTGGCTTCTCGTCGCCCGCTGTTAGCAGGTTTGCTAAGTAACGCAGCGGGATACGCAGTGACTTCAGGTCCGGAATTTCACCGTCCATACCAACATGGCCAGCTTCGACCGCGCTTTGAATTGGCGACAGTGGTGGTACATACCAAACCATTGGCAGCGTACGGTATTCAGGGTGTAGTGGCAGTGCCACTTTCCACTGCATCGCCATCATGTAAACCGGTGAGCGTTGTGCCGCTTTAATCCAGTTTTCAGCAATGCCTTCTTTACGCGCCGCTTCCTGAACTTCAGGGTCATGCGGGTCTAAGAAAATACCCAACTGCTCTTCGTACAGGTCTTGTTCGTTTGGTGTGTTTGCTGCTTCTTCAATGCGATCGGCATCGTAAAGCAGTACACCTAAGTAGCGGATACGACCGACACAGGTTTCTGAACACGTGGTTGGCTGACCCGCTTCAATACGCGGATAGCAGAACGTACATTTTTCAGATTTACCGGTCTTCCAGTTGTAATAAATTTTCTTGTACGGGCAACCCGATACACACATACGCCAGCCGCGACACTTGTCCTGGTCAATCAGAACAATACCGTCTTCTTCACGCTTATAGATAGCGCCTGAAGGGCACGCAGCCACACACGCCGGGTTCAGACAGTGCTCGCACAAGCGCGGCAAGTACATCATGAAGGTCTTTTCAAATTGACCGTACATGTCTTTTTGAACCACGTCGTCGAAGTTCTTGTCCTTCTTACGTTTTTCGAATTCCGTACCGAGAATTTCTTCCCAGTTCGGACCCCACTCAACTTTCTGCATCCGCTTACCGGTAATCAGTGAGCGTGGACGCGCCGTTGGTTGGTGCTTGCTCGGCTTCGCCGTGTGCAAGTGTTGGTAATCAAACTCAAACGGTTCGTAGTAGTCGTCAATTTCAGGTAAATCCGGGTTACCGAAAATGTTTGCCAGCACGCGACGCTTGCTACCAATTTTCAGCTCCAGGTTGCCCTTTTTATTGCGTGACCAACCGCCGTTCCATTTGTCCTGGTTCTCCCACTCTTTCGGGAAACCAATGCCTGGCTTGGTTTCTACGTTGTTAAACCAGGCATATTCGACCCCTTCGCGAGAGGTCCATACGTTTTTGCAGGTGATGGAGCAAGTATGACAGCCGATACACTTGTCCAAATTCAGCACCATGCCAATTTGAGCTCTTACTTTCATCGTGTTGTCCTCACTCCGATTTATTCAGTGTCCAGGAAGTCGACTTTGTCCATCTTGCGGACCACCACGAATTCATCGCGGTTACAGCCTACTGTCCCGTAGTAGTTAAAGCCGTACGCCTGTTGTGCATAACCACCAATCATATGGGTTGGCTTCATGACCACACGCGTTACTGAGTTATGGATACCACCGCGGGTACCGGTCAGCTCAGAGCCAGGCATATTCAAAATACGTTCCTGGGCGTGGTACATCATGCTCATACCCTCAGGTACGCGCTGTGAAACCACCGCACGAGCACAAATAGCGCCGTTGACGTTGAAAATGTCCAACCAGTCGTTGTCCTCAATGCCAGCCGCTTTCGCGTCGGTTTCACTTATCCAGACAATTGGGCCACCGCGTGACAAGGTCTGCATAATCAGGTTGTCGGAGTAAGTACTGTGGATACCCCACTTCTGGTGCGGTGTAATCCAGTTCAGTACAATTTCTTTGTTGCCGTTCTTGCGCTTGTTCAGCACCGGCGCAACGGTTTTCAGGTTAATTGGCGGCTTGTAAGCACAAAGGCTCTCACCGAAGTCCAACATCCACTCATGGTCCTGATAGAACTGCTGACGACCGGTAATAGTGCGCCATGGAATCAATTCATGAACGTTGGTGTAACCTGCGTTGTAAGACACATGCTCGTCTTCCAGACCTGACCAGGTCGGTGACGAAATAATCTTACGAGGCTGCGCAACGATATCGCGGAAGCGAATTTTCTCTTCTTCCTTCGGCTTCGCCAGGTGCGTGTGGTCACGCCCTGTTAGCTCACCCAGTGCAGCCCAGGCTTTAACGGCAACATGACCGTTCGTTTCAGGCGCCAGCGACAAAATGGTTTCGCAGGCATCAATGGCCGATTCAATCTTAGGACGACCCTGGTTGGCACCTTCTTCCACATGTCTGCGGTTCAGCTTGCCAAGGAATTCCACTTCTTCTTTGGTGTCCCAGCTAATACCTTTACCACCGTTGCCCAACTCGTCCATCAATGGACCCAACGAGGTAAAACGGTGATACGTATTCGGGTAATCACGTTCAACCACGGTAATGTTCGGCATGGTTTTACCCGGAATGGCTTCACATTCGCCTTTCCACCACGCTTTACCACCATATGGCTGTGCTAATTCACCCGGCGAGTCGTGCTGTAACGGTACCGTCACTACGTCTTGCTCTACACCCAGGTGCCCCTGACTCATTTTCGAGAAATTCTTAGCAATGCCTTTAAAGATGTCCCAGTCAGACTGTGCTTCCCAAACCGGGTCAACCGCTGCTGTTAATGGGTGAATAAACGGATGCATATCCGATGTATTCATGTCGTCTTTTTCGTACCAGGTTGCTGTTGGCAGAACGATGTCTGAGTACAGGCAGGTAGTCGACATACGGAAGTCGAGTGTGGTTAACAGGTCGATTTTGCCTTCCGGCGCATCGTCTACCCATTCCACGTCTTCTGGTTTCTTACCACCAAACTCGCCCAAATCTTTACCCAACAGGCCATGCTTAGTACCCAACAGGTGCTTCAGCATGTACTCGTGACCTTTACCTGACGAACCTAAAAGGTTTGAGCGCCAGATAAACAAGTTACGTGGGAAGTTTTTCGGATCATCCGGTTGCTCACAGGCAAACTTCAAGTCGCCTTTTTTCAGCTGGTCAACAACATAGTCTTTTACATCCATGCCAGCTTCTTCAGCCGCTTTGACTAAGCCCAGAGGGTTCGTCCCCAGCTGAGGCGCAGACGGCAACCAGCCCATGCGCTCAGCGCGGGTGTTATAGTCCAAAATGGTGCTGCTCCACTTGTCTTTGTTAGCAAGCGGTGACACCACTTCGCTCATGTCGAGCTTTTCATAACGCCATTGGCTAGAATGGTTGTAGAAGAAAGAGGTACCGTTCATGTGGCGTGGCGGACGCTGCCAGTCCAGACCAAATGCCAGCGGTTGCCAGCCAGTTTGCGGACGCAGTTTTTCCTGACCCACGTAGTGAGCCCAACCACCGCCAGACTGACCAATACAGCCACACATCATCAGCATGTTGATCATGCCGCGATAGCTCATGTCCATGTGGTACCAGTGGTTAATACCCGCACCCACAATAACCATTGAGCGACCTTTGGTCTTATCCGCATTGCGACCAAATTCGGTTGCCACGCGAATAACGTCTTCTGGTTTTACGCCAGTAATTTGCTCTTGCCATGCCGGTGTGTAAGGCACGTCGTCGCTGTAGTCTTTGGCACGATTTTCATCGTTAATGCCGTTATCGACACCATACTGCGCCAGCATTAAGTCAAATACCGTAGCAACGTAAGCGGTTTCGCCGTTCGCCAGCTCAACCTTTTTCGCCGGAATTTTGCGAATTTGAACTTCGTCATGGTCCGTGTGCTGGAAGTACTCATACTCGTGCGGTGCATTACCAAAGTATGGGAAGCCAACTTCAACCACTTCGTCGTGATTATCTTTTAATGACAATTGCAGGCCAACTTCGCCTTTCTTGTCTTTTTGCTCCAGGTTCCACTTGCCTTTTTCACCCCAGCGATAACCAATAGCGCCGTTCGGGCTGGTTAAGCGCTGGTCATCACTGTTAATAGCAATGGTTTTCCAGTCTGGGTTATTGTCTTCGCCCAGATTGTCGACTAAGTCAGCAGCGCGCAGGAAGCGACCCTGGTTCAAGACTTTTTCGCCCGGCTCTAACATGACCAGCATTGGCATATCGGTGTAACGAGTCACATAGTCGTGGAAATACTGGCTTTGCTTATTCACGTAGAATTCTTTCAGAATGACGTGACCAAAGGCCATAGCCAATGCCGAGTCAGTACCCTGACGAGGTGCTAACCAGGTATCACCAAATTTCGAGGCTTCTGAATAGTCCGACGTAATAACGCAGGTCTTCGTGCCTTTGTAACGCACTTCGGTAAAGAAGTGAGCGTCAGGCGTACGCGTTTGCGGTACGTTAGAACCCCAGGCAATAATGTAGTTAGAGTTGTACCAGTCTGCTGACTCAGGCACGTCCGTTTGCTCGCCCCACACCTGTGGCGACGACGGTGGCAAGTCACAGTACCAGTCGTAGAAACTTAAGCAGTTACCACCAATCAATGATAAATAACGCGCGCCGGCAGCGTACGACACCATCGACATCGCAGGAATTGGCGAGAAGCCAGTAATGCGGTCTGGGCCGTATTCTTTTGCCGTGTACACGTTAGATGCAGCAATAATTTCGTTCACTTCCTGCCAGCTGGCACGAATAAAGCCGCCCATACCACGCGCCTGCTTGTAGCTCTTCGCTTTAGCAGGGTCGGTGACAATAGACTCCCAGGCTTTTACCGGGTCTTTGTGCTTTTCTTTGGCTTCGCGCCACAGCGACATTAACTGCTGACGAACCTTTGGATACTTAAGACGGTTTGCACTGTAAATATACCAGGAATAGCTCGCCCCACGCGGACAGCCGCGCGGTTCGTGGTTTGGTAAGTCAGGACGTGTACGCGGATAGTCGGTTTGCTGGGTTTCCCAAGTCACCAAACCGTCTTTGACATAAATTTTCCAGCTGCACGAACCGGTACAGTTTACCCCATGGGTAGAACGTACCACTTTGTCATGCTGCCAACGTTGCCGATAACCTTGCTCCCAAGCGCGGTCTTCGTCGGTTGTGACACCATGACCGTCGGCAAATGGTTCTTTGTGCGTTTTAAAAAAACGCAGTTTTTCGAGTAGACGACTCATAATTCAGACTCCCAGTCCACGCCTAACATTAATAATCACGTAGGCTGAAGTTTGCGTCATCTTTCCTTGACTTGCCACCCGACGAACTGAGCTAACCTATTGATTGAAAACAAAAACTACCACTAAGGTGGTATATGCATTTTCAGTGCACCTATTGATTTAAAAGGCTTTTTTCGACTCTACTTGAGAATGGTTATCACCTACCCCTCATAGTGGTAAAAAAGAGGTAGCCCAAAGTTACCAATCGTTGTCTCTCTACCCACTGTTGCTATATCATTGACCTGATCTTTTGGAAACGGAACGCCGGTTATTTATGCTGCGCAATGCTTCAATCATTAATGTCTTTCGGATATCCCTCGCGATTATTGTGATTGTCGCCAGCGCATCCTCTTTGTCGGCTTTCTGGCTGTTGGAAAAGTCCGAGCAAGACGCCGAGCTTATAAATGTTGCTGGCTCCATGCGTATGCACGCTTACAAGTTCGCTACCGAGCTTTCCAATAACCAGCAAGAGCAAGCTCAGACCACCGCAGAGAAAATTGAAAGCCTGTGGGAAAAGCCACTTCTGAACCGTCACTTCGCTAAAGCCAGTACAGACGTTGAGAATTACGCCATTCAGGTCAAACAAGAGTGGCAAAGCATTGCTCAGGAAGCGCAAAGCCGTGGTTTCACTCAGCTGTCTAACAACAACACACAGCGAATTAGCACTTACGTTAATGACCTCGACCAGCTTGTGGGTATGCTGCAGGAGCACTCTGAGCATAGAATGGAAAGAGTCCGCAGTGCGTTAGCATTGGCATCCTTTATTATTGTTGCGGTGTTCTTCTTCTTGCTGACCGTATTGAAGCGCAAAATCGATGAGCCGCTCACACACTTACTGTCGGTTTCTAAGCGGTTAGGTCGCGGTGACTTTACCGCCAAGTCCAAGCTTAATAACAACGACGAAATTGGCCAACTAGCACGTACACTGAATAAAATGTCAGAAACCGTCAGCTACTTTTACGGCGGGCTGGAGCGCCGCGTCGAGCAGCAAACCGAAGAGCTGTCGCGTAAAAATAAAGTACTGTCGTTCTTGTACGACACTGCTCGCTCTATTATTGAGCACAGTTACGACTACAACAATTATCAGGAAGTTATTGAGAAACTCTACGAAGTGGGCGAAGTTGAAGACATTGAGCTGTGTCTGCTGACCGAAGAAGGGAACCGCCCATTCCTGCAATTGCAGCCACGCCCAAATTCTCATGAACCCTGTGAAGCCGGCGACTGCGCCACTTGTATAAAAGCCGGCCCGGGTGCGTCTGTTATTGAAGACAAAATGGTGTATCGCTTTGTGTTAAAACGCGAAGACCAAAACTACGGTGTGCTCATTGTACGCTGCGACCCAACAGAACCACTGGCCACCTGGCAACAACAGCTGATGAGCTCAACCGCCGACCAACTGGCCTTGTCGCAAAGTCTTAAGTCTGAAGAAGAGCAAGTGCGCCGTCTGGCACTGATGCACGAGCGTACCGTTATTGCGCGCGAGCTACACGACTCACTAGCGCAGGCGTTGTCGTACTTAAAAATTCAGGTTACACGGCTGCACAAAGCCGTCGATAAAAACGACCGTGACACCATAGACGACGTGAGCAACGAGCTGCGTGAAGGCCTGAACGCCGCCTACCGCCAGTTGCGCGAACTGCTGACCACCTTCCGCCTGAAAGTCGACGGCTCTGGCCTATACAACGCGCTGCAAACCACGGTGAAACAATTCTCCGAACAAAGCGACATGGCCATTAACTTGGATTATCGCCTGAACAATATTCCATTGGCGCCGCACGAAGAAATTCATCTGCTACAGATTATTCGGGAAGCCAGTCAAAATGCGATAAACCACAGCGAAGGCACCGAAGTCAGCATTACGTTGTCACAGCCAAGCGGACAAGACGTTGAGCTAAGCATTCGCGACAACGGCATTGGCCTGCCTGAAAACGCCGAGAAAATTAACCACTACGGCCTGGCGATTATGCAAGAGCGCAGCCGCAACCTGGGCGGTGACATTCGCCTGAACCGGCTAGAAGAAGGTGGCACCGAAGTGTTCTTTACCTTTACCCCGGATTATTTGCTGCAGTAAAGGGCTGCTTTAAAATCACCAACCAAGTGACGGAACCACTGTACTTTACAAAAGTCCAAATGAGTTCCAGCTTTCTCTCGCAAGGTAATTAAAAAGGAATTTATCGTGCTAAAAAGGAACCGTTACATTGTAATCGTTTTATTATGTATCCTGCTCCCGTTTCTAGAAAGCTACGAAGGAGGAACCCTTTGGGGCTTAAATTATGAATCTCCCAAGACTATGGATACACTTGGAGACATCGTCCGCTTAGTTAAATTATTGAGCGTCGTTGCTGGTCTTTATTTACTGGTTAAAAGTCGCTCCATAATTGCTGAGGCTTTCCATTCTAAAGTGTTAAGAGTCACTTTCTTTAGCATTTTTTATTTACTTTCATTGGTTCAAATTCCTATGCTCCTGTTAGGGAGTTTATTTTTTGGAATAATGACTCCAAAAGATTACATCCACTATGAACACACCATAGATCAAGAGTCATTTTACGTATACACCGCTGACCCCGGTGCATTTGCAAAAGCTTACCACCATGTTTACTTGAAATGCCCGTTACCTTTTAACCGATATGAATTAATTAAAATAGGAAGAGTCGGCTGGCTTGGTGACTTTGATATAAAACGGGGGGATAACAACTTGATTTTAAGCTCGAAAGGTACCGTTAATGGCTCCCCTGATCTTTACCGCTTATCCATGGACAATGTGAGTTGTGGGGAGAGTTAACATTTTGGCTCCAGGCATTAGATCGCTAGGCATTTAACCTCCCAAGGCTTTCGTTACCCCCAAATGCGTCCTAGACTGATGGTAAAAGTCATTAGTTTAAGACGCATTTATGGGACAAGTTTCAGGCACCCGTTTTGCGCTAACAGGCGCTACACGACTGTGCTGTCTTCTTTGTTTGGTGTTTTCGGTCTGGCGTTAGTGAGTCAGGCAACTGGCCCATTAGTCTCGGCTTAGGGGTATTTGCTTGTGGCGTATGCACTGGCTTAATGATGCCGGCGTTAACTTCCGCCATGCAGGCTTTGGTCGACCGTTCCATTCATGGCCGTGTCAGTTCCGTAATAAATGCGGGCACAAGCGTTGGTGTCGCACTCTCTGTTCCGGCTGTCTTGTTTTTAGTCGGGGCATGGCGCTACGCCTATTTGTCATTCACCGCAATTGCGATTATTGGTGTTCTGCTTGCCTGGTTTTTAATTCCTTCGGTTTCCAGACTTACTCCCTCTAATGCCGCGCCACCACCTAAGATTAAAGCTCGACAATGGTGGCGTTTATTAAAGTTGTCCTTATTTGCCTTCACCATGGGCTTTATAGCCTCAGCTTATTGGACGTTTGGGCCAGACTTAGTCACTAATTTGGGTTCACTGTCGTCTCAACAAAGTGGTTGGCTATGGTTGGCCCTAGGTATTGCCGGTTTGGGTGGTGCTATTGTCAGTGACTTAGCCGACAGAAATAACCCGGCGATAACCCACGCGCTAATGCTAATGATGCTGACAACCAGTTTAACTCTATTAGCCGCCAGCCCAAGCCAGATCTATCTGGCGGTGTTTTCAGCATTGATCTTCGGTTTGGCTTACATGAGCCTCACCGGGTTGTACTTAATGACAGGCATTCGTTTATTACCAGGCCGCCTTTCAATGGGACCAGTGTTGCCCTTTGTGGCCTGTGCTCTCGGCCAGGCAGCTGGGTCCCCTATTATTGGCTTATTAGTTGGTGAATTTGGATATACCGAAAGCTTTTCTATTTTTGCGGCGGTGGGCGTTTTTATTGCCCTTATATCGCCTTTCTACCCCGGCCATAATGAACATGAGGGTGAAGTTCCTGAGGAAGAAACGGGTCTCCAGGCAGCGTACGATAATCAGCTGCAAGATGAAGAAGGCGAACCTTTAGAAAGTGCGAGTACCGAACCTTAAAGAATCAATACGATAAGCAGTCAGTTATTACGGATTATAAAACTGCGCATGTTTGCGCAGGTACATCCAGCCATTGAGTAATACACCGACTATGTAGAAAACAACAAAGTCGACAAACACCATGTCGAGTGATTGTGACTCCAGGGCTATGGTAAAGCGGAATGGCAGGTAAACGGCGCCGAGCATGGCGACGGTTCCAGCCCAGGTCAGTACTTTATGGGTGTAGGCTCTGGGGAAGACTTTGGTCATGGTGACAACCACGGAGCCGTTGCCTAATGCGCTGGTAAATACCAAACCCATCATGCTAATGAAAAAGGGCTCGAAGTAGAGTTCGGCAATGTCATTCTGTGCCAGGTACAAGTATCTCCCTGCCACAATGCCAAAGACTATCATGAGCAGCAGGCTAACTTGGGTGACCACGGCACCGCCGAAAATGCCGGCCAGCCAGCGCCCGAAAGGCCTTGCCAGTAAGGCTATAAAGGGTGCCATCCACACTAAAATGAGGGTGCTGTACCCGAAGACTAACTCCAGCACTAGTGGCAACACCATGGCAAAACCGATGAAGCTACCAAAGGTCATGTTGTACAAAATACTGCAATACCACACATGAGAGTTACGCAATAACTGACTGTTCGACTGGGCTTTCTCGGACGGAGCGCTTTTGGGTGTCAGCCAGGCAACACCAATACTCAGCAATGCCATAGCCGCAAACAAAAACACCCACACCGCGCTCACGGTGCTCAGCATAATCTGCTGCCCTGCGTCGACCCGCGAGAAAAAGTGCCCGCTGCTGCGTTCTAAGGTTAACCCCGACTGCATAAAGTCAGCCTGCCAGGTCGACAAAAAGGGGATAATTAACTGAGCGGTAAACATGGCAAAAATCATCATGCCAATAACCAGGCTCATGGACATGGGCAGGCGTTCGGTTTCTTTGTCTCGCTTGGTTAGGTCGAAAGCGGGAGCGAACATCATGCAGCCAATACCGGACAATGCCGCCAGCCCCATTAAGTTCACATAACTGACCTCAAATAACGAGAACACCTGCCAACTGAGCAATGACAAACCCAGCAATAGTACGTTTGTGGCAGCAGGCTTCCAGTAGCCCAGCAAACGCCCAAGAAATATCCCCACAAACCGGAATGCGGCGCCACTGACACCCGCCAACCCCACCAGCAACATAAGCTGCGACTGGTTGAGCGCTAAATTCGATTTGGCCAATAGCACAACAATAACGCTCCAGCTTGCCCAGTGTGTTACACCGAGCATCAGCGTTGTTAATGTTGTCCAGCGATTTGCCGACGTTGTCTGCATAGATAAGTCGCTATTGGCTAATGTAGGGGTTTGAATCATAGTGAAACTTTGACCTCTGCCCGGCTAATGCGCAACTTGCATCATTAGTTAGTTAGCGGGTTATTGTGGGGTATGCAGTTACCACTTTTGGGGTAGTTTCTGGTTCAAAATGGGCAAGTCGGGGTGTTAGCAATGAATTTACACACGACCTATGTCAAACTATCAACAGTTTGTTATTTAGGGAGAAAGTCATGACAACCGAAGCAGCGAGTATCATGTTGGTGGACGACCACCCACTGTTACGTAAAGGACTCAAACAACTGATTGCCATGGAAGACGACATGAAGGTTGTTGCGGAAGCCAGTAGTGGCGCCGACGCCTTAAAGCTAGCGGAAGAGCACGACCCTGACTTAATTGTTCTAGACTTGAACATGCAGGGTATGGACGGTATTGAAACGCTGAAAAAGCTGCGCGACAACGGCGTTACCTCTCGTATTATTATGCTGACAGTCAGCGACGCAGACGACGACGTGGTTGCGGCCATAACCAATGGTGCCGACGGCTATCTGTTAAAAGACATGGAGCCAGAGCTGCTGCTGGAGCAAATTCACCGCGCAGTGACCGGTAAAATGGTGCTAAGCGAAGCCATTACTGAAATTCTGGCAACGGCCTTGCGACAACCGACCAAGTCGCCAAGCTCGCAGCTCAGCTCGCTGACCAATCGCGAGTATGAAATTCTAAGCCTTATTGCGAAAGGCATGAGCAACAAGGTCATTGCGCGCGAACTGGATATTTCTGACGGTACGGTGAAGGTACACGTTAAGCATTTACTGAAGAAACTCGGACTGCGCTCGCGTGTTGAAGCCGCGGTCTGGATGGTTAACCAACAAGGTGAACAGGAATGAGTCAACCACTCAAACCCGTTACAGAAGCGCTGGCAGAAATGCTGGCCGCGGTTGAAGTAACCAAAGAAAAGGAAGTAATAGAGCTAAGTGATGCGCACGGCCGCATTCTTAGCCGCCCGATAAATTCAACGCTGGATGTGCCCGGTTACGACAATTCTGCCATGGACGGTTACGCCGTTCGCTGCAAGGACGCTCAGAGCGGCTCTCGTTTAACCATTGCCGGTGTAGCGGCGGCAGGTCATCCGTTTAATGACAAAGTGGAAGCTGGACAGTGCGTACGCATTATGACCGGCGCCCCGGTGCCTGACGGCTTCGACGCCGTGGTTATTCAGGAAAACACTGAGGCAGCAGACGACAACAGCGTTGTTGTTAACAAAGCCCCGTCGGAAGGTGAGAACATTCGCCGTCGTGGTAGCGACATGGCCGTGGGTGAAGAAGTTATTGCTGAAGGCACAAAGCTCAGTTCCATTGATATTGGCTTGTTGGCGTCATTAGGCGTGGCGGAAGTGTCGGTATTGAAAAAGCCAAAAGTTGCTGTTTTTTCTACCGGCGATGAATTGGTTGCCCCCGGCGGCAAGCTGGCCGAAGGGCAAATTTACGACAGTAACCGTTATTTGTTGAAAGCCATGCTCAGCAACCTACCGGTTGATATTGTCGACCTCGGGTGTTTGAAGGACGACTTAAACGCCCTACAAAAAGCGCTTTCAGAAGCAGCAACTAACTGCGACGCTATTATTACCAGTGGCGGCGTGTCTGTTGGTGACGCTGACTTTACCAAAGATGCATTAGAACAGCTTGGCGAAGTCAACTTCTGGAAAGTCGCCATGAAACCCGGTAAGCCCTTTGCTTTTGGTCAGCTAGGTAACGCCTGGTTCTTTGGGCTGCCGGGAAATCCAGTTGCTGCAACTGTGACCATGGATCAGCTCGCACAGCCGGTGCTCAGACACCTAAGTGGTGAAAAACACTTTAAACCGCTAGAGCTTAAGGCGGTTGCGTCAGCGCCACTGAAAAAACGTCCGGGGCGCGCCGACTACCAGCGCGGCTTTTATGAGCAAGATGCACAAGGCGGGCTGACGGTCAGCAGCGCCGGCTCGCAAAGCTCTGCAGTACTTAGCACGGTTAAAAAAGCCAACTGCTTAATACTGCTAGAGCAGGAGCAAGGTGCCGTGGAACCAGGTGAAACCGTCAAAGTGCTGCCTTTTTCACGCCTGTTTGATTAAGCTTTCTTAATGCATAGCGGCGGCTTTGAACGATGCATAAACCCATTGACCGGGTTGCAAACCTAACCGCTCGGCAGAGGCTCTGGTAATTAGCGCTCGAAGCTTCTGCCCGGCGACTTCAAGCAGCACAATAACCTCGGCGCTGTGCTCAGCGCTTTCAAGCCCCTGAACCTGTGCCTTAACCTGATTCGTCAGCGAGGTCGACTCAATAAAGTGAGTGGCGACACTAACGTCCCGCGCCCAAACCAGCAAACGTCGTTGACTCTCACTCATTTCACCGACTTTGGGCAGCACAATACTTTGTTCACCCAGTGTCCAGGTAGACATTGCCTGAGCCGGGTTAGCGTCAGCTAATGACTCTGAAACATCCAATACCGACAGCGGCCCTTCCGAATGACCAGACAGCTCGGCGACTTGTTCTTGCAAAGTACCGCTCGACACCACTTTTCCCTGCTCCATAAGCACAACATTGTCAGCTAGCTGTACCACTTCATCGACGTGATGCGTCACGACGATAATCGGTAAATTAAAGCGCTGCTGAATTTGCTTCAAGTAGCGCATAATGTCGCGCTTGGCTTTGTTGTCGAGCCCGTTCATAGGCTCGTCTAATAATAACAACTCAGGCTGTGACAGCAACGCTCTGCCCAAGGCAACGCGCTGCTGCTGCCCTCCCGACAATTGGCTCGGCATACGGTTTAGCAAGTCCTGAAGCGACAACATGGCAACAACATCCTGCTCAGAAATAGCCTCTTTCCGGTTTTTAGGAAAGCCATACAGCAAGTTCTGCCGCACGGTTTGTGTCTCGAATAAGTGCGCCTTTTGGAACACCAAAGCCAACCGGCGATGCTCGGGTTTTAGCGTTTTTGAGTCGTTCAGCCAGTGTTGACCGCGCCAGGTAACATGACCTTCCGCTTTATTTATAACCCCTGCTATGGTTTTAAGCAGCGTGCTTTTACCACAGCCCGAAGGCCCAAAAATGGCCGTCACACCGGTATCAGAGAACTGCTGTTCGATCGCAAGCTGAAAACTTCCCAGAGACACCTTCACCGAAACGTTTAGCATAATCGCGCCTCGCTAGTTGCGGTGGTGCGTCGTTGCCAACCGTACACCAACACCAGTACTGCAAAGGAGAACACCAGCAACCCTAAAGACAGCTGGTGCGCAGCGTCATAATTCATGGCTTCTGCATGGTCGTATATCAGCACCGACAACACTTGCGTTTCGCCCGGTATACTGCCGCCCAGCATTAAAATGACGCCAAATTCACCCAGCGTATGAGCGAAGCTGAGCGTTGCCGACACTAAAAAGCCCCCGCGGCAATAAGGCACGACAATGGTCCAAAAGCGTCGCCAAAAGTTAGCGCCCAGAGTTGCGGCGACTTGCAGCTGCTCGTCGTCAATGCGGCGAAAAGACTCGACCAAAGGCTGCACGGCAAAGGGCAGTGAGTAAATAATAGAGCCAACCAAAATACCCTCGAAGCTGAAGGCCAGATGGTTAAGCCCGAGAGACTCCAGCGTTTCACCAATAAAACCGGTTGGTCCAAGCCATAAGAGCAAATAAAAGCCCAGTACCGTGGGCGGCAGAACTAAAGGCAATGCGACCGCGGCTTGAACGGACGCCGCAAACCATCCACTGCGCCGCGCTAACCACCAGGCTAACGGTGTGGCGACCAGCAACAAAATGGCGGTGCTGGCAACGCCAAGCTTTAGCGTCAGCCAAACGGCTTGCCAGTCAGCCTCTGCCATTGCCGGGCGCTCCATTGTTAACGTCGTCGTTTTCGGGCTCTATGCCGTAACGGCGTTTTAACTGCGTTATTTCGGGTTGCTGCATAAATTGACTGAAACTGGTGGCTAGCTCTGTATTTTTAGCGCCAGCAATAACTGCATGCTGTTGTTTAAGAAGGCTTTTGTCCTTTAACGGGAGAATTTTCAGACGTTGTGCCGCATCTGATCCCTGTTTAATGAGAGACAATGCCACGAATCCGTACTCGGCCGCGCCCGAGCGAACCATGTGCATCACCTGTGCGACATTTTCTGCATACACCAGAGACTCGTTCACTTTTTCATACAGACCGTTTGACTCTAAATAGCTGACGGCAGCCTGCCCAAACGGCGCGTGCCTGGGCTGAGCAATGGCAATCGCCTTTCCTTTCAGCAAAGTATCTAATGACTCGACAAAAGGCTCTTCCGATTTTTCGGCCGCCAGCAGTGCCAGTTGTCCATAACCGTCGGTAATCACCATACCTGCAAGCTCACCGGCCTGCTCTAGTCGCGTCATATAAGCGGCGTTCGCTGAGAAATAAAGGTCATAGGGTGCGCCATGCTGAATTTGCGTGGCAAGCTTGCCGGAAGAGCCGTAAATAACACTCACCTCGACTTTCTCCGCTTTTTCAAAACGCTGCACTGCGTCGTCGAGCAACAAGCGATAGTTAGATGCCGCAGCAATGGTTAAGTCAGCTGCACTTGCAAACAAAGGTAAGGACATTAACAGACACAGTAACCCGCGCATTCAAGCTTACTCCTGAGAACCCGTATCATTATTACGCCACTGGTCAGCCGCTTGTTGATCAGAGGTTTTTGCCTCGACCCACTGTTCGCCCGCCTGTGTGTACTCTTTTTTCCAAAACGGTGCCTGAGTTTTCAGATAGTCCATAATAAAACTGGCAGCATCAAACGCTTGCTGGCGGTGTCCACTGGCAACCCCGACAAACACAATTTGCTCGTTCAACGGCAAATAACCGACCCGGTGAATCACCGTCACACCGTGCAACGGCCAACACTGACTTGCCTCTTTCACAATAGCGTCCAACGCCTTTTCGGTCATGCCCGGATAATGCTCAAGCTCAAGACCTTTTAACTGACCATCGGGTGTGTTTCGCACCAGTCCCGAAAAAGTCACCACGGCGCCGCTGTCACTGTTTGCTGACAGCAGTTCATACTCTTTAGCGACAGAGAAGTCTTCTTCCTGCACCTCAATACGGGTGAGCATAGTCATTAGCCCCCGGTTACCGGCGGGAACAGCGCCACTTCGTCGCCCGCTTTTACGCTCGCCGACAAGGGCAACATGTCCTGATTCACCGCACACAGCAGTTGATACCGTTCCAGTTCCTTTTGATGCTTTTCAGATTGTTGCTTCAGTGTCTTAATAATATCTTCCACAGTATGAATACCCGTTGGCTCCAGCGCTATTTCAGAGGTGCCTAAACGTTCCCGTAACACCGCAAAAAACTTTACTTTAATCATAGCGGCTTGCCTCCTCGCTGCCAGTGTCCACTCTTACCACCTTCTTTTTCCAGTAAGCAGGTATCGGTAATGACCATGGCCGGGTCCACGGCTTTACACATGTCGTACACCGTTAACGCTGCGACAGACGCTGCCGTTAGCGCTTCCATTTCCACACCGGTGGTTCCGGTCACTTTGCATAAGCTTTGAATACGCACTTCGCCCTTGTCACGGTCGAGTTCGAACTCAATGCTCACTTTGGTCAGTGCCAGCAGATGACATAAGGGTATTAACTCGCTGCATTTTTTCGCGGCCATAATGCCGGCAATGCGAGCGGTGGCTATGACATCGCCCTTCTTCGCTGCCGCTGCCTCTAACAATTCAACGACATCGCTGCGGGTTTTTACCTTACTTTGCGCAACAGCAACCCGGGTTGTGGTGGCCTTATCGGCAACATCCACCATGTGGGCTGCGCCCTGTTCGTTCACATGGGTTAATTCACTCATTGCAACCTCACACTAAATGTCCGACAAAATTACAGGGGCCCTGGCGCGCATCAATTTGCGGAGCCAGCAATTTTTCCCAAGCCAGCCTTGCCGCACCGCCTGAGCCAGGAACCGCAGCTACCAGCGTTTTATTCGCCAGGCCGGCAAAAGCGCGCGACTGCATGCTTGAAGTGCCAATATCGTCGTAAGACAGTTGCCGAAACAACTCACCAAAGCCGTCAATATGACTGGCTAACAATGGCTCTATTGCATCCTGGGTAACGTTGTCCGCTGAAAAACCTGTGCCGCCGTTAGTAATAATTACATGAATGTTATCATCCGCAATCCAATGGCTTACAACCGCCCGTATCTGATACAAATCGTGGCCCGAAATACGGCGTTCGACCACTAAATGCCCAGCTTCTGTCGCCAACTCATCCAGCAAGTCGCCGGTGGTATCATCATTGACAGTACGCTTGTCAGACAAGGTTAAAACAGCAATATTTAAAGGCTTAAACGACTTATTCGCCTTCATGGTAAGTCTCCTCACTGCGCCAGAACGTCGACCATTGCTCTGGCGTGTTGGTGTTATATAAGGTTCTTTCATCCCCGCGCGGCAGCGCTTTGGCGCGAATGAACTTCAGTAATGCGTAGACTGAAAGCCGGCCGTTGTCAGAGCGCAGTTGATTCTCAATATAAGCTTTTAGGTCGGCCGTTCGTTTCAGTGCACAAGGCAATGCGCAGTCTTCAAAATAGACCGGCTCAGAAGCAGTCGCAAGCGTACGCATCGCTTCGACGGTTAAGCCGGGCATATCGACGGGGACCACTAAAATTCGGGGGTGATGGCACTTTGGTAAACCAGCGTGCAGACCTGACAACGGTCCTTTGTCAGTAATTATGTCTTGCGTGTAGCCACTTTCATTACGGCTAACAACCACATCATCGCAACCGGCGCGATACATTTTGTCGACCATAATGTCGAGCAACGGCGCTTCACCCACCGGCAGTAAGGCTTTATCGGTACCCATGCGACGGGAGCGCCCACCGGCCAGCAGCAGTCCGCTAAACGGAACTCCACCCGGTATGTCAACCACCTATCATCGCCAAATGGCGAGTCGCTCCACTGTTACCTTCGTGCAATCCGTGCGTGGCTTTTTTCAGCATGACGTTATTGCGAAGGGCATTAATTAGGGGTTGCGGGTCATCGTCCTGAAGATACTGACGAATGTCCTGATGCTGCTCGGTAAACAGGCATAGAAATAGCTGCCCTAAACTGGATACACGTAAGCGGTTGCAGTCGTCACAGAAGTCTTTGCTGTAGGGCATTATCAAACCCATTTTGCCCTTGTAGTCCGGGTGCGCAAACTCCTGAGCCGGGCCTGCGTTGTCCGCTCTTGAGGTTAACGACCAACCTTCTTTTAGTAAGCGTTCTTTAATGTCCTGACCGCTCACGTGCTGACGCTGATAGTAGTCGGCGTTGTCAGTGGTGCGCATCAGCTCGATAAAACGCAGCGCCACGTTACGGTCTTTTATAAATTTTAGAAACTCCGGCAGCTCGCCACCGTTGTATTGTTTTAGCAATACGGTGTTCACTTTGACGGTGGCAAAGTCCATATCAACCGCTTGATCAATACCTTCAATAATATCCGGCAATTTATTCTGGCCAGTGACCAAGTGGAAAGTGCCCGGATCCAGGCTGTCGACGCTGACATTAATGGCATCCAGCCCTGCTTCTTTCCAGTCCTGCAAGTCGCGTTTCATGCGGTAGCCATTCGTGGTTATAGCCACTTTCTCAATACCCGGCACCGACTTACAGGTCGCGATAATTTCGCTTAAGTCTTTACGCAGGCAGGGTTCACCGCCGGTTAAACGAATTTTTGTGGTGCCTAGCTTGGCAAATGCCGTCACCAGCCGCCGAACTTCCGGCAAGGTGATTTCGTATTTACGAGAGCTACAGTCAGGACCATCGGGAAGGCAGTAGTCGCAGCGAAAGTTACAGCTTTCAGTCAGCGACAGTCGCAAATAAGTGAAGCGACGCGAAAAGCGATCTTGTAGTGGTTGCATATTCACACCTTTCCAAATGTCGGGAGGTACCTTCGTTTCCAAATGCACCCTGGTGGCAGAATTACCACGGCATACTGTTCATACCCTTATTTTTTGCAGCATTAAGGGGTTAGAGCCAGCAGCTCGGCGTAGTGTGGAAAGCTTAGTAGAAAGGCTTTGCGGGCGAAATTCCCAGGAAGAGAGGGGTGGAGTACCACCTAAGGGGTACACCTTGGCCACAGAGCTTGATTTACATCAAATTGAGCGCCGGGGAAATTTGCTAATCTTTGCCGCCAATTTGGTCATACAGGTGTGTTATGTCTGCGTCAGCCGCTAATTTCCGTCCCGAACTGCTTTGCCCTGCCGGTAGCCCTGAAGCTATGCGTATGGCTTTTGCCTATGGTGCGGATGCCGTTTATGCCGGCGAGCCACGCTATAGCCTGCGTGTACGAAATAACTCGTTCACGCTGGACAATTTAGGCGACTGTATTGAAGAAGCCCACCAGCGCGGTAAACGTTTCTATGTGGTCGTAAATATAGCTCCGCACAATACGAAATTAACGCGCTTTGTCGAACACATGCGCACTATTGTCGACATGCAGCCCGATGCGTTAATTGTATCGGACCCCGGTGTGGTGATGTTGCTGCAGGAGCACTTCCCCGAGCAGCCGCTGCACTTGTCCGTTCAGGCCAACACCATTAACTGGGCGGCGCTGAAGTTCTGGCAGAAACAAGGCATTGAGCGGGTCATTCTGTCACGCGAACTGGGTTTGAAAGAAATTGCCGAAATGCGCCAACAGGTGCCCGATATTGAAGTCGAGGTGTTCGTACACGGCGCCCTTTGCATGGCGTATTCCGGCCGCTGTCTGCTGTCGGGTTACATGAACAAACGCGACCCGAACCAAGGCGCCTGCACCAATGCCTGCCGCTGGGGTTATGAAGTGCACGAAGCCAAAGAAAATGCCGTTGGTCAGTACGACCCAGTGCTACTTGGCGATCCTAAAAAACCACAAGACTTAATGCTTCTCGATGAAGACCAGCACGGCTCTTACATCATGAATTCAAAAGACTTGCGCGCCGTTGAGTACGTTAACGATCTGGTGAAAATGGGCGTTCATTCGCTGAAAATTGAAGGCCGTACTAAGTCCGACTATTACATTGCCCGGACCGCTCAGGTGTATCGTCAGGCCATTGATGATGCGGTTGCCGGTAAGCCTTTTAACCCGGCGTTGCTCAACGACTTAGAAGGTATGGCAAACCGCGGTTTCACGGCGGGCTTTTTGCAGCGCCATACACCGCAGGACTTACAAAATTACGAACGCTCACACAGCGAAGGTCAACACTTACTGGTTGGCCAGCTTTGTCATGCGCACGGCGACGGGCGCTATCAGGTGGCGGTGAAAAATGGTTTTGCCATTGGCGATGAGCTTCTGCTAATGACACCGAACGGTAATCATCGCTTTCAACTGGCTGATATGACCTCGATACGAGACGAAGCCATGATTCGCGCGCCTGGCTCTGGCTACACAGTGGTGCTAAACACACCTGTCGCCATTGATGAAAAAGACATCCCCTACTGTTTCTTGGTCAAAGAAAACCTTGCGAGGAAGGCGGCATGATTAAGATAAACGACGGTTGCATTAACTGCGATATGTGCGAGCCCGAATGCCCAACAGAAGCGATAGCTATGGGCGACGACATTTACGAAATTAATCAGGATAAGTGTGTTGAGTGCGAGGGGTATTACGACACGCCTAACTGTTATGCGGTTTGCCCGGTAGAAGCAGTCGATATTTTATAAGAAAAGGGGTACGTCCCCCCCCTCTCTTTAGAGGTACATAAATCAATTGGAGGGTTTTGTATAGTGAGCCAGGTCAATAATACAGTCGATGAGATGACTATGCGTACTCCAATTCAATGTAATCAATGCAGCATGCAATCTATTTGTGTACCTGCGGGACTTATTCCCAGCGATGTCGAAATTCTCGATAAAAGCAGCCGCGAGCCGCACTTATACAATAAGCGCAGCGTGGTGTTTAGCGAAGGCGAAGCACTGAACTCGGTTTTTGCGATAAAAAGCGGCTCAGTGAAGTGCTACACCATAGACAGCAATGGCAAGCAGCAAATTACCAGTTTCCACATGGTGGGCGACATTGTCGGGCTTGAGTCTCTTGCCAATGGCAACGCCAGCACTTATTGCGAAACACTGGAAACCTCGATGCTTTGCGAAATAAAGTTAAATAAACTATTCGCACAAGAGCTGCCTAAAGTGGAAGGCAACCTGATGCGCCTGATGAGCCGCCGCCTTGGTAATAACAGCAAGCATTACTTAAACATTGTGAACACCAGCGCCGAGCAAAAAGTGGTGTCGTTTTTACTTTCAATAAGCACGCACATGCAGCAACATGGGCTATCCCGCAGCGAATTCCGACTGCCAATGACTCGCACCGACATTGCCAATTATCTGGGTTTGGCGGTTGAAACAGTCAGTCGTATATTTACTGCACTGAAAGAGCAAGAGCTCATTCAAACCAAACAGTCCATTTTAACAATTAATGATTTAAGCGCATTGGAGCGTCGCGTCGTTTAAGCGCTAAGCAGGAGGTTACATGTCATCCGCTGGGTTTAACTGGTCCGATCCACTCAACTGGCAAAACGCACTCACTGATGAAGAGAAAATGATTCAGGAAAGTGCGCATCAGTACGCGCAAGAAAAGCTAATGCCGCGTGTACTGGAAGCCAACCGAAACGAAAATTTTGATCGCGACATAATGAGCGAGCTGGGTGAGATGGGTCTTTTGGGCTCGACGTTACCAGAAGAATACGGCGGCAGCGGTGTGAACCACGTTAGCTACGGCCTTATTGCCCGCGAAATTGAGCGCGTTGACAGCGGCTACCGCAGCGCCATGAGTGTGCAGTCTTCCTTAGTCATGCACCCTATTTATACCTTTGGTACTGAAGCACAGCGTAAAAAATATTTGCCGAAGCTGGCCAGCGGCGAATGGGTCGGCTGCTTTGGTCTGACCGAGCCTGACTCGGGCTCTGACCCTGCCAGTATGCGCACGGTCGCTAAGCGCACTGACAACGGTTATGTGCTGTCCGGCTCGAAAATGTGGATAACCAACTCGCCTATCGCAGACGTATTTGTGGTGTGGGCAAAGCTGGACGGAGACATTCGCGGTTTTGTGCTGGAAAAAGGCATGAAAGGTCTGAGCGCTCCTAAAATTGACGGAAAATTCTCATTACGTGCGTCTATCACCGGCGAAATTGTTATGGATGGTGTTGAAGTCTCTGAAGACCATATTTTCCCGGAAGTGAAAGGCTTGAAAGGTCCGTTTAGCTGTCTCAACAAAGCGCGTTACGGCATTGCCTGGGGTTCGCTGGGTGCCGCGGAGTTCTGCTGGCACGCTGCACGTCAATACACGTTAGAACGCAGTCAATTTGGCCGCCCACTGGCAGCAAACCAGTTAATACAGAAAAAACTGGCGGACATGCAAACGGAAATTAGCTTAGGTCTATTGGGCTGTCTGCAAGCCGGCCGTGAGCTCGATAACGGCACCTTAAACCCAACTGCCATTTCACTGATTAAGCGCAACAGCTGTGGTAAAGCACTGGATATTGCTCGCCAGTCTCGCGACATGCACGGCGGTAACGGTATTGCCGACGAGTATCATGTTATTCGTCATGTCATGAACTTAGAGGCTGTAAATACCTACGAAGGTACCCACGACATTCACGCATTAATTCTCGGTCGGGCTCAAACCGACATCCCTGCATTTTAATTAAAGTAAAAAACGCATCCCCAGTAATTAGCCTGGGGCTGTAAGTTCCTATAAAAGTTAGTGAATGCCTTTGCCGTTTAAGTGGCTTTTGTACGCCATATCGCTTTTCATAATATGGTTCATTAGCCACGCTTTCACAAAGTCCAACAGCTCATCAATCACGTCTTCATGGTTATCGACGCGGTGTTTAAAGCGCATAACATCTTGCACCAGCTCTTTGTGCTTCACTTTGTGGTTTTCTAAGTCCGGGTAGCCGTTTCGCTCCATGAGCAGCTCTTCGTAATTAAAGTGCGTGGCCGTGTAGTTTATTAACGAGTCCACCAAGCGTTGCAGGGCGTGCTGGTCGCCGTCACGCAACTTCAGTCGATACAGCTCGTTAGCAATATAAATTAAGCGCTGATGCTGACGGTTAATCTCTTCAATACCTACATCGAGCTTTGACGACCATTCGATGAGCACATCCTGCTCTTGTAGGCGTTTTTCAATAACTGCATTTTCAATGTAGTACCGGTCACCCAGCGACTTAATTTCGCCGCCCAGGGTGGTTAATTGCGCGGAGCTTTCCAACGCCTCCTGAGAGCGCTCATCAATAACTTTCGCGCTTTCTGACAGCGAGTTAACGTTTTCCTGAATGTTCATGGTGACGGCGGACTGCTCTTCGGCCGCAGAAGCAATTTGCGTATTCAGATCGTTAATCACACCCACGTTTTCGACAATGTCGGTCAGTGACATCGACGCTTTATTGGCGTGCTCAACGTTTTCTCCAGCCAGCGCTTTGTTCCGCTCCATGGTATGAACGGCGTTCTCGGTATTGGTTTCCAAACGCCCAATAACGCTCTGAATTTCACCCGTCGATGCCTGCACGCGCTGCGCCAGTTGGCGAACTTCATCAGCAACCACTGCAAAGCCTCTGCCCGACTCGCCGGCACGCGCCGCCTCAATAGCCGCGTTCAGTGCTAACAAGTTGGTCTGGTCGGCAATATCGTTAATAGTCAGAAGAATTTTCGAAATGGCCTGGCTGTCTTCCGATAAGGTTTTTATGACCTGTTGAGACTCAGACACTTCCTGCTCGAGCCGCTGAATAGCCTCGACCATAGTATTGACCACCTGCTGACCGTTTTGCGCAGAGGTCATGGTATTGTCGGCCTCGGTGGCAGCTCGTTGTGTCGACTCGGACACTTCGCTAATGGCGGCAGTCATTTGCTCTACCGCTGCCGCCGCGCTTTGCATTTGCGCCGCCTGTTCTTTCGCTCGCTCCGCCAGAGCTTTTATCGACTGATAGTTACCATCACCCAGGTGATCCATACCGTCGCTGGACTTACGAATAGCATCAACCGAGTAGCTGGTTTCTATGGCAACGGAATTCAGATAGTCGGTAATTTTAGACAGCTCATCCTTACCCTCGGCAACGCCCAGGCTGTTCAAGTCACCGTTGGCCAATTGTTTGGCCATGTTGATGTTAGCCGCTATGGCCCGATAAATGCCTAAATACAAACTCGTGAATAGCAGCAGTTGCAGCAACAACACCAGCGCCAGCAGAATAATATTTTTCCAGATAACGCTGTCCAGTTTCGCCAGGCGTGCGTCAAGGCGTTGCTTATACACCGGAATAACGGCATCGTAAAAACCCAGCAAGGTGCCTATGGCTGCCGACCCTTCACGGAAAAAGTCGTCAGCCGATATGGTGCGCTGCGCTAAGTGCTCGGCGGCAGAGTCACTGAACATTGATAACTGCTGCTCAGCCGCCTTAGCATGACTCATTAGGGTTTCGTTGTTGCTGTTGTCAGTGAGCGCCTCAACGGCCTGCACGAATTGTTCAACGTCACTTTCAAGTACGTAGCTTAGGGTCATAACTTGCTGCTGAGAGGACGAGTTTGCGCTGTTAAGCCATTGGGCACCTAAACCACGTAGCTGGCCACTTAGCTCCACCAGCTGCGGCAATGACTCTGTGCTTAAGCGCGCCAGCTGCAGGCTGACCAAGTCATCTTCCAGTAACAGTTTTGCATCGGTACTAAGTTGTTTTAACGCTTGGTGCAGCTGTGCAATAAGCTGCGAATGTGAGTCAAACTTGCCGGTAGATCCTTTCAACTGCTGCCAACTGCGTTTAAATGCACTGACACGGTTTTCAGAAAGGTTGTCATTACGGCTGGCTAAGTCCGCTAACGCCATTAGGTGTTGGTCAACTTGCTGTGCCGAACGCTGAATGTCCGTTGAAAATGAGCGGCGTTGCTCCGGTGTTCCGGTCATGCCCCTATGCTTCGCAATATGCTCAAATAAGCCTTTAAACTCGGGCCAGTATGTTGCTACCTGCTGTTTCTGCTCCAGCGCGCCGCTCTTATTAAGGGAGTCGCTAACAGTCAGTGTGCTTAACACGATAACCGGTAAAAATAACAGGAAACCAATAAGGCTGAACTTCCGGCGAAAGCTCAGCACATTAAACAACTTTTGAATCGGTCGCGTTAGCCTATCCAACCACTTCATAACCACTCCACTTCATGTGAATACATTGAGCGACAAACTCGCTATTGTGCCTAATCATCGGCATTAGTCACATGAAATATAGGGTTATAACTTAATAGGTAACGGTTAGTTGATCTCGGTCAAAAAAGTACGTCAGTTTAATAAATAACCGTACTTTCTAAGACCATTTCGGTCATGTCGTTAAAAGCGGTTTGACGTTCCAGCGCTGACAGACCTCGCCCGGTTTGCAGCTCGTCGGACACGGTCATTACAGCCAACGCCTGACGCTTATGAACCGCAGCAGCGGCATATAAGGCTGCCGCTTCCATATCTAAAGCCAAGGCCCCCATTGCTTCGGCTTTTTGGTTCAGTTTTTTATCCGGGTGATAAAAACTGTCGGTAGAGAACACATTACCCACGGCAATGCGCTGATGGTTTGCTTCGCACTGGTTAACAAAGCGGCTCAGTAGGTTGTAGTCAGCAATAGGTGCAAAGTCGTAGTCACCAAAGGTATGGCGATTCATAGCAGAGTCAGTACACGCGCCCTGAGCCACGACAATGTCACCAAGCGTTAACTGTGGTGCTACCGAGCCACAGCTGCCCACCCGAATCAGCTGCTGAACACCATAATGCTGAAACAACTCCTGTGCATACAACATGCAGGACGGCATACCCATTCCCGACCCCATCACCGACACAGGCACGCCGCGATAACTGCCGGTAAACGCCAGCATGTTGCGTGTATCACTAATGAGTACCGCATCACTCAAGTGTGTGTCGGCAATGTGCTTAGCGCGTAACGGATCGCCAGGGAAAAGACAAAGTTCGGCAAAAGCGCCTGGTTGTGCAGCAATATGAGGTGTTGTCATAGCAATTACTCTGATAGTTTTTTAACCAAAATAGATGACAAAATGAAAAAGATCGACTATATTTCGTATTTATCTAAATTAGCAAATACGGAAATAATATGATCGATGTCATTATAAAATTGGCGACAGGGTACCGCAGAAGCGTGTTTTGGTTATTGACGCTGATCACGCTTGGCGTTGCTGCTTTTATCCCCTCAATTACCATTGATACCGATCCTGAGAACATGCTGCCGGACGACAACACGCAGCGTGTTTTCCATAACGAGGTCAAAGAAACCTTTGCTATGCATGACATGATTGTCGTTGGCGTAGTGAATGAGAACAGTGTTTATAATCAACAGACATTAACCGACCTACATACCGTGTCGAGTTATGCCGAGTCTTTGGACGGGGTGGTTAGTGACGACCTGATGTCGCTGGCTAACGTTGACAATATTACTCAGGAAGGCCCCGGCACCATTCGCTTTGAATGGATGATGAAACAAGCTCCGGAAAATGATGCTGAAGCTCGCTACATTCAGCAGCAGGTTGAAGACTTGCCACTGCTTTATAACACCATTGTCTCTGGCGATAACAAAGCCGCCGCTATTTATGTGCCTATTGAAAGTAAAGACGAGAGCTATGCGCTGGCGGAGCAACTGCGTGACAAAATCAGTACCTTAGAGAGCGGTGACGACTGGCACATTACCGGCTTACCGGTGGCTGAAGACCAGTTTGGCTATGAAATGTTTGTGCAAATGGGTATTTCGGCGCCATTAGCAGCCGCTGTTATTTTCGCGTTGCTTTGGGTCTTTTTTCGTAATGTCCGCTTCATAAGCGCTGCCATGATAGTCGCGATGTCGACCGTACTCATTACTATGGGCGCGCTCATTGCGTTTGGCTTTACCGTACACATTATGTCGTCGATGATAGCCATTTTCCTAATGCCGATTGCGGTGGTTGACTCGGTACATATTATGTCTGAGTTCTCTGACCGCTACCGTGAAAAAGGGAACGCGAAAGACACGATTAAAGATGTGTTGGGGCACTTGTTTACGCCCATGCTATTTACCTCAATAACCTCGTCTATTGGCTTTTACTCGTTAATGCTAACGCCGATTCCACCGGTACAAGTGTTCGGCGCTTTCGTTGGTTCCGGTATTCTTTTGGCATTCTTAATCACCGTTATTTTCGTGCCTGCCTATGTGTGCGCACTAAAACCATCAACGCTGGAAGGCTTTGCGCAGGCGACTCATGAAGAACACAAAGACGGCTGGCTACAAAAAATCGGCGCTGTTGCCGCTCGTCATGCGAAGCTGTGGATAGCCTTTTTCCTGGCCGTATTAGCCTTTGCCTGGTTCGGCATTCAGCAAATTAACATTAACGACAACCCGGTGCGTTGGTTTAAACCTGACCACGAGGTGCGTATTGCTGATGAAGTATTAAACGACCACTTTGCCGGGACATACAACGCTTACGTTGTGTTTGAGAATACCCTAGATGCGACCGAAAAAGCTCGTTCAGCGGTTCGTGACGCCCTGAATAACGACGCATTGTCAGCAGAGTCGCGCGATACTTTAAGCGCTTTGCTTGAGCAAGAGCAAGTGAACTTTAACCAGTGGATTATCACTATTGATGACTTGCTCTTCAGCGTCGGCTCTGACCAATTAGAGCCATTAGAGCGCTTAATGACTGAGCTGGGACAACTGAATACCGCCAGCAAGGCGTTCCAAAGCCCAGAGTTACTGGCTTACATGAGCGAGATGCAAGCGTATCTGCAAACAACAGGCTTAGTGGGCAAGTCAAACAGCCTGTCCGACGTGGTCAAGACGGTGAACCGAGAATTACGCTCGGGCGAGGAAAAAGACTACGAGCTGCCGGACAATGCCAACGGCGTTGCGCAAACCCTGTTGCAGTACCAGTCATCGCACCGTCCGCAGGATCTCTGGCACTTTGTTACACCGGACTACAAACGCAGCTTAATGTGGCTGCAGCTGACCAGCGGTGACAACCAGCACGTAACCAAGGTCGTCAACGCTGTCGATAACTACATTCAGGACAATCCATTGCCCGCCAACATTGAAATAGACTGGGCTGGTAAAGCTTACCTGAACGTGGTGTGGCAGGAAGCCATGGTCGAAGGCATGCTGGACAGCTTAATCAGCGCCTTTGTGGTGGTGTTTATTATGATGGTACTGCTGTTCCGCTCGGTGGTCTTCGGTGTGCTGGCTATGCTGCCGCTAAGTCTGACCATTGCCTTTATTTATGGCCTTATTGGCTGGGTCGGTAAAGACTACGACATGCCTATTGCGGTGTTGTCGTCGCTGACACTTGGGCTGTCGGTGGACTTTGCCATTCACTTTATTGAACGTACGCGCGCTACCTTCAAGCAAACCGGTAACTGGCAAGACACGCTGGCGGTTATGTTTGACGAGCCCGCGCGAGCCATTTCCCGCAATGCCATTGTCATTGCCATTGGTTTTACGCCACTGCTGTTCGCACCGTTAGTGCCCTACATTACAGTGGGTGTATTCCTGGCCAGCATTATGGCGATATCCGCCATAGTGACACTTATTATGCTCCCGGCGGTAATGACTGCCTTTAGCCGCCTGATATTCCGTGGAGGTCAATCATGAAAACCCTATTTTTAACCGCTTTATCCGCCGCCGTTTTATTTGTTAGCGGCCAGGCCATTGGTACTGAGAAAAGCGCGCGTGAAATTGTCGAGCAAGCTGAATTGAACGCCTATTATTCCGGCGATGATGGGCGCAGTGCCGCGCGGATGATTATTACCGATAATCAGGGTCGCCAACAAATGCGGCAGTTCACCATTTTGCGTAAAGACCAACAAGATGGTGGCGTACAAGACATGATGATATTTTTCTCACGCCCTGCTGACGTGCGCGACACGGTGTTCCGTGTGGTCAAACAAGTCAACGACGACGATGACCGCTGGTTGTATTTGCCTGATCTCGATTTGGTGAAACGCATATCAGCCGGTGACAAGCGTACGTCTTTTGTCGGTTCTCACTTTTTCTATGAAGATGTGTCAGGCCGCAACACTGAGCTCGATAACTATGAGCTGATTACTGAAAGCGAAGATAATTACGTACTAAAAGGCACCCCGAAAAAACCCGGTAACGTCGAATTTAGCTACTACGAGGTGGTTATAGATAAAGAACACATGCTGCCGGTAGAAAGCACTTTCTATAACGACAGCGGCGAGGCCTACCGAAAAATGGAAGTCCTGAAAGTGGAAACGGTACAGGGCTATCCAACCGTGACTCATTCACGTATGTCTGACTTAACCAATGGCGGACAAACAGAAATGAAGTTTCGCTTTATGAAGTACAACATCGGTTTGCCGGACAGCATTTTCAGCGAGCGTAGCCTGCGTAACCCGCCGGCAGAATGGCTGCAACTGAGAGACTAGTCATGACATATCGTGCTTTTTTCCTCTTTACCGTTCTTTTCACTTTGGCTCAGGCCGCGTCAGCACAAGACTCCTGGGGCGATGAGCAATGGGACAGTGACTGGGGAACGGAACAAGACCAGAGTATTAATGTCTATGGTTTCGTTGAGGCGGCAATAGGCGGACGGTTTGAATCCTCCCCCTATCACAAGCGTTTGTCTATTGCCGAACCTCGACTTCAGCTCGGTTTTGACGAGCGCTGGCAGGACATTACCTGGACAGCAAAAGCCGACGGCTGGTACGACGCTTTCGATGAAACCTGGCATGGCCAAATTCGCGAGCTGAATGCCCAGTTCACGGTTTTCGATAATACCGATATAAAAGTTGGCCGTCAGGTACTCACCTGGGGCACTGGCGACTACCTATTTCTGAACGACCTGTTCCCGAAAGACTGGCAGTCCTTCTTTGTCGGGCGTGACCAGGAGTACTTAAAAGCACCTTCTGATGCATTGCGAATTACCAGCTATTTCGACTGGTTTAATATCGACTTTGTCTGGTCACCGGAGTTTGATCACGATAACTACATTCGCGGTGAGCGCCTCTCCTATTTTAACCCACTCACCGGGCAATTAACCGGTGATGACCCATCTATTCAGTTTATAGAGCCTACGCGCGACGAGTACGCAGTGCGCCTGTTCCGTAATTACGATGGTGTGGAATACGCTGTTTATGGTTACGACGGCTTCACCAAAAGCCCCGAAGCCGTTACTGAAAACTTTCAGCCTACCTTTGGCCGTTTAACTGTGGTTGGGGCGTCAGTGCGAATGACCTTTGGCCCAGGCCTGGTTAACACCGAGGTGGCCAATTACAACCGTCACAACGCAGCAGACCACTGGCGTGCACTGGTTGGCTATGAGCAAGAGCTGTGGACACGATTTACCGGCGGCTTTCAAGCCTACATTGAGAAAGGCGACACCCAAACACGTACAGTACTCACCACCCGCTTAACTTGGCGCGACGAGCGTGATGACCTGAATCTATCACTGTTTGCTTTTGTGTCGCCGAATCAAAACGACGGCTACTTGCGCCCCACATTTGACTACCGCATTGACGACAACTGGTCATTCAGCGGTGGTTTTAACCTGTTCTTCCGCGAGACTCCGAATACCTTTTTCGGTCAGTTTACGGAGAATAACAATGCGTATCTGCGTATGAGATACGCCTTTTAATGCGAGAAACTGAAGGAGTTTTACGATGAGCGTAGAAAGAGCTTTAACCGCATTTGCCGGCTTTATGGTATTGTTATCCGTGGCCTTAACCTACTGGGTTCACCCGAATTGGATGTGGCTAACTGTGTTTGTTGGTGCTAACTTATTCCAACAGTCCTTTACCGGGTTTTGTCCAGCCAGCATGTTTATGAAAAAAGCATTCGGACTTAAAACTGAACGCGAGTTAGAAAAAGCAGGAAAATAAAGACACCATGAGTGCAACTGAATCACAAGAGATGCTTCAGGATGAAGCGCAGAACGCAGCAAGCTTTCTGCGCTCATTGGGCAACCCTCATCGATTACAAATCCTATGCCGCCTGGCATTAGGAGAACAAAGTGTGGGTGAGTTGCACCAGCATTTTGATTTAAGTGCGTCCGCTTTTTCACAGCACTTAGCAGTACTTCGGGAGCAAGAGCTGGTCACTATTCGAAAAGAATCTCAAACGGTTTTCTATTCAATTAAAGATCCGGATACCGAAGCCTTCATGAAGTTACTGAAGAGCAAGTTCTGCCCGTCTCTTAAGTGATATCTCTTTGGGGATGCTACCTTTTGTCGCATCCCTCTTTGCCTTAAATTTCATGATAATAGCGACATTATCTTGCTAGAGATTGTGTCGTATGAAGTCATTTACTCCGTTAGTTTTAGCATTAGCAATACCGTCCGCCGTTTTGGCTCAGCAAACCACTGTCGATGAACGCATTGTCATTATTGGCGAGTCCATGCAGGCCCCCAGTGAATGGGTTGTTGACGCCAAAAAGCCGCGCCAGCCATTACCCGCTCATGACGCAGGAGACTTTTTGAAAAGCCTGGCGGGGTTCAGTTCAACCCGTAAAGGCGGCGCGTCGTCAGACCCTTTGTTCAGAGGTATGGGCGCTGGGCGCCTGGCTATCGTGACCGATGACCAAATGTTGTTAGGAGGCTGTAGCAGCCGCATGGATCCGCCAACAGCCTACATTACACCTCAGAGCTACGACAGCGTGACTGTGATTAAAGGCCCGCAGACCGTTCTTTACTCAGGCTCTGCCGCTTCTATTCATTTTGAAAGAGACATCACCCGGTTTGATGACCACGAGTTCTCGGGGCTTCTCAACGCGACCACCGCCAGTTTCGGACGTGTTAACGGTTCGGCTGATATGACGTGGGGCTCTGCGGCGGGGTTTGTGCGCTTAAACGCAACCGCCGCCACTGCCGATGATTACCAGGATGGCTCTGACCGTGAAATTAACAGCCAGTATGAACGTTGGAGTGGTGACGTTGACCTTGCCTGGACTCCTTCAGATAACCAGCGCCTTATGCTTAAGTTTGGCGCCAGCGACGGCGAGGCAGCTTACGCGGACCGCAGCATGGACGGTGTGTTATTTAAGCGAGAAAGCATGTCTCTTGATTACAACTGGCAACCCAAGGGCAGCCATTTAGAAGAAGTGTCAGTAAATACTTACTTTAACTCTATAGACCACGTTATGGATAACTACTCATTACGTGACTTCACTCCGTCCATGATGATGCCTAACCCCACCGCCCGTAATCCCGACCGTCATTCACGTGGCGCAAAAGTAACGTCTGAATGGTCACTAACGGCCAGTAGTGGGCTAAAAGCCGGCGTTGAACATCACGAATCGGAGCATCGCGACCGCATTAGCCGCAATCAGCTGAACATGCCTTATCAAAACCTACCTCGCATCGACGATGCCGCATTCAGCCAGGACGCCTTTTATGCAGAGTACGACTACGCCATTGACGCTGTTTGGAAGGTGGTGACAGGTTTCAGGCTTGATCATTGGTCGATAACTGACAAGCGCGACATGTTAATGGTCATGGGCTCTCCGGCACAGCCGAACCCAACCGCCAATGAAGCGCGCAGCGACAACTTACACAGCGGCTTTGTGCGTGTTGAAAGAAAGTTCGACAACGGCTACTGGTATGCCGGCTGGGGGCAAGCGGAGCGTTTTCCTGATTACTGGGAAGTTATCGGCAACAACCGCCGATCACCAAGCTCTCAGTCGGCGTTTAATACGGATGCTGAAACCAACCAACAGTGGGATATCGGGCTGAACTGGAAGGCCGACAAACTCACCCTGGAAAGCTCGTTATTTTTCAGCGAAGTGGATGATTTTATCCTGCTGGAGAAAGGCATGATGATGCAACCTGAAATGGTGCGCAATATCGACGCCCGCAGCTGGGGTGGTGAGTTGACTTCACGTTACCAACTAAGCACTCCCTGGTCTGTCTCCGCCGCCATTGCCATTGTTCGTGGTACCAATACAACGGACGACAGCTACCTGCCCCAGCAACCAGCAGACGAATTGCGCCTGGCCAGTGATTATCGTCTTGGGGAGTTCACCTACTCTGTACTGTGGCGCTTGGTTAAAGAGCAAGACCGTGTTGCGCCCAACCAAGGGAATGTTATTGGTTACGACTTAGAAAAAAGCGCCGGTTTTGGTGTGCTATCTGCAAATATCGACTGGGAAGTTGATTCACAATGGCAGATCAGCCTGGGCGTCGATAATATACTTGATAAGACCTATGCTGAACATTTGAGTCGTTCAGCATCCAGCATTTCAGGGTATGAGCAAATTGATAAGGTGAATGAGCCGGGTCGCACATTCTGGTTACAGACCAATTATAATTTTTGAGGCAAATAATGATTACCCTACTAACCTATAAATTCATCTCAAAACAGCATTGGGCCGTCTTTATAGCGCTGGTCATTGATATAGCTCTGGGAAATGTATGGGTGGCCTATAATGGCGGCATTAGTAACTCATTCACCTCGCTGCTACTGATATTTATTGTCATAGCGTTCTTATTGTTGCCTACGGCACTGGCGGTTGCGACGCTCTGTATTAGCATTCTCGGTCAGGTATCGCAGCTTGAGCTGCCATCGCTATTGCAAGCCAAAACCGTGGAGTTTCCACACGCCATGCACCCCGAAATGCTACAACACGCACAAGGTATGCTCATCGGTTTTGTGATTGCGGCGATGATTATTGCATTGTCGATGTACTACCTGAAACGGCAGTGGCTCCGGTCTGAAAAGGCCTTTCAAGCCATGCGGGAAAGGCAACTTAGAGACGAACAGCTTCTTACTATTGGCGCCGCTGCAGCGCAGCTTACTCATGACGTCGCGACGCCGGTTCAGTCTCTTCGTTTATTAAATGAAGAGCTCCAGGAAACCAATGTGGATATTGAGCTTAAGCGAGACTTTAGCGAATACCTGCGGCAGGTTGAACTCAGCTTAACCCAGTGGCGTGAAGCCGCCGATGATGTTCGCAGCAAGCGCCAGCGCCTTTATACTGCAGGTGAAATGTCGGTGCAGCTGCAACAGTTATTGCGCGTGGTAAAACCCGATGCTCAGTTACACTGGGAGTTACCGGAGTCGTTACGTTACTGCTCCGTTAAAGCGGACCGAACGCTCTTCCCCGCAATAGCCAATTTAATTATGAACGCCATAGAAGCCAGCATGCGTAATGGGCAGGCAGAAACAGAGATTACCTTTGGTGACTCTACGTTAGAAGGCCAGCAGCAATTAGTGATTCAAATTCTTGACAAAGGCGCTGGTATTCACACCTCGAATCAGGAAAAGCTTGGCATGTCGTTGAGTAAAAGTGATACTGGCATGGGTGTCGCGGCGGTCATTAGTCACGCCACCATCGAGCGTCTTAACGGCAAAGTTAGCTGGCAATCCAATGCCAACGGCACCATGACTCAGGTACTACTACCCATAGTGGACAATGACTGAAATAAAGCTTCTTATTATTGACGACGACGAAGGCTTTTGTCGCATTTTAAAACGCCGGCTGGAGCAGCACAATATTAGCGTCGCTGTTGCTCACTCGGCGTCTCAGGCGCTTGCGGCTGGCGGCGAGTTCGATGTCGTATTGCTCGACATGATGCTTGGAGACGACAATGGACTGTCGCTTATTGAGCCTATTACCCGGCATATTCAGCCCAAACACCTCATTGTGCTTACCGGGTACGCAAGCATAGCGACCACCGTCGAAGCTATGAAGCGAGGCGCAACTGATTACCTAACGAAGCCCGTTGGGACATCCGAGTTATTAAGCCGAATACGGGGTGAAGAAGTCGATACAGAAGCGTCAGAAACACAACGGCTAAGTCCATCCCAAATAGAATGGGAGCATATTCAGCGAGCGCTACACGACAATGACGGGAATATTTCTAAAACAGCGAGAGACTTAGGCATGCATCGGCGAACGCTGCAACGTAAGTTAGCAAAGCGTTCGCCGCATTAAGTGTTACTTTAGAAGTTGTAGCGCACACCTGCCATAGCAACATAAGGGTCGATATCAACGTCAACGCTTTGAATGGTGTTGCCATTCACACGCACGTCACCGGTGGTATCAATATCCATTTTGCTGACCATAAAATGCAGACCCCAGTCTTTATTAATGGCCACGTTCACGCCCGCCTGTAATGCGTAACCCCAGCTGTTTTTAAGCGCTAAGTCAACCGAGTCGCTGTCGGTAACAACACCCAGGCTACCCAACGTTGAACGCAGCTGCGGGTCGACCTGCTCATCAAAAAAAGCGGTGTAGTTCACGCCAATACCAACAAAGGGTTTGAACGTGTCACTGTTTAAATCGAAGTGATATTGCGCCAGTAGTGTTGGGGGTAAATGCTTAGTTTTACCCACTTTCAAACCAGCCAATGCGCCTGTGGCGGTAATATCGTGACTGAACGGTGTTGCTGCAACCAGTTCAACTGTCCAGTTGTTGTTAACCGCGTAGTCTAGAGTCAGACCAAGTTGCGTATTAGTATTAACTCCAACGCCCGTGCTGTTAGCCGGCAACCCTGCTACGCCTTCAACGACATTCAGGCTTGAGCTGCTGTCATCAGGCATGACCGAGATGGCACCAACATTGAGGGAAAAATCACTTGCTAAAGCAGGGGTGCTTAGCAAGCTCAACAATACACCATAAGACAACGCTTTAAGCTTCATGGGTAACTCCTTGTTATTGAATACCCATAAAGCTTATAAGGTTTAATCTTTGCGCGTATTGATCTCTATCAACTTACTGTTCGGCGTTGTGGTAAATGCGCTGAACGTCATCTAAGTCGTTTAACATATCCATTAAACGCTCAAACATAGGTTGGTCGTCTTCTGAAATTGTCGTAGTGACATGCGGCAGGAATTGAATTTCGTCTGCGTCGAAATCAATATTTTCAAATGCCGAGGTGAGCGCCTGACGGGCTGCTGCATATTCAGTATGCGGAGCAAACACGGTGACCTGACCGTCCTCAAACTCAACGTCAGTAACGTCCACATCGGCTTCCATTAACGCTTCTAACACATCGTCTTCACTGTCGTGTTTGAATGCGAAAATAGCGCAATGCTCAAACGAGTGCATGACACTGCCCTGCTCACCAATTTTTGATTTGCTTTTAGTGAAGGCGTTACGAACGTCGCCGAATGTACGGTTCGGGTTATCGGTTAAACACTCGACAATCACCATGCAGTTGCTTGGTCCGTAACCTTCATAACGAGCGGGAGAAAAATCTTCACCAGCGCCACCTTGTGCTTTGTCTATGGCTTTCTCGATAACGTGAGCCGGCACCTGGTCTTTCTTAGCACGGTCAATGAGAGAACGAAGAGACAAGTTTGCGTCAGGATCTGCCCCGCCTTGTTTTGCACACACATAAATTTCACGGCCATAGCGGCTGTATACTTTACTTTTCGCATTAGCAGTTTTGGCTATCGACTCTTTACGGTTTTGGTAGGCGCGACCCATCGTCTTACTCTCTTTTAAAAAAACAGAAGTCGGTAATTCTACACAGCCGATGCAATATAGCCAATATATCTACCATAGAACGTTTTGATTCTTCAGTGCCGCTCCACCTGGGCGTAGAATCCAGATCAAACTTTAAAGCGATTTGCTTTGTCTAGGGGTGTTATGTCTTCTTCAGTTCCGGCTCTGTCACTTGCTGACTATAAAAGCACTGATAACGAAGTGCGAATGTCGTTTATACGGGAATTGAGCGCTGCTGCGAGAGATGTTGGCTTTTTCTACCTGGAGAATCACGGCTTAACTCAAACAGAGCAAGAGGACATTATTTCACTGTCAAAATCATTTTTTGCCTTGAGTGAAAAAGAAAAACAACAAGTGAAAATGGCAAACTCACCGCACTTTCGTGGTTATAACCAAACACACGCAGAAGTGACAGCGGGAGCATCAGACTTTCGTGAGCAATTCGACATTATGGACGAGTTGCCTGCAGTAAACAGCCACTTAATCTCTGATGAATGGCAAAAGCTCATTGGCCCTAACCAATGGCCAAAAGCACTCCCTCGTATGCGTTCGACACTACTCACCTGGCAGGACCGTTTAACCGAGGTAGGGCTGACATTATTGTCGGCACTTTGTGAAGCATTGGAGCAACCTGCGGACGCATTGCAGCCAACGGTTGAAAACGGACCCTACCGGCATACCAAACTGATTAAATACCCAGGTAGCAAGACTACTGACAACCAAGGCGTTGGCGCTCATAAGGATCCTGGCTACCTAACTTTTGTCCTGCAAGATGAACACAGCGGTTTAGAAGTTGAGATTAACAATGCGTGGCACTCTGTAAGCCCTCGTAAAGGTGCTCTCGTCGTTAATATCGGGGAGTTGCTTGAGTTAGCGTCAGACGGCTACTTAAAGGCAACCAACCACAGAGTTGTTAGCCCACCGGCTGGAGTAACGCGTTATTCTTCGGCGTTTTTCATGGCTGCACAGCTTGATGCCGATATTCCGGTATTGGCACTGCCAGAGCACTTAAAGCGTTTGGCTCATGGACCCAGCAGCGATCCAACCAACCCACTGCTACGAAAGGTGGGCGAGAATGTCCTTAAGGGGCGTAAGCGATCGCACCAGGATGTCACAGAAAAGTTTTACAACGATATCCCTCAACAGTTATCGGCATAAACCTTAACTTCGGGGGCACTGGTTGCTGTTGCTCCTATATAATTTACGTGACAAGTCATCAGGCTGTCTTCATCGGCAGCAATGCCAATAACATTGCCAATACCCACTTCAGATAAAGCCCAATCGTCTAACTGAATCACTTGGCTTAGCGCGCTTTCTTTAGGTGCGGGGTAACCGTAAAAGAGTAAAATCCCACCGTCCGGGCAACTGATATTAACGTCATCAAACTTACCACCCAAACAGGTCGCACTTTGCTGCTCTATTCCCTGAATCGCGGCTTTACTGTAGGTAATGTCCAGCGCTGATTGAAGTGACGCCTCCAAGCCATGAAGCCGGCTTTTTTCAGCATCGCTAGAGAAGTTAATAAATTGAGGAGCGACTGTAGCTGATAGCACGCCAAGTACAACAATGACGATAATAAGCTCGACTAATGTAAATCCTTTACTACGTCGCATAACTAAATACCAAAAAATAAAATAGGGACCATAATGGCCCCTATTATAATACTAGTTATATTGTTAACTCAATGTTAATTAAAAGCTAACAGTCACTGAGTCACAAGCTTCTGTACCCGCTTCACACAGCTGGTAAACAACATCACTACCGTCTGAGTCAAAGCGGTCACGAGCGCGACCTGTATTTGACAGTGTTTCAACAAACTCACCGTTGCGATACAAGTCTACGTCACCTGCTGCACCTGACCAACGAAGGTCAACTAAAGCAGTACCGCTGCGTAATAAGCGCGAACGATAAACATCTAACTCGATATCCGTCAGGCTCACTGTTACCGACTGCGTCACAGTATCTGACAGCTCAGTTGCATCAGTTACTGTTAGAGTCACGTCGTAAGTACCTTCTTCAGAGTACGCATAAACCGGGTTGGCTTCGGTTGAAGTGCTGCCATCACCAAACTCCCAGAAATAGCTTTCGATGTCGCCATCGTTGTCACTTGAAGTATTGGTAAAGCTGACAGTCAGGTCTTCAACGCTAGCCTCAAAACCTGCTATTGGCGCATCTGGTAAACCATCGTCTTCTTCAACGGCAGACAGCGTTAATGACCAGTTGTTAAGGGTTCCCGTATCCGCACCTGCGTTATCCGACACATTCAGAGTCCAGTCACCGGTCATGTCTTCGCCATTAAAGGTGTCAACAGTCCAGGTAGCGACCAGATCATCTTCGCTGCTCCCAGCGCGGTCGTGCAGAGTTTGAGTCGTACCTTCAGGTGAAGTTAACGTAACAATTAAGTCACCACGCCACGTGTGGGTAATATCAACGCTTACTTCAGCACCAAATACAACGCCCGTTTCAGGAACATTAATGACACGACTCAGGCCATTGCTGTCATCGTCCGGGATACCTGCATTTGGTACATCTTCATAGTAAAAGTCAGAAAGACCTTGTGGAAGCACGTATACGGTCGCACTGACATCACGGGTGATTTCACCTGTTTCTACATCACTACCGCTAACAGTAATAACGTACTCACCCCATGCAGTTTCTTCCGTTGTCGTCACTTGTACGTCAACAGTTTCGCCGTTTTGCGCTTGGTTCGAAGACAGAGAAACGTCTAGCTGAGGTTCAGCAGAAACACTTAAGTCAACCGCACCAGACCAGTCAGCAATGCTGCCAACATCTAGCGTCAGAGCTGTGCTGTCACCAGCAACGATTTCCTGGTTTGATGGGCTCAGCTCTAAGCGGTAAGCCGGATCTGGGTCAGCCGCAATTAGCGCATTTAAGGCGTTCAGGCGGTTTCCTGAAGCTGTTTTACCAGACAGAGCAGGAACACTCTCACCAGAGTCCATCAAAATTTGCTTCACTTCGGTAACACTCAAGTGCGGAGCAATAGACCAGACAAGACCAGCAACACCAGCAACATGCGGGCTTGCCATAGAGGTACCTGAAGCTGTTGCATAACCACCATCTAAGTACGTAGAAAGAATCTCAGTACCTGGCGCACCTAAATCAACAGTCACCGCACCGTAGGTTGATGTACCAGCAAGTGAGTCCGTGCGTGTAGTATTAGCAACGTTCACAATACCGTCTAAGTCATACCCGCCTGGATAGCTAGCCGTAACGTCTGCATCAATTCCTTCGTTACCGGCAGCAGCAACGAACATGATGCCTTGATCAATGCTGTCAGCAATAGCGGTTCTTAGCGATTCAGAATATGCGCCACCGCCCCATGAGTTGTTTGTCGCAACCAAGTTAACACCGTGGTTCACTTTTAGGTTGGTCATGTAATCAATACATTCAATAGCGGCCGCTGTACTGCCTCGACCATCAGCGCCCAAGAATTGGCAACCAACAATTTCGACATCCCAGTTAACACCAGTAACACCTTCACCATTATTGGCGCTGGCACCGATAGTACCTGCAACGTGCGTACCATGACCGTTACCATCCATTGGGTCTCCGTTACCGTTAACCGCTGAATAACCGTAACAGTCATCGACTACACCATTACCATCATCATCTTCGCCGTTATCGCAAACTTCACCCGGGTTAACCCACATGTTATCGGCTAAGTCTGGGTGCGTGTAATCAACACCGGAATCGATAACACCAATAACAACGTTAGAATCGCCTGTAGTGATATCCCAGGCTGGACGCGCATCAATATCTACACCTGGCGTACCGCCGCTTTGACCGGTATTTTCCAGCGCCCACATGTCACCAAATCCAGGATCATCCGGAGTTGCTAAGATATTGAAATTAGAGCTTTTCGTGTCATTAATAGAGATGATGTAGTTCGGTTCAGCAACATCGACCAACGGGTGGTTCGATAAGCGTTTAATAAGCGCATCACGCTGTTTTGCATTGCGAACATTGACCTGTGCAATGCGGCCATCGGCGATATTACGCATCGCGATGTCACGGCCACGGTTATCCAAGGCTCTTAGCGTACCACCAGCGCGGCTTATTAAATCTTGACGCTGCTCTTTCGTCGCTGAATGCTTAAATACTACCAGCAATGAATCGTCATCCGCCTGTTTACCATTAGCCGCCGCAGCACCCGTTGCTAGCGCCATGGATACGCCGACGACTAATTTTTTTAAATTCGTCATTCTTCCTTCCTCATTATTGTTGTAGGAATTTCATTCAAATGTGCGTACTGCTCATCTCGTCACTAAAAAAATAAGTAGCATATTTTCCACAGCAATTTACGCCAAAAGTTAGATATTTACGTTTCTTAACGCTAAATACGACAAAGGGACTAGGACATCTAGGTGGGTTAACTCACAACAGAAACATAACACCATGTATTAGCTGATAATTTTCGTTCAAAAACGATTTTAAAAATACACCGTTCATACGATTGTTGAGTAAAAATCAGCCGTTATTCTTGTTAGCGGAATTATTAACAAAAGGTGTTCCGCTTTGACTTTTTTAAAACAACTTTTAACAGCAACAGTCGTTATGTTGGTCTCTCTTCCGGGAGTAGCCGGCGACATTCCTGTTGCTTTAGCAGGGTTACTGGAGCGGCAGTCCCTTGCGAACCATGCGGAAATTGCTCAGCTAGGCTCTTATAACCTCACTTCACTCGCCCAGGCAGGCGAGCAAAACTACGCATATCTCACTCAGTTTGGGTTGGAAAATACCCTCACCGTCGAGCAGCAAGGGTTCAATAATTCTGTCACTGCAGAGCAGTCTGGACGCAGTAATTCAGCGACCATCCTTCAAGTTGGTGCGAACAATGTTATTCAGCTTCAACAACTTGGTGATGGCAATTCAATAACCATTCAGCAGACGGGTGCTGCCGCTGAAATGTCCATCACGCAGTTCAAATAAGAACAATCAATGGAGAACAATCATGTCTAATACAATTCTTAAAAAAAGTGCAGTTGCTTTAGCTTTAACCTTAGCGTTTTCAGGTTATGCGGCCGCTGAAGCTAACATCGCAGTTGTGAACCAAGATTCATCTGAAGCTGTTGAATCAGGCAACAACATGTATATCGAGCAAGGTGGTTTCTTAAACTGGGCTTACGCTGACCAATACGGTGAAGGAAACGACACTTTCTTGCTACAGCTAGACAGCCTTCAAGAAGCGTACGCTTATGTCACTGGTGACTTTAACTTAGTCGAAGGTGAGCAGTATGGCTTCTGGAACACCTTAGACTCGAATATTGAAGGTGACGAAAACGTACTATCAAGCTTCCAGGAAGGTGACTACAACGTTGCTGAAGTATTCCTTGAAGGTAATGCTAATACTGCTATTGTCGAACAGTCTGGCAGCGCGAACACAGGCTCAATCGATTTAGCAGGCGATTACAACAGCGCGTCTATTGCTCAATCAGGCGACCTGAACTGGGCAAGCTTTCAGATTGAAGGTAGTGACAACTATTTTGAAGCGAACCAATCAGGCTCTTCTAACGAAGCTGGTTACTTCACTGCAACTGGCGATATGAACACATTCATTGCTGACCAGGAAGGCGACGGAAACGTTGGTGGTGTTGTTGGTGCTGACGGCGATATGAATGAAGTGTATGTTCAGCAATTTGGTTCAGCAAACCTCTTCATCGCACAAAGCCTTTCAGGTAATGAGAATCTAGTCGACGTTTACCAAGATGGTTCGAGTAACGAATTCCTTATTCAACCAATTCAAGGTGATGTTAACGAGATCGCTGTTAACCAAGAAGGCAATACTAACGTTGTAGAAGCGGCTACAGGCATGGTCGGTAACTACAATACCGTTGACGCAAACCAAGAAGGTGATAACAACTACGCCGTATTTGCGACTGAGGGTGATGATCACATCATCGAAATGGATCAACGCGGCGATGACAACATTGCTGTCGCTGAATCTTATGGCTCTTTCAACGATATCTACATCTCCAGCCGCGGTGACGAGAACTTTAACGGTGTTGCCCTGATTGGTTCAGGTAACGAAGCCGATAGCCGCCAAATTGGTGATGTAAATACCGCAGAAATTGTTATCGCTGGTGACGATAATGATGTGTACTCTCGCCAGCACGGCGACAGCAACACGCTACTTGCTTACTCTTACGATGCGGGAACCACTTCAGATAACGACCTGCAATCTACGCAAACAGGTGACATCAACTTAATTGATACCATTATCGGTGGTAGTGACAATGTTATTGCCTTTGCTCAAGAAGGTAACAGCAACGTTATCGCTGGCGATGAAGGCTCATTTATTGTTGGTGGTAATGGTGGTAATGTTGACATTCAACAAATTGGAAACAACAACGTTGTAACTGGTGGTCAGTTTAGCGATAGCAACACAATGAGTGTTTATCAGCAAGGCGATTACAACGTAGCAACCGTCGTTCAGTACTAATATTTCAGTATTAGCTCGATAGTAAAGCGGCTACTTTCAGGTAGCCGCTTTTTAGGCTCTTATGATTAAGAAACTATTATTTATAATAATTTTAATAACACCATTTAGCCACGCCGATGAAATTGAGCTTGGCGGTATGGTTTTAGACCGAACGATTTCTCGTTTTGGTAAAGATTTTTTCTTCTATTACACGAGTTACTGGCGGGACATTCCGTCAACTAACGGTATTACCGTCGTCGTCAACGAACGCGTTTACCCTCAAGCAGGAACTTATTTGTGGGTGGAAATGGAACAAAAGAAAGTGTTCGAGACCTATTTTGGACGACGCCAGAACGACGTTAAAAAATTAGCCGAACAGGCCATCCTTATTAGTATTAACGAAGTCGCTCGCATTAAAGCGGACTCCGTTTTCGACTCGCCAAACAATAATGAATTTTAAAAGGCGTTAATTATGAAAAAACTCTCAATTACCATGCTGGCTTTAATTGTCTCATCGGCATCCGTTAGTGCTACTGAGATTGTATACCAGCCAATAAACCCAAGCTTTGGCGGAAACCCAATGAATGGCAGCTTCCTTCTGCAAAAAGCTCAAAGCCAAAATGCTCATACAGCTCCAGACGAGGGGCGTTCCTTCGTTGATAGGTTTCGCGATGCTTTGGAACGCAACATCATCAACTCTCTTACCCGTCGCATTGCCGATGGGGAAATTGTTGAAGGTCTTTATGACACCGGAGAATATACGGTAGAAGTTATCGGTCAGCCAGACGGAAGCGTTCTGGTCTACATAACGCATAACGAGACCGGAGAGCAAACTGTCATTACCATGCCAGCGATTTAAAAGAGAGTGACCATGAATATTCGTATTATTACTTTACTGTGCTTAACGCTGGCAGTGTCAGGTTGTGCGATGATGCCAAAGCCAACCGATTTAAACATTACCCCAGCTGAAATCGACGCACCGAGCTCAATGATGGTTATGCTTCAGGAACAGCCCGTGCCAAAAAACCGTATTCCTGTTTCGGTGTACGCTTTTCGTGATCAAACCGGGCAATATAAACCACAGGCTAATGTCTCAAGTTTCTCAACAGCAGTGACTCAAGGTGCAACCTCTATGCTGACGCAGATGCTACTGGAATCAGGTTGGTTTTTACCGATGGAGCGTGAAAACCTTCAAAATCTGCTGACTGAACGTAAAATCCATAATTCCAGTAAAGACTCGGACTTACCCCCACTTCGTGAAGCGAGGTTGCTACTCGAAGGTGGAATTATCAGCTATGACACTAACGTCAGTACCGGTGGTATTGGTGCTGAGTACTTTGGTATCGGCGCATCGGAACTTTACCGGGAAGACCAGGTATCTGTTTACTTACGTGCTGTCGACGTTTACACGGGCCAAGTGCTGCTATCGGTGTCAGCTAACAAGAAGGTATTTTCACAAGAGCTAAGAGCAGGATTATTTCGTTATGTTTCATTAAATCGTTTAGCGGAGTTTGAAGGCGGTTACTCCACCAATGAACCTGTGCAACTTTCAGTGAAACAAGCGATGGAAAAAGCGTTAGTGGAACTGATAGAAAAAGGTCAGGAGCGCGGGTTTTGGCGTGCAGATAGCTAGCAGCCGGTTAATTGGTTGACGCGTAACTCGCCCACTTCAGAAGTTCGACTCGGTTACGCGCGCCTGTCTTTCGGAAAATTGAAGACAGGTGCGTTTTAACCGTATGCGCACTGATATTAAGTTGCTCACCTATTTCTTTATTTCTGGCGCCGGTGCCGACAAGCTCAATAATTTTTAGTTCTTGCGGCGTTAACGAGGTTAGCTGCGAGAAAGACGCCGCAGAATCATCTTCAGCATGACGACGCAACATCATTTCTTCTATCTTGTCAGACAGTAATGAGCGCGGGTAATAAAGCTCTCCCTGGCTAATGACTTTAAGAGCCGTCAACACCCGGTCTAAATGCTCATTCTCATAAATTATGCCGCGGGCACCTAAATTCAGCGCTTGCGACGGCTTAACCGAGTCCGGCTTAACATTAACCAAAAACAAGGCACAACTCTTCGCAAGCGCAGCCACCTCATTCGCTGTACTTGTTCGTGATAGTTGCTCGGAACTTAACGAGTACGCAACCATAATATCTTTATCTGGCGCTTGGCTAAGAAGCTCACTTAAGCTTGGGTGAATTACCTCAATCTCAAGAGACTCTGCAAGCAAAGCAAGGTTCTGCGTCCGTTTTTGGTGTTCAATTAGAGCAAGTTGAGAAAAGCGCGTCATAACACCCCTTAAAACCGACTACAAAGACTTTCAAGTTTTTATTTACATTTTTTTAAACGAAAGTCATGACCCTTTATAATAGCAAAAAAGCATCACTTGGAAGGTAGCGCAGGCAAACAATATGTAACAGTTTGTTACAACCCTTAAAAATTAAAAGGTTAGCAATGCAAATTATACGACTCATTTTGTTATTTAAAGTCTACATTAATTTTAAAAAAAGCCAAATCCTACCAGCCCCCAAACTCCAACCTAAGGCGACAAATTATGCAAACAAACGTATAATGCGCGCAGCTTAAAGCAAGGCTTCGGATAAAGTTGAGTGTTTTAGTCAGGTATTTTATAATACTCAGTATTCGCATATAAGTAAGGTGGTAAACATGAGCGAACAAATTGATCAGGCTCTAGAACGTAAATACGATGCTGGGTTTGTCTCTGAAATAGAATCGGAAACCTTTGCTCCCGGTTTAAACGAGGATGTCATTCGTCGTTTATCGGAAATAAAGGGTGAACCGGAGTGGATGACCGAATGGCGTCTGCAGGCCTACCGCAAATGGCTAAAAATGGACGAGCCTGAATGGGCGCATGTCGACTATCCAAAAGTCGACTATCAGTCTATTTCTTATTACTCAGCACCTAAGAGCATGAAAGATAAACCGAAGTCGTTAGATGAGGTTGATCCTGAACTGCTGCGCACTTATGAAAAGCTGGGCATTCCTTTGCACGAGCAAGAAATGCTAGCAGGCGTTGCAGTTGATGCCGTATTCGATTCTGTTTCCGTAGTCACCACCTTCCGCGAGAAACTCGAAGAAGCCGGCGTTATTTTCTGCCCAATTTCCGAAGCTCTTCACAAATACCCAGAATTAGTGAAGAAATACCTGGGAACCGTAGTTCCTAAAGGCGATAACTTTTTCGCCGCACTTAACAGCGCCGTATTCACTGATGGTTCTTTTGTTTATATTCCAAAAGGCGTTCGCTGCCCTATGGAACTGTCAACCTACTTCCGTATAAACGAGCAGAATACGGGTCAGTTTGAGCGCACACTCATTGTTGCCGAAGAAGGCAGTTACGTAAGCTACCTCGAAGGCTGCACGGCACCACAACGTGACGAAAACCAGTTACACGCTGCCGTAGTAGAACTGGTCGCTCTGGACGATGCTGAAATTAAATATTCGACCGTACAAAATTGGTACCCAGGTGACGAAGACGGTAAAGGTGGTATTTATAACTTTGTAACCAAGCGCGGCCTGTGCGAGAAGAACGCAAAAATCTCCTGGACTCAGGTTGAGACAGGTTCAGCAGTTACCTGGAAATACCCAAGCTGCATTCTAAAAGGTGATAACAGCGTTGGTGAGTTTTACTCAGTTGCTCTAACTCGCGGCAAGCAACAAGCCGATACCGGTACTAAGATGATCCACTTAGGTAAAAACACCAAGTCGACCATCATCTCCAAAGGTATTTCTGCCGGTCGCAGTAATAACGCGTACCGAGGTCTTGTTCGAATGGGCCCTGGCGCTGAAGGCGCGCGTAACTTTACCGAATGTGACTCGCTGCTTATTGGCGACCAATGTGGTGCGCACACATTCCCGTATATCGAAAGCAGCAATCCAACAGCGATTGTTGAACACGAAGCCACCACCTCTAAGGTGAGTGACGACCAACTCTTTTTATGTCAGCAACGAGGCCTCGACCCTGAGAAAGCAGTCTCAATGATTGTGAATGGCTTCTGTAAGGAAGTATTCCGCGAACTACCAATGGAGTTCGCCGTGGAAGCCGGTAAGTTGCTTGAAATCAGTCTTGAAGGTTCAGTGGGGTAAGACATGCTATCAATTAAAGATTTACACGCTCGCGTGGAAGACACAACGATTCTTAAAGGCCTTGACCTAGACATTAAGCCGGGTGAAGTGCATGCCATTATGGGCCCCAATGGCGCCGGTAAAAGTACACTAGGCTACGTGCTTTCAGGCCGCGAAGGCTATGAGGTAGAAAGCGGTAGCGTTAGCCTTGAGGGCAAAGACCTGCTGGATATGGAAGTGGAAGAGCGTGCGCAAGCAGGCCTATTTCTGGCGTTTCAGTACCCAGTCGAAATTCCAGGCGTTAGCAATATGGAGTTCATGAAAGAGTCAGTCAACGCCATGCGTGAAGCTCGCGGTGAAGACGCACTAAGCTCTGCAGAATTCCTGAAAAAAGCCAAAGAAGCCTGCAAGCAGGTTGAGTTGCCTCTCGACTTCTTAAAACGCGGCGTTAACGAAGGCTTTTCCGGCGGTGAGAAGAAGCGTAACGAAATCATGCAAATGATTATGCTGGAACCAAAGCTGGCTATTCTTGATGAATCAGACTCAGGCTTAGACGTAGACGCTCTGCAGGTAGTTGCCAAAGGTGTAAACAGCCAGCGCGACGGCAAACGCAGCTTTATCGTTGTGACTCACTATCAGCGCTTGCTGGACTACATTGAGCCGGACTATGTTCACATTCTGTCAAACGGCAAAATCGTGAAAAGTGGCGGCCCTGAGTTAGCTAAAGAAGTTGAGAAGTCAGGCTACGCTTGGCTTAAGGAAGGAGAAGTCGCATGAGTCAATGGCTAGCACAAGTTATTGAGCGTGCCGGCAATGTTGACGACTGGTTAGCGTCTGCACGCTCAAAAGCGTTAGCAGAGCTGAAAGAAAAAGAGTGGCCAGGACGTCGCACAGAAGCTTGGCGCTACACGTCTTTGCACAAAGTCGCAGACTTAAACCTTGCAACGACAAGCAACGAGACAACCGCTGAAGCGCCTCAAGTAGAAGGCTTAAACAGCATTGACTTGGTTTTCGTTGACGGTCGCCTGGTTAGTGACATTGCCAACCTGACATTGCCTGAAGGCGTCACAATTGCTTCTCTGGACGCGAAAAGCGATGCAGCAGAAAGTGTGTTTGGGCAAGTTAAGCCTCAGCATCATTTATTTGGTTTGGTGAACGATGTACTCGCTCAGCACGGCGTGGTCATTGATATTGCGCCAAACGCGAACGTTGAACAGCCAATACGCATTGTTAACTTTGCCAGCGATGGCGTGGAGTCGCACCAGCGCTCATTGGTTCGTGTCGGTGAAAGCGCCAAAGCTGTTATTATTGAGCACGGTGCGGGTAATGGTCATAGCCTGAATACCGCCTTCGCAGAGTACGACATTGCCGACAAAGCAACCTTAGAACATTATCGATTAGCGCTGCACGAGGGCGAAGCTATTCACGTTGGTGGTAGCCATTTCCGCTTACACAACGAGTCGAAGCTTAACAGCACCTTAGTTGGGTACGGTTCTCAGTTAACGCGCCTCGATGTCGATATTGAGCATGCGGGCGAGCACGCCTTTGCGAAGTTCAACAACATTTATTTGTTGGCACCGAAAGAACATTTCGACTTACACAGCACCATAGAACATGCGCAACCTAACGGTACCACCGAGGAAAATGCGCGCGGTATTATTGGCGACAAGGCAAAAGCGGTATTTAACGGCCGTATTCACATACATCGCCATGCTCAGAAAACCTTAGCTGAGCTGAACAACCGCAACCTGCTACTGACTCGTGGCGCACAAATTAATACAAAACCTGAGCTGGAAATTTACGCAGACGATGTTCAGTGTGCTCACGGTGCTACCGTCGCAGAAATTGACGAAGAAGCTCTTTATTACATGCTGACTCGCGGTATCGACAGGCAACAGGCATTGGTTATGCTTAACTTCGGCTTTGTACAGGAGCTGCTTTTCCAAATGCCAAATCGGGCATTAGCAGACTGGCTTCAGCCAATACTTAAGCAACGCTTCGAACGTATGATGGAGCAGCAATGAGCCTAAATGTTGCAGACATTCGCAAGCAGTTTCCAATTCTGTCACGCGAGGTTAATGGCCACCCGTTAGTGTATTTAGACAACGCCGCTACGACTCAAAAGCCGCAAGCGGTGATTGATGCTCTGGTGGACTATTACACGCAATGCAACTCTAACGTGCATCGCGGTGCTCATTACCTGTCAGACGAAGCAACACGCCGTTACGAGGCTGCGCGCCAAACGGTTGCAAAATACATTAATGCGAACCGAAACGAAGAAGTGATTTGGACCAGCGGTACAACTGAAGGCATTAACTTAGTCGCTAACGGCGTTGCGCAACGACTAAAAGCCGGTGACGAAGTCATGGTCACCGAAATGGAGCACCATGCTGACTTAGTCACCTGGCAACAGGCTTGTAAACGCTCTGGCGCTACCCTAAAAGTGGTGCCCATTCATGACAATGGCGAGCTTAACGTTGACGCCTTTCATGAGTTATTGAGTGACAACACCGCGTTTGTTGCTATGCCGCATGTCTCCAACGCGCTAGGTACTGTAAACCCAATTAAAGAATTGACCGCCGCGGCTAAAAGCAAAGGCGCCTTAGTCTTAATTGATGGCGCCCAGGGCGTTGCTCACGGTGCTATAGACGTTCAGGACATTGGCTGTGACTTTTACGCGTTTTCAGGCCATAAAGTGTTCGGGCCCACCGGCATTGGTGTCCTTTGGGGTCGGTTCGATGTTTTGAATGACTGGCCAGTGTGGCTAGTTGGCGGTGAAATGATTGCTACCGTTAGCTATCAGAATGCAACCTGGGGCGAGCTTCCTAACCGTTTAGAAGCAGGCACGCCGAATATAGCGGGTGTTATTGGTTTAGCCGCAGCACTCGACTGGATTCAGCAGTACGACGCGGAAGAAATACGCGCTCACGAACAAGCGTTACTGGCACGAGCGACCGAATTAGCTAAGCAAACTGAAGGCTTGAGAATTATTGGTGACGCCCCCAATAAAATTGGCGTACTCAGTTTTGTTCTGGAGGGTGCACACCCGGCCGATATCGGTTTCTTGTTAGATAAGCAAGGTATTGCGATTCGCACCGGCGACCACTGCGCCCAACCCTTAATGAATCGCCTGAATGTGCCGGGTACCGCACGTGCGTCATTTACCATCTACAATACATTAGACGAGGTTGATCAGCTCTTTGCGGGCATCAACAAAGCTCGTATGATGCTAGCCTAACGGCAGGAGGACACAATGTCTGTAGAAACGTTTAGTCCATCGTCATCACTTATTTCCATGACGGACAGTGCCATTAAGTATTTTGAGTCACGACTGAAAAACGAATCGGGCCATTTGATTCGCTTATCAACCAAACAGAGCGGCTGCACAGGTTATGCTTATGTTCTGGACTCTGTTGATGCGGTTCAGGACGGTGATGAAGTCGTAGAAATTAACGACAACATTAAGGTTGCTATCGCTCCGAACGCGTTGGAGTTAGTGCGTAATACAGAAATCGATTACGTTAAAGAAGGCATTAACGGCATTGTGAAGTTTAACAACCCTAATGTTGTTAACGAATGTGGTTGCGGCGAAAGCTTCAGCGTTAGATAAACGGGAAAGATAACGACATCATGCAACAGAAAATGGTGAATACCTTACGCGAAGTCAAAGCGCGTAAGGTGCCATCGGGCGAACCTAAAATCATTCCCAAAGGGGAATTTGTTAATATTACCCAAGACTTGGGCGGTAATTACACCGTGACCTGGCAGGGTAATATGCTGCGAATTGACGGCACAGACGGTGATGCCATTGGCCGCAAGCCTGAAAAGCTAGACTTCCCAGCGCCAGAAGACGGTCAAATTTCTGAGCAACAAGTTTGGGATGCCCTGGAAACCATTTACGATCCGGAAATTCCCATTAACTTAGTGTCACTTGGGCTTATTTATAAAGTCGATATTGACCAGGGTAATTCGCAAATCAATATTGATATGACGCTAACTGCGCCTGGTTGCGGCATGGGACCAGTACTGGTCGGGGACGTTGAGTATCGTGTCTCACTGGTGCCGAATGTTGACAAGGTCAATGTAAACTTAGTGTTCGACCCACCCTGGTCGCGCGATATGATGAGCGAAGAAGCGCAGCTTGAAGCTGGTGTGTTTTTCTAAACGGGAATACCGAATTAACCATGAACTTACCAACAACTGACGAAATTCTTGATGACTTAGAGTTCCTGGACGACTGGGAACAGCGCTATCAGTACATTATCGATTTAGGCAAAGCGCTACCGGGTTTGCCGGAAGCGCAGCATAAAGAAGAGTATCTGGTACGCGGCTGTCAGAGTAATGTTTGGCTGATTAGTGAAGAGAAAGACGGCAAGCTGTTATTTCACGTCGACAGTGATGCCGTCATTGTGCAAGGGCTGTTAACGTTGGTTATGGCGGCTTACCATGACAAAACGGCTGAACAGATTTTGGCGTTTGATATTGACCAGTACTTTAACCAGCTTGACCTAGAAAACCACATTACACCAACACGTGGGAATGGATTAAGAGCTATTGTTGGAAAAATCCAGCAGTTGGCCAAAAACGCCAGCGCTTAAATGGTATTAAATAACTCTTGTACGTTATTGGATACAGAGCGGTAGGTTGATAACAGACGCGGCTGGATAGTTTCCAGTCGCTGCTTCATTTGAATCAGGCGTTCCAGTTTCAACGCAATACTCAAACACTGACCCATAGGCCCTTTCAAGTTATTCACTGCAGCTTGTGTTTCAGGTGAAAGCGGCAACTTTTCAAAAAACGCCTTTTTATCCACCCCCAACATAATATCAATACCTGATAGCAACCCCACGAAATAGCATTGATCAGGATCTAAGTCTTTATTTCTCTGCCCTTTCGCCAGTTCGTAGCACATTTGTGCCCTCACCAGCACCATGCGTGATGCTTCCTGACTACTAGCCGCTACAGAGCCTATGAGCGCTATCCAGCGGCGCAGTTTCTCAATACCCAGTCGCATAATCACATCTTTGACCCGGGTAATTGGGCTCGCCGTTGGATACAAAGGGCTATTTACAATTTTAAGAAGGCTGACAGACAACTTAGGATCTTCTGATATCACTCGCGACAACTCAGTCAAATCCGGCTCTTTTTCAAAGCATAAAGACAGCACTTTTGCGAGCTGCAGGGAAGACGGCTCTAGGCGAGTACCATAGATGACTTCCGGCTTAGCGAAGTAGTAGCCCTGAAACAAGTCAAAACCCAGTTCTTCGTATGCGTTTTTGGTCGCCTCGTCTTCCACTCGCTCTGCTAACCACTTGCCTTTGAAGGTAGTGGTTTCCTGTTTAAAGGCTCGAACCTGGTCAATAGTGACGGTAGACACATCCACCTTTATGTAAGACGCGTACTTTAGTAACGGCTCCCAGGCAGGGTCAAACTCGAAGTCATCGAGTGCAAAGCGAAAGCCCTTCTCATGCCAGCGTGCTACCGCATTCACAACAGCTCGCGTTGGCTTTATGGTTTCTAAAAGCTCAATAACGACCTTATCAGGCTCTATAGGCAGGAAGCTTTGAGACAGCAGAAAGTCGCTGGAAACATTAATAAAAGCCGTTGCATCGTACTGAGTGGTTTGCTCAGTGATGCCCGCGCAAAGGTTAAACACCACCTCACTGGTAGCAGCGGTATCGCCCACGGTTTCGGCGGATAAATGAATGGCGCTTCGGTACAACAGTTCTACCGCGTAAAAACGGTTTTTTCTGTCGTATATTGGCTGGGCCGCCAATAAAGGGGATGATTCCAAACCTGTCTACTTTTTAAACACTGATTATTAGCTGAATTCTACGGTAGTTTTTAATAAAAGAAAAGATGAACGGTTGTTATAAATTTAAGATTTACGACGCCCTGTAATCATGGGCTTTATAAGCTCAATGCGGCCCCACCAACCTGTCAAAAACACGGCTGCAACATGAATAATAGCACCTATAAATAAGCTATGGGCAATGTATTCGTGAATGTTCTCGACAAGCGTACTGCCAAAAAAGGTGTCTGTTTCTTCAAGTAGAAAACCGGTAGTGCCCTGTGCTAAAAACAAGAACCAAAACAGCAATATCAGCATACCGCCAACAGCATTATGCCCGGATTTTTTAGGAATCTTGCGATTTTTAAGTTCACGCAGATGTTCAGATATTCGTTTAGGGGTCGGAAAAAAATCACTCAACCTTGCTCGCTGAGGCCCAACGAAGCTCCAGACAACACGAGCAAATACTAAAACACAGACACAATAGCCAACCCACTGATGAATCGTCTCACCAGGCTCTAGTACAAAATAATTTAGCGTAAATCCAATAACAATAAGCCAGTGGTAAATGCGGATAAACTTATCCCAAATAACCACTGGCTTACCCATTAACTTACTCTTTCTCTTGTTTTACAACGCTGCCATCAACAGGATTGAAGTAAATTTCTACCTTCTCGCCTGCCTGGTTTTTGCCGTAAATCTCGTAGCAGTTGCCGGGAGTGACTTTAAACTCATTAATGTCATAGCCCTGCTCTTTTAAACCAGCCTGGAACTGTTCTTGATCCATCCACTCTGATTGTGGCGCCGTTGTGCACTGTGTTTCCGTTTCTTCGGCACTGCAAGCGGCTAACAATGCCGCCGCACCTGCCATCGCGGTTAGTTTTAATGCGTTCATATTAGTCTCCTATCATTCGTTAGGAAGTGACTCGAAGCCCATGTGATAGAGCGTAAAGCCGAAAATATCCGAATACTGCTCAATCGTTTTTGAAACTGGTGTTCCTGCACCGTGGCCCGCATTGGTTTCAATGCGAATTAACTGCGGGTTATCGCCCCCGGCTTTATCCTGAAGCTCTGCTGCGAACTTAAAGGAATGGGCAGGCACCACCCGGTCATCATGATCACCCGTAGTAACCAGCGTTGCCGGATACTCAACACCTTGTTCTACGTTATGCACTGGCGAGTAGTTCAGCAAGTATTCAAACATTTCTTTACTGTCTTCTGCTGTACCGTAGTCATACGCCCAGCCAGCACCCGCAGTGAATGTGTGATAGCGCAGCATGTCCAAAACTCCAACCGCTGGTAGAGCAACCGCAAACAGCTCAGGGCGCTGTGTCATTACCGCACCAACCAGCAAGCCACCGTTTGAGCCACCACGAACTGCCAGGCGCTCAGACGAAGTATAGTCTGCTTCTATCAGATATTCCGCTGCCGCAATAAAGTCATCGAACACATTTTGCTTTTGCATCTTAGTGCCAGCTTTATGCCACTCTTTACCGTACTCACCGCCGCCACGTAAGTTGGCAACCGCATAAACACCACCCATTTCCAGCCAGGCCGCATTAGCAATGCTGAAACTTGGTGTCAGACTAATATTGAAGCCACCGTAGCCGTATAGAATAGTTGGGTTCGTACCGTCTAGCTCAACATCTTTTTTATGAGTGATGATCATAGGTACTTCAGTGCCGTCTTTAGACGTATAGAACACCTGCTTACTCACATACTCGTTAGGGTCAAAGTCCGCGCCCGATTCTTCGTACACGATCGACTCTCCCGTTTCAGGGGTCATCTCGTATATGGTGCTTGGCGTGCTGTAGTTCATGAAGCTGTAATACACTTTTTCAGCGTCCTGCTTCTCACTGAAGCCACTCGCGCTGCCGACGCCCGGCAAAGCAATGTCACGTACCTTATTACCGTCGTAGTCGTACTGCTCAACTTTTGAGACCGCATCAACCATATACTCTGCAAAAATATAGCCAGCGCCCGTTGACGGATTCAATACGTTCTCGCTGTGTGCAATAAAGTCCTGCCAGTTGTCAGGCTTAGGGTTACCGGCATTCACGGTCACAACACGACCGTTTGGCGCATCCATATTGGTCTCTAGATACAAGGTACCGTCCTGACTTGTCAGTACTGAAGTATCGTAGTCCATGTTACCGTCAACCAAGACCAGTTCAGAGTCCGGCTGCGTCAAATCTTTAATGTACAGCTTGTTACCAGATGTCGAATTAGCAGCCGAGACCACTAAGAAACGATCGTCCTCGGTCACATAACCACCAACATAGCGGTGCTTCTCAGCTTCCGTACCACCGAAAATCAGGTCATCTTCAGACTGAGGCGTACCAATCTCATGGTAATACAGCTTGTGCTGGTCTGTTTTTGCTGACAGCTCACTGCCTTCCGGTTTGTCATAGCTTGAGTAGTAGAAACCTTCGTTGCCCTTCCACGAAATACCGCTGAACTTCACGTCTACTAACGGCTCTTCATGCTGGTCGCCAGTTTCTGCGTCAATCACAATAATTTTACGCCAGTCACTACCACCTTCAGAAATAGAATAAGCCGCAATAGAGCCGTCTTCACTGAACGTTAGCTGAGCCAGCGACGTTGTGCCATCTTCACTGAACTTGTTCGGGTCTAAAAAGACTTCCGCTTCGGCGTCTTCACTTTTCTTACGATAAACAACATACTGGTTTTGCAAACCATCGTTCTTGTAGAAATAGATGTAGTCACCCTCAAAACGAGGCGCGCTGACTTTTTCATAATTCCAGAGTTCCGTTAAGCGCTCTTCAATTTTTTCGCGGAATGGAATTTTTTCCAAATGGCTAAAAGTCACTTCATTTTGCGCTTTTACCCAGGCTTCCGTTTCTTCGCTACGGTCGTCTTCTAACCAGCGATACGGGTCCGCTACTTCAGTGCCAAAGTAGGTGTCGACGACATCGCCTTTACGCGTTTCCGGATACTGCATCTGATTATTCACTTCTTCATCATTGCTTGGTGACTGTGAGCAGGCTGTCAGCAAACTCACCGCAACTGCTCCTAGTAAGTATTTCATTGTTGTTATCCTTATTTGAACTTAACCACTTCACCTTTTAGCGCTACACCCGCCATTAAAAAGCCTGCACCACACTGAAACTCTTCAGCACTCGCAAACTCATTATGGTTATAGTTCGACTTGATATTAATCACCGCGTCATAACCATTCTCACGAGCGTTTTCCTGTAATACTTTTAGTGCCGACAGCAGTACCCACTCACAAGCTTCTCGGTCTGACTTACCAAAAGCGTTCGTCTTACGACTTGTGCTAATAACGCCCATGGATTGAGCCACTTCCGGGTGAGATTGCCCCGCAAAATAGAAAGGCACATCATGTAGAGCTTCTTTTGCCTTGGCAGTCTCTACTGCTGGCTTAATTTCCAAAGTAACCACATCATCTCTAGCTTCCGCTGAGAACGACAGTAACGCAGCGGCAAACAAAGCACTAGCAACAAGTAAGTTTTTCATGAGTATTTCCTTATTTATTAGAGTTATTCCAACGTTTAAAGATCAGTGATGTATTAATACCACCGAAAGCAAAATTGTTTGTCATGACATAATCAGTATTGAGCTTACGTCCCTTGCCGACAATATAGTCCAGCTTTCCACATTCTTCATCCACATCACTTAGATTAACGGTAGGTGCAAACCATTGGTCTTTCATCATTTCTATCGATGCCCAGGCTTCGATAGTGCCGCAAGCACCTAATGTATGCCCTAAGTAACTCTTTAATGAACTGATTGGCACCGCCCGGTTAAAAACAGATGCGGTGGCATTCGACTCGGCAACATCACCGCGGTCAGTCGCCGTTCCGTGCGCATTGACGTATCCGATAGCGTCTGGGCTTAACTGCGCTTGCTCCAGCGCTAGCTTCATGGCTACAGCCATTGTTTCAGCCGTCGGCTGAGTCACGTGGGCGCCATCTGAGTTGGTTCCAAAACCCACTAGCTCAGCATAAATGGACGCGCCTCTCTCAAGCGCATGGTCTAACTCTTCCAGAATAAACGTACCGGCGCCTTCGCCTATTACCAGGCCATCACGGTTTTTGTCGAACGGGCGCGGTGTCGCTTCGGGTTCATCATTACGAGTACTGGTCGCGTATAAAGTATCAAACACCACAGCTTCGGACGGACACAGGGCTTCAGCACCACCGGCAATCATCACTTTCTGATGACCATAGCGAATGGCTTCATAAGCATAACCCAGGCCTTGTGATGCCGAAGTACAGGCCGAGCTGGTGGTATGAACTCGCCCTTTTACACCATAAAAAACACCTAAATTCACAGCCGTAGTGTGGCCCATGCTTTTTATGTAGGTCGTTGCATTCAACCCAGTCATATCGCCGGTGGAGAGCATATTGCCGAAAATTTTCATCTGCTCGGTATCGCCCGTTGAAGAGCCGTAAGCGACGCCACAGCGCCCGTCGGTAATACAGTCATCATTCAGTAGTCCGGCATCTTCTAACGCCATTTCTGTCGCGCGGGTAGCCATCAAACTAACTGTGCTCATTGAGCGCACCGCTTTGCGCGAATAATGTTTCGGTTTTTTAAAAGGCGGTTGAATAGGTGCAGCTAAGCGCGTATTTAAGCCTTCAAAACGCTCCCATTCCGGCATCGTGACGACCGCATTTCTACCCGCCTCTAACTGTTGACGAAAATTCTGCCAGTTATCACCAAAGGCCGTTAAGCAGCCCATCCCTGTTACGACAACCCGTTTCATTACACTAACCCACCATTCACTGAGAAGACTTGTCGCGTTATATACGCCGCCGACGGCTGGAATAAATAACCGACTAAACCGGCAACTTCCTCAGGCTTACCCGCTCGACGCAGCGGAATCATCGACATGATTTGTTTCTCGTGTTCCAGCTCTTCTGTCATATCAGTTTCAATGAGCCCCGGCGCCACACAGTTAACGGTAATTTTGCGCTTTGCCAGCTCCAGCGCCAATGCTTTTGTCGCCGCAATAACACCACCTTTCGAGGCGCTGTAATTCACTTGCCCGCGGTTACCGGCAATCCCGGAAACTGATGCGATTGTCACAACGCGCCCGCCCTGACGCTTTTGAATCATTGGCATAATGAGCGGATGCAATACATTGTAAAAACCGCCTAAATTCGTTTCTAACACGCTGTCCCAGTCATCTTCTGTTAACGAAGGGAAGGCACCGTCACGAGTCACGCCCGCGTTACACACTGCGCCGTAATAGGTCCCGTGTTGTTCAATGTCTGATTCTATAGCCTCTCTGGCGGCCGTTCTGTCACTAACATCAAAAACCAAAAGTGATGCTTTTTGTCCCAGCGCTTCTATCTCAGCCACGACCTTTTCCGCAGATGCGCGATCGGAGCGACAATGCACAGCAATATCATAGCCGTCTTCGGCAAGCTGCAATGCAATAGCACGTCCAATCCCTTTGCCAGAGCCTGTAACTAAAACGCGATGACTGTTATCGCTAGCCTCTTTTGTCGTCATCTTAGTCGCCATAATTTTCCTCTATAAATGCTTTTTCATCGGGTGGCTGATACACATTAAGCCTCGCTTTGGCTACTACAGCCTCTTGCTGAGAAATAAAGCACTCAAACACACTCAAACCCGATTCCTCGGCATGAATTTCTTCAACATCTACGTCATAACTTTGCCCGACATCGAAACACTCGATATCACAGGTGTATTTTCTCGTGCCAAGTAAAAAACCTAGTTTGATATCATCACCCTGGCTTTTGTGTCGATTACCCGCAACAGCAGCTATACTCTGCGCCATAAGCTCAATACCAACGTGTGCTGGCAGACCTTTTAATACATCATTGTAAAACAAGTTATCTTCTGTGACTGTCAGCCGACAACGTCCTTTTGTGTCATCCACCGATATCAACTCATCAATGAGCTTCATTGGTGGCTGGTGCTTAATTAATTCATTGAGTGTATATGTCACAGTTCACCCTTACTAAATACAAGTGAAACATTATTACCACCAAACGCAAACGAGTTGCTCAGGCAATGATTAACCGGTTTAGCAAGCGGCTCACCTTGATACAGGTTCAGCGGTTTGATGTCAGGATCCTGCTGACCGTCCCAGGCTTGTTTGGGCAGTCCATTCTGTCGTTCCAGCGCCATCCAGCACATCACTGCTTCTATTGCGCCAGCTGCGCCCAACGTATGGCCAGTTAAGGCTTTTGTGGAGCTTGCCGGAATATCTTGCAAACCCAACGACGTTACCGCATGCGCTTCCATTTTGTCGTTAAGCGGCGTAGCTGTACCGTGTAAATTAATATAGCCCAGGTCTGCGGTTTCAATACCCGCCTCATACAACGCGCCACGCATGGCGGCGACCGCACCTCGTCCTTCCGGGTGCGGCGCTGACATATGATGCGCATCAGAGGTCGATTGAGCGCCCGTTAAACACACCAAGTCATCCTGTAGACCGTCTTCTTTCCGTGTGGCTATAAACACCCCTGCAGCCTCGCCAATGGTAATACCGCTGCGATTAAGGCTGAATGGGTTACATCGCCCAGATGCCATTGATTCCAACGCTTTAAAACCGTTCAATGTCAGGTTACATAAAGAGTCGACACCACCGACAACAACAGCATCAGCAAACCCAGAAGCCAATAATGAGCGAGCACTCATAAAGGCTCTTGCGCTCGATGAGCAAGCGGTCGAAATACTGTAAGCCGGCCCTGCAATACCCATCAACTCGGCCAGACACTCAGCCGGAGCCACCATTTCCTGCATGTGATAATTAAACGTGTCCGGCAGCTCGCCATGTTGCTCATGGTGTGCAAGCGCCTCTTCCCCTGACGCAATACCGGAGGTACTGGTACCTAAAACCACAGCAACGCGGTGCGCCCCAACCTGTTCAATGACAGTCCGTAGTGGCACCTCAATTTGCTTTAAAGCGCAGATCAGCAGTTGGTTATTTCGGGTTCGCATAGTTGCGGGGAGCTCACTCAACGCTGGCAACTTATTATCCGCTACTTTGCCATGATAATAGCCACTGCCGTCGTTAAGCTTGTCGTTTGCCAACGACAGTCCTGTATTGTCTCCCGCAAGTGCGGCAGACCAAATGTCATCGCATGATACGCCGGCGGCACAAACGGCACCGGGCTTACTGAGGCTAATTTTCATCGTTATTTAACACGTCGTACTGTAATGTATTAACCGTCAACTCATAGCCTCGATGCTTATTTTCTATGGTGCCACTGGTGTTCATTGTGACCCCCGAGGACCAAACCAGCTCACCGTCGTCTCTTAAGTTTCTGCGACCATTCTCTCGTTGCAGCGCGCCAGACGACATGTGAGCGTTTACTGTTTCTAACGGCCATAACGCAAGCTGTAAATCGGCCCAAACCTGTAATGCTAATTTGGGTTCATCAAGAAAGTCGGAGCCTTTAAAGCTGTGTCCTGAGGCAGTGAGCTCTGAGCGAAACAGCTCATTCCCCAACGGTGACAATGCGACGAGTAACAAGCGCTCACTTTCTAGTAACACAGAAACCACGAACTCTCGATTTTTCACCTGCTCTGCTTTTTGTGACCACCGGACTTCCTGCCACACCTGCAAAGGCTCACCCGGCCACTGCCACTGTAAACTGTAATAACCTGCGCCCACCGGTACCTGCAAACGGTCTTTACTGCCCAGAGTCGCGCAACCCGCGACAGCGAAAAGCACTAAGGCTAGCGTTACACACCGAAACACACCGGTCATGCACACAACTCCGCTAATACGTTTAAGCGACGTTCGCTTTCCTTAACGTATGGGTTCTTCTCGTCCCAAGCATAGCCGGCTAATATGGAGCTAATCATTTCTTTCACTTGTTGTTGCTGTTCCGGGTAAAAAATTACCTTTTGGAAACGCGTATCATACCATCCTTCCACAAAGGTTCTGAACGTTGAAATGCCAACCCGCAACGGCTTGCTGAAATCGTTTTCCCAGTCTTGCTTTTGCCCTTCTAACTCTTTTAAAACAAGCGGTACAACTAACGATGATGACTTCATTGCTATTGTCACACCCGACGAAAAGACCGGGTCCAGAAACTCGCCGGCATTGCCTAACAGCGCAAAGCGGTCTCCGTAAAGGCGACTCACACTAGCTGAATAACCGGTGATGCATAGCTCAGGGCGGGTGACTTCATAATTCCCCAACACTTCAAGCAAGTAAGGCTCTTCTTTGACCTTACTCCAGAGTTTATCGGACGGGCTGTCATGCTCCGCGAACAGCTGCTCTGCGCCAACCACACCAATACTCGCGGTACCATCGGCGAAAGGAATCAGCCAATACCAAATTTCCGGATTGGTCGGGTGAACCGTAATGAGTATTTGGTTGCGGTCAAAGTTGCCACCCGCCAAGTCTGATTTTACATGGCAAAATGCCGCCTGCCGAACCGGAAAGTCTGACGGAGACTCCAACGACAATAATCTTGGCAGAACCCTGCCAAAGCCGCTGGCATCAAGTACATAAGCCGCTTTTATATCAAAACTCTCGTGTTCTGTTGTGACGCTCAGAGAGACAAAGTCAGGCGACGAAAAGTCGATATCGGTTAGCGTCACACCATGTTCAACCTGCGCACCTTTGTTTGCTGCGCCTTGAATCAGCAGTTGATCAAAACGTTCGCGTTTTACTTGAAACGTAGTGCCTGGTCCTTCACTAAACTTCTTTCGAAAGTCGAAGTTCACATGCTGCCCCTGACAATAAAAAGCCGCGCCATTTTTAAACTGAAAACCGAGCTCATCAGCGTTTTCTGTCACCAGGCTTTCCAACCCGGCTTGCTGTAAATAAGCCATACACTGTGGCAGTAAACTTTCACCAATAGAAAAGCGAGGGAACTGCTGACGCTCAATCACCAGTACCTTTTTCCCGGCATCAGCCAGCATGGCGGCGGCCGTAGCCCCAGACGGGCCCGCGCCAATAATAGCCACATCGTAGATTTGATCCTTCATTGTCCTTCGTCCTTTTTAACGTCTTTTGTTGGAGCAGTTGTTATCAACGGGCAAAAAAGCACACTCACTAATACGCCTACCATGACCACTTGCCCAAAGGCTGCTATTGCCGGTGTTGAACTGAACGTCAGTGCGCCAAAAGCCACTAACGTGGTTAAAGCCGATAAGTAAATAGCCTGTAGTGCGTGTGAGCGTTGCAGTCTACTAGCGCAAAACACGCCATAGTCAATGCTCAGAACTAGCACAAACATGGCACCTATCCAATGGAACAGGTTCAACGGCTGGCTTAATTGCGCAATCAGTAATGCCGTAGAGACCGATAGCAAAATAACACTGAATACCTGCCAGGAAGCTTTCGCTTTCTCTTTTAGTGCCGCTCCCCGATTCAGGAATATAAACAGTACAAAGAAGCTTAAAGCCAACAGCGCGCCCAACCAAACCTGCATAGACTGCCGGTATTCGCCCAGCGCACTAGAGGCATGCTTTATTGGGTCGAAAACTTGCGCCCACGGTTTGTCATAAAAACTCGCAGCGGCGTTCCCCTGTTGTAGGCGCACAACACTTAGCCAACGGTCGTTAAAAGGATACAAAAACTGGTGTTCGAGCGGATGAACTGCGTCTGCAGCATTAAGTTTGGGTGCTGATATCCCCAACCACTGCAAAAAAGCAACGCCTTCACTGGATTCAAATAGCTGTTGTTGCAGCTCGATGACATCTTGCTGCTGGGAAGTTGGCGAATAATAGTCGCTAATACCAATGGCATGATAGCTCTCGTCGACAAGACTGGTTCTTTCAAGCACCTGCTGGCGAGTATCGCCGGCGACAAGGATAACCTCGGGACTGAAATAAAACGACGTATGCTCTCGCAAATAGTTTTCTTCTTCTAACAGCGGCTTGGGGGAGCTGGCTAGCAAACGGACGCTGTCATTAGATGCATGAGCGGCTATCAAAATGACCACCGTGATCACCGGCAGCACCGTTAGCCAACGACTCGGTAGTTGTCGTTGTAGTCGACAATACCCTGCTTCGGCTTTTTCACAAAACCGCTGCCATTTCGCTTGCGGTTGCTTAGGTTTAGGCAACCAAGGCAAGGTAAGAGTCACCAACAAAACCGCGCTGAATAATGCCGCTGCCATAAACACACCCAGCTGCTGTAACAGAGGAAGCGGAACCGCTAACAACAGAGCATAGCCGGCTATCGTTGTTAAACCGCCCAACCAAAGTGCAGGAGTTAATGCTTTCCAGGCTGACGCTCCGTGACTGCGCGCAATAAACCCATGGATAACATAATCAATACACAGACCGATGAAGCTGGTTGCAAATACCAACATCAGCACATGCGGTGAAGACGACCAAAACAGCATTGCCAGTAGCCCAAACGCCGACGCAACAGCCAGTAAACTTAGTGTGTAAAACAGTTGGAAGGGTGAGCGAAACACCCAAATTAAAACGCTTAGAACCAATAATAAAGACAGCCCACCAAACCAAGTCATTTCCTGTTTGGCTTGCTTCGCGCCAGCATCCGCGTGAAAAATTAAGCCGCTTCGATAACTGCTTATGTCAGCATCGGTTTGCTTTACCGCGTTGATAAAGCGATTAAGCTGAGCAACCACTTGTTGAGTCTGGTTAATGCTCAATGCGTCACCCGCAATTTGCAGTGGCACCAGTACTTGCACCGTTTCTCCGTCAGTGCGGCTATAAAGACCGTTATGGTTTTTATAGCCCGGCATTAAATCCGGTAAGCTCTTAAGATAGCGCTGTGTCAGCAATAAAGGGTCTTGAGTCACTGGAACCAATACGGGTTCAGGACTTTGCAACAGGCTTTGAGCATCGCTAATAAGCCCATTGAATTGCCCCGCACGTAACCGCTCAGTATCTTGTTTCGTGGCCAAACGCCCTGCATGCTCACGGTAAAATGATAAAAACGCTTTGGTGTCTGTCAGTTCGGCTCGTTTTAACGTCGGCTGATTAGCTAACAGTGAGTCGACTTCAGTCTCAACCTTAGTCAGCAAGTCACTGGTGCCGTCTGTGGGCTGCTCAAACGCAATCAGTAATTGCTGTGTATTGGGCTGCTGGCTCTCAAGATAAGCCCGTTGCAATGCTGACACTTGGTTGGGAAGCGCATCCGCTAAGCTGCTTTGCCAACTGACTTTGGGTAACTGCTGGCTTAAGCCCGCCACCAATAGACCCAGAAGTATCAATAGGAAGACAACGCGACTCACCCGTGTCACTGCGGCGCCTCGGCAAAGTTTATTTCGGTTCTATTGCCGTTCGTTTCGTGCAGTTCGACACGTTCAACCCGGTCCTCACCACAACTCAAAATACGTTGCATGACGTTAACCAGCACCTCGGAGTTCGGCGTCATTTCTACGCAGTTTCCGTCCAGACTTAAGCTAAACTGCTGGCTCAGAACCGCTTGGTCCTGCTGAAGAATCGCCAACAGTAACTCAGCGATGGTTTCACTGCCCGTTGCCGAGGTTTGCTCGGAGCCTTTGAAAATGCCCTGTTCCGTTATTTTTAACGTTTGCGTTTGTGGCTTTTGGGTCTGCCAAAGAATTTCATCTTCCTTAATGGTGATGCTGCCGGAACTCACCAGTGCTCGCGGCAAGCCCGCCAGATACTTTCGTTGCTCGAAGGTGACCGTCAGCGGTAACGGTTGAGCCTGCTTCGAAAGCATTGTCAGCGCCTGTTGCGACGTTTCCTGTGCGGCCCCAACCCATGCTGAGACAACCAAAGCCAACAATAAACTGAGCAAACGGATCATGAGCGCGTTACCCCCAGCTTTTCAAACACAATGTCCGGCGACTCAAACAGCATTTCTTTTGTGTTTTTGCAGACAGCCACTTGCACACTGGTCGCTTTGGTCAATAACTCATCCGTTTCAACAGAGCGAATTTCATAATTCATCTTCAACCGGTGCTCCCACTCGACCAATGTTGCCGTCACCCGAATGTCCTGACCGTAAGTTGCGGAGGCAACATACTTCAAGCGTAAATCGACTATCGGCCACAGGTGCCCGTTAGCTTCCATCGTGGGGTAGTCGTAGTCGAAGGTTCTCAGCAGCTCGCTGCGTGCCATTTCAATATATTTAATATAATGTCCGTGCCAAACCACCTGCATGGCGTCAACATCAAAAAATGGCACATTAATGGTTAAACTGGCTTGCTTCATGCGGACTCCCCATAAAGGTTCCATGGTTTGCTGCGAATTTTCTCTAACCAGCCTCTGAGCTCGTGTTCCAGCGGTCTGTCTTCTACTAGCAGTTCGAATTCAGCGGCTAGCGACGCTCGCATTGCCGCCAACTCTGGCCCGATTTCACGCAGCTTCCCTGCCATACGTTCGCGCAGAACACTGCCTTGGTAGGACGCTAACAAGGTGGCCACTGTCACTTGCTCCGTGAGCTCGAGTACCCGCATACAATCGCGAGCGGCAATGGTTCCCATACTGACTTTATCCTGGTTATGACATTCAGTAGAGCGTGAAAAAACACTCGCTGGCATAGTCAGCTTCAAGGCTTCTGCTGTCCAGGCAGAACAACCAATTTGCACCGCTTTAAAGCCATGGTTAATCGCTTTTCGCTCGCCTTCAGCCGCCGATAAATTCGATGGCAAGTCATGATTCATTTTCGTATCAAGCAACAACGCCATTTGCCGGTCATGCAAATCGGCCAGATTTGCTATAGCTGCCTTCATCGAGTCCATGACCATAGCAATGTGGCCGCCGTAGAAGTGGCCTCCATGCAAAACATGTTCGCCAATGCCATCAATAATCGGGTTATCGTTAGCACTGTTCAGCTCGTTTTCAATGGTGTCTTTGAACCATGGCAAAGCGTCTTTCAACACACCAATGATGTGCGGCGCACAGCGAATGGAGTAGCGATCCTGCAACCGGGAAGAATTACGCGGATGCTCATGATGATTCAAGTCGTCACGTATCCACTTGGCGACTTGTTGCTGGCCTTTATGCGGTTTAACGGCAAACAGCAGTTCGTCAAAATGGTTTGAATTACCGTCTAATGCAATGCTGGCTAACGCAGTAATGCGGCTGGACAGGCGGGCTAAATAGTCGGCACGATCCCAGGCAAGACAAGCCAGTGCGGTCATCACCGCCGTGCCATTCATTATCGCTAAACCTTCTTTGGGACGCAGCGTGTGAAGTTCGACACCCAGAGCCTTGAAAGCTTCCGCGCTTGTCATAATTTCACCGTTAAAGCGAACATCCCGCTCGCCAATTAAAGCGCCAGCAATATAAGACAGCGGTGTTAAGTCACCACTGGCGCCAACACTGCCCTCTTTCGGAATTAGTGGCAGCATATTTTCATTCAGCATCAGTACCAAACGTTCTAACAGCGGCCAACTCACCCCTGAGTAACCCTGAGTCAGCGATGCCAGGCGCACCGCCAAAATAGCGCGCGTTTCCTGCTCGTTAAAGTAGTCGCCCAACCCACAGCCGTGGAAGCGTGTCAAATGAATAGGCAGCTCTGAAACCAGGTTGTCAGGCACAGAAACGGTACAGCTGTCACCATAGCCCGTGGTCACGCCGTAAATTACGCCATCCTGCTCTAACAGGTCATCGAGGAAACGAACACCAGCGTCAATTCGGGCAACAAACTCCGGCGCTTTACTCAAGGTTGCTGTCACCTCATTGTTAGCAAGCGCTACAACGTCTTTTATGGTGACCGGCTGTTCGCCAAAACAAACGTTTGATGTCGTCATACTACTGACTGTCCTTATGCCAAAAATCAAAAAAATTAAACCACTGGTATGGGTAGCGAATAGCGAGCTGCTCTAATTGCTCGGCGTATTGCTTCAGCACCGGCTGTAATGCCTCTTGCCGACGCTTTCGCGGAAGCTTTAACTGCTCACAAGCGAAATTTAAATACAGATCGTAGTTACCGTCTTCCGGGTTCTTCAAACAGAATAAAAAGTACACAGGGCATTCTAACACGCTGGCTAATATCCACGGCCCCAAAGCAAATGGCGCTGGCTGCCCCAAAAACTCATGAGTGACTGACTGCCTTGGTGCTGTTACCGACGTTCTGTCGCCGACAATAACGACATACTCGCCATTATCAATGCGCTCTTTAAGCATAATGGCCAGCCCCATATCAATGTCAGTCACTTGAATAAGGTCTATATCGGCCTTCGGATTAACAGCTTTTAAAGCCTTGTTGAACGACTGGGCATGTTGGGTGAACACCAGCACATTCAACCGTCGACTGTACTTCTTACCCGCCATTGCTCTGGCCACCTCGAGATTCCCCAGGTGGCTGCCAATAAGCAGCCCGCCTTCGGGTCGCTTTTCCAGTTCAGAGAATTGCGTATCGCCACAGTTGCGGACGGCATATTTTGGAGATTTGCCTACCCAGGCATCAATCTTTTCCAGGGCATGCAAACCAAACTGCCAGAAATGATACCAGCTTTTCCGCCAACCGGGCGGCTGGGTAAACGGGCTCTTGCCCCCCGCAAATTCATGGACTCGCTTTAAAAACTGACAGGACGCTCGCCGCGGCGCTTTGCCCGTTAAAAAGAAATAGGTAATAACAGGTGCCAACACCAAACGCATCAGCCAATGTCCACCGTACTGGTAGGCTCTTAGGACAAAAAGAATACCCCAATAGCTGCCACGCTCTTCGGTTTTTGCCCAATGCTGCTCTGCCATAATCTAGCTCTTAAACCTTCTGGCCAATAGCATCGGCGCTCTTGGCAGCATCCCGAAAAACAACCGGGTGTGTAGCCAGGATATTTTCACATTGTCTTTAAATGCTCGGAAATGTGACTGCCCCTGCTCCGGGTAAATAACCTTAGTGGGGATAAACAAAACGGGTACTCCCCGCCAATACAGCCTAACCATAATTTCGATGTCGAAGTCCATTCGCGTGCCAATGTTGACCTTATCCATAAGTTCAGTGGTAGCCACTAACGGGTACACTCGAAATCCGCACATGGTGTCTTTCACTGACATAGAGAGTGTTTCAATATGCACCCAAAAATGCGTAATCTTTCGGCCAATTCGACGGGCGGTTGGCATGGAATCATCATACTGCGGATGTCCGCTTATTAACGCCTCTGGCCGCTGTTTAGCGAGTTCTAAAAATTGAGGAATATCAGCGCTGTCGTGCTGACCGTCAGCGTCAATTTGCAGCGCATGAGTATACCCTTGTTCTGAAGCGACCCTGAAACCCTCCAGGCAAGCACCGCCTTTACCACTGTTCTCAGGAAGCGTATGCAGCAACACCTCGGATGCAAAACGCTCAGCCAGCTGAAACAGTACTTTTTTTGTCTCTTCGTTAGAGCCATCATCAACAATAATAATGGGCACCGCATAGCTCAACAGCTTCTCCACCGTTGCTTCGATAGTGCGGTGGTGATTATAAATTGGAACGAGAAAGCAAAACTTCGGCTCAGACATAACAGTCACTTAAAACACCAAACGACCGGACGATAACGCCGTGTCGCCTTTTTTATAGTTAAACGTAATGCAGTCTTTTCGTTTACGCTGTATCACCAAGTCAACGTCGGCACCGGGTAAAATCATATCGTTGAACTTTAACACCTCAACCCGCTGAATGCTGACCGGTGTAGACCAGTGCTGCGATGCCAGCTGAACCACCCAGTCAAGCTGTGTAACGCCCGGAAGAATGGGCGCCGATGGAAAGTGCCCCTGCAAATAGATACAGTCTTCACTCAACCGAAAACTGCCGACTATTTCAGCGTTATCAGCATCGTTCACTCGCTCGCTCAAGGATGAAAATTCCGGTAGCTGCGTTTTCATTTCAGTCATTCCTTGTTACGTCGGTAAAGAGGTTTTGCAGTGCGGCCTGAGTGACTTTGCCGGCATCGTTAATTGGGAGCGCAGAAACATAGCGAAACCGTTTGGGGACCACGACTTTTTCAAACCGTTGTTGCAAATGATGCCTTAATGCCTGACGCACAGCAAAACGTCCCTCGCTTTTCAGTGCTTTTCTGCCAGAGTCCGTCAGTATTATCACCAAGCCAATTTCATTGCGCTTACCTTCCAGCAAACAAGCCTTTACCTGAATCACCCAGCCTTGTTGGAGGGTGAAGCGCTCAACTTCATTTAAAGACACACGTTTCTCAGCAATTTTTACGACGGTGTCTTTTCTACCTAACAAATGAAAGCGACCCTGTTGCTCGATTTTTATCTGATCTTCAGAAATAAATTCATCCTCTGGGCTCGCCAGATGAGGTGATGTCACAGCCAAAACGCCGTGCTCGGTGGCCCGGACTTTCACACCAACAAGCGGGGTAAATGCGTCGCCGCCGTTGTTACGCTGACGCCAGGCAATACCGCCGGTTTCGGTACTGCCATAAACCTCAATAGGAACCACTAAATCATGCTTTTTAAAATCGATGGTAACCTGTTCCGGTAGCGGCCCGCCCGATGAGAAAATGGCCTTTAACACCTCATTCCGGGCACTCAGCTCATCCAGATTATCAAGACGTTGTAAGTGTGCAGGGCTACCAACCAATACATGACGCTGACCGTCATCCGCTAGCACTTCGGCAAGCTGCTCCGGATACTCAATTAACTGTGTGTTCACGACCCGACCACTGGCTAACGGCCACAATACCGTAAACAACAAACCATAAATATGTTGATGGGTGACAGTGGAAACTATACGGCTACCCGCTATCAACTCGCCAAAGGTCGCTTCCAACGTCTCAACTTCATTGAGCAACTGACGAATTGTTTTGATGACCGGTTTGGGCTTACCGCTACTGCCTGATGTGAAAAACGTTAACTGACTGTCTAACGAGCCGGTTAGCGTCTGAAGCTGTTGCTGCTCACTAAGGCCAGGTAACTTTGACGGCACCCTCACATCATAACTTTGACTTAGTTCAGCCAGGGTTACTGGTTTATCGTTAGAGGGTAAGACGATATCGCGGCCAAGGCTTAACAACGCAAAAAACCAAACACTAAATTCGTAGAGATCGCTGCGGTACAAAAGCACTCTGCCAGAATGGTCGTCCAGCCATTGAACGGCGCCGCGTACATCGTTAAGCCATTGCTGAGCGCAAACGGCACCTTGTGGTGTTTGCATACAGGGCGCATTTAATGCCTGCCAAGACAGCTGCCAACGCTTAGTGTTTGTCTTTAACAACACGACGAACACCCCATTCAATAGCCAACAACAAGCCCATCAGCACGTAGGCGATAAAACCGTTATAAAGAGTCCAGAGGTCCATATCACCATAGAGCACAGTAACAAGAGAAATAGCACCATTCACCAAGAAAAAGCCAACCCAAACCCAAGTGACCTTTTCTGTATAAGCCACCGCTTGTTCAGAAAGCTCTCCTTCCATTAAACGTGCCAAGCGAGTGACTACGGCAGGCTTGAACCACAAAGACAGCAAAAAGACAGTCAGCATAGCTGCGTTCATCCAAACAGGGTAAAGCAATACACTGGTTATCTGGTCAGTCACCAAAAAAGTGATAGTAACTACTATTAGAACGGCTGCAGATACCCAACTCCTAGGATTTTTTATACCTTGAATGGCTACTTGTGACACAAGTACGGCAAGCAGGATTAATAGCAGTCCGTCAGTTAACCCTTGCTGCGCTAACCACCAGACTAAGAAGGGGTAGGCAATCAGCACGATACTGATTAGAACGCGCAGCAGGAGTTTCATTATTCGCTGTGAACAAGCTGATAAACTTCGTTAACAACATCTTCAACCGTACGTACGGCTTTGAAGGCATCCGGACTAATTTTTTTGCCCGTGATTTCACGTAACTTAACGACCAGATCAACCGCATCAATGGAGTCCAGATCTAAGTCTTCGTATAAGTTGGCATCTAATGCGATGTCGTCTGACTCAATCTCGAAGTCCTCTTCAAGTATTTGCGTGAGTCTAGCGTATACTTCTTCTTTCGTTTTCATTTTTTCCTCGTTTATTAACCGCGATTTGCCGCAACAAATTCGGCTAGGGTATCCACGCTATAAAAATGCTTCTTTGTTTCTGCTGAATTCGCATCCAGCTTCACATCAAACTGTTTCTTAATCGCTAAGCCCAACTCTAATGCATCGATAGAGTCCAGGTTTAAGCCATCATCATCGTCGCCAAATAGCGCTGCTGAATCGTTAATATCGGTTATTGCTACGTCTTCAAGATCCAACGAGTCGATAATCAACTGTTTGATCTCTGTTTTCAGACTGTCTGTCATCTTCTAACACCTTTTCATAAAAGTTCTGCAAGTCACGCGTTAAACGGCGTGCAGCAATACTCAGTTTTTCTTCATTGCGATACGCTTGGGTATCAATCTCTTTTAAATAATGGACCGAGAGGGTGGGTTTCTCTGCGGGTGCCTGGTACCACATTTCATCTTTAATCAGCGTGACAGGTGAACAGTCAACCCAAAGCGCCGTCACCTTTGCTTTTGTACGCAACGCTAAATGCGCCGCACCTCGCTGAAACCTAATATTTTCTCCAGGCGTGGTACGTGTGCCTTCCGGAAATATAATCAGGTTACAACCCTGTTCAAGAGACGCCTGGCAGTCCCTCACCAGTTCATCCGGATCTTCGTTACTCAAATAACCGGTGGATTTTATCACCCCTTTCATAAACGGATTTTTCCATAGGTGCGACTTCACCACGCAATCAGGATTTGGCACAAAGGAAATAAGCGCGACCACATCAATAAGACAAGGGTGATTGGCAATAATCACCTGCCCCTTGATATGCTTTAGTTGCTCTGCTGCTTTAAAATCAAAGTTGAACACACCGGTCCATTTCATGACACCAATAAACCAGCGAAACGTTAGTTGCACCAAACGTCTTGCCCGCGCCTGACGCAATTCCTCGTTGCCTGCTGAAATGAGCTTCAGTGCCGGCAGCGCCGTAAGTGATAAAATAACTCCGCCAATACCAAAAATGGCAAAGCACAACCCCGTCGCTAAACGGCGCCAGGTTCTGTTAATAAACTTCCAGAGCCTAACTAACATGCCAACTCCAGCTGTTTGCGCCATAGTTTACTACTAAGCGTTGCTTGCCTTGTTCCAGACAATGTTGAAGCTTTTCAGCAACGTCGTAAGCGTCGTAATGTTCAGCAGACTCACGAGACTGATCCAAAATCACTTCGCGACCGTTTTCTCTATCGAGCAAAACCGCCTGAGCGAACGCATGAATAGGCGAGTTTTGCTGTTTTCTATACACTTCAGGCGGTGTTTCGTCAGCGACGACCAACAACACTCTTTCAAACTCATTTGATACTTGTGCAATTGCTTCCAGCCAACCCAGCGGATACGTCTCTTCCCCGCCAGATATCGTTGTCATTGCCTGCTGATTATCGACAGCCATACTATACTGACCCAAAACAGCATTATTCACAGAAAGCCCGAATTGAGTCGGCGATAACACTTCCCCCTGGACTAATGTTCTTAGCAGCTTCTCTGTGCGTTGTAAGTCGCCATGACGTGTCGCCAAAACGACAGGTGTGTTATGTACACCTTTCTCCCGCTCCGCAAGCTCCATTATGGCTGTTACAATTAGTTTTGAATAAGAGCTCAAACGACGTCGCATTGATGCCGGAACCTGTTTTAAACGGTCACGACATTCACTGGTAACTAGGGTACTATCAGCGACAAAGACTTTCGCTTGAGAAGCTCTCATAATGTATTTGTTCAGGTACTCAAAAAAGATGCGGAATAGTACAGAATTTAGCGTCGATTTTCAAAAATATAACATCGTCTATGGTTATCGGATATAGGCTACTCCCTTATGGGTTAAGCCGCAAAAAAACGTCCTTAGAAGCAGGAAGACTGTTAAAACAGTTAGTTGCACAAGAAACCGGCGTGACCGTAACTGATATTTCTCTTCAAAAGGATGACAATGGCGCCCCTCAGCTGTCCATTTCCGGCACTAACGTTTATTGCTCTATTAGCCATAAAAACAATTTTGTCGTTGCCGCATACTCCGCCGAGTCTCCCATAGGCGTTGATGTCGAGAACCTAGAGTCAAACAAAGATTACAGCCGCATACGCGAGCACTACGCAGACGGCTTTTTGAAGGGAGTAACAACAAAAGAGGATTTCTTTTACCGTTGGACGCTTGCGGAGGCCTACGCAAAGGCGTCGGGGCAGCCGTTATTAGAAGTCTTAGCGCAACCGTTCGAGCCTACCGAGAACCTGCATTACACAACGATAAGCAACTTTTTAGTCTGCACCTACGTAGACTCTAATAAGGATAAATTTCAACGACCTAAAGTCATTCTGTTATAGAGTGGTCGTTATTTTTCTTTGCTCTACACTTAAATAAAACACTAAAAAAGACGAGCTCACTATGAACACAGCCAAAAACAAACTGATATACACTCTCGGGTTTCTCGGGCTCATTCCTTTTATCGTTAGCTCGCTGGCTGAGCTTATGCAGGTTGAGTCTTTGTTTGGCATTCAGCCTCTTAAGTTGCTCATTACCTACGGTGCGATTATTCTGACGTTTCTCGGTGGTGTGCTGTGGGGCCGAGCGCTGCACAGAGCAGAGAGCGAACCCACTAATGCGCTACTGGTTCTAAGCAATGCTTTTGCCATACTTGCCTGGCTAACCCTATTACTGGACTCATCTGCTTGGTCACTAGGTCTTCAAATGGCCGGATTTGCGACCTTGCTTTTCTTCGAGCAGAAGCTGGCGAGAAGCTCAGCCATGACCTCTTACATGGGTTATTACCGCATTCGCTTAATACTAACGTCAGCGGTAATAGTCTGTGAGCTGTTAGTTTTCGGGAATCATATTCTTTAATTCTTTGCTTCATGATAACGAGCCAGGGTTTCGGCATAAATATGGCGAACATCCTGGCTGAAACGCTCTACTGAATAAGCTTTGGCAAAACTTTCAGCGTTGTCGGAAAGCTCCTTACGCAAGCTCTCATCATTAAGAATACGCTCTACTCTTTCCAACCAAACCGCTTGCTTAGCAGGCGTTTTATAACCGTTAAATCCGTCTTCTACAACATCATCGATGCCACTAGAGCGAACCGCAACTACCGGTAAGCCCGCAGCCATAGCTTCTAAAATAACCATGCCCTGCGTTTCCGACTGAGACGCGAACAAAAAGGCGTCACCTAGCTGATACCAATTGGCCATATTTTCAGGTGCTACCGACCCCACCAGCTGAATGGTTTGTGTTAAACCGAGCTCGTCTATTTTCGCTTGTAGTCGCTGCTTCTGATGCCCGTCACCAACAATTAATAGCCGGAACGCCTTGTCGGTGTTCTTCTTGAGCTCTGCCAGCGCGTCTATCATAAAGTCGATGTTTTTCTCGTTAGAGAGTCGCGACACGCTCACAAAAACGGTTTCATCTTTTATTTTCAGCCGCTTTTTAAGCTTCTCAACTTGCGCTGGTTCCACGTGCTGAAAGCGGTCGTATTCAATGCCTGTCGGCTGCACATAAGTTGGCGCTGTCACCCCTATCATGCGCAGGTACTCTTCGGTTGAGTCGGTCGGCACAATGACAGCATCGCATTTATTCGCAAATCGACGCACTAGAAAGTGCGCAATAATATTACGAAACAGAGACCCCGGTAAAAACACAAAGTGCGCGTAATGTTCGAGTCGCGTGTGATACGTATAAACCGCTGGTACTTTCAAGCGGCGAGCCATGTAAACACCCAATGAACCTATCCAAAACGGATGATGCACATGAATAATATCCGGCTTAAACGCTTTAACTTTTTTGCGCACCGCAGACGAAAAGATATTGGCGAAGCGAAATTCACTTTTTTCACCAAACGAGAAAATAGACGGCATGCGTATTACATTCTTTTCTTTTTTTCGTGTTTTCTTGTAACGCGGTGCCACAATGAGCACGGTGTCTTTAAGCTTCTCCAGTCCGCAGCGTAAACGTTCTATTGAAATAGGTACACCACCAATAAACGGCAGGTAGTTGTTGGTGAACATGGCTACTTTCAGGTGGCGGTTTAACCATGGGTCGGCATCAATGTCGTAGTCCGGATAATAATCTTTTCCTATAAAAACAGCGTTGTAGAGCTTGGTGCTGATAACCAGAAACACTGCCACCAACAGAATAAAGTTTAAATAGCCCACATAAAACAACGAGTGAATGAAAAACCAAAAGCTCTCTAGTTGTTTTAGTATCGGATGCTGACCAATCTCCAGTTCTTGAACTGAGTGGTCGACCGAACCATCCGCGTTCACGCTCACTTTAACGTAGTGATAAAAACTCTCGTCCTGATTCAATACCAACCCGCCAGCACCACCGGTCGTAATATAAGGAATGCCTTTGTAGTCACTTTCCGAGTAAATAGATATGTTCGATGAAAACACCCGGTCAACGCCATAATTACTCAGTGTCTGTTGAAGCGCATGACGAAATTCGAGAGGCTGTAAGTAGTCTTCTTCTTCCGCGAGAATAAATTCTTCTTCAGGCTCCCTTGGAGGGTGCCCAATAAACACAAACCGATGCTTGGAGTTATCGGCTTTTAAAATCTCGGTCAGCCAACGCAGCTGCCACTGCCAAGGGGTTTTACCGGTGCTGTCGAGGAATATTAAGCGACTGTTCCCGGCTGTAAAGCTGAAAAAATGCGGGCCGTAATGGTCATAAAAACGGAAGCTGCCAAATTCCTCGTATTCGTTTTCACCAAACGTCAGCAAGTAAGGCATTTCCAGGTGGGACAAAGTGCCCCGTATCGCTCGGTACTTGTCTTCACCGCCACTGCTCACTGCATTACCGGCAGATATCAGAAAGTCGATGTTTTCATTATTAAGCATAGGAATAATGCGGCGCTCGAATATTCCTACCGAGTTATTAATGTTGCCGACAACCGCAAAGCTATAACTGTCCTGACCTTCCAGACGAGCACTAATGGCAGCCAGTTGATCAGTGTGTTCCGCTTTAAACTCTGAGGTAACTAAGTTTAAGTAAATCTTATAGCCAATAAGGCCAACAATAATGGCGATATTTAAATAAAACAGGATTTTTAAAAGCTTGGTTTTTGTCATGATACATCCTGTTTATGAGCAGATTTAACGAGATACCTTTGCAATACAATTAAACCGACGATCATTCCCAGATAAATCGTCAAAAAGCGCCAGCTGAACGTAACTAATAATAAATGATTATTCGCCAAAATTTCATTAAAGAAACTGCCGAACACACCTTCTGATATGCCTGATGCCCCCGGTGTCGGCGCGAAATACATAATGAAGGTAGTCACCACCAGTAAGCCAAGGCTCACTAAGTAATTTATATCGTAGCCCAGTCCCCACATTAAGAGCGCAGGAAAACTGAATAAACTGATGAGAAACACAGCGGTAAAAAATACCGACAACGCAATAGCTGACTTTGAACCACGGCAGTACTCCGCAAAGCTTCGACTAAAGCGCAGCATTTCCCGACGAGCCTTGTATTGCCAGCGCTGATGCCGTGACTCGCTCATTAAATGCAACTTATGCAAGCCATGAAATAACTTACTTAACGGCCCAATGAGCCAATGTGCTCTAAGCAAAACAATAGCGAAAAAAGCCAGATACAGAACAATGAACACAGCCAGTGCGCCACCAATGTCACTGATAAAGGCTTCGTTTTGCAAGGGGGCTAAAGTCAGCAAAAACACCGGCGTCAGCGAAAAAATAAAGAAAATGGCCAGCACCGTTCGTATGGTGGTTGCGGCGGTCGCCCTGCCAATAGGAACCCCGTGCCTGTGCAAAAACCAAACCTGTGCGAAGCCGCCACCTGTCGCCATAGGGGTAATATTCGAGAAAAAGATATTAATGAACACCAGCTTAGTCATTGCGCTTTTAGGTATTCTGTAGCCCAGCGCTCTTAAGGTGTAATAAAGTCGTAATCCGTCGGCGGCGAAGTACACAATTAACAACAAAATCGTCAGACTGATAACTTCAGGGGCAAACAGCCGGAAGTCAAAGGTAAGCTCACGGTTAGAAAAGTTATCATAAATGGCGTAGAAACCAGCGGCTGTAAGTGCAATGAACAGCAACGCAAACAAAAGCAGTCGTTTCCCTGATGTTTGGGGCTTTTGCGTATCCTTACTTTCGGTTGTCATTAATGATTCTCCGCCCCTTCGTATCTGCCTGAGATTATGAGGGGGCGGAGAAAGTATGTCAAAACAAGGCTTTAAGATTTGCCCGTTAATATGCCGGCATTAAGAACACTTCACGCACACAGTTGCGCGGGTTTGCGTTTATTGCGTACAACACAGCGTCTGCAACGTCATCCGGGTCCAGCTTGTCCGGCTTAGGCTCGTCAAAGAACGGCGTATTCACCATACCCGGCGCTATAGTCGTGCAGCGGCCATTCCATTCTTTCATTTCTTCGGCTAAGTTCTGTGCAAAACCGTGTACAAACCATTTGGTGGCGCCATAAACCGAGCCTTTCAGCGTAATACGTCCGGCAGCAGAGCCCGTCATCAAAAAGTGGCCCGTCGTTTTGCGTAAATGCGGCAAGGTCAGTTTCGCGGTATAAAGAAGCCCGTTAATGTTCACATCAACCATCTGCTTCCATTCTTCAGCGTCGCCCTCTTCCGTTCCCGGCGTTGAAACACCGGTTCCTGCGTTTGCGAACACCGCGTCTAGCTGACCAAACTTATCAACGCCTTGTTTAACAGCTTGCTCTAGCTCGTCATAGTTACCAGCATCGGCTGCAACACCAACGGCGTTGTCTTCACCAAATTCTTTAACCAGCGCATCCAACTTGTCTTTCCGGCGAGCGGTTAATATCAGCTTTAACCCTTCTTTTGCCGCTTTGCGCGCCGTAGCTTCACCGATGCCACTTGAGGCACCGGTAATTAATAGAACTTTCGACATGCTTCCTCCTTAAGCTAAATCAAAGCGGTCGGCATTCATGACTTTAGTCCAGGCTTTCACAAAGTCTTTTACAAACTTCTCCTGGTTGTCGTCCTGAGCGTAAAGCTCTGAATAAGAACGCAGAATAGAGTTTGAACCAAAGACTAAGTCAATGCGGTTGGCGGTCCACTTAAGCTCGTCCGTTTTGCGGTCGCGAACTTCGTAGTGGTCGCCAGCCTTTTTCCAGACATTGTTCATGTCGGTCAGGTTGACGAAGAAGTCATTCGTTAATACGCCAACACGGTCGGTAAATACACCGTGCTTAGACTCGCCGTAGTTCGCACCCAGAGCACGCATACCACCGACAAGAACCGTCATTTCCGGTGCTGTTAAGCCCATGAGTTGCGTTCTGTCGAGCATCAACTCTTCTGCCGGAACTTCATAGTCTTTCTTCAGGTAGTTACGATAGCCGTCGTGCAATGGCTCCAGTGGCTCAAAGCTTTCTGCGTCAGTCTGCTCGTCTGTGGCATCGCCGCGACCAGGAGCAAACGGCACAGTAATGTTGTAGCCCGCCTCTTTTGCGGCTTTTTCAACTGCTGCCGTACCGCCCAGAACAATTAAATCTGCAATGCTGACTTTTTTGTCCAGAGATGACTGCACCTCTTCCAGTTTCGTCAGCACTTTTTGCAGTTTTTCCGGCTCGTTACCGTGCCAGTCTTTCTGCGGTGCTAAGCGAATACGGGCACCGTTTGCACCACCACGGAAATCTGAGCCCCGGAAAGTGCGAGCACTGTCCCATGCGGTGGAGATAAGCTCATAAGAGGTTAAGCCACTATTTAACAGCGTGTCTTTTAAGTCGGCAATTTCCGCTTCACTCAGGGTGTAGTCCACTTTTGGAATTGGATCCTGCCAAATCAGGTCTTCTTCCGGCACATCAGGGCCTAAATAACGGTCTTTTGGACCTAAGTCGCGGTGCGTCAGCTTAAACCAGGCGCGAGCGAACACATCCGCAAAGTACTCCGGATCTTTGTAGAACTTCTCCGCAATTTTGCGGTATTCCGGATCAACTTTCATGGCCATGTCAGCGTCAGTCATAATAGGATTGTGACGAATAGACGGGTCTTCCACATCGACAGGCTTGTCTTCCTCTTTAATGTCGATAGGCTCCCACTGCCACGCGCCAGCCGGGCTTTTCTTCAGCTCCCACTCGTAGTTAAACAGCAAATAAAAGTAGCCGTTGTCCCACTTAGTTGGCTCTGTGGTCCAGGTACCTTCAATGCCACTGGTCACAGTGTCGCGACCCATGCCTTTACCGCCACTGTTGCGCCAACCAAAACCTTGCTCTTCAACGTCAGCCGCTTCCGGTTCCGGACCTAAGTTTTCTTCTTTACCATTGCCGTGGCATTTACCGACAGTATGACCGCCCGCCGTTAACGCGCAGGTTTCTTCGTCGTTCATTGCCATGCGTTTAAACGTTTCGCGCACGTCTTTTGCGGTACGCAATGGATCAGGGTTGCCGTCAACGCCTTCCGGATTCACGTAAATTAAACCCATTTGCACTGCGGCCAGAGGATTTTCCAGAGAGTCACGTTCTTGGTCTGAGTCGTAACGGTTTTTGGTCGCATCCAACCATTCTTTCTCACTGCCCCAGTATATGTCTTCCTCAGGGTGCCAAATGTCCTCACGGCCGCCTGCAAAACCAAAGGTTTTAAGACCCATCGACTCATAAGCCATGTTGCCGGCCAGAATGAACAAGTCCGCCCACGACAATTTGTTGCCATATTTCTTCTTAATCGGCCACAGCAGACGACGCGCCTTGTCTAAGCTCACGTTATCTGGCCAGCTGTTCAGCGGAGCAAAGCGTTGGTTCCCTGTACCACCGCCACCGCGGCCATCCGCCAAGCGATAAGAGCCCGCCGAATGCCAAGCCATACGAATCATTAAACCGCCATAATGACCCCAGTCGGCCGGCCACCAGTCCTGGCTGTCGGTCATAAGATTTTTTAAGTCTTGCTTTAATTCTTCTAAATTAATTTTTTTGAATTCTTCTGCGTAATTGAAGTCTTCGCCCATCGGGTTCGACTTAGTATCGTGCTGGCGCAGAATTTCCAGCTTCAGTGAATTAGGCCACCAATGGGTGTTCGTTTTCTTTTCAGACGTCATGCTGCCATGCATGATTGGGCATTTACCGCCACCGTTTGAGCTACTCATTACGTCTTCCTTTTTTCAAGTGAACTGTTAATTATCGTTGTATTAGTTATAGCAACGGTTTGCCAACTACTCCAAGGCAACATACCGTTTGCTTTAATAGGTTTTATAGATACAGCTCAAAGAAAGGAAAAGATCGAGCCTGCTTTTGACAAAACTTCAAACTCACATACCATAAGCGCATGAACTGCACCTTATGCCACTCACCTTCAGCCTTCTTTTGTGAAGACAAAAAACGCTCGTACTTTCGCTGTACTGAGTGTGACTTAGTCTTTGCCTCCCCCGACAGTTACCTGAACGATAGCGACGAAAAAACGATTTATGACTTTCATGAGAACGACCCTAATGACGATGGCTACCGTCAATTTCTAAACCAGCTTGTGACGCCACTTCTGGATAAACTTTCGGTTGGTATGGAAGGTTTGGATTTTGGCTGTGGACCCGGCCCCGTTCTTAACCTGATGATGGAAGAATATGGCATGAGTATGTCGGTATACGACATTTACTATGCCCCAGACAAGAACAAGGTGACTCGTCAATACGACTTTGTCACCAGTACGGAAGTTGTCGAACATTTCTATAACCCCAGTGATGCCTGGCCCCAACTGGTTAGCTTAGTCAAACGTGGTGGGTGGCTAGGTATTATGACATCCATGTTTACCAGAGAATCGCCCGAATTCTTTAAGCAGTGGCAATATAAAAACGATCCGACACATGTTAGTTTCTATTCGCCCAAAACTATGCATTGGATAGCAAAACAATTTGCGCTAGACATTGAAATAGTCAGCAACCGGATTATTTTACTCCAACGGCGCTAGTTATTAACGCCACAAACCAAATAGAATTTTATCCGAGCTATTCGCTAACATTATTAGCGCTAGCACAAACCAAGTTCCCAATACCCACCAAAAGGCTTTCCAGGACATCCAGGTAAGCTCCAGGAACAACAAGTCGAACACGCCAACTACCAGCATCGACAGTAAAACTGAGGGTAAAAGGACGAGAAATATAACTCCCAGCGCCAAAGGAATAGCACTGAGCGTTTTTAACCAGTTAGTGAGCCGTTGCATAAACGCTTATTATTGAGTGAAAGAGTCGGCAAAAGTACCTCGGCCGTGCTTAGATATCAACTTAAAACAATGATGTCGGCTACCTAAAGCCACAGGAAAGGTAATCCAAAAACTGCAAAAACCGTATTACCTCAATACATATTTAAGCAACGGAGAACGTTATGTCTGAAGTAGCTGGAAAAGTAGTAGTAATTACCGGAGCGAGCAGTGGCTTAGGTGAAGCAACCGCAAAAATGCTGGCCGAAAAGGGAGCTAAGCTGGTTCTGGGCGCACGCCGTGAAGAGCGATTAAAACAGCTGGTTGATGACATTAAAAACAGTGGCGGTGAAGCCATTTATAAGACCGTTGATGTCACTAAACGAAGCGAAGTCGAGGCCTTGGCAAATGCTGCCCGCGACGAGTTTGGACGCATTGATGTGCTGGTCAACAACGCAGGTCTAATGCCACTGGCTCCACTGGATGAGCTCAAAGTGGACGAATGGGATCAGATGATTGATGTGAACATTAAAGGCGTTATGTACGGTGTTGGTGCTGTGTTACCAACTATGCGTAAGCAAGAAAGCGGGCATATCATCAACTTATCATCAGTCGCTGGCCACGTCGTATTCCCTGGCGCCACAGTTTATTGTGCAACCAAATTCGCTGTTAAAGCGATTAGCGAAGGCATTCGCCAAGAATCTAATGGCCAAATTCGCTCAACCAATATATCCCCAGGGGCAGTAGCCACCGAGTTGACGGATCATATCTCGCATAAAGATTCGAAAGAAATGGCAGATGATTTATACAATGACGCCATTGATTCAGACTCGATAGCCAGAGCTATTACCTTTGCTATTGAACAACCCGGCGAGGTTGATGTAAATGAAATGGTTATTCGTCCGACTAAGCAAGAACTATAAGTAAACGATAGGGGGCGGTTAAACACCGCCCCGAAAAACACTTAACTTTCAGCGGATTCAATCAAGCTTTCGTCAGCCAAAACAACCACATTTCGGCCACTAGTCTTGCCTTTGTACAATGCTCTGTCCGCTATCTGCAGCAAATGCTCCTGATCGACGACTTGCCCAGAAACACTTGCCAGACCAAATGTTGCAGTCACTCGAATGGTCTGGTTTTCGTAATTAATGCTCAATCCTTCAATAAGGGTTCTTATTTTCTCAGCCACTTGCAGCGCTTCATTTTCACCTGTATCCGGAAGCAACACAGTAAATTCTTCCCCCCCGACCCTAGCGAAAACATCCTCCTTACGAAGCTCTGACTTTACCGCCGTAGTAACTTCTAAAAGCACTTTGTCACCCGCAGCATGACCGAATGTGTCATTTACTCGCTTAAAATGATCGAGATCGAAGCTAATTAATGATAGCGGCGTTTTGTAACGGTAATAACGACTAAACTCTCTATCCAAAGCTTTATTAAATGCTCGCCGGTTTCCTATTTGCGTTAAAGGATCCATAACAGCTTGCTGTTCTAATTTTAATTCCAGCTCTTTCTGTTCAGTAATATCACGAACCGTTCCAACCAACGTAATACCGTCGCTTTGAAGCTCTGCAAGCTCATGCACCCAAATTAGGCTACCGTCTCGAGTTCTCATCCTGTGCTGAACGTCGTGAATTCCGGTCTTCTGGGCTTTCTTCTCACTTCGGGTAACTGCGGCTATGTCCTCGTTAGGTACCAAACTTCTAAAAAACTCTACAGAGGGTTCCAACTCACCTGGCTCATAACCTAAAATCTCATAAACCATATCCGACCAATATAGTTCACCCGAGTCCATGTTCGCTTCCCAATGGCCCGTTTTTGCTATTCTTTGGGCTAGTTTTAAGTTGGCCTGGCTTTTTTCGAGCTCTAGCTCAAGCTTTTTCCGACCTGTAATGTCGATGATCATCCCATACCATAATGTAGAGTCATCAAGGCCAGATTGCGGACGAGCGTGTCCGAAAACCCATCGAATCATGCCAGAGTGAATAACTCGATACTCACAAATCCAGTCAACACCTCTTTTAGCAGACTCCGTAATTGTCTTTGCTACGCGAGGCAAGTCATCTGGGTGGATGACTTTAAACACCGGTGACGCATCATGTTTAACTGCATCAGGTGAAACGCCATATATATGCTTCATACCCTGGCTGGCAAATGGAAAGCGTGAGCTGCCGTCGGGATGCTGTTCATATTGATAGACCACACCAGGTAAGAGATCCGCAAAAGCTTCAAAACGCTGGCTAAGCTCTTTTAGTCCACTAATATCTATATGAGTGCCAACCACCCACTCAGGTTTACCATCTTTTGTGCGGGAAACAAGCTTCCCATAGTCTCGTACCCAAATCCAGTGCCCATCTTTGTGCCGCATTCGCGCTTCGCATTCGTAAAAACTGCGTTTGCCATCAAAGTGTTCGTTAAGCAGTTTATCCGAATTATTCCCATCCTCCGCATGGACGTGGTCTATCCAAGTCTCAATGGTAATAGGTTTTAACTCGTCTAACGTATAACCGATAATTTCAGCCCAGCGCTCGTTAAAGTAGCACTCTCCGGTTTGCACATTCCATTCCCATGTTCCTGCTTGAGTCGCTTCAAGCATCATCATGAGACGATCGGTTAATGGAAGATTTTGGTATTTTCCGTAGGGCATGAGGCTACCTTGCTTAGAACATAACTTAATAAGTATCTCAATTTTTTCGATAAAACTCACGCATACTGAACCGGCTCAACCGGCTGCTAGGCCGTCTCGACTATAAAACCAATGATAATCTCAAGCAGAACCACTCATGAAAAGCGGTTACTCAAGGCATACAACTTATAGTGGGGGGCCTCATTAAAAACTTTCATATTTTTATGAGCTTTCTTCAAATAAAAAGCGTAAAACAGAAAAATAAAATCATAGACATAACTAGCCTATGCACTCAAAAGCGATATCACAGGACTTAAAGTCCTCACGGGCTTCATCGATTGTAAGGTATATAAAGCTTGGCTTACCAAGTACATAGACTATTTTTTGAATTAACTTTTGTCCGCTCAGGCCGATGTCCTTGGTAGACAACTTATTTTAACGTCTTAGCCGTAAACAAGAGCTGTTTTAAGTCTAAGAAATGCTCTTACAGAGGGGGCAAATGTTTTCTAAAAAGCGCAATCAACGTCAACAATTAGCTGAAGCAATGTCGAGTAGTATCTTTGCGATTGTTAATATTGACGAAAACAACCTCATCACTTTTTTCAATAGTTCCGCGGAAAAGCTGTGGGGGTATTCTGCGAGCGAGGTGCTTGGCAAAAATGTTGCAGTATTAATGCACGATGAGTTCGCCAAGAATCATGATAGCTACGTAGACCGCCACCGTAAAACAGACCAAGATCGCATTGTTAACTCAACGCGGGAAGTACCAATAAAAAGAAAAGATGGCAGTACCTTGTACGCTGAGCTTTCCTTAAGCAAGGTCATTATCGGTGGTAAAAAGCATTATACCGCATTTGCACGTGACGTGAGTGCAGACCGTCAAAATAGAGCCATTCTAAATCAGTCGTTCGAGCAGACGTTGGACGCTGTTGTAATCATTGATGACAACAACAATGTCATTACCTTTAACAAAGCGGCAGAAGACTTATGGGGTCGCTCGAGAGACGACATTATTGGCAACAATGTCAAAATGCTGGTGCCTCGCAATGAGCAAGGAAACCACGACGAGTACATAAACCGAAATCGAAGAACGGGAGAAGACCGTCTTGTCGGACGCCCCGTGGAGCTTCAAGTACCCCGCTCTGACGGCTCAACTGTCTGGACATCGGTCACTATTTCAAAAGTTGATTTAGGAGATGACAGACTGTTTTACGTTGCTTTTTTCCGCAACATTGATAAGGAAGTTAAACGCCGGAAAGAAGTCGAAATGCTATCCTTAGTTGCCAATGAGACCGACAACGCAGTCGTCATTACCGATAGCCTCGGCCTAATAGAATATGTAAACCGAGGTTTCGCTAAAATGACGGGTTACGAGCTCGATGAGGTTAAAGGCAAAAAACCTGGTGACTTTTTACAGGGGCAGCAAACCGATCCTGAAACTGTCCAGCGCTTGTCCGAAGCTATCGCCTCCAAAGAAGTTACCTATGAGGAAATACTGAATTACGATAAACAAGGAAATGCTTACTGGATAAGCTTATCGATAAGCCCAGTATTCGAAGATGGTCAAATAAGTCGGTATATTTCTATTCAAACCGACATTACCGAAAACAAGTTGGCTCGGGACGAGTACTATGCAAAAACCGATGCGATGGCATCTGCGCTGGTCACTATTGAGTATTCAGCTGATGGGCAACCGTTAGACATTAATGAATTGTTTAATCAGTCCTGCACCAGTGGCAACGCGAAAGAAGCCGCGGAAAATTTATGGCGCTCTCTAAATGACGATGTCGTCGAACTCAGCATAGAAAAAGGGCTCGCTCAACAGAAGGTTCAATTTAAAGAACCTAATGGAGACTCCCGCTCAATTGATGGGCGTTTATGTCGCATCAATGATCGCGATGGAAACATTTCTAAACTGGTATTTTTCGGTGTTGATATTACGGAACGTCACCGAGCACAGGAAAAAACAAAGGAAACATCGACAAAACTGGTTAACTCAACGCAGCGTATTACAAAGTTTGTCACCACCATTAACGGTTTGTCTGATCAGACCAACTTGCTGGCTCTGAATGCCGCAATTGAAGCCGCTAGAGCAGGTGATGCCGGACGAGGGTTCAGCGTTGTTGCCGATGAAGTCAGAGCCCTAGCCAATAGCTCGTCACAAGCCGCATCGGAAATAAACAATGTCATTCAAGAAAGCGATACGTTAATTGATGAACTCGTGGCCGCATTATCGCGACTAGACTAATCAGCAGCAAAGTATCCGCGTGTATTTGAGCCCCCAGGGTACATTACCTTATGGGGGCTAACTGCCGATTTATTGGGATAGCGCACTTGGCCGCGAAAAATAGAAGCCCTGGAAGTACTCTATTCCAAGCTGTTTAAGTTGGTTATACTCACCTTCAGTTTCCACGCCCTCTGCGATAATACGTAAATCAGACATCTGCGCAAATGCGACGAGGGCGGCAACTAATGACTGCTTTTTATTATCCTGATGAATATTTGAAACGAGGCTCATGTCCAACTTTATAATGGACGCATTTATTTCCAGTATGTGCCGTAAGCTTGAAAAGCCGGCACCAACATCGTCTATGGCTATCTTAAAACCACGTTGAACAAGAGGCATTAACGCGTCAGCAAATAACGTGTAGTCGTCTATTTCAGAGTGCTCGGTGACCTCTATAATGATATTTTTCGGCGAGGCGTCGGCCAATAGCTCAACCAGCGCACCACTAGTGATTAAAGCGGGTGTTGTGTTAATCGATACACAACACTCTCCCACTCGTTCCTTTAATACCGGCAGTTCATTCAGTATTTGCTTAATAATCAATAACTCAACCGTGTCAGATAATCCGACCAACTCGGCTTTATCCAACCATTCATTAGGAGGGAGGTAAGGCGTTGTATTAAACCGTGCGAGTGCCTCAAAGTGGCGTAAACTGGATTCCTGGGACGATTTAATTTCTTGATAAGCAATCGACACTTTTTGGTCAGCCAGTACCTCTTCAACCTGCTCTCTCGCTTCGTTTTGAAGAACAGCATCACCCAGCCGCTTTTTAAAAATGTGTCCTATAAAGTCGGCCATCATATTCAAAAAAGCGCTGTGACTTTCTTTTAAGCCATCATTAGGGGAATGGTTATAACAACACAAGGTTCCGTACAGTTCACAGCCATCGGTAAATATAGGCACCCCAATATAGGCGCCTATATTGAGACTCTTGGTGACCGGTAAAGTGCGAGTGATACGGTTTGTAGAGGTATCAGGGATAATACCGGGCATTTCACCGCTCACTATTTTCTGACAATACGTCTCGTCTTTCGGGCTGCTATCGTTTGGTTTAATAGCCGGATCAGCGTTTGTTTCCTCGGTTGCGGTAAACTCAATCAATCGATCATGCTCAGTAAAGCGAGCAATAAACGCGACGTCCATGTTCATGTGATGCCGTATTGAGTCGAGTATTTGCTGTATAAAACCGTCTTCATTCATCGTATTCACCAACTGAATACGGCGGTCAGTCTTACTCAAAGTATGCTTTCCCTTTCGTTTTATCAAAATCCATACGCGCACGTTTAGCGGATGAAACCGTCAGCTCTTTTGCTGAGAGTCCCAAAACTGAGACGTCAACTGTTCAAGACGCCGTGTTATGCCGACGGTGCTATTCGCAACGCCACTATTCATTTTAACCGCTTCAAGGTTTTGCTCTGAGCTGGTTTTAATGGCCGAAATACTCTCGCCAATACTCTGCGCTACCTCACTTTGTTCTGTCACCGCTTCGGCAATTTGATTGCTCATCGTTGAGATAGTATTGATAATATCCACAATCTCTTCAAGATAACTTGCGGTTTGTTGGCTTTTTTCTACGCTGGACTGCGCCATGAGCTCGCCTTGTCCCATAACATCCACTGCTTGCTTAACCCCAGCTTGTAACTTTTCAATGACTCCCCTTATTTCTATCGTTGAGTCTTGCGTTCGATTAGCCAGCGACCGAACCTCATCGGCAACAACCGCAAACCCTCGCCCAGACTCCCCAGCTCGGGCCGCTTCAATTGCGGCATTCAGAGCGAGCAAGTTGGTCTGATCAGCAATGCCAAGAATAACATCGAGAATTTGTTCTATATCAGAGCTACTTTTTGATACGTCATTAATCACCGCACTGGCGAGCGCTATTTGCTCTTTTAATTCATGAATAGCGGCAGCGTTTATATCGACAATCTCTTGCCCATGTCGCGCTTTATCTAAACCGTTTGTCGATGCCGATGATGTTTCTTTTGCACTGTGCGCCACTCCGGATATACTAACCGACATTTCGTCAATGGCAGTAGCCACCTGCTCAGTCTGTTCAAACTGATGCGTGGTAACGGTTTCAGACTGGTATATAGCGCTACTGAGACTCGCAGCATTGTCATTCAGTGTGTCTGACATATCATTAATCCGTCCAATCAACGCCGCATTTTCCGATTGTAGAGCTTTAATGCTCAGTAAAATAGTTCCGGCTTCATCCGAGCGTCCCGTGTACACGTAGCGAGCAATGTCGTCTGATGCCATCGGCTTTAAGCTGTCTATTGCAGCCAACACAGGGCGAACAGAAATCCAAATATAGGCAGCAATAAGGAGCAACGCGCTCAGGGTTGTTAAGAAAACTAAACGTTCGTCAAAAAACACAAGAAAACAAAGAGCAGGCAATAATAACATGGCCAAAAACGACAAAAGCATTTTTGTTTTTAGCGATATACCAGGCTTAGTGCCAACAGGTTTTTTACCCTTGTTGATTTGGGAATATACCGCCTGTGCTCGTTCAACAAACTCAGGTTTAGCCTTGCGACGGACCGACTGATACTCCTCAATTTTTCCATTCTTTTTAATGGGCGTTGCGTACGCATCAACCCAATAGTGATCACCGTTTTTGCAACGATTTTTAACAATACCCATCCATGACCGTTCAGCTCTCAAATCGGACCAAAACATTTTAAAAACGGATGGAGGCATTTCTGGGTGCCGGACGATGTTGTGGCTTTGACCTATCAGCTCATCTTGGGAAAACCCACTAATGTCAACAAAGTCCTGATTTATATAGGATATCTGCCCTCTTAAATTCGTCGTTGATAAAATATTCGCTCTATTAGAAAACTCTTGCTCTACTCCCGTCACTGGAAGATTTTGTTTCATAAAGGCATCCCAAAGCTGCGAAGTATTCAGCGCACTTCAAATTGTCAAAAAAACGTATAAAAATTAGCCATCTTTTTAATAAATTGTTAATTGATTGCGACAAACTGCATAATAACCACGTTAAAAGTAAGGCTATATGATTTAGATCAAAGTTCCTTTCAAATGTGCAAGGCAACGGTTAAAACGTCATCGCTAAATCGACGGCTAAAGAAGAGTAATAACCAGGCTGGAATCATGGTAAATTTGAGTTTCAATACGCTTGAGCTTTTTACAATGCAGTACCAGCTTAAAATTTGTTAAGGATAAAGTAATAGATGTTTCTTGATCAGCTAAAACAGGATTACGCCGTCACGCTGAGTAGCGTGACTCAGTCAACTCGTCAACAGATAGCGAGAAACGTCTGTCAGATTAAAGCGGAACTGGCTGAATCTTTTTATGAGGTGATGCTTTCTCATAAAGAGGCCTCTCAGTATTTAGACAACCAAGTCGTACAGACACGCCTTAAAGGCTCACTCCAAACTTGGCTCACAAAGCTTTTCGATCCAAATGTGGGAGAGGAAGACCTGGATAATACCATTCAGACCCAGCTTCACATCGGCGAAGTACACGGTCGAATTAATATCCCCGTACATTTGGTTTCAAGAGGCGGCAGAGTATTGAAGCAGGAATATTTAAATCGACACTCTCCATCAATTGAAGATTTTAACTTCTTTTCACAGCTTATCGATACAGCCTTAGAGATCATGTCAATTGCGTATCATAAAAACAGTGAGCGAAATAGCCGAGAAGAAGAGGCATACCGACTGTTCTCAATTACCCAAAATATCGGTCGCGAGAAAGAGTTTCAGCGTGCAGCATTGCTGGATTGGGAAAATGAATTGCTTTATTCGTATGCTGAAGCCGATGGTAAAAATAAAGTCATGCGCATTACACAGTCCGAATTTGGACTCTGGTTCCGTCACAAAGGCCTGCATGCCTTTGAGGGAGCGCCTGAATGTAACCAGGTGCTGGAGCAAATGGAGAATATCGATAACAACCTTCTTCCCACGTTAGAAGGTGATGCACGCCCGACCATCAAGCATATACGCGAATTACGGGCGGCGTTGAAAAACGTGCTTTATTGCGTTGATAGCCTGTTCCAAAGAAGTGAAGAACTAGAGGCAGGAAAAGACGTTCTTACCCGGTTACTTAACCGTAAGTTTCTGCCGGCCGTTATGTCAAAGCAACTTGAGATGGCGCGACGACGCGGAGAAAAATACGCCGCACTCATTATAGACGTTGATCACTTCAAGAAAATTAATGATACCTATGGTCATGACAACGGCGATCGTGTTTTACAGCAACTGGCTGTTTTACTGACGAATACCACACGAAGCGGGGATTATACGTTTCGGCTCGGAGGTGAAGAGTTCATGGTCTTACTCGTCGATGTTGATGAGAAAAGAGCGCAAATGTTAGCGGAAAAAATACGAGCGGCCGTTTTCAAAGAAAGTTTTCAATTATTAGACGGACAAACAATAGACGTCACCGTCAGTATCGGTATCTCCGTTTACTCTGGTCATCCGGACTACCAGTATGATTTGACTCGCGCAGACGAAGCGCTTTTCAAAGCGAAGCAAAGCGGTCGAAATAGAGCGGTTTTAGCGACCGGGTCATGAACCGACTGCTACCTAACTTAATTAAAAAACAACAATCACAAAGAGAAATTCCAATGCATAGACGACAAACACTTTATATTGCCTTTTTGGGTGCGGCTTTCCTCCAGGCATGCTCACCGGCGAGCCAAAGCTCTCGCTCTGACAGTGTGCAAGCCCCTGTCGCAGAAAAAATACCGTACGAAATGACCATTCATGGTCATACTCGCATCGATAACTATTATTGGATGCGAGACGACGAACGCAAAGATCCTAAAGTTCTCAGTTATCTCGAAGCTGAAAACGAATATGCAGCACAGAAACTGGCTCACACAGAACAGCTACAGCAAACGCTATTTGAAGAAATGAAAAGCCGGATAGCGAAGGATGATAATTCAGTACCCACACGCGACGGCGAATATTTTTACTCGACTGAAATGCGTGGCGACAACGAATACCCAATTTACGTTAGAAGCACCGACTTCGAAGGTACTGACAAGCAAGTTCTGCTCGACGTCAACAAACTTGCTGAAGGTGAAGACTATTACTCGCTAGGTACACTCGCTATAAGCCCAGACGACAAAGTGATGGCCTACAGCGAAGATACGGTCAGTCGCCGCATGTATCAGATCAAACTGAAAGATATGGAAACAGGTGAACTGCTCCCTGACCAGATTAAAGACACGTCAGGCAGTATTGTCTGGGGCAACGATGGTCAGCACTTCTATTACATTAAAAAGGATCCTCAAACCTTATTAGGCTACCAAGTTTACCGCCATACACTCGGTAGCAAGCAACAAGAAGACGAACTCGTTTATGAAGAGAAGGATACGACCTTCTATACTGGCATAACCAAGAGCAAAGACGATTCGAAAGTTTATATTATTCACGATGCCACAGAGTCATCTGGGGTTTCGCTCATTGACGCAAACGATCCAAACGCCAAGCCTGTTGAGTTTGTGCCAAGAGAAGATGGACTGGAATACAGCATTGCCAAACACGGCAGCGACTATTATGTATTAACCAATCTGGACGCCGTGAACTTTCGTCTAATGCGCGTAAGGGCAAACCAGATCGGCGACAAAAAGAACTGGGAAGAAGTCATTCCTCACAAAGCCGATACTCGCCTGGAAGATATTGAATTGTTCGACGAGCATTTGGTTTACAAACAACGCCAGCGCGGTCAAACTCAGGTGTTTGTTCGCAACCTGGATACCAATAACGACCAACAACTAACCTTCCGCGACCAAGCTTACACGCTTTACTTATACGGTAATAATGAGCTCGACAACGACTCGTTACGCCTTTACTACACCAGTATGACGACCCCAGGTAGTCATTATGATGTCAGTCTTGATAGTTTAGATAAGACACTATTAAAACAGCAACCTGTACTTGGCGACTTTGACGCCGAAAATTATGCCTCTGAACGCTTATTTGTGACTGCCCGTGATGGCGCAGAAGTACCGGTAACGTTGGTTTACCGCAAAGATAAGTTCAACAAAGATGGTACCAACCCGCTGTATCAGTATGGTTATGGGTCTTATGGCTCTACCTCTGACCCCAGCTTTAGCAGTAACCGTCTAAGTTTATTAGATCGCGGCTTCGTTTTTGCTATTGCACATATTCGTGGTTCACAAATGCTTGGTCGCCCTTGGTACGAAGACGGCAAAAAACTAAACAAGAAAAACACCTTTAATGACTTTGTCGATGTGACTAAAGCTTTAGTTGAGCAAGGTTATGGGGCAAAAGACAAAGTATTTGCCATGGGCGGAAGTGCCGGCGGACTACTGATGGGCGCTGTCATTAACCAAGCTCCTGAGTTATATCGGGGTGTTGCTGCACACGTACCTTTTGTCGATGTTGTCACCACCATGCTGGACGAAAGTATCCCGCTAACCACTAATGAGTTTGATGAGTGGGGAAATCCTAAAGAGAAAATGTACTATGACTACATGCTGTCTTATTCGCCTTATGACCAAATCAAGAAGCAAGATTACCCTAACCTTTTGGTGACCACAGGCCTGCATGACTCTCAGGTGCAATATTTCGAGCCAGCGAAATGGGTTGCTAAGCTGCGCGACTACAAAACCGATGACAACTTATTGCTGTTCAAAACAGAAATGGAAGCTGGTCACGGTGGTGTTTCGGGCCGTTTTGCACGGTTAAAAAACACGGCGCTGGAGTACGCTTTTTTCTTAGATTTATTAGAAAAAGAAAAGCGTTAGCGGGGTCTTTAGTTAGACAGGGTATGGCCGCTTATGAACTGCGGCCTGCCCATTGCTGAAGCTGCGACGCAGACATAACACCCACCTGGCGAGCAACCTACTGTTCGTTATACTTTTTTTGACGGATGTAAGCTACTCAAAATAACTATGGCCCAATGTACTTAAGTATATTTCTAACGGCGTTTCTCGCCGCCACAATACTACCCGCGCAGTCTGAGTTTGTTGTCGCGGGTGCTCAACAGATGGGTTACAACATTTGGGCGATATGGTGGCTGGCCTCAATTGGCAATACGTTAGGGTCTGTGGTGAATTACATTCTGGGCCGATTCCTGGTGCAGTATCAGGATCGTCGCTGGTTCCCGTTCAAACCTAAATCTCTGGAGCGTGGTCATCGCTGGTTTGAGCGCTTCGGTAAGTGGTCTCTCCTTATGGCTTGGGCCCCATTTATTGGCGATCCTCTTACCTTTATTGCCGGTATGCTTCGACTCACCTTCTGGCAGTTCTTGATTCTGGTCTTCGTCAGTAAATCGGGTCGTTACGCTATTTTGCTGGGCATTACGCAGCTGTTTTAGTACGCGTTAAGCTTAACTTTTTCATAACACTCGACTAAACTCTTATAAAAATTAAGAGTTGGAAGCTTTCAATGCGTTACATCACGACCCTGTGCTCGAGTTTTATCTACCTTATCAGTTTTGCAACGCTCGCTATGCAAAGCAAAACCGGTCTGCCTCAACCAGCCGAGCAAGCTACGTTATTATCAAATTCCATAACCAACCAAACCGTTTATATTGATAACATTGAGGACTCCGGGGTCTTTACGGGATACGTCGAAGCAACCTCGGGCGTCCAGTACCCTATTGATGTCTATTTAAACGGCACAATAACCCTGTGCCTAAAGCAACCACCCTATACTGAGTTTCGCGTTTGCCTGTCCCATACTCTGCTAGAGCAAATTGAGGGGGATGAAAAGTACATGGATCCTGTAAACTTAACGGAGAGGCAGGTTTTACACGTATTTACCTCTGGCAAAGCAAGAGTCGTCTCTTCTACGCTGCACTACTATGAATATGAAGACTTGTTAGAGTTTAAAGTCGCGGGTGAACTCTCCAAGTCTCAGCAAACACTAGCCAAACGAGTGGTGAAAAGCAGCGTAGAAAAAGCAGAAAAGGCGTTTGGTTCATACGGTCAACTTGATCACCCTCAAGTACCTGCTGATCTTATCCATATTACGTTGGTGGAGGAAATCGGCCCTTATCAGTTCACGGCGTTATTAAAGTCGAAAGATTTTCCGGCAAAGCTGACAACCGTACATGCTAGACGTGTTGATAATAATGATACGTTTAAGGTGACCTTTATTGATAAAGAGGGGCTTTCTAATCTCTATGGGTACTCTTACCAATACCGACCTAAATTTTACGGTAAGCCCTTTTCCGGAAAGCCGATATACGAAATATGTCGCTTCGACAAGGACGACAACATACAAGATTGTGGTGAGTATTGGCTGAATTTATCTAAGTATTTTCAAGACGAAGCAGAACGCGACATCTTTAATTACATGCAGGGCTAAGAATGGAAGACGAGCATATCGATGATTACATAAGCGGCATCGTGCAAAGCTGCCAGTTTTATTTGCTTGAAGGAAACATTCATGCTGCTCTAGCCCATATTATTTCTAACTTGAGTGCCCTTGAAGAAACCAGCGATCACCCTCTTAAACATCAGATTGTTCAGCAAGCGCAAGCGGGACAACTCGAAACGGTTGAACAGGTTGAGCGTTTCTTGCGGCATTATCTCTAATATCTCGAACGCTGCACTATTTTGCTGGGCATTACACAACTGTTTTAACGCACCACAAACATCAGTAGCACTCTATCGCTTTTCGTTGTTGCTCTAACGACTCTGCATGAATATGTAAACCAAATAGATTAAGTTGCCTGTATTACCTTAGGAACAATACTAACTAAAACAGGCAACTTACTATGAAACGTTTGGTCACAAGCCTCCTTGTTTCTGCGGCATTTGGCGCGTCTGCGTCAGGAGTTACGTCAGAACGACCGTTAATCATGCAGCCGGAAATCAGCCCGGACGGAACTCAAATTGCATTTAGTTACCAGGGCGATATTTGGACAATGTCGACATCCGGCACCAATCCAAACCGTTTAACCATCCACGAAGGCTATGAAAGCTCACCGAAATGGTCAAAAGACGGCAGCTCTATCGCGTTTAGCAGTGACCGCTTTGGTAATGATGATGTATTTGTCATGCCAAGCGAGGGCGGTCGTCCCGATCGCTTAACCTATCACAGTGCCCCCGATCGTGTTTTAGGGTTTAGCAACGATAACCAAGTACTCTTTAATACTCGCCGTTTATACGCTGAAGTTGAACGCGAGTGGGAAGTCTATGGTATAGCTCCGACAAGTGACGCAACCGAATCACGTTATATGGACGCTTTAGGCTTTGACGCCGTGGTATCACCCGATGGCAAGAAAGTTGCCTTAGTGCGTAGTACCGCCAGAGTGTCGCGTGAGGACTATCGAGGTCCGGCCAACCGTAATATTTGGATTTACGACACCGAAACCGGTGAATATAACCAATTAACCGACTTTGATGGCAATGACTTTATGCCTAAATGGTCGAGCAATAACGAGTTGTACTTTATTTCTGCTCGTGCCGGTAAATACAACGTGTTCAAACAGAAGCTAGGTTCGAGGCGTGCAACACAAGTCACCGATGAAAGCGAGTTTGGTGTAGAGCACTTTAGTATTGATAAACAAGCAAACCATCTTGTTTATCAGGCAGCTGATAAAGTTAAACTTATCGCTGATGGTCAGAGCTCATCGCTCGACCTGTCGATTCCTACGGACTTTCGTTTTGACCCCGTCACCAAAAAATCAACCACGGACTCACTGGATGAATACAGTGTATCCCCTGACGGTAAATTAATTTCTTATGTCGTGCGTGGCGATTTGTTTGTAAAACGCAACGATAAAGAAGATAAACGGTCAGTCAGACTAACAACAGGTGCCGCACGAGACAGAGATGTCACCTGGCTTGACGACAACACCTTGTTGTTTGTCTCCGACCGCAATGGACAAAACGATATATTTGCGCTGACATCGGCTGACTCTGACGAGCCAAACTTGTTTAAATCGCTGAAGCATTCAGTAACACCTGTCACACGCACCGACGCGCAAGAAAGCCAGCCTCTGGTCTCTCCTGATGGCAAAAAAGTAGCCTACCGTGAAGGCCGCGGTAAGATGATTGTAGCTGACGTTGCCGAAGACAAATCCTTCACAAACCAGACGGTATTGTTAGACGGGTGGGCGACCCCCAATGATGTAAGCTGGTCACCAGACAGCAACTGGCTCGCTTATGCTATTTCTGACTTATCGTTTAACAGTGAGATCTTTATTCATCCTGCAGACAGCTCGCAAGAGCCCGTCAATGTCAGCATGCACCCCCGGGGAGATTACAGTCCTGTTTGGTCGCCCGATGGCAGTAAGCTGGGCTTTACGTCAATGCGAAACAATGGCGACTACGATATCTGGTTTGCCTGGTTAAAAGAAAGTGATTGGCAACGCTCGCAAGAAGAGTGGAAGCGCGATGAATTTGCAGAAGAACCCGCTGAGACAAAAAAAGACGAAGATGACTCAGAAACGGCGGATAAAGTCGTCGAACCGATGCAAATTGACTTAGATGGCATCTATGAACGACTGGTTCAGGTCACTCGTTTTGCCGGTAATGAGACGGATTTAGCCTTTGATAACAAAGGCGAGCATGTCTATTACGCCATTGGCGGAGCAGGCCGTCAGAATTTTGAAATGGATCGAGACCTGTTCAAAATTAAGTGGAATGGGAAGGATAAAAAGCTTGTCATTAAGGGCGATAAACGACCTCGTGACTTGTCGTTGAGCGATGACGGAAAGCATCTGTTCGCGCTGACGAACTCCGGTACACTGGTCAAAGTTAATACGAAAAAAGACGAGTCCGAAACGTTAACGACCGTGTCGCAGCAAAACATTGAACACATGGCCGAGCGCGCACAAATCTTCGATGAGGCATGGCAAGCACTCGATGCCGGGTTTTATGATCCGGAGTTTCATGGCAATGACTGGCAGGAGCTAAAGGAAAAGTATCGTCCTTTGGCATTGAAGGCATCAACCAAAGAAGACTTCCAGTACATTTTCAATTTAATGCTTGGCCAGGTCAACGCCAGTCATATGGGCTTGTACCGCGGTGAAAACCAAAAGCAGACGCAAAAGACACGGACGGGCTTAGTCGGCGTCGAGCTCTTACCGACCAACGAAGGACTCTCGGTTGCATCCGTGCTGAATAATAGTCCAGCGGCACGCGATGACAGCCGCCTGCAAGTGAATGACGTGATTACTCACGTGAATCAGCAGCCGGTCAGCGACATTAACTTTTATGCGGCATTAAATGGCTATGCAAACCAACGCGTTTTGCTGAACGTGCAACGCAACGGTCAAGATACTGAAGTCGTACTCTGGCCAACCACCAGCCTTAGTGACGAAAAGTACGACAACTGGGTCGACACACGCCGTGCAATGACTGAGAAATACTCTGATGGCCGTTTGGGCTACTTGCATATTCGCGGTATGAACTGGACCAGCTTTGAACGTTTCGAACGGGAGCTGATGGCTGCCGGTTACGGCAAAGACGGTATCGTCATTGACGTGCGTTATAACGGCGGTGGCTGGACAACCGACTACCTGATGGCCGTATTAAACGTTGAACAGCACGCTTATACGATTCCTCGTGGTGCCACAGACGACCTGGACAAAGACCAGAAGAAGTTCAGAGACAAATACCCCTACTCTGAGCGCTTACCTTTGTCGGCGTGGACTAAGCCATCTATTGCCATGAGTAACGAAAACAGCTATTCAAATGCTGAAATCTTCTCTCATGCCTATAAAGCCTTAGGCATCGGCAAGTTGGTTGGTCGCCCCACCTTTGGTGCGGTAATCAGTACCGGCGCTGAACGTCTTGTTGATGGGTCTATTATCAGAATGCCATTTAGAGGCTGGTGGGTTAAGGAATCCGACGCCAATATGGACTTTACCCCGGCACAGCCCGATATCGAGGTATTCAACCCGCCGGCTTATAAAGCCAAAAACGTGGATCCGCAGTTAAAACGTGCGGTTGATGAGTTATTGAAAACTCTGTAGAGCGTTTTATTGAGAGGTAAAGAGGGAAAGTGAGCTCTGTCGCAGGGGCTCACTTTTTTTGTGGTAAAACGTTAGTTCTGAGTCGCTATAGTCTGAATCGTGCATAAAGCGGGTTGTGATCGGACACGTTACTGGTATCAATAGCTAGTGTTTCTTGCAGTGTGAGATCCCGGTAAAAGATGAAATCAAGAGGATGCTGTCGGTAAGTCTTAACATGATGTGGGTCAACCATAATTGCTTGCCGAAGACCCACACTTCGACAGAACTGCAACAAGCTTAGGCGGCGCCGGCGACTCCAAACGTTAAAGTCACCAGCCACAATAAGTGGTCCTTTATGCCCTAATATCTCTTGTTTGATGAGCTCTATTTCCTGGGAAAATTTGCGCGCACGAACAAAGTTAATCGCGTGGACATTGACGACCAGCAGTGAGCCGCCCTCTGCCAACGAATGATGAGAGAGCATGTAACTTTTATGGGTTGCGAACATGCCTTCGCGCTTGCTGCTCAGTCGAGCCTGAGCTTCTTTAAACGCATAACCGCTTGCCGTAAGAACACCATAGACAGAGCGCCGGGTTTGCATATTCGGCGCCACCGCATAAGACCAGCTCGGCAGCAGCCAATTATTTTTTGCACTCAGCTTCACCTCCTGAAATAGCAAAAACAAACTCGGATAGTCTGTTAAAACGCCTGCTAAGGTACGTTGAAACTCTGGCTTCTCGGTCAATTTTTGCGTATTCCAACACAGCACGCCAAACTCTTCCCCATGATGAATAGGGTGTTTGTGAATAAACTGCTGAGGAAACAAAATTTTGGGTTTAAGCACTCATCCGCCTTTTAATGTTGTAGTGCGTTATTAATGTGCAGTGGCAAGCTGAGTTTAGCTGATGAAACGTTAGTCTGGAAATGTTCGGTCAAGATTTGGACACATGAGGTTTTTAGTAAGCGGTTACTATCAAGGAAAGTATTGCTGAAATGGCGTCCCCTATAGGAGTCGAACCTATGACCTTTGCGCATTTCCAAATTTTTTTATCCGCGCCAAAAAGCCTAAGAGCTCATGTAGAAATTTTCCGACATCAAAACGTTGCCTTGTCAGTTTGTAACTTGCATTAATCTAATGGCCAAATTAACTATGCTACTGAACAAGTATTTCAGCATTGACTCCTTTTAGCTCAACATGCGAATTATCCGCAACACCGGTGTCACTTGAGCGATATAAGCTAAATCTTTTATCCGCAAAAGGAACCTTTATGCATCTGTCATCCTTAACCAAGGTCGCTTGCACTATGGCGCTGATCTTAACGACCAGCGAAACCATGAGTGCGGTTGATACTCAGTCTGCCAATACCTCAGTACCCGAAGGAGAAATTCGTTACCGAGTATCTGCATTTCCAGATCGCGTGGCGCTGATTGCGACTGCCTCCCCCGCCCACAGTCAGACTTTTAGTTGGCGTACTCGGGTAATGTCAGAGCCTGCGCTTTTACAAATTACCACAGCAACGCCCTCGCCTGGTTTGCATCTGAAGGCAACGGAGCACAGCGCTGAACACGTTAGTTTAACCAGCGCTAACGGCAAAGCACAGCACCACCGTGTCACCGTTGACGGATTAACGCCGGATACTCTGTACGCTTATCGTGTCAGCGGCGACGATACCTGGAGTGATTGGTACCAGTTCCGAACCCCAGCAGCAACATTTAGTCCTTACACGGCGTTGTATTTTGGCGACGCGCAAAATTCGGTTTATTCTCATTTTTCACGGACCGTAAGAGAAAGTCTGCGCACCGCACCACGGGCCAAGGTCATGTTATACGCCGGTGATTTGGTGAACTCCCGTGATGGCATCCACGATGACGAATGGGGCGAGTGGTTCGCAGCCGTGGACTGGATGGCAGCTACCGTTAACCAGCTACCGGCAGCCGGAAATCACGAATTCAGCAGTGATGATGACAATCCGATACGTCACCTGCTGCCAAACTGGACAGCACACTATCCGATAGCGGGTAACGGTCCAGAAGCGCTGTCTGACACCGTTTATTTCAGCGACGTTCAGGGCGTGCGTTACATAGCACTGGACTCTACCGAGGCGTTACAAGATGAAGCACACGCTAAGCGTCAGGCTGAGTGGCTGAAGAACGTATTAGCCGACAACCCCAACCGCTGGACCGTCGTGTTTCATCACCACCCCATTCACTCGGTATCTAAAGGTCGTGATAATCCTCCTTTACGTAGGTACTGGCAGCCCATTTACGAACAATTCGATGTCGATTTTGTCTTGCAAGGACATGATCATACGTACGGACGCTACAGTCAATTGTCCGACCATTCTGGGCCTGTTTACGCAGTTTCTGTTGCCGGACCGAAGATGTATTTGGTCAGCGATGAAGCGCAACGGGAGATGCACCGTACCGCGGAAGACACGCAATTGTTTCAGACTTTGGCGTTTTCCGAACAACAGGTAGCGTACCGTTCTTACACCGCCACCGGCGAGCTGTACGATGCTTTTATATTGCATAAGCGCCCTGACGGCACCAAGCGCCTGACGGATCAGATGCCGGATACGGCTGAACGTCGCTGTCAGAACCCAGCGCCAGCACGTGACGATCGCTGCTGGAACGGCACGGACGTTATCTACGCACAGCCGATTAAAAAATAGCGCGTTCGAAACCCCACAAAAAAACCGGCTCGAAGCCGGTTTTTTTATGCCGAACCAATAACTGCTGCTCATAGCAGATCGATGATCTGTTGCAGCGGCACCAGCTTCAGGTTTTGCCCTGCTTCCGGCATCCGGTTGCGACCGTCCTGAACAATGAACGCACCCTGTTCAAAGCCCTCACCTAATGAGTGTGTGGTTACCTCGATACCGTCGGTTTCCGAAGCGCCGTCCAAGCCCAATTCAATGTTAGTGCGGATGCGATAATGGGCGCGCTGCGCCCACGGGGCCTGCGCATCGAATACAATATAACTGTCATTACCCTGACTGGACACAAACAACATGGGTTCATCGTTAATACGGGCAAAAGCGAGTCCTTCAATGTCATCCACCAGTTGCGGATGCTCCGCTACCCGAATAATGATGTCACCGTCGCTGCCGCCGTCGGGTTTAGCATCGAACAACCAAACCGCCACATCTTCCTCACCGATAAACAAACGCTGGCTGGCGTCATCGACCACACAACCTTCCGGTTGCGTCGGCACCTGCATTTCTCGCGCTAACTGCAAACTGTCGTCGGCATTAACCAGGTAGTGCTGAATGCGACCGGATTTACCGTTGATGTAAACGGACGCTTGCTCAGTGTTACTGTCATAACCCATGCACAGCCCGTAGATTTCTTCGATGTCCGTGGTTTGGTTAGCGGCAAGCTTCAGCACTCCGTCGTCGCTGATGGAAAACAACTGAATGCTGTTGTCATCTCGCAATGTCGCAGCGGCCAGGTTGCCACGCACATCAACGTTGTTTAAACGGCCGATGGCCAACTCCTGCACAATGTTACCCTGCATATCGTACACATACAGGCCGGTGCGTTTATCGGTGCCCAATATCCGGCTCGCCGCGGGCTTATCGGGGTGCACCCATACTGCTGGATCATCAATGGCATCACCACGGCGCGGTGATGGCTGCGTTTCCAGCGTTGCCGCAACCTGGGCGACCGGCCGTTGCGACCGCGGCTCTGTCGCAGCCACTACGTCGATCTGCACAGTCTGCATCGCATTCAGGTCTTCTTCGGTTAGCAGCACATCACCATCAGCCGTCAGCGAAATATCAGTGAGCGCGTTAATGCCGTCAAAGCTAGTCGCGCGCTCAAATTCATAGCTACTACCGTCGGTGCGATAAAGCAACAGCCGCGGTGCTTCTTCTTCCAATGCCAACAGACTACCATCGGACATCAACTCCAGCGCTTTCAATTCGGTCTGAATATCACCGAACGGCACTTTGGCCGCGATTAAGTCTCGTCCTTCGTCGACTTCGGGTTCGGCATTGTACGCCCAAATGGCCTGATCGGCCTCAGCCACATAGAGTTTACCCTGTGCTTGCGATACAGCGCAGGCCGTGCTGTCAAAGGGGACATTTATCGCGCGAATGGTCAACGGCTGTGGCAGCCATTGACCGTCTTGTTGCAGTAAGCGCTGCTCAGCACCACCACGGCCACCCAGCAAAAATACCGACAGTTGCTGATTTTCACGACTTTCGTAAAAACACAAGTCTTCAACCACACGGGTCGTAATTTCGCCCTGCCATAAAGCTTCTGCTTTGCCGTCTCTAGCCTGCCAAAGGTGCAATTGCTGATCGTTCCCCTCAACGGCTGTAAACACAGTCGCTCCGGACTTTAATTTCAGCGCTTTTAAGTGGAAGAAGTCTCCTTCTACCAGTTGTTGCCCGCCAAAATAAACACCGGTATTAGTCGCCACCACGGTGCTATCCCCAGCCACGGCCTGATGACGTATCGGTGTCTGCCCAGCAACAGAAGCGCAGGCGGATGTCAGCATCAGTACCGATAAAACGGCGCCAGTTCTCGTATTAAGTTTCATTGTTTTTCCTAATTTGTTTGTCATGATTTCGTTCATTTACCAGTTGATCAGTTGAATACCCAGAGTGTAGCTGCGCCCGTAGCTCTCGTATTGTGCGTTGTAACGGCTCTGGCCGGTATACACGTAGAAAGGCTCGTCGGTCAGGTTATTAGCCGCAAAGCTCACATTGAGGTTGTCGTTGATGACCCATTTCGCCGAAAAGTCAACGGTCAAGTTATCGTCCTCCATGATGTCGTAACGGCTGTCCTCAACGTCGCCCAGCTCCGCCAGGTACTCTGACTTATAATTAGCGGCCAGACGCAGGCTTAGGCGATTGGTTTCATAACCCAGTGCCAAGTTGGCGGTAGTGTCTGACTGACTGGGTAAAGCAATATCACGAGTTTGCAGCTGTCCTTCATCCAGCCAATCGACTGTGGCTTCGGAGTCGGTCAGGGTGACGTTGCTGCTGATGAGGACGTTATCCAGCCAGTTATTGAAGCCCGATAATTGGTGAACCACGTTCAGCTCCAGGCCATACAGATAAGCGTCATCACCATTAATGAAGGTCACCGCTTCGTCGAAGTTTTCATAACCCGAACGACCTGCCAGATCAGCCTCATAAACGAAATTCTCAATGTCCTTATAAAACGCCATCAACGATACCACGCCCAATGACTCGTCATAATGCTCGATACCCATATCAAGATTTTGCGAAGTCAACGGTTGCAGTGCTGGGTTACCAAACTCAGACTTTAAGTCGCCGTCGTCGTTTTCCAGGAAGTAACTTGGTCGCACCTGTTCGAAGTTTGGACGCACCAGACCGGTGCTGTACGCCATACGCAGGATAGTGGCATCACTTACGTCATAGCGTGTAACCAGGCTCGGTAGCCAGTTGGCGTCACTGAATTCTGCGTATTCCGGGGTAAAGGTTTCGGTTTCATCGTTATAACGGCTGCCGTTTGCGCTGCGCTTTTCATGTTCATAGCGCGCACCGGCGATGACCTGCCAACGATCAAACCCGATATCAAACATAAAATAACCAGCACTGATGTCTTCTTCGATGCCATAACTGGCAATACGCGACTCTACCTCGTCGAAGAACTCATCCCTATCCAGCGGCTCCAACATCTGCCACAAATCACCGGCATTGATGCCCGGCCCAAAGCGATCGAGCCCGTAATCGACCTCACCAGTCTGATAATCCGCGAGGGTTAACCCACTCACACCTAAGTCCGCAAAGTCCTCGTAGATGTATATGTCTTCACGGGCGGTTTTTTCCCGTTGACTGACTTTTACCCCGGCTTTAAAAGTCGCCTGATAGCTTGGCTGCATCCAGTCGTAAGCAATGTCTACTTTCGCGTTGCTTTCGGTTTCCTCGGTATAGGCGTCGCTGACTTCAACTTCATCTATATCATAACCGCCAGTCTGATAAGCCGTATCCGGTGCCAGCAACTGCAGTTTTTTCACCTCACGATAGCCGAGGCCCTCGTCAAACTCCTGCACAAACTGAGCGCCACCGATGGCAAAGGGCTGTGACTCACTGGCTTCACTGGTGCCCGCTTCCACCGTCAGTTGCCAGTCACCCATGCGTTGTTCCGTACCCAGTACATAGGCCTGAATTTTCTGGGTTTCTGTGCGATCCTTCAGTTCACGCACCACCTCACCGGCACCGGTTGAGCCTTCCACCAGAGGATCAGCAAATTCAGTAATGATGCCTTGGCGAATTTCAGTGTCAGCAAACTCGCTGTAGAGCGTGCGCAGGTAATACTCGGCATTTTCAGTTGGCCGGTAGTCGAGGTTAAGGGCTAAGCCCGTCCGTTCACGAGTGACGGCATAGGCACGTTGTTCAAACTCTTCCAGACCCGGTTCATCAAAGTCCCAGTTACCGCCGGTTTCGACATTATCCGTGGTAAACGAGCGTTCCTGATGGCTACCGGCAAAGGCAGCCCCAAAGCTGTCGTCGTTGCCGCCGACATCGAACGTATTGCTTATTACACCAGAAACTTTAGGGTTGGTCTCTGACGCCTGCTGGTTGTAACCCAGATCTGCACCCAATGAGTAGAACGCTCCGTCACGATCAAAGGCGGTCATGCTTTTCAGCTCGATATTACCACCGAGGCTACCGGCAGCAATGTCCGGCGTCAGTGTTTTATTCACCACCACCGATTCCAGTAAGTCCGACGGGATAACATCTAACGCTACCGCGCGGCGACCGGCCTCAGGGGCAGCCAAAACGGTGCCATTGTAGGATACCGAGTTAAGATCCGGGGCCAGACCACGAATGCGGATGAACCGACCTTCGCCTTGATCGCGCTCCACCGATAAGCCGGGAATACGCTGTAAGGCGTCACTGACACTGTCATCCTGCAGTTTTCCCATATCGTCCTTTTTTAGCACGTTAATGATTCCATCTGATTCGCGCTGCTGCTGAACGGCTCGCTTAACCGAGTCGCGGTAACCTATGGTCACGACCTCTTCCAGAGCCTTTTGCTCGTTTTCAGAACTTTGTTGTGTTTCTTTTTGCTGCATAGCAGCCTGTGCGGTTCCTGTCACTATACAAGACACGGCAATGGCATAGGCCAAATACGACTTTTTCATGATCATCCTCACCTGAGTTGTTTGAGTTAACGCTTGCTACCCTAGACGGCTTTCATGACACTACAACGGTTGCCGGTTAGGCATTTCGAGCTGTTCTGATTCGGGTCGTATTAGCTCAACTCGGTATCAAGGTGTCACCGCTTTGTCATTAACGCAGGTTATGGTTACAGCAATTTTGCACGATAAACGGAGCCTAAGGTGTATACGAAAAAACCATCCTGGATAATACAGTTAAGTAACTGGAGAGTGGCATTAATGATTCTGGTGATGGCTCTGGCGTTACTGTTCAGTTATCAGTTAGGTTCAGCAAAAGCGCTAACAATCATTGATTTTTTTGATGTACTCGGTGAAGCATCAACTCTGATACTTGCGGTGCTTGGTTTGATATTGATGGTATCAACACGCCCTCAAGGGCGAGTGACGGAGCATTTTTACAGCGGTGGCCTCATTTTGATATTTTCCCTGAGTCTCGACCTACTCGATGAGTTTGTTCACTACCCCGACGATTTGCGCCTGATAAGCTGGCTCGAATCGCTGCCTCAGCCGCTCGGTCTTATGCTAATCGCCATCGGTGCGCTGGAATGGCGCAAAGAACATCTGCAGGTTACTCGACAATTGGCCACACGGGAAAAAGTGTTGCGCGACCACCAATGGTTAGATCCTCTGACAACGCTTTATACCGCACGCTATTTCCATTATTTGCTACAACGCGAAATCGCTGATGTCGCCAAGTCAACACAACCACTGTGTATCGCTCACCTTAACCTGACTTGTTTTTCTCGTTTTAATCATAGTTATGGTAGCGTCGCCGGTGATCAACTTTTGCATCACGTCAGCGAATTGATTTCATTGTTGCTGCGGCCCAGCGATTGCGTCTGCCGCGAACACAGCGACCGCTTTCTGATTCTGTTGCCAAATACCGATTACGCACAGGCTCGTCAATTGCTTAAGGGATTAGCCAATGCCATTACCAATGAGCTGGATACGCCTGCTTATCTGGGTTGCCAGGTTACCCTGCACGAAGTAAAGGAAGCCAACGCGGAGCAGGCTATTGATATGCTTCATGAAGCTACCGAAAATACCAGTGCCGACACCCAGCAAGGGGATACACGTGCAGCCCGGACGCTCGCTTAACTCACCTTTATTGTACGCTAAACCGTGGCTGGCTGCTCTGCAGCCACTGCTGCGGCAGCGGGGCATCAATACTGATGAGTTACTGCGAGACTTACCTCCCTATTATGACGGCATAAAAACTGCTGACTACCGGATTTCCCACTGTCAGTTGCAACAATTATTGGGACAGGTTGAATGCCAGGTTAACGAGCCACAGATATGGCAATTGATAGCCGAGACCTTTTGTCGAAGTGCACTAAACCCATTGGTTGATTTGAGTTTACAAGCCGCCAGTCTTGCTGATGCGCTTCGATATAGTTATCGCTACCGCGATCTAGTGATTCCCAATGTGATTCTGTTACCGCAGCAGAGACCTAAAGAGCTTGTCGTCGACATCATTCCTTTTTCAGGCAGCCGCAATAAAATGACTACCGCAGCGCGGTGCGCCAGCATAAAACTGACTATTGCCTTATTCGTGTCTATTGCCAAGTTGCGTGGCGATGATCTTCATCATTGGTGTTTGCACCTGCCACCGGACATAACTCCCCTTCCAGTGTGGCGAAAATGGCAAGTACAAACTCATGTACGCGAGATTACTCGCCTTGTAATACCCCGCCAACAACTGATTCAGTGCCGAACTGTGAAGCCGGGACAATTAAAGCAAGCACGCTATTTTTGTCAGATACAACGGCAATCTTTAGCAACTCCCACGCAACTTGAACGTATTTTTCGCTATTTGTTGTTGCGGCTTAACCGCTCTGAGGACGTTTCACTAAGTGAGCTGTCAGAGGTCATGGGGCTTAGCGTGTCCTCATGCAAACGCCTATTCGCCAGTTTTGGTCAGTCTTATCAAATATTTTATGATCAAGTGCGGCTGTATAAGCTGCTGGATTTGTTGCAGCAACCCGGTGGCACTAACCGCGAACTTGCGCAGAAACTCGGTTACAGCAACCCCAACAATTTTCGTCGCGCCTGTAAGCGATGGCTTGGTCTGGCGCCTGATGAACTCAGGCAACGCCTACTTGGTTAACGACGCAGGATGCTCTCTAGGAAACTTCCCCTAATATCTTGAGATGTTCCTAAAATCTAGGTGAAGCCCTATAGACATAATAAATTTAGAAGTGTAATGGCAAACCAAATTTGGCCATCTCATTATAGGTGCTATCATGTACGAAAACACAATTAGCAGGCAAGATGACGAAGAAACTAGAACGTAATTTCAGTCTTTATGAATCTCCACTGATTTGATAGACACCTATAACCATCTAGGTGGCATCAGCCCCAAGCAGTTCGAGCAAGCCTCATTTTGAGGTGTCAGGGTGTCAATGGTACTGGGGTCATTCCAGAGGCAAAGGTCAAACTCACTGTTTTTTAGTACGGTTGTAAAATCTCAGGCCACAATCTGGACACAGAATGGACACAGCCTTGATCCACCGAAAAATAAGCCACAACAGCTAGCAGTCACGCCGAAAAATCAGCAAAGAAAAGAATTTAGAGTAGATGCGAAAGGAAGAAAATCACTGCAGGCCAGTAAAATGGCGCGCCCGGCAGGAGTCGAACCTGCGGCCTCCGCCTCCGGAGGGCGGCGCTCTATCCAGCTGAGCTACGGGCGCATTTCACCTTTGCCTCCGGAGTGCAGACCGACGAAACTGGGTAGTTTGGGGTTAACCGTCCGAAACTGGCTTTACTTGATACATCAATAGTTTACTGAGTTTCGGTGGAGGGCCATTTAGCCAGAGGTCAGAACGTAAGAGAACAGTACAGTGCAAAACTTGCCACAATCCTGCCAGCCAAAATGGACCACTAGCCAGAAAACTTCTAGTTTCGGAGCTTACTACGAACCCCCGAACTCAGTTTCGAAGTTCAACCCGAAACTCAGAACTGGAAATTTTTAATATTCGAGCTATCCTAAGCCCTACGGGCTTAGGAAGAGAGCCGCTAGCTCCCGCGATTCTCAAGACGAAATAATATTATCCTTCTCACACATTTCAATCGCACTTCTCAATGAACGACCTTTTACACCTGTACAATATTTGTACTTGCGTCAATATTTCTACTCTAATACAGTCGAGTGAGGGTAGATAAACAACATTTAAAATGGATGCCAATTTGTTGGCTCTTTTACAGGAATCAATATGGAAGTTTATAACAGAGTATATGTCGCCAATGAAAGCTCGTGTACAACAGGTAACCGTGAGGTTGCAGTTGTACACACATGTAAAAGTCCATGTCATCAACGAGCGGTTGGCTACACTAAAAGCCTACCCAAAAACCACCCCAATTACTTGGTATTAGACAAAGACGGAAACCTTTTCCTTAATATTATCGATCCTCCTGTGCCTTTGTTCATGCCAGAGCTTTTTGTTTCATTCCTTGATTTCTCAAAACGACATTGGGAGGGTGGGAAGAAATTGTTAATCCATTGTAATCAGGGAGAATCGCGAGCGCCTTCACTTGCAATTTTTTTTCTGGCAAAAGGTATCGGTGTCATCTCTGACCGCTCTTATGAATCGGCAAGAGCAGAATTCGAAAAAATGTGTATCCACGGTACAACCCAGGCCAAGGTATCCAGGCATACTTTTCAAAAAACTGGTCCCGACTTGGCTCCAACTTTTAACAACGCGCGATCGGAAGCTAATCTGCTTATTATTTTCTTAGGGAGAAATCTAAATGTTGGTATTTCAATACGGTTCCAATATGAGTTCTGCTCGTTTAAATTCAGAGAAACGTTTAGCCGGAGATGCAAAACATGTGGGTGTTGCATACACGAAGGAAGATCACGAGTTTCATTTCCCCGTCTGGAGTCAAGGCAACAACTGCGCTGCAGCAAGTATCACACCCAGTCGAACTGGCCGCAAAATATTTGGCGTACTTTATGAGGTATCAGAATCACTTGTCGATCGCCAAAAAGCAAAGGCCATTGATCGTAAGCCACTTGATGTCATAGAGGGCGAAGGTACAAATTACTCTCGCACGACGATTGAAGTTCTTCTAGAAGATCAAACCGTTGCTACTGCGACCACCTACGTTGCCAAAAGCCACACAAAAGATATTAAGACAAGTAAGAGCTACGCGACGTACATTCTCAATGGCGCAAAAGAAAATAATGCCCCAGAGGAATACATCGACTATCTAATATTAAAAACAACTGACAACAACCCCGACTTGAAAGAGTGTTTTGCGTAAGTGAAATCTGAACCAAGAGTCACGTTTTATTTTCCAGAGAGAGAGCGGGACATATTAGTCGAACAGCACGACTTTTATGTAAAAGAAGCAAAGTCTAGGCTTCTATCCCAATTTTCCGATATTGAGGCTGAAGCGGATGTTAAAGCTGAGGAGACTCTTGAGCGCTTAGCGCCAACGTTTAATCCTGACAAGCATGACGAGGCAGACTTTTATGAGCTTGCTCAAGACAAAGCAATTTCGCACTGGATGGCTTTAGACCAGTTGAGAAGTTCTGTTGGTCTAGCCGTAGCAGCAGGAATGTTTCACCAATTCGATAAAACTCTCCGCGATAAAGTTGTTCGAGAACTAAGCCATTGCTTAGAGCGTGAGTTCGTTGAAAAAGTAGTTTGGAGTACAGACCACCCAATGCTAATTGAATTGCTACAGTGGTTGGGAATTGCTCTCAAAGAGAAGTCCTTTTCTAAGCAAATTGATGTTTTACGGCTTGTTATAAATGTGTATAAACATGGCGACGGAGGCTCACATAAAAAGCTCTCCAAGCAACACCCTAAGTTTTATGAAGGTTCAGCTGTTTTCGCAGAATTCAACATTCCTCCTGACTTCGACAAGCTAACGCTGTCCGTAGAAGACATTAATAGATTCGCGGCTGCAATTAAAGAGTTTTGGCACGCACTACCTCACCGACTGTACGAAAATGATATGAAACAGCCACCAACGTGGTTGGACAAGAAATATGAGAAGTACACGCTTAGAAAACAGAGGAAATAATTCACCTCTGTCTAAAGATCTTTAAGTTGCTCAAAAACCGGATTATTAATGCCAATCTTCCTGAGTTGATTATTGTGGTGTGATATATCGTTGTTGGTGTGATAGCTCACTATCCAAGAGGTCTCTTGATTAACGCTTGTTGCCACTTTGTCAAAGTAAGGTAAATCTACATCGGATAAGGAGTGACCAAGAATAAAAATTTCGTCTACCGTATCGAGGGAATCGAAAAAGTCAGTATGGTCCGTGATTACTTGTTTGGTATTTTTAAAAGAAAGAGAGAAGTATCTCTCGAGTTCCGCTTTTCCCATTTCAAAAGAAAGGTCGAACTGATCGGACATGTGTTCATACCAAGCATCAAGTTCCTTGGCGGATATGTCACCGGCAATGTAAAACTGACCCACTAACGGCAATTTAAAATTGACCCACCTGAGGCACAATGACCGCCTGATC
>ENA-ORDG01000008-ORDG01000008.1-marine-metagenome-genome-assembly--contig:-NODE-8-length-105061-cov-5.798093_pt1 | contig 105061 bp, 108 predicted proteins | sample MGYA00248629_ERZ508524 | MGnify/ENA primary metagenome ERZ508524 (study PRJEB26194, sample SAMN05421901) | marine metagenome | isolation source: East of Rio de Janeiro, Brazil, South Atlantic Ocean...
CAGTGAAACACACCAGCGCCGATGGTAGTGTGGGGTCTCCCCATGCGAGAGTAGGACACCGCCAGACTTCAAATAAATAACCCCGGTGCAAATGCATCGGGGTTTTTTTGTATTTAAATTTCAAGCTACGACCAAAGTCCAATTCCCTATATTAACAAACCCTCCTACATTTGTTAGCGACCCAATAACAATATTAATTTGAACAACTGGAGGGGACGTTTATGGCATTTGAAAGTGAAGATCATGCCAAAGCGTACTGGAAAGAAAACTTAGGCCTAATGTTAAAGCTTTTGGTGGTCTGGTTTATCGTTTCTTACGGCTTTGGGATCATACTGGTGGATGTACTCAACGAGATAACCTTTTTCGGCTTTAAGCTTGGATTTTGGTTCGCTCAACAAGGCTCCATCATTACCTTCATCGTGCTTATCTTTATATATGTAAGAGGCATGGCCAAACTCGATAACAAATACGCAGTTCACGAGGATTAATGCGCTATGGATATTCAAACGCTAACATTTATTATTGTCGGCCTGACCTTCGCGTTATATATCGGTATCGCAATTTGGTCTCGTGCCGGATCGACAAACGACTTTTACGTTGCTAGTGGTGGTGTACACCCTGTTGCTAACGGCATGGCAACAGCCGCTGACTGGATGTCAGCAGCGTCGTTCATCTCAATGGCTGGTATCGTGGCCTTCGCTGGTTACGATGGCTCGGTCTACTTAATGGGTTGGACTGGCGGTTATGTTCTGCTTGCAATGTGTCTTGCTCCATACCTACGTAAATTCGGTAAGTTCACTGTCCCGGATTTTATTGGTGATCGTTACTACTCACAAACTGCACGTACTATTGCGGTATTGTGCGCTATTCTTATCTGCTTCACTTATATCGCAGGTCAGATGCGTGGCGTTGGAGTCGTATTTTCACGCTTCCTGGAAGTTGATATCGCGACTGGCGTTATTATTGGTGCGATCATTGTGTTCTTTTACACCGTTTTAGGTGGAATGAAAGGTATTACCTATACACAGGTTGCTCAATACGTTGTATTGATGTTCGCTTATGTTGTACCGGCGGTATTTATTTCACTATTAATGACCGACCATTTCTTACCTCAAACAGGTTTCGGAGGAACAATAGCCGGAGGTGTTCCCGGAGAAGGGCAATATCTTCTGGAAAGGCTAGACGGTCTCTCCCAAGAGCTGGGTTTTGCTGCATATACAGAAGGTGTACGCAGTAAAATAGACGTATTCTTTATTACAGCAGCATTAATGGTTGGTACCGCAGGCTTGCCACACGTGATCGTTCGTTTCTTCACAGTACCAAAGGTACGCGATGCACGTCGTTCAGCATTTTGGGCTCTGACTTTCATCTCAATTGTTTACCTAACAGCTCCTGCTATCGCATCTTTTGCGAAAGTGAATATCTTCAACACAGTCAACGGACCTGACTTACAAGGTGTTGAGTATGAAAACGCACCAAGCTGGGTTAAGAATTGGGAAAAAACCGGTCTAATTACCTGGGAAGACAAAAATGAAGATGGCAAGATGTTCTACTCGGGCGATGAACGCAACGAGATGACTATCGACCGTGACATTATGGTTTTGGCTAACCCGGAAATTGCAGACTTACCGGCATGGGTTGTGGCGCTCGTAGCCGCTGGTGGTGTGGCTGCAGCTCTATCGACCTCCGCAGGCTTATTGTTGGTAATATCGACATCGGTTTCGCATGACTTATTGAAGCGAAATTTGATGCCAAACATTACCGATAAGAAAGAGCTCCTCTATGCGAGGGTTGCGGCTGCAACAGCTATTATTATCTCTGTTTACTTTGGTATTTACCCGCCCGGCTTCGTGGCGCAGGTGGTCGCCTTTGCGTTCGGCTTAGCCGCAGCAAGCTTCTTCCCTGCGATAATTCTGGGTATCTTCCATAAGCGCATGAACCGTCAAGGTGCTGTTGCAGGTATGGTTGTGGGTATTCTATTCACCTTCTGCTACATTGTATTCTTTAAGTTTGTATCGCCAGAACTGAACACGCCTGAATACTGGCTGTTTGGTATCTCGCCAGAAGGCATAGGTACTCTGGGTATGATTATCAACTTTGTAGTTGCAACAATCGTACACAAAGCAACAGGTGACGCTCCTGAAGACATTCAGGAATTGGTTGAGTCAATACGGTATCCGAAAGGATCCGGTGAAGCTCAGTCTCACTAATTGCTTTCGACTAAGATAAGCCCAGCCTAAGTGCTGGGCTTTTTTAACTGTAAGTAAGGACGAAAACCATTATGGAAGCGTCTGAATTTTTAAAGCAATGCCCACCATTTGATGAGTTAAAAGGCGAGCACCTAAGTTGGGTTATTTCGCAGTTGCAGTCGGTTTATTTGAACGAAGAGAACTGCAATGACGTTATGACTTCAATGAGACCTGCATTATTTATAGTGCGGTCGGGAATTTTTGATCTGCGTGATGCCGACGGTGAACTTATCGAGCGTCTGGAAAGTGGGGACTTATTTGGTTACCCATCGTTGTTAACTGGTCGAGAAATTACTAACCGTCTAAAGACATTAAAAGACGGAATAGTTTACGTATTACCAGAGCACGCGTTCGATCGTCTTCGAAAAACCTCAAAACCATTTGAGCAGTATTTTATCAAAGCCCATGGGCAACGTTTATTAACTGAACGAAAAGCGAACACCACCTCTGACTCAGACTGGAGTCAACAAACGGTGCGCTCTATTGTTTCCAAAGCGCCGATTAGTTTAAGCAGTGAAACCCCCGTCCAGGATGCCGCTAAACTCATGTCGCAAAGCGGAATTTCGTCCGTCCTGGTTGTAGACGATAATCAACTGGTTGGAATTTTAACCGACAGGGATTTACGAAACCGTGTTATTGCAGAGGGGCTGCCTTTAGACATAAGAGTTTCAGCAGTTATGACTCAATTACCTGAGTCAGTAAACGAAAACCGTTCCTTAATGGATGCACTGACGGTTATGACGTCGAGTAATATCCACCATCTACCGGTGGTAAATGACAATAATCAGCCGGTTGGAATGATAACCGCAACTGACTTAATACGTCAGCAGCGTAGTGATCCTGTTTTTCTGATAAGCGCTATTCGCAAGGCGACAAGCAAAAAGCAGTTAATAGAGGAAGCTGCGAAGTTACCCGATTACCTGCAAACTTTTGCCAGCCGAGTAAAACAAACCTCGGTATTAGGTCGGCTGATGGCATCAGTGACAGACGGAATGACGCGTCAATTAATTAAGCTTTATGAGCAAGATCACGGCGCCGCTCCCGCTGCATATAGTTGGCTGGCATTCGGTTCTCAGGGGAGAGAAGATCAAACGTTAAGCTCCGATCAGGACAACGGTTTATTGCTAAGTAACGGTCTCTCAAAATCGCAAAAAGACTGGTTTGCCGGTCTGGGGGAATATGTGTGCGAAGGCTTGGGAGAGTGTGGTATTCCTTTATGTCCAGGCAATATTATGGCATCTAACCCCGAGTGCCGCGGTACTATCGATGAGTGGAAGGAAAAATTCAACGGTTGGATAAATAGCCCAACTCCCAAAGCGCTCATGTACTGCCAGATATTCTTCGATAGCCGGCCAGTTATGGGTGAAGGTCGCTTTTATCAAACTTACAGAGAAGAAATAGCTAAGTTAGCGAATAACGATATGTTTTTAGGAAACCTGGCTATTTTAGTGAATAAGATACAAGTGCCCTTAGGTCTGTTTAACCGACTACGGACGTCAGATGCGGACGGTGAAGACACCATTGATATAAAACGCTATGGAATTGCGTTAATTAACGATATTGCGAGAATTTATTCATTAAAAGAAGGGCTGATAGTTCCAGGTACTGTAGCGCGTTTAAAAGCCTTGCAAAAAAGTCGTCTGCTAAATTCAAAAGACAACCAGTCACTGCTCGAAGCATGGGAGTTTTTGACCCAGCTCAGACTCAATCATCAGCTGAAAGTGTGGGGAACCGACAAGCCTAAAAATGCTATTGATCCCGATGAACTGAGCACGCTTTCAAGACGACAACTGAAAAGCGCGTTTCGTATTATAAAAGAAGCACAGCAAGGCGTTGGATTAAAGTTCAGTAGGCAGGGCTATTAATGGCCAGTTGGTTACAACAACTCGCAAATTGGTATGACCGTCGGCAACAACTGAAGCAGCCTTGGCAGCAGCTTAGGTATGTTGCTTTGGACATTGAAAGTACAGGCTTAAGCCCGTCTAAGCATGACATACTGTCAATTGCCTGGGTGAGCATTCAGCCACCTGCAATACAGCTTGGTAACGCTCAGTATCATGTATTTGCCCATGGTCAAGAAATTGACTTAGGGCAGAGCCCAACCATTCACGGCCTGACAAAAGATGACTTTATTCACAGCTCAGACCCGAAACAGACCTTTGCAATGTTGAGCCGTGCGCTAAACGATGGAGTTATGGTGTGTCACCACAAGGGCATGGATTGGGGGTTCTTAAAGCAAGTTGAAAAAGTGTACGGAATTCCTATGAAGCCGCTCGCTGTATTTGACACTTTAGCGTTTGAGAAAAAACAGCTTGAAAAAGCGGAAGGGGCTGTGCGAAAAGACTCTCTCACTTTGTCAGCGTGCCGTAAGCGATACGGGCTACCTGATTATCATTCGCATCATGCGCTCACCGATGCAATTGCCTGTGGCGAGTTGTTTTTGGCGCAGGGGTACTCTGTTAATGAAAGTGAATTAACTGCGAAACATCTGTTACTAAAACGGTAACCAATGTTAAATCTATTAATATATCAGGCTGATTAATAAACATTCTGTTTGTTTAACAATCGAACAAACAAGCCTCTTCAATAAAACCCCTGTAAACCCCTTGAAAAGATTCCCCCTGAGCGTTAAAAGGTTAACCCCCTGTTAAGGGATCAGGTTGCTTTTCGCCAATCAAGCAACGTTAAAAAATAAATGTTCCAGGGAGTAACTTATGAAAAGTATGACTTTCCGTAAAAGTCTGACGGCGGCTGCTATTGCCACGACGTTAGGCTTTCCTGCGTTCGTCGCAGCACAAGACTCGGGCGCAAATGACGTCGAGCGTATTCAGGTAACCGGGTCGCGTATTAAACGAACCGACATGGAAACGGCTAGTCCAGTATCCGTATTTGACGCCGAAGCAATAGAAGCTTCTGGCTTTACCACCATGGAAAAGTTCATCCATAACCTGCCTTCTATGAATGGTGCCATGAACGGTTCAAACGTTAATAATGGTTCTGGCGGTTATGCTTCAGCGAACTTGCGTGGTTTAGGCAGTGCTCGTACGCTTATTCTGATTAATGGGCGTCGTTATGCATCTGGCGACTTAAATGCAATTCCAATGGCAATGATCCAGCGCGTGGAAGTACTGCGTGATGGAGCCTCAACTATTTACGGTTCTGATGCCATTGCTGGTGTAGTTAACTTCATTACAAAGAAAGACTTTGAAGGTGCTGAGTTTAGTGCACAGTATGACCTTACTGGTGAAGGCGATGGTGAAACGACTAAATTGTCAGGCGTAGTAGGTACGTCAAGTGGCAACGGCAGTGTTGTCCTGGGTCTTGAATACCAAAACCGTAACTCAATTAGCCAGGGTGACCGAGCTTTTTCTCGTGTTCCACTTAATGAAGAAGACGGAAAACTGGTTACTGGTGGTTCCTCAACTATTCCTTATGGTACATGGTCCCCTGAAGGGAATAACAATAGCTATGTTGTTGACCCTCAAACCGGAGAAGTGCGTCAGTATAACTCTCAAGTAGACGCTTATAACTTTGCACCAGCTTCATATTTAAAATCACCTCAAGAACTCTTCACCATAAATGCGGTTGCAAACTACGATATTAATCGCGATTTACGAGTGTTCCTTGAAGGTGGTTATGCTAACCGTCAGTCTAACCAGTTAATGGCTGCAGAAGGCACTTTCTGGGGAGCTACAGTAGCTGGTGAACATCCAGATAACCCAATTGGTGAAGATGTTGTTATGTATCGTCGTCTCGCCGAAACCGGCGGTCGCCAGTTTACTCAGGACTTCTCTGATTACCGTATGGTTTTAGGTTTCGAAGGTTATTTGGATAATGGCTGGTCTTGGGATGTTTCTTACAATTATGCTCGCTTTGTAGATGCTAGCGTTGACTACGGTCGAGCGAACCCGACTCGTTTTGAAAACTTGTTGGATCCAGCACTATGTGCTGCGGATGACTTATGCTCAGAAATTGGCGTATGGAACCCGTTTGAAGCTGGTACTTTAACTCAGGAAATGATCGACTATGCGACAGTCCCTAACTCTCCTGTTGAGAGCGGTACTACTAAACAGTTGATGGCTAACCTGACTGGTGATACAGGAAGCTGGTCTCTTCCTGCTGGCTCAATTGCTTGGGCTGCTGGTGTTGAAAAGCGCTGGGAAAAGTACAGTAATCAACCGGACGGTGCTGCACTGTTAGATCAAATTTATAACGTAGCTGCTATTCCAACAAATGGTTCTTATGACGTTGAAGAAGTCTATGTAGAAGCAGATATTCCGCTTTTACGTGACCTTCCAGGCGTTCAGTCATTAGACTTATCAGCCGCAGTTCGTCGTTCAGACTATAACTTCCTTGACGCACAAACGACCACGAAGTTTGGTTTAGAATACGTACCAAAAGATGGTCTGTTAGTTCGCGCTACTATTGCTGAAGGGTTCCGAGCTCCTACAATCAGTGACCTGTATGGTCCTCAGTTAACGTCTTATTCAAGCTACACAGACCCGTGTATTGAATACGGAGATAGTAGTAACGAAACATTAGTAGCAAACTGCAAGGCTGAAGGATTAGACCCTGATTTCAACTTGAGTAATAACCAAGCCGCAACATTATTGTCTGGTAACGAAAACCTTGAGCCAGAAACTTCTGATAGCTTCACATTCGGTGTTGTTTATCAACCGGAGTTCATGGACAACCTGAATATTGCTGTCGATTACTATGATATCGAAATTGAAAACGGCATAGGTGCACCAAGCACAAGCTTTATCGCTAATCAGTGTTACAACAGCGAAAGTTTCTCATCACCAGCATGTGATGATATTTTAGGCCCGGAAGCTGTTGGAACAAAAAGTTGGGACGGTTCTGATTACCGCGATGCGCAGGGTTATATCTCTGGTGTAGATGCGATAACTCAGAACATTTCAACGTTTGAAACGTCAGGTATAGACTTTGATGTTAACTGGAATGACAAAGTTGCTGGTGGCTTGCTAACGTTGCGTTTAGATGGTACTTACTTGGACAAATACAGCTATCAAGTTCAAGAGGGCGTCGCTCCTTTAGAGTTGGCTGGTAAGTTTGGTGCAGACACTAACTTGGCTGGTCGCATAGCTGCGTTTTCTAAAGTACGCACAAACTTAACTGCCTCATACAAGGTTGATGATGTTGCAGTGAGCTGGACGTCCCGTTATCAGTCTGGTGTAGATGACATAAACTACAGCGAGAGTGACTTAAGCAGCTCTGTTGGTAGTTATATTTACCACGACATGCAAGCGTCGTACTTCTTTAACTCAGAAACGACCTTCACGTTAGGTATTCGCAACCTGTTTGACAAGCAACCGCCTTACGTATCGAATAACAATGACATGAACACGTTGAACACGTCATACGATACAGCAGGTCAATACTGGTATGCTCGTTTAGGTTTCCGTTTCTAAACGTTTCGTTTTTCCTGTTATAAAGCATCAGCCCGGCTCTTTGAGTCGGGCTTTTTTGTGGTAGCATGAAAACATTGTCGTAGTTGTATTGGAGTAATAATAATGAAAACAACAAAAAATCCATGGACTGAGTATTGGCAACGTGGAGCGAAAGCAAGTTTTCTTGACGAAAAGTCGCGCTTGCAAGCCTACCAAATGCGTAAATTTTGGTTTGAGCGTTTCGACGAAGCTGACGTAAAGCAACCAATAGTTGATATCGGCACCGGTAATGGGGCTGTTGTGCAATGGCTGACCGAATACTCAGAAGAAAAGGACAAAAAGTTAGATGTTCAGGGTATTGATTCGGCTGAAATAAACCCACCCAATAAGGAACTGAAGCTTTCTGGTAATACTCCCTATGAAACTTTCAAACTGCCTTCCAATAAAAAAGTGGGTATGTTCGTGTCACATTATGGTCTTGAATACGGCGATATGGCTGAAGGCTTAAAGAATTTGCACACTCAGCTAAAGCGAGGTGGCTCATTAATAGCACTGGTGCATTCGGAAGCATCGGTTATTTACAAGAAAAGCCAGGCTATATATGACTTAATTCCTTCCGTAATAAAGCACTTGAGAAAGTCCGTAGCGCCACTGCAAGATGCGTTACTGAAACACGGACCCAACAATTTGCCGCGCTCAGCGCTGCAGGCACAACAGGCACTTAATCAATTTGCGCGAAAACATGAGCGTACCCTGGCTTTTCACGCAATGAACTTTGTACCGGCAACAAAGCATGTGTTGCAATCAGCTGCAAAAGGTAACGAAGTTGAATCACGTCAAGTTTACGCAGGGTACTTAAACTCTATAAATGCACATAAGGCGAGAACGCAAACTCTGTTAAGAGCGATGGAGCAGCTAGGTAGTGTTGAAGAGACAAAAAAACTATTTGAAAATGCAGGCTTTAAAAACGTTGTAATTCAGGAAGTTGAATTCCCCGAAAGTGGCGTGTTTGGTCATTGCGTGCTGGCGTCAAAATAAGTATACAATTTCCCCATTCAAAGCCGCGCCAGGCGGCTTTTTAACAGCTTTAAAACACTATCAACAAAATTAACACTAAAAGTTTACAACTCCTTAACTTCCTGTTAGATTCTAAACAGCTTCTATAAAAGAAGCGAAATAATAAAAACGTTCCAGGGAGTTTTTACTCATGAAAAATATGACATTTCGTAAAAGCTTAACGGCAGCAGCAGTAGCTGCGTCTTTAGGTTTTCCTGCATTAGCAATTGCGCAAGATGCGCAAACTGACGTAAATGCGGAAGAAGAAGTAGAGCGCATCCAGGTTACTGGTTCTCGTTTGAACCGTACTGATGTAGAGGGTGCGACACCAGTCATGGTTATCGACCGTGCTGATATCGACGCAACTGGTTTCCAATCAGTTTCTGACGTTCTGCGTAACAACAGTTTTAACGTCCAAGGTTCCCTTCGTGAAGACTCTGGTAATACTATGCAGGGTCAGGCGACAATGAGCTTGCGCGGCTTAGGTTCTAACCGTACCTTAATTCTATTGAATGGTCGTCGTATGCCAGGCTCTCCTGTCGGTGATGGTCAGGCGCAAAACTTGAATACTATTCCTTTCGCTGCGGTAGAGCGTATTGAAATTCTATCTGATGGTGCATCAGCGGTTTACGGTTCTGATGCTATTGGTGGTGTTGTAAACATCATCATGAAAGAGGATTACAACGGTCTACAGATTACAGCTGATAAAACTATCAGTGATCGCGAAGGCGGTGACGAAAAGTCTGTTAGCATCGTCGGCGGAATCGCAGGCCAATCTGGTAGTATCACTATTGGTTTAGAACACGACCGTAAAGACATCATTTTCTCACGTGACCGTTTCTTCTTTGAAAGCTATAACTTCAACGATGAATCGACTATGTTCGAAGGTCGTCCAGACTACCGTGAAACTACTGGTTTCTCACAGTATGCACGTAACATTGTTGACCCTAACACTGGCGTACTGAGCTCAATGGTCAGTGATGACTGTTCTGTTTACGGTCCTGAGTATTCTGGAGTTTGGTCTGATAGTGCTTATCCAGGTGATACAACCTGTGGTTATGAGCATACTTTAGCGTCTGCAGCATCAGCTTCGCTGGACCGTTATAGCCTGTTTGTTGATGGTAAATATAATATTAACGATGATCATCGTTTCTTTACCCGAGCGCTATCATCCCGTACCAAGAGTTTTGGTCGTTACGCTCCAGCAGCCGGTTTCTTCGTTTGGTCTGGAGAAGATTTAGCCGCTGAAACGCTGCCAGATGGTCAAACATTAACTGAATTGAACACTGGTGACTACGTATACTACCGTTTTGATAATACAGGTCCGGGTCGTGATACGGATCAGTATGATTATTTGAATGATTATACTGTTGGATTTGAAGGCTTTATTAGTTCTATGAATGTAGACTATGAAGTGGCATATAACCGCAGTATTTATGAAATGCATGAATGGGGTGATGGTTATGTAAACCGTAGAGGCCTAGATTATGCAGCAAGTAATGGTTGGGACCCTCGTCAGCCAGACCAAAGCCAGTATTCTGACTTAGTTGGTCAAATGCGTGAAAACTCAAACCGTCGCGCATCAATGATTGTCGACCGCGTAGACTTCGGTTTACAGGGCGAAGGTCCAGGTATGAGCCAATGGTTTGTCGGTGGTGAAGTTCGCCGTGAACAATACCGTGACCAGGCTCAGGCACAGAACGAAGCAGGTAACATCATTGGTACCTCTGGTGGTACATCTGGTGGTGACCGTGAAATGAAAGCGATTTTCACAGAGTGGTCAATTCCATTAGCAGATAACTGGGATATTGATCTGGCAGCACGCTTAGATGATTACTCAGACTTTGGTGATGCAGATTCATACAAGATCTCTACTCGTTACCAGCCATTGGATAATCTAGTTGTTCGAGCTTCAGCGGGTACTGGCTTCCGTGCACCTTCGCTAGATATGCTTTATCAGCAACCAGCGTTTAGTGCGGCGTTCGGTCGTGACATCCCAACTTGTATGGGTGGAACCATTTCTCAGGTTCAGAATGATCCTAACTTCGCTGAAGATATCGCTGCTTGTTTGGCTCAACCAACACAACAGTACGACACATATTATGGTTCTAATGAGAACTTAGGTCCAGAAGAGTCTACTCAATACGCTGTTGGTGCGGTTTATGACTTTGGTGCAGGTCAGGACTTTGATCTTAACTTCTCAATCGACTACTACTACACTGAAATTGACGACACTATCACGTCAATTACTGCGCAAGACGTTATGTGGCTTCAATTCATGGAGACCATTGATAACTTTGAAGGTCTTGAGTATGACGTAAGTGCCGGTGGTAACCACGTTGCTCAACCGACTAACTATCAGTCGTTTGACACCTCTGGTTTCGATATCAGCGCGAACTACGCGCAAGGTATCGGTCCAGGTATGTTAAATGCCGACTTCACAATGAGTTATGTACTTGAATACAATGGTCAGTTTACTCCGGCTTCTGCTCAGCAGGACTATACAGACTTGACGTTGAATGAGTATCGTGCAGACATCACTGTTGGTTATCAGTTAGGTAATCACTCAGTGAACTGGCACACATACTTCATCCCTAGCCGTTGTCACAGCACTACACTGAACACGGATACGCTAGCAAACGCTACGTTCTTGGCTCAGTGTACAACTGACGGTGATGGAAATACTCGTACAACTGGTGGTTGGGCACACTCTAACGTTCAATATAACTACAACACCCCATGGGATGGCAAAGTTACATTGGGTGTAAACAACGTGTTTGACCGTGATCCAGTACTTGATGATAACTATGCGTTTGATAAAGATCTGTATCCGTTTACAGGGCGTCAGTTCTTAATCCGTTATAGCCAAAACTTCTAATTTAATTAGTTGTTTATCTAATAAAACCCAGCCTAACGGCTGGGTTTTTTAGTTTAATCGATAGAATCTAGCGGCGCGAATAACCAAGTGTTTAGTTGTGTTGCTAACAGTTAAACCCGGGGGAGTTCTTGTCTGGGATATCGCAGGCTGTTTTCGAACCTACTTAACCCTATCAGTATTGCTGGCAACGTCAATTGTCTGAATATTGAGCAATTGAGTAGTGAGGTAGATTTGGATCGAAACTAGAGTAGAGGATTAAAAAATAGTTATACGAAGAAGTAAAATACTTCTTCGTATGTCATGTCTTATTTAGTTGCTGTAAGTAACCAACCTTGCACATTCTCTTCTAACGATAGCTGAGCCGCATTGAGAGATAACCCGTTTTGGCTAAATAATGCTTTTAACTGTTCAATTTCGGTTTCATTTAATGCCGCTTGGGCTTGCTCTTTTATTCTGACTTTTTGATTATTAAGCTGATCATAGTGAAAACGTAAAAAGCGACGTATATCACCTAACCTTTTATTAGTAAGGTTGTCGAAAACACTTTTAATTCGATGTTCAAGGTCTTCGAGCCAGTGTGCATATCCCTCGCCTCTAAATTCAGTCTTCAAATGTTGGACACACCAAAGGACGCTGTTTCTCTGAACTTTGTAAATTTTATAGTCTTGAAAGGCTTCATCACCTAATTGAGGTAACGCCTCTTCTGCTAAAAGCAGGATTACCTCTGTTAAGGGGAATATGGGAGTTTGGGTAAGTAGATAGTCTAAAAATTCGTAGCCCGCTTTGCAATCATCTACAATAGCGCTATTTGAGCTGTGACATACAGCGCCGAATTGTCCACCTTTCTTTAAAGTTCTGATAATTTCAGGAACTGATTTTTCAAAATTAGTATACTCAAAGCCGAACTGACTGACTACTGCATCAAAAGAGCTATCCTCGAACTGTTGTAAATCCTCGGTTGGGGTTTGTCCATAGAAAGATATTTTTTTTAGTTTTTCTGCTATGTTGGGCTGATGTGCAAACTGTTTAACAGGGTCTATTTTAGCTGCGTCGGTTGCTGTGATTTTAAAGTTTTTGTTTTCTGCTTCACTGACTCCTAGCGCAAGAACAGCTAAGCCGCCGTTTCCTGAGCCTATATCAAGAATATTTGAGCCCGGTTGAAGATCTGAAAGTAAACTTTGCCAAGTTCGAGTAACTGTCCCCTGATAACCTTTGCCTTGTTCTCCTTCAGTAAAGCTATTAAGAACTCCTGGGTTATTCCAGTATTCACTCCAATGCTCCATGAGTACCTCTTTTAATTGTTATAAAGTTGATCACTTATATCTTACCTTAAAAGCCCCTAAGCTTCAGTAGTCAAGTTGGATTGAAATTGAGCATCTAATTACACCTTACCCAACACCTACTGATACAAAAGCATCAGGGGTTCTACCCAGATTTTACAAGCCAGAGAACCATGTTGAGCGTTGGGAAAAAATGCTTACTTTCTTTGAGAAGCACCTAAATTAAAAAGTATGAGCCTGGCTCTTAACTCTGAGTCAGGTTCTTCATTTCCCCTAAACCTTCCCCAACACCTGCCGATACAAAAGCATCAGCGTTTTGAATATAGGTGCGTTTATGGCTCTTCGCTCGACTTTTTTTGCAATAATGGCTTTGCTGCTCAGTAGCTCTGCATTAGCTCACGTCAGCAATCCTCATGAAAAAATTGGCTATGATTTAGCTGCACAGCTTGCGGAGCAACTACAGCGAGTTAACCAGCATTACGGTTATTCCAATATTGGTGTTACGCGCTGGGTGCTAGCTGAAACGTTAGAGCTTCCAGAACAAGGCGACTCAATGTACAAGCTAAGCCACCAACTCAGTGAAAGCCTGTACGCACATATGAAAGAGCGTAATTTGGATTTAGTTGAGTTCCGAGCGCAGGACTATGTGACACTGACAGCTGAAGGTTCTACTAATATGACGCGTAACGTCGATGACCTGGAAGCACAACCAAAGCTTGACTGGGTGCTGGTAGGGACTCTCTCGCGTAAAGGCGATGGTGCTATTGTGAACTTGCGTATTATTGACCGCCGCAGCCAAGAAGTGCTGGCAGCGGCAAACCGCTATGTGCCAAAACACTTGTATTGGCCCAATAAGCAAACAGAAATGGTTGATGGTCGGCTACAACGCCATTAAAAACGCAGAAATAGGACAGTCATTATGAATGTATTAGGTAAAGTATTTGTATCGGCAGCTGCGTTAAGTTTAGTTTCGGCCTGTACCGTCTTGCCGGCAAAACAGCAGGTAGCAAAAGAGCAGCCACCCGAAACTTATTCGCAGCCCTACAGTGCACAATACAGTGCTAAACTTGCGGAACAACTAGTTGATAACGCCAGTATTCGACTCAGTGGTGTTAAAGTCGGTATTACCAACCTTGTCGGTGTAACGGGTCAGTACAATGAGAGCTCGGCTCTCAGCCAGGTGCTGTCTGAGCAATTAGTGCAAGAGTTGCATCGCCGTGAACTGAGTGTATTGGACTTCAAAACAACGGACTTTATTCGCGTTACATCGAACGGTGATTTTGCATTAACGCGTGACTATATGGAACTTGACGAGATCATGCCAATAACGCACGTGATGGTGGGGACTTTGTCGCATCATCGTGATGGTATTATGGCAAACGCTCGCTTGGTCGACATCAACACCAAAGATGTTGCTAGTGTGGCTCAGGTATTTATTCCGGCTCACGTGGTTCATCAATTAAGCGAAGACCACGGCAAGCCGGTTATTAGAAAAGCGCCTTAACTCACAAGGCGCTACTTCAATTGAGCTTCTAGCTCACTCATAAACTCTCGAATACGTTCGGCGTTTTTACCGACGTCGCTACGACCGACGCGAGACTTGCTGCGAATATCTAATTCACTGCCGTCTGCATTAGGCCGTACGCGTATCACTACGTCATCTTTAAAGCCAAACCAAGTGGTTGTTGCGGTAGCTTCTATGCGACCGTCCGGCTCGGAACTTTCAACCATCTCCCAACCCATGCTTTTAGAAGCATCCAAGGCTGCTTCGAACAATTGTGAAGGTGACACCAATGCTTCGTAAGTGGTCAGTTCAGGGTAAGCTTTCAGTTGTTGTTTTGCCGTCTCTTCGCCGGCGTACTCAACCGGGTTAGAGGCATTAGCTCGAAGTGGGGCAATAGCGACAAACTCCGGTGGGTTTTGTGTGTCGGTGGTAACATCGTGAATAGGGGGCACGCTTTGAGCCTTCAAATATTGGCTAAATGGCATGTAAACAGAAATGCCCCCGGCAACAATGGCTAAACCGCTCAGACCTGCGACTAACCCCTTAGGCCGACGAATAAAATACCAAATAATATTAAGTACGAACGTCGCAGCACCAATATAAAGCGCCCAGCGTAGCATTAAGAATGCCGTACCTAAGTCAGCGGTACCGCTTTTATACAAAGGTCCGGACACCGCCAGTAATATAACTGACAGAAAACCAAAAAGAATAAACAAACCGTGTAACGCTTTCATAACGAAACCCTCTTAATAATGTTGCCTGCTATTACGTCACTATCCACGGTTTGGGTCAATGTAATTTAGCGCCAGTTTAAGGTTAAGATTGACTATAGCTAAAAATGAATATAGCTTTTAATCTATTAGTAACGCCGAGCGAGTTAAAAAGAGGTAAGTGACATGGCACGAACGTTAGAGCAGATACTTGAATCAGAAGATAAAAATATTGTCGCTAACGCTGAAGCTAGAGCTGAAGCAATGCTTCTTGATATTCACCTGGCGGAAGTTCGTGCGCTTATGAAAAAGACGCAGAATGATATGGCCAAAGCACTAGGCGTTAAACAGCCAACTATTGCGAAAATGGAACGTCCGGGGCGCGATGTAAAGCTTTCGAGTTTGAAACGTTATATTGAAGCAGGTGGCGGCAAGGTTCGACTGGATATCGAGCTTCCTGACGGCCAACATCATGGGTTTCAGTTATAATAATGAGTTTAGTTAAAAAGGCGCCTGTTCAGGCGCTTTTTTTGTTTAGGCTAATCAAAATCAGACTCAACTACGTAGTATCTGGCGAATAATCAAAAACAAGGACAAAGCCGATGAAAACATGGTGGTACGCCGTATTACCTCTAGTTGCCTTTCAGGCGTCAGCTCAGGAAAAGCCAATCGAAATCATAGAGGTGATTGGCCGCGATACCTCAGCGGTTGTGCTGCCTTCAGAAGAGGACACCGATGGGCTATTTGGCTTGTCCGAAAGTCTGCAGGAAATTCCGCGTGCGGCTACTGTCATTAATGAGTCTTTAATGGAAGAAGCTGCGATTAATGACTTACATGACATTGCGCGTTTTGCGCCTAACAGCTTTGCGGCGGCGGGGTTTGGGAATCCGTCATTGCCAACGTTGCGCGGTCAGCTAGGCGAGCTGTATGAAGCGGGTATGCGTCGTCAGGCAGGTAATAACGGCTTGGGTATTCCTATGTCTTTTAATGCCATAGAGGGCATGGCGGTTGTTAAAGGCGCTCCGCCGGTTATGTTGGGGACTTCGCAGCGCGTTGGTGGTTTCGTCAATTTGCAGCCGAAAACAGCGCGTCTGAATGACATGGACACTCAGGTAAAAGCGCAGCTAGGCCAGTGGAGTCAGTATCGTTTTCAAATTGACCATAACTGGGTGCTGAAAGAAGACGAACAGGGCCTAAGAATAAGTGCCGAATACGTTGACGAAGACAGCTTTTACGATTATCACCATCACCGCAGTGACGATGTCTTGTTAGCTTACAAGTTTGCGCCAAACGACGACACACAGCTGGATGTTTCTCTGGAGTATTACGATGTCGAATGGACAGACAACGCCGGTATTAACCGCCCGACTCAAAATTTGATTGATAATAACTTATACATTACCGGGCAGGGGGGGCAGCCGAGTGGTTCACGCGTTCCTGGGGCTGGTGCGGTGATTAGCCCAACCGGTGAAGTACGCATAGACCGTAGTACGACCTTAACCGATCCGCTTGATACCAACACCGCAGAAACAGCGCTTCTGCATGCGAAATTTCAGCATTGGCTAAATGACGAACTGGTTTTGGTGAACCGTACTTATTATCAGTATTTAACCCGCGAGGGTGTTAATCAAAACAGCTTTGTTGAAATTATTGACGATGCGCATACCTTTGAAAACCGCACCGAGCTGCACATAAACAAGAAGACGGTAGTTGGTGTTAACCTGCGCATAAACGACGTGCTGGGATACAGTCAGTTTACCACCGAGGCGGACAACCCTATTGACCTCACAGGTCCGCTGGACAACCGCCGAATTCCGTTAAACCAAAGCCAACAAGCGCGACTGATAGAATTGCGTCCGGGGCTGTTTGTATCACCCGGTGCCCAGTATGACTTAGACGGTGACGGGGCGGGTGACTTTAATTTGTCAGACACTACTGACTCAACGGCTTATCAGTGGGGCGCTTTCGCACAGCATGAACTGGAACTGACCGACAAGTGGCGTGTAACCGGCGGTGTAAGAGCTGATTATTATGATGTTAAAGCTGAGGACCCTATTGCCCCGCAAGGCGTAAAAGCTGAGAGCGATACCTACAGTGACTGGTTAAGCGCTGTAAGTTTGTCAACGCAATACGAATGGACGCCGGAGCTAACGCTATACGCAACGGCTTATGAAAGTGACTCAACCTCGAATTCCATGGCCGGCGGTACGGTATTAAACGCTGCCGGTGAAATTGATGCGCAGAACTTCGCGACTGAAAACACGCTTTACGAAGTTGGTGTGAAGTACGCACCAGACGGGGCGCGCTGGTATGCGGATGCGGTACTTTTTGACCAGAAACGAAGCTTGCGTAATCGCGACGGGTCGAACAGTGGTATTCGTACCGAGGGACTGGAAACTCAGTGGCATTACGCGAGTGAAACTGGCTATTGGGTGACTTTGGCAGCCAGTTATATCGATGCTCGTTGGGATAACTCCGCAGCATCGCAGGGAACCCAGCAGGTGGCGGATGCGTTTGACAATTCGCGTCCCGATATTATTGAAGGTACAGGCTTAGGCTCGCCAAACTTCACATTATTCGCGGCGTCGAACCAGCAATTGCAGGGAATACCAGAAGTGCAGGCATCGATTGTTGCGGGCTGGAGTATTACGGATAAGTGGTCGGTTGGCGGCGATTTAAGCTATACCAAACATTATCCGTTAGATTACTTACAGACCGTTTTTATTCGCGATCAGCACACATTAAATCTGAATACTCGCTACCGGTTTAGTCAGCAGTTGAATATGCGGTTAGACGTATTTAATGCGACCGATCAAGACAACTGGTCACCAGTATTTGAAGGTGGTTATTTTGGCTCAACGCTGGCCTTTCCATCACAACCGGCACATGCACGTTTGAGTGTTAATTACGAGTTTTAAGGAAGACAAATGTCATTGAAAAAGCTGTTGTTGCTGTTGGTTATTGTTGCTTTGTTTGTAAGTGCGTTTGTGTTTGATCTTACGCAATACTTATCTCTGGATGTGCTGAAGGAGAAACAGCAGCAGCTTAACCAGCTTTTCATGGACTATCCGCTGCAAACCTTTGCTATTTACTTGGCCATTTACGTTATTTCTACGGCGCTTTCTCTGCCGGGGGCGACCGTTTTAACTTTGGGGGCAGGAGCTATTTTCGGTTTTGGCTGGGGCCTGTTGTTGGCTAGCTTTGCCGCTTCGCTCGGTGCTTTTCTGTCGTTTTTAAGTGCTCGCTTTATTCTCCGGGACTGGGTGCAGGACAAATTCGGTGAGCGCCTTGACGCCATAAACCGCGGTATTGAGCGCGACGGGGCGTTTTATCTTCTGAGTCTACGACTAGTGCCTATTTTCCCGTTTTTTGTCATTAACCTGGTTATGGGACTAACGCCTATTAAGGCCTGGACCTATTATTGGGTCAGTCAGGTGGGAATGTTGCTAGGCGCGGCAGTCTACATCAATGCCGGTACGCAGTTAGCGCAAATCAACAGTTTAGGCGATGTGGTATCGGCTGACTTAATTGGCGCTTTTGTGCTCCTGGGCATAATGCCTATTCTTGCTAAATTTATTCTCAGTTTGCTTAAGCGTCGTAAAGCGTTTAAAGGCTACCAAAAGCCGAAATCATTCGACAATAACTTGGTGGTTATTGGTGCGGGCTCGGCTGGGTTAGTCAGTGCTTACATAGCAGCGGCGGTAAAAGCCAAAGTTACCCTTATTGAAAAGCATAAAATGGGGGGCGACTGTTTAAATACAGGGTGTGTGCCATCTAAAGCGTTATTGCACGTTGCAGAGCTGGCGCATAACGCCCGCAATGCAGGCAAAGCGGGGGTCAGTGTGGGTGAGGTGAGTGTCGACTTTAAGCAGGTGATGCATCAGGTTAAGTCTGTTATTAAAGAGATAGAACCGCATGACTCAGTCGAGCGCTATACCAAGCTTGGGGTGAATGTCGAACAAGGCACTGCAAAAATCCTTTCGCCGTGGGAAGTTGAAGTAACGACTGACGGTGAAACCAAGCGCATAACCACTCGCAGCATTATTATTGCTACTGGGGCAAAACCGTTAGTACCCAGCTTTGAAGGCCTGGATCAAGTGGACTATTTAACGTCGGATACCTTGTGGGACTTAGAAGAGCTGCCCAAACGTCTACTGGTATTGGGCGGTGGCCCTATTGGCTGTGAACTTTCGCAAGCTTTTCAACGGCTAGGCAGCCAAGTAACGCAGGTGGAAATGACTGATCGCTTAATGGGACCGGAAGATGAAGACACAGCTGAGTTATTAATGCAGCGTCTGGCTCATGAAGGCATTGATATCAAGTTAAACCACAAGGCCATTCGCTTTGAGAAGAAGGGGAATGAATCTGTTCTTATTGCTGAACATAATGATAAAGAGGTGGCGATAGCCTTCGATAAGGTGCTAATAGCATTAGGCCGGCAACCAAACATTTCCGGTTTTGGGCTCGAGGAGCTTGGTGTGCAAACCAATAAAACGGTTGGTACCAATCAATTGCTGCAAACGAACTTTCCGAATATCTATGCCTGTGGCGATGTCGCCGGGCCGTATCAATTTACTCATGTTGCCTCGCACCAAGCCTGGTATGCGTCAGTTAATGCGTTGTTTGACCCGTTCAAAACCTTCAGAGCTGACTATTCCGTTATTCCCTGGGTGACTTATACGTCGCCGCAAGTTGCTAACGTTGGGTTAACCGAACAGCAGGCTAAAAAAGCGAATAAAGAGTATGAAGTGACGGAGTACGATATTGGTGAGCTCGATCGCGCCATAGCTGATGACAGTGCTTATGGTCGAGTGAAGGTACTAACCAAACCGGGTAAAGATGAGATATTAGGTGTAAACATTGTTGGTCCTCAGGCAGGTGAACTTTTAGCGGAATACGTATTGGCTATGAAACATGGTATTGGGCTGAATAAAATACTGGGTACCATTCACAGTTACCCGACACTGGCCGAAGCTAATAAGTATGTGGCGGGCGAATGGAAACGCGCCAATGCGCCGCAGAAGCTGTTAGCATGGGTGGAGAAGTTCCATCGCTGGCGCCGGAGTTAATATGCGGGTACTCGCTTTAATTACTCTTGTTCTTTTGACTTTATTTGGCACAACTCTATTTGGTACACCCCAGGCAAAGGCCGAGGTGGTGAACTTTTATGCCTGGGGCGGTTCACCGCAAGTAAATAGTTACTTACGCTGGGCGCAACAGGAGTTAGAAGCCGAAGGTATTCAGCTTAGACACAACAAAATTGCTGACGCCTCGGAAGTGGTTAAGCAGTTAATTAATGGTTATTCCAATGCCGATATTATTTGGATTAACGGTGAGAATTTCCACGCCCTTAAAAAAGCTAATGCTCTGCTGCCCATTGTTGAAGATATTAAAGGTATGCAGCACATTAACCCGGAGCTCAATTGGCAAACCGACTTTGGAGAGCCGGTGAATGGACTGGAAGTTCCCTGGGGGGTAGGTCAGTTTAACCTCATAGCTCGGCCCGGAGTGTTTGAAACAGAAGCCGTGAGTGCACATGAGCTACTGCGTGCCGCACAGGATTATAAAGGTCGAATCAGTTATCCAAAACCGCCGGAATTTCACGGCACAACATTTCTGAAGTCCTTATTATTGTCGCTTTACCCCGAGAGGCGGTCAGTATTTCAGCAGCCAGTCGCGTCCGTTAATGCAGAAGAAATCACTCAACCGCTCTGGAATTACCTCGATAAGCTTCACCCATTATTGTGGCAGCAGGGCGATAACTTTCCGTCGTCTGCCGGTGAGCAGGTGTCGTATTTAGCGAATGGACAGTTGGTTATGGCGGTAAGCTTTAATCCCAATGACTACAGAACCTTAGTCAACCAGGGGCGTTTGCCAGCTGGAGTCAAGCGGTACACTTTATCTAACCGGGCTATGACCAACACGCATTATTTAGCCGTTCCCAAAACAGCACAGAATCCAAAGCTCGCGAAACAAGTCATTGAGTTTTTATTGTCTGTGCAAGCGCAGCTTCGCAAAGCAGATACTAACCGCTGGGGCGACCCTTCTGTTTTAGCGCCGCAATTACTGCAAACTCAAAGTGCCAGTCAGCAGACAGAGCTGTTACCGTCAACCGATGACTTTCACGCCAGTTGGCAGTCGTATTTGGAGCAGCAATGGTCCGAGCGTTATCAGTAGCCATTAAGTTTGCCTTCATTGTGTTACCGGTCGGCGGTGGCTTAATGCTGCTGTTGCTTTCGTCTTTTAGCGCGGAGTCGGGCATAACCAACAACGCTGTTTATACTATTTTGAGTGAGCGCGAGGCTTTAGTATCGACACTACTCGTTGCTGTTGTGGCCCCGTTAATTGCTTGCTATTCGGCGTTGTGGCTGGCGCCTGGGTTATTAAAACGCCCCAAACTGCAACAGCTGCTTTCACCGGTATTATCGGTACCGCATGTGGCGTTTGCCGTTGGGCTTATGCTGCTACTCAGTCCTTCTGGCTGGCTTATCCGCTTGGTTGAGAGCATCACCGGCCTGTTACCGTTTCCACCGCAAGGCTGGCCCTTACCGGAAAAGTCCGTGATTACCGTTATGGTAGTCCTAGTATTAAAAGAGCTGCCATTTTTGCTGCTGATGATAGCCGCTCAGCTCAAACAAGTGCCTGCCAGCTCCTGGCTGACTCAGGCACAAAGCTACGGCTACAGTCAGCGGCAGGCGTGGTGGCGGGGTGTTACGCCAGAGCTGTTAAAGCGCTTAACCTTGCCTATGGCTGCCGTTATTATTTACTCGTTGTCGGTGGTCGATATTCCACTGCTGGTGGGCAGTAACACCGAAGCATTGCTGGCGCAGCGCGTCTATGAATGGACGTTCCAGTTTTCACCGGAAAGTCAAAGTAAGGCCGTAACCGGTGCCTGGGCCCTTATGGTTATCGCGGTACTGCTGCTGTTTCTTAATAGCTTACATGCTGATTTGTATCGTAAGTGGGCGCTTACCAAAGCGTTAAGAAAACAATGGTCGAACACGACATTTTCCGATAAAGCCGCAAAAATCACTTGGATAACCTTTGGTTTTTTGTCACTCGCGATAATTGCTGTGCTCATACTGCAAAGTGTCGCATCAAGTTGGTTTTATCCGACACTCATGCCTGAAGCTCTGAGCTTGAACCGCTGGCAGAGCGAATGGCATTACCTCACGGAGCCTTCATTCAATAGCATTTGGCTGGCTTTAACCAGTGCTTTACTGGGTGTTATTTTTGCGGTCGTGCTGCTTCAACATCAACGCGAACAAAAACAGAAGCGCTCTTTAAACGCCTGGGTTCTAATTGCGTTATTCGTTCCACAAGTGCCGTTAGTTCTTGGCTGGCAGATGATGCTTGGTGAGCACCTTACGCAGGGCTGGAATGTTATGTGGGTCGCTTGGTCACATACGGTATACACAGTGCCTTATGCGTATTTAGTGTTACACGGTGCCTATACTCAGTTTGACGAACAATGGCTGGTAAAAGCGCAAAGCTTAGGGTATTCCGCCAGACAAGCTTGGTGGAAAGTCATGCTGCCTATGTTGAGAACGCCCCTAGCAACTGCGTTTGCGGTCGCTTTTTCGGTGAGCATTGCGCAGTATTTGCCGACTCAATGGCTGGGGCACGGGCTGACACCGACATTAACGACAGAAGCCGTCAGCGTTGCCAGCGGCGGTGACTGGCGTATTGGCAGCCTTTATGCGTTGCTGCAAACTGTGTTGCCACTTGTTGTGTTTATTAGTGTAGGTCTGCTGAGTACAGGCTTAAAAGGCAAAAAAACAAAAGCGGAACGCTATGCTGACTATTCGTAATTTGGTTATTTTCTCCGAAATGACAGGCTCCTCAAACAGGCTGTTGCTTCGACTCAATAGCCTGGACATAAAACCCGGAGAAGTGGTGACGTTAATGGGTCCCAGCGGCGTGGGTAAGTCGACCTTACTGCGTTGGGTTCTCGGTGAGCCGTTACCGAATTTTAGTGCAGAGGGTGAACTGACGCTAAACAACAATGACATTGGTCAGCTTTCAGTAGCGCAACGACGAATTGGTATGATGTTTCAAAAAGGCGGCTTGTTTCCGCATATGACGGTGGCCGAGAATTGCCTGTTCGCACAAAAGCCTCGCTCAACTCTCAATCGCAAAGCGCAAGCTGAAAAAGCAATGTCCATGCTGAGCACGCTGGGGTTGAATGACAAATGGAACCACTACCCGCATAGCTTAAGTGGCGGCCAGTACTCCCGAATTTCGTTACTTTGCGCGTTACTGGCAGAGCCAAAAGCCATGTTGCTGGACGAGCCGTTTTCGGCACTTGATGCTAACTTGAAAGAAGAAGTAAGAGACTGGACCTTCCAACAGTTGAAAGAAAACAAGATACCCACGCTGTTGGTCACGCATGATCGCACTGACGCTCATGGGCGTATTTTAACGGTGAATGAAGACAAAGAGATAGTGGATGATTGATCCTAAATTATTACCCGTAACTCGTGCTGTACTGGATGTTCCGGCCCGACTACTGGTGCGGCTGGGCGTAACGGCTGACCAGGTTACGGTGGCCGGGTTTGTGGTTGGGTTACTGGCTGTGCCGTTATTGGCTTTGGAACACTACACGGCTGCGCTTATTGCTATTTTACTGAACCGGCTGGCCGACGGCCTCGACGGGGCAGTCGCCAGACGAACGCAACTGACCGATGCCGGTGGTTATATCGATATTGTGCTCGACTTTATTTTCTATAGTGCGGTGGTGTTTGGTTTTTTACTGGCATCTCCGGAGCAGCACGCCGTAGCAGCCGGAGTGCTACTGGTGACCTTTATGGGCACGGGGTCTACGTTTTTGGCATTTGCCAGCGTGGCGGGGAAGCGGGGAATCGAGAACCCTTCCTACTCCAATAAGTCACTGCACTATATGGGCGGTTTAACGGAAGGTTTTGAAACCATACTGGCGTTTGTCGCATTTTGTCTGTGGCCTCAGCATTTTGCTGTGTTGGCGTATATATTTGCCGCGGCCTGTTGGATAACAGCAATAACCCGCATTGTGGCGGGTTACCGAACCTTAAAAAAAGGGAGCGGCTGACAATGTCTGAGACAGCCTGGCGACTTAGCGTATTTGTGGTTGTGCTTATTCTCATGGTGTTGTGGGAGTATGCGTCGCCTAAGCGCCGATCGCGCTACAGCCGTAAGGAGCGCTGGCCGGCAAACTTAGGCATTGTGGTTATTGATACCGTGCTTTTAAGAATTATTGCCCCCATTGGTTTAACTGGCGTAGCGGTATGGGCTGCGAGTAATGGTTGGGGTTTGTTTCATAGTGCAACAGCAAGCGGTGCGCCGTTTTGGCTGGTTGTGGCATTAAGCATTTTTGCGCTCGATATCGCTATTTACTGGCAGCACCGGCTGTTTCACCGGGTGCCTTTGTTATGGCGACTGCATCGGGTACATCATGCGGACCCTGACTTCGATGTGACGACTGGTTTGCGTTTCCATCCGGTAGAAATTGTTTTGAGCTTCTTTATTAAAGCAGTCGCGGTTCTTGCTCTGGGAGCACCGGCAGTTGCTGTTATTGTGTTTGAGATTATTCTGAATGCCTGTTCGTTGTTTAACCATGGCAATGTGGCCCTGCCCAAGCCGTTAGAAAAAGCGGTGCGAAAAGTTCTAATTACTCAAGAATTGCATCGCATTCACCACAGTGTCGAAAAAGAAGAAACCAATAGCAATTACGGGTTTAGTGTGAGTTGGTGGGATCACCTCTTCAAAAGCTTTACTCCCGCACCTAAAGCTGGCTCAGACAAGATTGATATTGGCCTGAAGGAATACCGTGACCAGGCAGTAACAACTAAAATTTGGGGCCTACTGAAAATACCCTTTATTCGTGGCTGAGTTGGCTTGCGTCCCCGGCAGGAGTCGAACCTGCGACCTATTGCTTAGGAGGCAATTGCTCTATCCAGCTGAGCTACGGGGACGTGCCGCGAATTATGCCAGAACCGGCGAGCGGTTTCATCCCCTAGTCAATGGGAACAACCCAGTCTCTGACTTGTACATTATGCAGCATATTGCTGCCGGTTAACTGAGCCACTGCTGTGCTTTGCTGAACTTGTTGCACTTCCACTTCAAACTGGCTGACTTCCCATTTTTGGCGAAAACGACCCTGGTCATCGGTAAAGTGGCTTGGGTGCAGGACCTTTAATTTGTCGCCTACTTTAACGCCATGTTGCTGACCTAAATTAAACTGTACGGTCTTCTCATCAACGGCAATAACGCGGCCGCGCACTGGCTTACAAACCAGTTTTTCTTTCACGCCACCGGCCAGGTCTTCTAAGCCACTGTCGAGAGCGGCGCCAAAAGGTTCGTCCCAGAAGTTTGCGGTTGCCACATCAACGGCTGCCGAGCGGTCGAACGTCCAGGGTTGAGTGTCTTCAACTCGGGCACGCGTCACCAGCTGGCCAGTGCTTGCATCTAATAAATAAAGGGTCAATGCATAATGTCTGTCGGGTGTTGACGACCATAACCAGCCCGAATCTGTATTCATCATTGCCAGATCGTCAAACAACCCGAACACCACAAACTGACTGTCATTAGCCAGCCCAAGGCTTCGTGCCATACGACCTAACTCTTCAAGGTTCAGACCACTTAAAGCGTTGTTTAGACCGGCGTGACGCTGCAAGGTATGCGCAATATGAATTTGGCTGCCAACACCGCCCAGTGTTCGGGAAAAGCGCTCAGCTGCAACTTCACCAATGTCCCAAATTTGGCCCCAGGTACCATGGGCTCGGTCACGAAGCTCAAACGGCACGATAGTGACGGAATTTTTGTAGCTACTGCGGGTGCAGTCACCTTCTCGGTTCCAGATATCAGCACGTAATAAAACCACGACACGATCATCACGAACCTCTTCACGAACAATACTGACCTGATCAACATTGCCACGACTGGTCCACTGGGTTTCTGTGTTACTCAGGACGCCATCAACCACCTGCTGAATACTGCTGATACTGCCACCAGAAGAGAGGAGAGCTTGTTGAAGAGCGTTTTCAATGGCTTGCTGGCGTGCCTTTTCGACATCACCGTTAACAATACGCGCCGTACCCTGAGCTTCAATCCAGCGGGCGTCGCTTGGAAACGCAAGAAAAATAAGTGACGCGAGTAAAAGCAAGGTCTTCCAGTTCATGTGTCGTATCCCAGTCTTATCCAAAGTGTCGATTTATTGTCGGTCTTTGTGGTTTTCTCTGAAATAAACTGCAAGAACCCTGCCAAATTTTAACTTAAAAGCGTGGCTTAATAATAAACAACACGTTTTACTTTTTGCTGGCGGTTGGTGCTTTGATACAAGCGGTGCACTTTCTCAAAGTCTAAACGCAATTCCGTCGCGTAATACTCGCCTACAGTGTAGGTTTTCACGACTTCGGCCCCGCGAATAACACCGTCAACCGATGCCTGAAAGCTGTCGTTATTTAACGCCCAGTCTTCCACCGAACTGCTACCGGCAATCCGTTGTCCGTAAACTTGCTCTGCAAGCTCTCGGTACGCAGCGAGCTTTGAGGCGCGCATAGCGTTTAAGTCTTTTACTTGAGATGAATCGCCGGCTTGTTTTTCAATAGGGGCATAGCCTACCGCATTTAATACCGGAAAGGTGTCAGGGGTTTGGGTTTCCCATTCGACGTGCTTTTGATCGTACACAAAGTTGTTGTAAGCGGCACAACCGCTCAACAGCATTGATGAAAGGATAACACCCAGTGTCAAAATTTGCTTTGTCATAACGACCTCTACGGACTAAAACGTACTAATCGTTATAACGGCTGAAGCACAGAATTCTTTAACGAATTTTGCCTTTACTGTTGTAGGTCAGAGAGTCTTTGCGGGCCGACTGCAAAATACTTTGCTTGAGTTGGTCAATGCTGTTCAGCGTCGACTGAACCACACGTTCATTGACTTGGTTTTGGTGTTGAATATTGGCGAGGGTTTGCTTAATGGACTCAACCGCAGCGGCTAACTGCGCGTCTTCTTTCAAAGTGTCTTTGTCGGGATGCTCTGACAACAAAGTGTCGAGGCGTGTCACTTCGGCCAGAGCTTTTTCTTTTTCTGAAGTAATAGCAGGAACGTCGGCATGCTCGCGTTCGACAATGGCATTTAGCTCGCGCTGTTGCAGCAAAGCCAGCCTATCTAGCGACTCCGCCATGTCATCAAGCAATTGGTTTACCGACGTTACTTCCGTCATTACTCGTCGTTACCACCTGCAAACAGATCCGACTCAAACTGAGCTAGCTTTGACGCTAACTGCTCAACATTAATTTTGTATGAGCCGCTTTCAATTTCTGCTTTAATTCGGTCGACTTTAGCCTGGTCGATGCCACTGCTGTTCATGGCTTTTTCCTGCAAGCCACCCAGTTGTTGCGCTTCGCTGGTTAAAGAAACCGCGTCACCGCCTTTCTGAGAAACCGATGCAGAGTTACCTGCCTGGCCACCATTTTGGACCTGGCGGTTGCTTGACTTGTTGTCGATACTGGCGTTTTTCAGCCCGGCATTATTGATATTAATAGCCATTGTCTTGCCTCGCTAGATAGTAAATCTCGGTTACTTATCGACCATATCCGAAAAAACTTAACTAAAAAATGCACTTTTTTGTAAAGTATTTTAAAGGTTGACGGTAACCTCGTTAAGCCCTGTCACAACAGCCTCTATTGACTTGCCTGAGCGGGCATTTTTTACAACAACCGACTCGCCTTTTAAACCGTCAGCTAACGCTTTTCCGTCAGCGGTAATTCTCAGTGCCTTGCTTTGAGCTACTATTGTAACCGTTTGGTCCTCACAAACAAGACAGGTGTCGGTCGCTCGAATGGCCTGTCCCGCACCAATGCGCTTTTTGACGCGAGCGCCAACCAATAGTTCCTTCTCGGTGTAAACATTAGAGCGTATTTGGTTTAAGTCCACTTCGGCAAACGCTAAATCGCTTTCGCTAATCATTTGACCCGGAGTCATGGGGCCGGACGCCGTTACGACATTTTTGTAGCGGTAAATTCTGACCGGTACATAAGTACGCCACCCATTTGCCGTCGCACATTTAATTTCAACGGTTGTGTAGCCGTCTAAGCGCGCGTTGCTCGCTAAACCAACATCTGGTGCTGCTGAGCAACGTTTAGGTGTCATTCTGGGGTCGAGGTTATTGGCGACAACATCAATGCGACCATTTTCAGGCGCACTGACTCTTGAGCGCACAAAGTCATGCGCCAGAGTCTGTAATGCCTTATAATCCAGGCGTACGTCATTACCTTGCGCTTGTGCGTGATTTGCGCTCAGACCAGTAAATAAGGTCGTTATTGCAAAAATCGAACTGATCAGCAGCGATTTACGTACTATCATAAAAATATCCTGACGTTATCTACTAAGGTTATCTGGCTGCCTGCCGAAAAAAACGGTATAACGTCAAAAGTTCGGCGGCGTCACCAATACATATTTGCTGGTAGTGGTTTAAGCAAATACCGTGCCGAAGTAAGGTAGCCTGCCATATTACAGGAGTGAAGCATGGCCAGTATTCTCGATTCAGTGAATCAGCGCACACAAATGGTCGGACAGAACCGACTGGAATTGTTGATGTTCAACCTCGCTGGCAAACAGCGTTTCGGCATCAACGTATTTAAAGTGCGCGAAGTATTGCAATGCCCTAAATTAACGGCAATGCCGCAGCGCAACCCGTTAGTCAGAGGTGTTGCACATATTCGTGGCCAGGCTATTTCCATTATCGATTTGAGCATGGCAACCGGCGGGCCGGCTATCACCGACATTGAAAACCGCTTTGTCATTATTTCTGAATACAACCGAACTGTTCAGGGCTTCCTGGTGGGTGGTGTTGATCGCATTATGAATATTAATTGGGAAGACGTAATGCCACCGCCGAAAGGGGCAGGGCGTGACGCTTATCTGACCGCGGTCACCGAAATCGAAAATGAATTGGTTGAAATAATTGACGTTGAACGTATTTTGGCCGACATAGTGCCGGTTAACTCGGACGTTAGTGAAGAAGTAGCTAGTGCCGAAATCAATGTGGCCAAAGAAGACCTTACTATTCTTATTACCGATGACTCTTCAGTAGCACGCAACCAAATTAAGCGCGCGCTTCAGTCGCTGGGTATTAACCTGGAAGTGAAGAAAAACGGTAAAGAAGCGCTTGAGTATTTAAAAGAGAAAGCAAAAGAGCTGGGCGGCAATGTACATACCCACGTACCTGTTATGGTGTCTGACGTAGAGATGCCGGTGATGGATGGCTATACATTAACCGCTGAGGTAAAAGCTGACCCCGATTTACGCGATATTCATGTTATTTTGCATACATCATTGAGTGGCGTCTTTAATCAGGCTATGGTGAAGAAAGTCGGCGCCGATGATTTTATTGCAAAATTTCATCCCGATGAGCTGGCGACAGCCGTTCAAAAATGGCTTAATACCGAAGTAACCATTTAAAGAGTAGCAGTTAATATAACGTGTCGAATCGCGAATTAAGTTTATCGGAATACCAAGAGTTTCGTCAGTTCCTGGAGCACCAGTGCGGTATTGTACTGGGCGAGAGTAAACTGTACTTGGTTAAAAGCCGGCTCAGTCCATTGATGGGGCGCTTTAATATTGACTCGTTGTCAGAGTTGGTAAAGCGTTCTATGAAAATTAGTGAGCGCGCCCTGCGAGCTGCGGTGATTGACGCCATGACCACTAATGAAACCTTATGGTTTCGCGACACTTACCCGTTTCAAATTCTGCACGATCGTATTTTTGCTGAATACAAAAACCACACCGGACCTTTAAAAATATGGTCAGCGGCTTGTTCGTCCGGGCAAGAGCCGTACTCTATTGCCATTACCTATGACGAATTTAAGGCCAAAAACCCCGGGGCTTTAAAAGGTGGCATTAAAATTACTGCTACGGATATTTCCAATAAAGTATTAGAGCAGTGTGGTATTGGTGAATACGACAGTTTGGCACTAGCGCGCGGCTTATCGGCTGAACGCCGTCAAAAGTACTTTACTGAGGGTAGTAAGCCGGGGGCGATGAAAGTCAGAGATAACTTAAAAACATATATCCACTTCCGGCACCTGAACTTATTGGACAGCTATTCATTACTCGGCAAGTTCGATGTTATTTTTTGCCGCAATGTGCTTATTTACTTCTCCCCGGAAGTAAAGCGGAAAATTATTGCCCAATTCCGGCAATCATTAAACCCGGGCGGCTACCTCATTCTTGGCGCATCGGAGTCTATTTCAGGCTTAACCGATGATTTCGAGATGATTCGCTGCAACCCCGGTATTATCTACCGTCGTAAGTAACGACGCCCCTTAGCCTCCTTTTCAAAAATATCTGTCGGAAATTCTGGCACGATATCTGCATTGTCTTCACCATCGAACACTGTGGAGACAAAAAAATGGCACTTTCCATGGATAAAATTATGGGAATACAGCAACACACGCTGGGTATACGCACCCAACGTGCAGAGCTTATTGCCAATAATATTGCAAACGCAGACACCCCCGGCTACAAGGCCAAAGGGCTGGATTTTCAGCAAGCGCTGCAACAGGCACAGCGCGGCATTGAAAGTCACAAAATGGCGCGCACCCACGAAAAGCACTTCAATGTTGAAATAAAACCGCAGGGCACAGAAAAGTTTCGGGTTCCAAACCAACCCGACACGGGTGACGGTAATACTGTCGATGTGCAGTTGGAACAAAACTTGTATGCACAAAATGCACTGGAATATGAAATGACCATGAATTTTCTCGACGGTCGTATCAGTGGTGTGAAGAAAGCCCTTGGCGGCGGACAGTAGGTGAGGTGAAAAACAATGAGCCTATTTAATATTTTCAACGTGACCGGTTCGGCAATGAGTGCCCAGTCAGTACGACTGAACACCACAGCCAGTAATCTGGCCAATGCAAACTCAGTTAGTAGCAGTATCGATGAAACCTACAAAGCGCGTAACCCGGTCTTCGCGACCGCACTAGCTGACGCTAAAGGCGATTATCGCGGCAACAGTCTGACGAATCAGACACAAGCCGGACAAGCGGCGGGCGTAAAAGTTTTGGGCATAGTCGAAAGTGATGACCCACTGCAAATTGAGTACGCACCAAACCACCCCATGGCGGACGAAAACGGCTACATCTATAAGCCGAACGTTAACACCATGGAAGAAATGGCCAACATGATTTCGGCATCCCGCTCATACCAGACCAACGTTCAGGTGGCGGATACAGCCAAAACAATGACGCAGCGTTTACTACGCATGGGTCAAGGGTAAGCAGGAGATAACAAATGGAAGGCGTAAGCAATAACTCCTACATCGACAGCATGAAATGGAAGAAGGACGAAGGCGCGAAATACGCTGACCCTGACGAGCAGCAAAAGCTTGAGCAGGAAGACTTCTTCAAGTTGTTGACGCAGCAGTTAAATATGCAGGATCCGTCCAAGCCGGTTGAGAATGATCAGATGATTGCTCAAATGACCAGCTTCACCATGGCGGAAGGTATTACCGGAATGTCTGAGCGTTTTGACCAGTTTGCGGAAGACATGACATCAAACCAGGCATTGCAGGCTTCGACCATGGTTGGGCGCAAAGTATTGGTTCCGACTGATCAGGCAAACCTGGAAGAAGGTGCAGGTGTGTCGGGGATGATAGCCACGCCGCAAACCGCTCAGAATGTGAAAATTAACATTAAGGACTCGACCGGTGCGGTGGTGAAAACCCTGAATTTGGGTGACATGCCAGAGGGTACTAAAGAGTTTGAGTGGGACGGAACCATGACGACTGGCGAGCAGGCACCGGCGGGCAATTACTCATTTTCGGTGAACGCGACCGTTGGAGGTCAAGCCGAGGAGCTTCCGTTACAAATGCATGCGCGTGTCCAGAGCGTCAGTACGGGCGGTGAGCGAGGCGTTGTTCTGAACCTTAAAGGATTAGGTGGCATCAAGCTTTCTGATGTCTCTGAAATTAGTTAACAAGTGAGGTGACTTATGTCATTTAGTATTGCACTCAGCGGTATCAATGCATCTCAAAAAGATTTAGATGTAACTGCTAATAATATTTCAAACGTCAAGACGTCGGGTTTTAAACAATCTAGAGCTGAATTCGCTGACGTTTATGCGACAAGCATCTTTAATGCCGGTAATACCAAAGTTGGGGACGGCGTTTTGACCTCATCGGTAGCTCAGCAGTTTAGTCAAGGCGCGCTAGAACTCACTGAAAACTCATTGGATATGGCGATTTCAGGCAACGGTTTCTTTGCAACAACAGATGATCTAGGCTCTAGAGATATGACTTATACGCGTTCAGGCGCGTTTAAATTGAATGACAATAAATTTATTGTCGATAACCAAGGTAACTACTTACAAGGGTATCAGGTCGATAGAAACAGTGGTGTGAATTCGTCTGTTGCTTTAGCTACAACACAGCCTATTCGTATACCAGATGTGGCGGGTGCTCCGCAAAGCACTAATAATGTATTTACCGCGTTTAACGTAGATGCACGCCGTTCACCTATCGATGGAACGGCTAACCCTTTTGACCCTGAAACACCGAGTACGTATCACAGCTCAACTTCGGCGACTGTATATGACTCATTGGGTGAATCACACACATTGTCGACTTACTACGTCAAACGAGCGGGGAACGAATGGGATGTTTACGCTACTTTCGATGGTCAGGAAATAAACTTAAATACTACTGGCGGTGCGACACCCTCAGCAACAAATTCGGTTAATGGCTTTACAGGATTGCAGTTAGACTTCCTAGGTAGTGGTGAGCCTGATGTACCAGCAGGCCAAGTGACTTTTAATCCAGGAACAATTGATCTTGTTGGTTCTGGCCTAACGGGCCCCTACCTCGACAACGGAGCCTCGACACAGACTATTCAATTTAACTTCCAGGATTTAACCGGTACTACCGCTCCGACCCAGTTTGCGTCAGACTTCGAGGTCACGAACCTAGATCAGGATGGTAGTACTGTCGGACGCCTGACGAATGTCGATATCGACAAGTCAGGTCTTATTGCGGCAACCTACTCAAATGGTGATGTGCAATATTTAGGTCAGGTGGCGGTTGTTCGTTTTGCTAACGAGCAGGGCTTAACCCAAATTGGCGGTACCAAGTGGCGTGAGAGCATTGACTCAGGCGAGCCGCTTTCTGGTGAAGCTAATACCGGGACTTTTGGTGGTATTGAAGCGTCAGCGTTAGAAAACTCTAACGTAAACCTGACTAAAGAGCTGGTGGACTTAATTACCGCACAGCGTAACTTCCAGGCGAACTCACGTTCGTTGGAAGTGAATAACACCATTAACCAGACTATTTTACAGATTCGATAATTGAATTAGTTGGGAAATATAAAGCAAAAGGCGCCTTCGGGCGTCTTTTTTCGTTTTTGGCACGGAATCTGCATTATCTAGGGTAACGATCGAAAACGACAAAATTTTGGCTGGAGGTCAGCTATGGACAAAATGCTCTGGATAGCCATGAGCGGCGCCAAAGAAAACATGAACGCGGTGTCGGTGCGGGCAAATAACCTTGCCAACGCAAACACTGACGGTTTTAAGGCGGATTTGGAACAAGCCCGCTCTATGCAGGCGTTTGGCGAAGGCTTGCCAACGCGGGTGTTTGCCATGACCGAAAGTCCTGGGCAGAACTTTGCCGCAGGTGCGCTGCAAACCACCGGCCGCAATATGGATGTCGCCATAAAAGACCAGGGCTGGATAGCAGTTCAGGATCAAAACGGCAATGAGCGCTACACCCGAAATGGCAGCCTGGAAGTGGGTACCGACGGCCTTCTTAAAAATTCAAAAGGAAACACCATTATTGGTGACAACGGTCCTATTTTTGTGCCGCAACCTGTCGACAAGCTGACAATAGGCTCTAACGGTAATGTGTCCATTCGTCCTATGGGCGCACCGGAAAATGTTATGGAAGTGATAGGCCGTATCAAGTTGGTGAACCCGCCAAATGGCAATATCGAGAAAGGCACGGATGGTTTATTCAAGCTGAAAGATGACCAAGTCGCGCTAGCCGATGCCAACGTTAAATTACAAATTGGTGCTCTGGAAAGCAGCAACGTCAACAGCGTCGAAGAAATGACAAGCATGATTGCTCTGCAGCGCCAATACGAAATGAACGTCAAATTAATGAAAACCGCCGATGAGAACGCACAGCGCTCAGAGTCGCTGATGCGCATCAGTTAGTCGAACTTTCATTAATGGCGTATAGAGGAGACATAACATGAACCCAGCATTATGGATTAGTAAAACCGGACTGGATGCGCAGCAGCGCGATATCTCGGTCATTTCAAATAACCTGGCGAACTCAAGCACCGTTGGTTTTAAGAAAAGTCGCGCGGTGTTTGAAGACTTGCTGTATCAAAACATTAACCAGCCGGGCGGCCAGTCTGCTCAGGACACCGAGTTACCGAATGGCCTTATGGTCGGCGCCGGTACCAAAGTTGTTGCGACGCAAAAATCGCACACTCAAGGTAATGTGCAAACGACCGACAACTCGCTGGATGTGATGATTGACGGCAAAGGTTTCTTCCAGATTTTGATGCCGGACGGAACTATCTCCTACACGCGTAACGGTCAGTTTTCACTAAACGAAGAGGGGGAGATGGTGACTTCGGGTAACGGTTATACGTTAGAGCCGGCTATTCAAATTCCTGAAGACGCTATGTCAGTCAGCATTTCTCAGGAAGGTGAAGTGACGGTAACTCAGCCCGGTAACCCGGACAACGTTGTGGTCGGCCAAATTAACCTGGTCAACTTCATTAACCCAGCGGGTTTAGAGCCTATGGGTCAAAACCTGTATCGCGAGACAGCGGTCAGCGGCGCACCACTTGAGGCTGTGCCAGGTGTTGATGGTATGGGTAACACCATTCAGGGGGCTCTGGAAACCTCTAACGTCAACGTGACTGAAGAGCTGGTCAACCTGATTGAGAGTCAGCGTGGTTACGAGATGAACTCAAAAGTGATTTCCTCGGTTGACCAAATGCTGAGCTTCGTCACCCAGCAACTTTAATAATCAATAACAGGTGGCTGTGATGCGTTACTTATTAGCAACTTTAGCAATTTTAGCGGTGACGGGCTGTGCAAGCTCACCGCATAAGCCAATGCCGGATGACCCTTACTACGCACCGGTATTGCCGGAAGAGCGTGCACAGCCGGTCGTGCCAACGGGGTCTCTATTTCAGGATGCGTACGCAGACAACCTGTACTCAGACATAAAAGCGCGTCGCTTAGGCGACATTATTACGGTGACCCTGCAGGAGCAGACAACCGCCAGTAAAACGGCAACGACTGAAACCTCTAAAGAAAGCACGGCAGAGCTTGGTGCGCCAACAATGTTTGGACGGGATATTACCGTTGGAGGCAACCCGTTGTCTGCTGGCATTAACGGAACGCGGGACTTTAATGGCGACGCCAGTTCGGATCAAAGCAATCAACTTACCGGTGAAATTACTGTGACGGTGATAAAAGTACTGCCGAATGGCAACTTAATAGTGCGTGGTGAGAAGTGGATGCGCATTAATACCGGCGACGAGTACATTCGTTTAACCGGCATGATCCGGCCACGGGACATAACTGCAGCTAACCAAATTCCATCGACTCGTGTTGCCAATGCACGTATTGAATACTCAGGCACGGGCAGCCTTGCCCAAGTGCAGGAGCAGGGCTGGTTAACACGTTTCTTCAACAGTCCAATTTGGCCGTTCTAAGGAGTTGGGCATGAAAGTAGCAAAACTAATTACCTTAACCCTGTGCTTAGTCTCGATGTTGGTAGCACCCGTGCAGGCATCTCGTATTAAAGACATTGCATCAGTCCAGGGTATTCGTGACAACCAGCTAATAGGTTATGGTTTAGTTGTTGGTTTGCCGGGAACGGGCGAGCAAACCCCGTTTACTGACCAAACTTTCCGCACTATGCTGGGTAACTTTGGTATTAATGTCCCCGCTAATGAGCGACCCAAAATTGATAATGTGGCGGCCGTTGCGGTGCATGCTGACTTGCCGGCCTTCGCGAAACCCGGTCAGAAAATTGATGTGACGGTGTCCTCCGTGGGCAGTGCCGACAGTTTAACCGGGGGTACCCTGCTTCAAACCTTCTTAAAAGGTGCGAATGGTGAAGTCTATGCTGTCGCTCAAGGCAACCTGATTGTTGGTGGCCTGGGGGCTGAAGGTAATGATGGCTCGCGCATTGTGATAAACACACCAACCGTTGGCCGCATTCCCGGCGGCGGTATTGTTGAGCGAGAAGTGCGTACGTCTTTTGGTTCGTCAGACTATTTTACCTTTAATTTGCATCAGTCCGATTTTACCACCGCCAAGCGTATGGCTCAGACCATTAATAGTTTAGTCGGTGAAGGCGCTGCGCAGGCTGTGGATGCAACTTCGGTTCGTGTTCGTGCACCGCGTGATATGAATCAGCGCGTGAGTTATATGTCCACGCTGGAAAATTTAGAAGTTCAGCAAGCGTCTGCATCGGCTAAAGTTATTGTGAATTCTCGCACTGGCACTATTGTGGTCGGTCAGAATGTTGAGCTACGACCAGCCGCTGTTGCGCACGGCAACATGCAGGTGACTATTTCCGAAAACGTGAACGTCGATCAACCGAATCCGTTTGGTGGCGGTGAAACTGTAGTGACGCCGCAGTCGATTATTGATGTGAACCAAGACGACGCTCGTATGTTTGTATTCCAGCCGGGCACAACGCTTAATGATCTGGTTCGGGCAGTGAATCAGATTGGAGCTGCGCCGGGTGACATTATCGCCGTGCTGGAAGCTCTGAAGCAAGCTGGCGCGCTTAGCGGCGAACTTATTGTTATTTAAGCCGAGGCTGATATGACAAGCTCAAACGCACAATTCAAACAAGCTGAATTAGCCATGGACACGCACAGCCTGAATGGCTTGCGTGAGCGTGCGTTTAACCCGGATGACAAGCAAGCCTTGATGGAGGCGGCACAGCAGTTCGAAGCCATTTTCCTGAATATGGTCATGGGCAGTATGCGCAAAGCCAACGCCGTATTTGAAGAAGGCAACATGTTGGACAGCCGCTACACCAAGATGTACCGAGATATGTACGATCAGCAGCTGACGTCTGAACTATCCAGTCAGGGCTCGTTAGGTTTGGCTGAGCTTATGGTTAAGCAGCTCGGCGGTGACGACAGCTACCAGCATGGGCATCAGAACCGCTCCGGAGCGAACTTAGATGACCCGCGTATGAAAAACAGAGCGGAGCGCCTGAGTGAGCACGGGGGTGTCGATGCAGGACTTTACTACGGCAATAAGCGAGTGAATACCGCCAAGCTTAGTGACGGCGAAGCTCAGTTTAACAGTCCGGAAAGCTTTGTCGCAGCGCTTAAGCCGCATGCTGAGAAAATAGCGAAACAAGAAGGACTGAACCCGAATGCACTGATTGCTCAAGCTGCTTTGGAAACCGGATGGGGTCAGCGATTAGTACCGGGGCGGCATGGCGGCTCAAGTAATAACTTATTCAATATAAAAGCCGACCAGCGCTGGGCAGGGGATAAATCTCATGTCAGTACATTGGAGTTTGACGGTGATGTTGCCCGCAAAGAGCGCGCCGCTTTTCGTTCTTACTCTAACGTGGAACAGAGCTTGCAAGACTATGTTGATTTCATAAAAGGGCATCCGCGTTATCAGCAGGCACTAAAAGTGGCTGATGACCCAGCACAGTACGCTGAAGCCTTGCAGTCAGCAGGCTACGCGACAGACCCTAAATACGCACAGAAAATTCAGTCGGTGTTAAATAACCCGGCATTTGCAGACAAAGCGATATAAAGTGCCTGCAGCGGGCGGCAAAAATTTGCCGCCTGAACTAAACATTATTCACTCAGTGCCGATAAAGGGCACAGAGTTACTGGAGAAACATCGATGAGTTTTGACTTATTACAACTTGGTAAAAACGGGATTCTGGCACACCAGAGAAGCCTGCAGACAACCAGTCAGAACATCAATAATGCGAATACGCCAAGTTATGTGCGTGAGCGCACTGAGTATCTGGAATCGTCTTATGGCGGTTTAGAGCGTGTTCGTGTGCAACGCATGATCGATGAATTTGCCAACCGACAGCTTCGCACTGATATCTCCAAGGTCAGTTATTATGAGGCGAATCTACAGCAAGCTGAACAGCTCGACACATTGTTGGGTGATAGCACAACCAATGTGGCCTCCAGTATTGAAAGCTTTTTTAACTCCATGCAAGACGCGAATAATGACCCAGGTTCAGTCACTGCGCGCCAACTTATTTTGGCTGAAGCCGATGCAATGGTGACAAAGTTCAATGATTTTTCTGGTTATCTTGACGAGCAGAAAAGCATTATTAATGAGCGAGTAAAACTATCAACTGATCGTATCAATTCTATTGCCGAAAATATTGGTAATTTAAACGAACGTATTTTTGCATCGCAAGGTGGTAGCGACGCGAATGGCGATACAAACGCATTACTGAATCAACGCGATGAAGAATTGAGGAAACTTGCTGAGCTTATCGAGTTTAACGTGGTTAAGCATGAGACAGGCGCACTCAGTGTTAACTTAAAGAATGGTCAGCCCCTAGTCTTGGAAGATGGCCGTTTTAACTCTGTTGCAGCGAAGAACAACCCGAACACGGAACGGTTAGAGTTTGTTCTGGAGAAAGAGCACGGCTCTGGTAGTAAAAGTGAATTCCTTGTGCCGGTAGGTGATATAGGCGGCGAAGTCGGCGGTTATATGGAATACCGTGATGAAATACTGATGCCAACTCAGCGTCGCATGGGTCAATTGGCTGTTCGTATTGCTGATAGTTTAAATACCCAGAACCAAAAAGGTATGGACTTAGACAATCAGTTGGGACGTAAGCTGTTTGACTTGACGCAAACATCCGCGCAAGGCTTGGGGTATGACGAAAATACCGGCAACGCGACAGTGACCATGAATGTCCTTGAAGGGAACAGTGAGTCGTTTCCGTCTGAAAACTTACAAGTAACCATGACCAGTGCAACGGATTACGAAGTGGTTGCGGTTGACGCAACCGGTAAGCCGCTGCAAGGGGCTGAAGTGGTCACTGGCACTTTAGATGGTGCCGGTAATGCCGATATTGTTCGTTATGGCGTGTCGTTAAATGTTGCTAATACCGCCAATGCCGGCGATAAGTTTTTAGTGAAGCCGGCAGAGAGTGCGGCGTCAGAGATAAGCCTGTCGGTTCGTCGCCCAGAAGATATCGCTTTGGCGAGTCCGGTTCGTGTTAGCGATAATCCCGACAACGAAGGCGCAGCGAGTGTCGAAATTAGTCAAATTAATACGCCGGATGAGCTTTATAACGCAACGAATGACGGACTTATCGGAACAGCCCCGGCAGAGATAGAAGTCGTGTCGGTTACTGGAAATAATTATGAGCTCCGTATGCTAGATCAAAATGGTAATCAAATTGGCACCAATTACACGACGACCGATTTAAATAATGTGATTCAACAAGTTTATGATAATGCCGGTATCGGCATTGATGCTGATTACGATATTAATATTGTCGGAGAGCCTGAAGCTGGAGATAACTACCGTATAGAATACAATCTGAACGGTTTTGACGATAATAGTAACGGTCAGGAATTATCTGACTTACAACGCCAACAACTGGTTCGCCGTGACGGCGCAGAGGACTTTGAACCAACCATGACGTTTAACGAAAGCTATGGGCGATTGGTTTCTGATGTTGGTAGTAAAGTTAGTCAGAATCGGGTGCTTAGAGACTCTGCCGTAGCGGTAAAAGCACAGACTGAAGCCTTGTATGAGTCGCAGTCGGGTGTGAATTTAGAAGAGGAGGCTGCTAACCTTATTCAGTATCAGCAGGCTTACACAGCATCCGCAAGAATTATTACCACGTCGCAGACTATTTTTGACACGCTGCTACGTTCGTTAGGTTAAGAGGTGAGATAAGATGAGATTAAGTACCAGTTTGTTTTATCAACGAGCCCAGGACAGCCTGACAACATCCCAGTCTCGACTGGATAAAGTGCAACTGCAGCTGACCAAGCAGACCCGTATTTTGAGTCCTGCGGATGACCCAATCGGTAACTCACAAGTGTTGGCATTAGATGAAAAGCTGGCGCAGAACGCTCAATTCGACCGTAACTCAACGACGTTAGAGAACAACCTGCGTCGTGAAGAGAGTGTCCTGTCAAACATGGTCGATTTCGTTCAAAAAGCGCGTACCTTGGCTGTTAACGCAGGCAACGGTAGTTTGTCGGCGGAAAACCGTGAAGCGGTAGCATTGGAGCTGCGTAATATAGAACAGGCGCTGTTTGATTTTACTAATTCGCAAGATGAAGCGGGCGAGTATATATTCGCCGGTTATCAGAACCGTATTCAGCCAATGGAATATGATCAGGGTACGGAATCATACTCATACAGAAGTGATGATGGCCAACGTGAAATTCAGCTGTCTCCTAGCTTGTATTTGCCGGCTGGAGATCCAGGTAGTAAGGTATTCAGTAATCTTTCTAAGCGGCTAGACTTGGAGTTCACCGCTGGACAAGGTTTTGTCGAAGAATATAGAGCAACTAATATCGATGATTTAGACGCCTACTGGGACGGCACGCCGAATACCGCATCTGCAACTATTGAAATTACGGCTGGTAATAACTACCAAGTTGTAGACGCGGGTGGGACTACGCTGGCTTCGGGAGCCTACACTCCAGGAATGGAGATCGAGTTTGAAGGCGTTGCTGTAAAAACTTCCGAAAGTATGGGGGTGGGGGATCAAATTGACCTCAATATTGGTGAGCCCGTATCTCGAAATATTTTGACTCAAATAGGTGACTTAGCGGATTCATTGGAAAACTCAGGGCCTGAGGGAAAAAATTTCTTTAGACAAGAAATAGCTTCATCGCTGACTGCCTTCGATGATGCCATTTCAAGCTTGACAGATACTCAAGCGAAAATAGGTGCCCGACTTAATGTTTTAGAAAGCTCACGACTGAGTAATGCAGACATAGAGATTGTGAATAAAAAAGCTCGTTCAGATATATCTGATGTCGATTACTCTACTGCGGTAACTGATCTCATTAAAAATGAAACAATTTACTCGGCAGCTCAGCAAGTATTCTCTAGAGTCAGTCGTCTAAGCCTATTCGACTATCTGTAACTTCACGTAGCCTGCCGTTATTACGGCAGGTGCGATGCCTGATTCGACATAAATATTGGGCAATATAAAAAACTCCAACTTTTAAAAAAAAAACATTAAAGCTCCCCAAAACCCTGCCGATAACCTTTTTGAGAGGAAAATTTAACCAGGCGAAACACGAAGCCGAAACAATTCCTCACGCTTGGCGACCCAAACGAAAACCAAGCTTTAAAGAAGGTAACTGAGGAGCATTATTATGCCATTATATGTAAACACTAACGTCAGCTCATTGAACGCACAGCGTCAGCTGATCAGCTCAGGTAACTCGCTTGACCAAGCTTTTCAACGTTTGTCGTCAGGCTTCCGTATTAATAGCGCATCAGACGATGCCGCCGGCCTACAGATCTCCAACCGTCTTGAGTCTCAGGTACAAGGCCTAAACCAAGGTAACCGTAACGCTAATGACGGCATTTCCTTGGCGCAAACGGCTGAAGGTGCGTTAGATGAGGTAACTAATACGTTTCAACGTGTACGTACTTTGGCACAGCAAGCGGCAAACGGTTCGAATACCGATGAAGATCGTTTAGCAATTCAGGAAGAAATTCGTGTCTTAATGGATGAAGTAAATCGTATTGCTCAAGATACTACGTTCGGTGGTCAGAACTTATTAAACGGTACGTATGAAGCCAAGTTCCAGGTTGGCGCTGACGCAAACCAGACTATTGACTTCACTATGACCGAAGTTGGTGGTGCTACGTCTATTGCGGATGAAGGTGGGTTCACATTATCAGGTATTGCGAGCATCGCAGCTACAGTAGTAAATGGTGGCTCAGCTATCTTTACCTCAGCGAACGGTTTTGCTTCAGGTAACACATATGATTTCAGTACTGTCTATACAGCCGACGGTATCTCTGTTGCAACGCAAGAAGATGCCCAAGCTGTTTTAGCAGGTATGGACTCTTTAATTGCGGTTGTCGATAAGAAACGAGCGGAACTTGGTGCAGTTCAGAACCGTTTCCAGTCAACCATTCGTAACCAAGGCAATGTTGCTGAAAACTTAGAAGCAGCTAAATCACGTATCAAAGACGCTGATTTTGCCGCAGAAACAGCGAAACTGACCCAAGCACAGATTCTTCAGCAGGCGTCTCAGACTATTTTGGCGCAGGCGAACCAGCGACCACAGGCAGCTCTCCAGTTATTAGGTTAATAGTTGCAGTGTAGCTTGATAAAAACCGGGGTTTAAGACTCCGGTTTTTTTATAAAAAATACAAAAAGCGGCTAAAGTTTGCCGGCGATTGGCCGTTACCTTATATGAGGGTTATTTTTTGAACGAGTAGTTGAGAGAGTAGCCTAAGTAAACTAAGGAGCATTATTATGCCATTATACGTAAATACGAATGTCAGCTCATTGAACGCACAGCGTCAGCTGATCAGCTCAGGTAATTCGCTTGACCAAGCTTTTCAACGTTTGTCGTCAGGCTTTCGAATCAACAGCGCTTCTGATGACGCTGCAGGTCTACAAATTTCAAACCGCCTGGACTCTCAGGTTCAGGGGTTGAACCAAGGTAACCGTAACGCAAACGACGGGATTTCTTTGGCGCAAACCGCGGAAGGGGCGTTAGACGAAGTAACCAACACGTTCCAGCGTGTACGTACTTTGGCTCAGCAAGCGGCAAACGGTTCAAACACCGATGAAGATCGTCTGGCGATTCAGGAAGAAATTCGAGTGTTAATGGACGAAGTCAACCGAATTGCTGAGGATACGACGTTTGGTGGGCAAAACTTATTAAGTGGTGAGTACGAAGCTAAATTCCAGGTTGGTGCTGATGCAAACCAAACAATAGATTTTACCATGAAAACTGTTGGTACTTCTGGCTCATTATCAGGGGTTGGTGGTTTCACTTTGTCTGGAATTGCAAGTATAGCTTCAGCAGTGACAGGCGAGCAGTTGACCGCAATATCGGGAACGGCAAATACAGACTCTTTTGCTGCAGCTTACGTGGCGAGTTCTATTTCAGTATCAACTCAAGACAATGCGCAGCAAGTGTTGGCAGGTATGGATAACTTGATAGCTGTTGTTGATAAAAAGCGCGCAGAGCTTGGTGCTGTTCAAAACCGTTTTCAGTCAACCATCCGTAACCAAGGTAATGTTGCTGAAAACTTAGAAGCAGCAAAATCACGCATCAAAGACGCTGACTTTGCTGCTGAAACAGCTAAGTTGACTCAAGCACAGATACTGCAACAGGCGTCACAGACTATCCTGGCACAGGCCAACCAGCGGCCTCAGGCGGCACTTCAGCTTTTAGGTTAAAAACAAAAGCTCTAGATAATAAGAATCCAAAGCCGAGCTACGCTCGGCTTTTTTATTTTTTATTAAAGAAAATAGTAAATGTGCCGATACCTTTTATAAGCATACAGTTTTGTGCAGCATTAAGCTTGTACTTTATAGTAAGAGGAAATGACTATGCCTTTATATGTAAACACAAACGTCAGCTCGTTAAATGCACAGCGTCAGCTGATAAGCTCAGGGAACTCGCTTGATCAAGCTTTCCAGCGTTTGTCGTCAGGCTTCCGTATCAACAGTGCCTCAGATGATGCTGCGGGATTACAGATTTCAAATCGGCTGGAGTCCCAGGTTCAGGGGCTGAACCAAGGTAACCGGAATGCGAACGACGGCATCTCTCTCGCTCAGACTGCTGAAGGGGCGTTAGACGAAGTAACTAATACGTTCCAGCGTGTACGTACCCTGGCACAACAAGCTGCGAATGGTTCGAACACCGATGAAGATCGTTTGGCTATTCAGGAAGAGATCCAAGTTTTAATGAGTGAGGTTAATAGAATAGCTGAAGACACCACTTTTGGTGGACAAAACCTTCTGAATGGTACTTATGAAGCTAAATTCCAAGTTGGTGCAGATGCAAACCAGACCATTGACTTTACTATGACAGATGTTGGTGGAGCTACTTCTATTGCTGATAATAACGGCTTTACGTTGTCAGGTATTGCTAGTATCGCGGCAACGGTTTCAGGTGAAAACCTAAACGATGCATATGGCACAGCAACTTTTACCGCAACGGCGAATGGTGCTTCAGCACTTACATTTGAGGCTGTATATCAAGCTGATTCGATTTCGGTAAGTACCCAGGAAGGCGCACAGGCGGTTCTGGCTGGGATGGATAACTTAATTGCTGTTGTCGACAAGAAGCGTGCCGAATTAGGTGCGGTTCAAAACCGTTTCCAATCAACGATTCGTAACCAAGGTAATGTGGCTGAAAACTTAGAAGCAGCAAAATCACGCATTAAAGACGCTGACTTTGCCGCAGAAACAGCGAAACTGACTCAAGCTCAGATTTTGCAACAGGCGTCACAGACTATCTTGGCGCAGGCGAATCAGCGTCCACAGGCGGCACTTCAGTTACTTGGATAATTACTCCAACGACTCAGTCGTTTATAAAAAACCAGAGCTTTTGCTCTGGTTTTTTTGTGTCTAAAAAAAGTACAAAAAATGTCTAAAGTTTCTATTGGTAGGGGTCGATAACAAACAAGGATAAATGTTTTAAGTGTACTTTTGTGCTTAAATAATAAAAACGGATTAATGGTGACCATTATGGCTGAGCTAAAACTTGATAGTTCTCCAGTTGCTTATAATGCATTGACAGAAAAAAGCCTTCCTTTGCAAGAAAAAAAAGACAAGGTGATAGACACTGTTCAGCAAGTTAAGCAAGAAGGGCGAATAAAGACAAATGTTTCAAAAAGCGATGAACAGTCCGTAGCTGATGTTGTCGAAGAAATGAATCAATCTGATGCCATTCGAAACACGAGTCTTCAGTTTGTTGTTGAAGAACGTGGTGATCCACCTGTCGTTAAAGTGATGGATAGAGACAGTGGTGAAATGATTCGTCAAATACCATCAGAGCTTGTGGTGAAACTTTCTAAAGCTTTGGATGAAATGGCCGATAATAAAGGTAATACGTCAGGCTTTTTGTTTGACAAGCAAGTGTAAGGAGCATTGATATGCCGTTATTTACTTCAGCAGGTGTAGGTTCGGGATTAGACCTGGAGTCGATTATTTCTTCGACTTTACAGGCAACCAACCAACCTAAACAAGCACAATTTCAGCGTCAGGAGTCTCGTTATGAGACGGAACTGTCGGCTTTAGGTGCAGTAAAGTCGGCATTGTCAAAGTTCGACGATGTAGTTAATAAGCTTAGCGATAGTGACTTGTTTGACAAGCGGGTTGCGAATTTAACACAGCCAGAATCTGGCGATTTAATTAGCTTTTCGAGTACTGATAACTCAACCAATGGCTCGTTTGATGTTGAAGTTATTGATCTTGCACAAGGCTCGCGAGTCGTGTCAGCTAATGGCGCATTTACTTCGTCTGATCAAGTTGTGAATACAACCGAAAGCACTCTCAGTTTTGCTGCGGGTGATAAAAGTTTCGACCTGACTATTGCGGCAGACTCTACCCTGGAAGATATTCGTCAGCAAATTAATGATTCAGCAGATAACTTTGGTGTTACTGCAAACATTATTAATACAGGAACAGAAGCTAAGCTAGTATTTAACTCTAATGTTACCGGTACTGGTAATGATTTAAGCGTAACTAATGATAATGCAGAGCTAGACGCATTATCAACGCAAGCATTTGGTGGCGGTGCTGGTGGTATGTCCATAGCAGTTGAAGATCAAGCCGCAGATGCTCAGATAAAGATTGATGGTATTGTTGCGACAAGTAGCTCAAATACCTTTACGGATGTTATTCAAGGCTCAACCATTACAGCAATCAAAGAAAGTGAAAATAGCGAAACTACACAAGTTGAAATCGCTAGAGACCGAGAAGGTGTTAACAAGCTCATAGATGAGTTCGTATCGGCTTACAATGGAGTTGTTGATATTATCGACAAAGCCACTGCGTTTGATGCCTCAAGCGGAAACTCAGCTCCGTTAAATGGAGATTCACTGGTTCGAGGGTTAAAAAACCAGATGGTTAATGTTTTAACTAGTAATGTCGAAGGCGCGGGTGACTTTTCTAATTTATTTGATATTGGCTTAAGCCTAAATGAAGACGGCAAACTGGAGAAAAACAATTTGATTCGCAGCGTTGATGAGGCTATGGATCAAGACTTTAATGCGTTTGGTAAAATATTTTCAAATGAAAGTGGTATCGCAAGTCGGTTTGAAGGCCTAATGGACAACTATATTGAGTCTCAGGGGGCTATTACGTTCAGAGAGGACTCTTTAAATCAAAACTTAGATCGTCTAGAAGAAGATCGACTGGATCATGATTACCGTATGCAGCAGATGGAAGCCCGTTTGCGAGAAAAGTATTCCGGTTTGGACGTGATGCTATCTCAAATGCAAAGTACACAAAGCTTTCTGTCAGCTCAGTTAGGTAACTTACCTGGCTTTGGTGGCAAAGAATAAATTCACCTGTTTAAGTATTGAGGTGCGAAATGAATAAGAAATTGAAGGGTTATACGCAAGACTCACTTAGAGCTCGAGTTGCTGGAGCTGACCCATACCAGTTAGTACAAATGTTAATGGCTGGAGCTTTAGATAACTTAAATTACGCTAAAGGAGCTATTGAACGTAATGATCTAGAGAAAAAAGGTCAGCACATTAGTAAAGCATTTAATATTATAGAATCATTGCGAGCAGGGTTAAATCAGGATATTGGTGGTGAGGTATCTAATAATCTAGAGCAGTTATACTTATATATGCTTGACGTTTTAGCTGATGCGTCTCGAAGTAATGACTCTGAAAAGATTTCAGAGGTACAAGGGTTGTTGACTCAGATTAAGACATCCTGGGATGCCATTCCTATTTCGGCAAGGGAAGAAGCTGAATCTCAAATGTCCAACTCAAATGTTGTCGGTGCCTAATGCCTGGTAATCTTGATGAATTACTTATTGAGATCAAAGATGAGCTTGACTCGGAGCAGATGGATGACTCGCACGTATTGGAGTTATTCCAGGAGCTCCGAGCAGAAATTAAGTTAGTTGTATCAAACCAGCAAATTGATGAAGAAAATAAAGCGCGAAAACTAGATGAAGTTCTTAAGTTGCTCAACAGTTATGAAGCAGAAGCATTGAAGCAAAAGGAGCTTATTCAGGAAGGACTTAAAAAGTTGACAAAGGGACGACGCTCAATGAAAGAGTATAAAGAAAATACATAAGGTTCATAGAGCTTGAGTGCGTACTCATAGTCGGGCTATAGTGGCATATATCAAACTGTAGCGGTACATAGACTATGGACAATATACAAGAACAAATTTCCAATTTGATGCACAAGTTACAAGCATCAGAAGACCAAGTTGAACGTGAGAAGCTATTTGCCAGAGAAGCGGAGGAAAGGTTCCACGTTAATCTCGAAGCATTTAGGTCGTTTTACCCTAATGTGGCCAAGAGCATAGAGGAATATAAATCTGAAAAACCTTTAGAGCTTTTTGTTACTAAATCAGGCCATGGAAATATCCGAGAGCATAAGACAGGGGTGCCTTTATATGGCGATGACCCTATATCTCAAGTTTCCACTCAAGTTGATAAACACCTGACTAACCCCTTTATTAATCATATCGACTTTTCGATCTATGCAGATGTTCCAGATGATGATGAACGCCTACACGCTCGGCACTTAAAGCAATTGGGGCTTGTTGTTAAAAACTCCGGAAAGTATGAAAAACTGAAGGTTATGCCTAGGCGTTTTCCTACTGCAGTTGTTTTTGGGGTTGGCTTAGGGTACCACCTTCCAGTTTTATTTGAACAGGTACAGTTTGATTATATTTATTTGATTGAACCCAGTTTTGAGAATTTCTACTGTAGTTTATTTTGCATTGATTGGAAGTCGTTAATTGAGAAAGTCGATGAACAGTATGGAGCCTTAATTTTTCAGTTAGGGGCATCTTACCAAACATTTATTGATGACTTGTACCGTGTAAGTCAGGATTTAGGCGCATTTACATTGACTAAATGCTTTTGTTATCAGCATTATCCATCAAAAGATAACGCCGAATTGATTATGCAGTTTTATAAGCGACTGTTTGAAATGCATAGTGGTTATGGGTTTTATAATGATGCAACGACTGCTATTGCGCATACTGTAGAAAATACGAACCGAGGGATTAACCTAATTAAGTATGAAGCCAGTGGAAGAAACCCTTTCCGAAGGTATCCCGTGTACGTTATAGGGAACGGACCATCACTTGATGACTCTATTAATTTCATTAAAGAAACGCAGCATGAAGCTCTTATTATAGCGGCCGGAACGGCATTACAGACTCTTTTAAAACACGGCGTAAATCCGGACTTCCACGCTTTGATCGAGCGGCCTAAAAGTACTTATGATGTACTTACAATGTCATTGCCTAAAGAAGAATATAAGAAGCTTAATCTTTTGACAATGTCGTTAATCTACCCTGATGTGGTGCCTCTGTATAATTGGGTGGGTATGGCTGGCAAAGGAATTGATGCAGGTGGAGAATTATTGCATTTCACCCGGCTGAACGAAGAGGGTAAACCATTGCCATTTTTACCATTTTGTAACCCTCTGGTTTCAAATACGGCGCTTACCTATGCGTTGCACATGGGGTTTAAAGATATATACCTGTTCGGGGTTGATAATGGTTACTCTTCTGATGGCAGGCATCATGCGAAAGATTCTGATTATTATAAAGGCGGTTTAAAAGACTGGAAGCCGCATGATGCTAACCATGAGCTAGAAGGTAATTTGGGCGGTACTGTGATGGCTTCAAATTTCTTGGCTATGTCGTGTCAGCAGATGGGACGGCTTTTAGGGATGCCTCATTTTAAGTCGGTAACGTGTTACAACGTCGGTGACGGAGCAAAGATAGATAACACTATACCGTTAAAGCCAGAGCTTCTTTTGCCTGATTTTATCAACGAGCCAAAAAAGAATGTTATTAGCTTTATAAAAAGCGAACTTTTCGAAGGGTTCAAAGCGAATGAATTTGAGACCTATATGGAGTTCGAAAAATATGATGAAATTTGTGATCACCTAATTTCGATTTCTAGTGAAGAAATGGATAGTCGAGATAAAGCCTTAGACAACTTGCGTCGCCAATCACGTTATTTATATAGCCATAGGGGAACTAAATACTCTCATTTACATTACGTGTTAGAAGGAGAGTTACTTTATTTCCAATGCCCCATGCTAGTACTTTTGTTTAATAGTAACAATGAAGACGAATGTTTAATGAATTTCAGCAAAGCTATGGAAAAGTGGCGTGATTTTTTATACGACGCTAAGAGTGACTTGAAGACGGCTTGGACAGAAAAATGCGTTACTTCGTTTAGCGTAAAGTGACGGAATTCCGCTTGGCTTTAAAATTGCATACTCTTATTAACATTACAAATAGTGGAAATGGTATGTTTGAAAACAAAACAATTTTAGTAACAGGCGGAACAGGTTCTTTTGGGCACAAGTTTATTCCAATGACGCTGGAAAAATATAACCCAAAAAAAATTATCATCTTTTCCCGCGATGAAATGAAACAATGGGAAATGGCAAAGCTGTTCCCTAATGATGATCGCCTGCGCTTTTTCATTGGTGATGTGCGCGATCGTGACCGGTTATACCGTGCGTTGGATGGTGTTGATTATGTGGTACACGCGGCAGCCACAAAAATCGTCCCTACCGCCGAATATAACCCTTTTGAATGTGTAAAAACGAACATTCATGGCGCCATGAATGTCATTGATGCTGCCATTGATAAAGGCGTTAAAGGCGTAGTCGCTTTGTCGACTGATAAGGCCAGCAGCCCGGTGAATTTGTATGGTGCGACGAAACTTGCTTCGGATAAACTGTTTGTGGCAGGCAATTCTTATGCGGGTGGCCATAAAACCAAATTCTCGGTGGTGCGCTACGGTAATGTAATGGGCTCGCGAGGTTCTGTTATTCCTTTTTTCATGTCGATTCGAGACAAAGGAACCTTACCCATTACTGATGAACGAATGACACGCTTTATGATTTCGCTGGAAGATGGGGTCGAGTTGGTCTGGCATGCATTTGAGGACATGGTTGGCGGCGAGATATATGTGAAAAAGATTCCGTCGATGAAGGTCACTGATGTAGCTCGAGTGGTAGCTCCCGAAGCGAAGCAGGAAGTTATAGGCATTCGTCCTGGAGAAAAGCTGCACGAGCAAATGATTGGGTTTGAAGATGCTCCACACACCTATGAGTATCCTGAACACTTTAAGATTTTGCCAGCTATCCACGACTGGGATAAAGACGCCAACCGAATCAAAGACGGAACAAAAGTACCAGAAGGCTTTATTTATTCCAGCAATAACAATGAAGAGTGGATGAGCGATGAAGCCCTTCAGCAGTGGCTCGACAGTAATTATGAGCAAATCGGTAAAATCTGATGATACCTTACGGTAAGCAGGATATTCAGCAATCCGATATTGATGCGCTGGTAGAGGTTTTAACGTCGGATTTTTTGACGCAGGGTCCGAAGGTACCAGCATTTGAAGCCGCAGTGGCGGGCAAGGTCGGTGCTGAACATGCCTTAGCGATGAACAGTGCGACCTCAGCGCTGCATATTGCCTGCCTGGCGTTGGGGCTCGGTGAAGGCGACTGGCTCTGGACAACGCCGGTGACTTTCGTCGCGTCGGCGAATTGTGGTTTGTACTGTGGGGCGCAGGTCGACTTTGTGGATATCGATTCCGATACATACAACATCAGTGTGGCTGCCTTAACAAACAAACTTGAAAAGGCCGCAAAGGAAAACTGCGTACCCAAAGTGCTGGTTGTAGTGCACTTGTGCGGCCAGCCCTGTGAGATGCAGGTCATTAAAGCTTTGGCCGACAAATACGGTGTAAAAGTCATTGAAGACGCCTCTCATGCGATTGGCGGTAAATATCAGGGCGAGTATATCGGTAATGGCCGCTACAGCGATATTACGGTGTTCAGCTTTCACCCGGTCAAAATCATTACCACTGCTGAAGGTGGGATGGCGCTGACAAACTGTGATGAGCTGGCGACTAAGATGAATTTACTGAGAAGCCATGGTATTACCCGAGACCCAGAGCTTATGACGCATGAGCCGGACGGTCCCTGGTATTATCAGCAAGTTGATTTAGGTTTTAACTATCGCATGACCGAGCTTCAGGCGGCATTGGGCTTAAGTCAGCTGGGGCGGTTGGATGACTATGTCGCCAAGAGGCATGAGTTAGCCAAGCGTTATGATGAGCTTCTTCAAGAGCTGCCCGTCACCTGTCCTTATCAGCACCCGGACAGCTCCTCTGGTCTGCATTTGTACGTCATTCGCCTAAAGCTTAACGAGCTGTCGGTTAGTCACAAACGAGTATTTGAATTTTTGAGAGAGCAGGGCATAGGCGTCAACCTACATTACATTCCGGTGCATACACAACCTTACTATGAGCAGTTTGGTTTCAAAGCTGAGGACTTCCCGGAAGCGATGAGCTACTACAGGGAAGCCATCAGTTTGCCTATGTATCCAAATTTGACCGGCGATGAACAAGATAACGTGGTTAAAGCGCTTCAAAAGGCATTAGAGCGATGAATATAGCGATAATTCCGGCACGCGGTGGCAGTAAACGTATACCACGCAAAAATATCAAACCGTTCTGTGGCAAACCGATGATAGCCTGGTCGATTGAGGCGGCGTTTAATAGTGGCTGTTTTGACGAGGTGATAGTATCTACAGATGATGATGAAATATCAGCGACTGCCAAAAAGTATGGGGCGAAGGTTCCTTTCAAACGACCTGCTACACTGGCTGATGACCATACTCCGACGATACCGGTTATAAAGCACGCCATAGAATATTATCAGGCGAAGGGTATAGACCCGGAGCAGGTGTGCTGTATTTATGCGACAGCCCCCTTTGTGAGTGAGCAAGACATCCAAGCTGGCCTAGATAAATTAGTGAGCAACGACGCCGACTACGCACTCTCGGTCACCAGCTTCCCGTTTCCCATACAGCGGGCGCTAACCATGAATGAATCTGAGCGCCTGGCGATGTTTTATCCAGAGCATGCCTTAACACGCTCTCAGGACTTAGAGGAAGCCTGGCATGATGCGGGGCAGTTTTACTGGGGACAAACTGAGGCATGGTTACATGAAAAACCTTTTTTCACGCCAAAAAGCATTGGAGTCACTATTCCCCGGTATCGCGCTCAGGATATTGATACTCAGGAGGATTGGGCAAATGCTGAGAGACTGTTTACCTTAACAGGCAAGCTTACCTAATGAAGTTACTCATTCGGGTTGACGCATCTACACGTATTGGCAGCGGACACGTTATGCGTTGTCTGACAGTTGCCCGTAAGCTTAAAAAAAAGCAGGTGAAGGTTGCTTTTTGCTGCCGGCCGCTTGAAGGGCATCTTATTGAGTTTATTGCAGAGGAATTTCCGGTACATGAGTTAATGCCTGCAGAAGTCAACTTGTCTGAGACGGATGAGAGCAAATGGTTGGGAGTTCCACAAAAGCAAGATGCATCGGAGACTCTAAAGTTCATTAGGCAGGGTGGTTATGATGCGGTGTTAGTTGATCACTACGCGATAGATAGTACCTGGGAAAGTGAAATTAAACGTGAAGCTAAGCTGCTGACGGTGATTGATGACTTAGCAAATAGACCACATGATGCAGATATTCTTGTTGATCAAACTCTAGGGCGGCGTCAGGCTGATTATCAAGCTTATGTGAGTGATGAAACTACACTGCTTTGTGGCACTGCTTATGGGCTCCTTAGAGATGAGTTTTTAATCTGTCGGGAAAACAACAAGACTCGGATTCCAAGAGTTTCGGTTCAGCGAATACTCATCACGTTTGGTGGTGCTGATATTGATAATTTGACGGAGCAGGCCATTGAAGGGCTGAAAAAAAGTGGACGGTATCTGTCAGCACAGGTAGAGGTGATTTTGGGGATCGGCAATCCACATTCGAGTGAAATAAAAGGAGCATTGGATAGCTTGAAGCAGGAAACTCAACTTTGCGTTGGGGTTGCCGATATGTCGATGAGAATGATGAATGCCGATGTTTGTATCGGAGCCGCAGGCTCGACATCGTGGGAGCGTTGTGTATTAGGATTGCCGGCCATTGTTACGGCACAAGCTACAAATCAGCAGTTAATCGCTTATCAGCTCTCAAAAGCCGGCGCGGCAAAACTAGTCTCGCGCAGCTCTTTAGTGGACGACATAGCAGAAGCGTTGAAAGAGCTGGATGAGGACTCAGAGCTGTTGCTCAATATGTCTTCTAAGGCAGCGACATTGTGTGATGGTCGTGGAGCAGAACGCGTCAGCACCATAATGCTAAATGGTAAAAGAAAGCACGATGAAACATATTAATGTACTGGTTGATGAAGGGGCCTGGATAACCCCATACGCAGAAATGCTGATAGCTGGATTGCAGGATCGCGGGCTCTATGTGAGTTTATGTACTGACGAAAAAGAGCTGAGCGATGGGTGGCTCACTTTTCTGCTCGGCTTTACGCGACTGGTCTCTAAAGAGGCTTTGGCAAAAGTGACACACAACCTTGTCGTGCACGAAAGTGCACTTCCTGAAGGTAAAGGTTTTGCTCCGGTCGCCTGGCAGATTCTGGCTGGAAAGAACTCTATCACCGTCAGTTTGTTAGAGGCTTTACCGAACGCCGCAGATGCTGGGGATATATGGCTTCAGGATAAGCTTGAGCTTGATGGTACGGAGTTATGTCACGAATGGCGAAAGAGGCAAGGGGAGTTGTCGGTATCCCTGTGTCTCAAAGCGGTGGATAACTACTCACAGATAATCCCGTATAAGCAAGAAGGCGAAGAGAGTTTTTATCCAAGAAGACGGCCTGCAGACAGCGAACTCGATGTTAATGCGTCCCTAGCGTCGCAGTTTGATTTACTGAGAACAGTTGATAATGAACGTTACCCTGCTTATTTTAACTATCGCGGTAAGAAATATGTCTTAACGATTGAAATGGCATCATCAAGTAATGACTGATTATATTGTTGCCTCCCGAGTCGATTGGCACTATCGGGAATTTGAAAAACTTAAAGAAGAAAGCGATGGACGTTGGCACTGGGTCAGCTCGCCTGAAGAGCTTGATGCTCGTCTTGAGGTGGTTAAACCTCGTTATATCTTTTTTTTGCACTGGAGTTGGAAAGTACCTGCTTCAGTATATGAAGCTATCGAGTGCGTTTGCTTTCATATGACGGATGTGCCCTACGGCCGAGGCGGCAGTCCGCTGCAAAACTTGATTATCCGGGGGCATAAAAGTACAAAACTATCAGCCCTTCGCATGGTAGAAAGTATGGACGCAGGCCCTGTTTATTTAAAGCGAGAATTGTCACTCAGTGGCGCTGCACAGAATATCTATGAGCGTGCAGGACGGCAGAGTATTGAGATGCTCAAAATTATTAAAGAGCAGGAGCTTGTCCCAACGCCTCAGCAAGGAGAAGTTACTGAGTTTGAGCGTCGTAAACCTTCACAAAGTGAGTTACCGGTTCAAAGCGCTTGCTCATTGAATGTTTTGTACGATTTTATTCGTATGCTGGATGCGGAAGGTTATCCGGCCTCATTTTTGATAACTGGTAACTTTCGGATTGAATTCAAAGACGCGACACTGGAAGGCGACACACTTTCTACTACCGCCACGATAACAAAGAGGTCAGAGCATGGAAATTGAGATTGAAGGACGCAAAATTGGTCACGGGCACGCACCTTATATAATTGCGGAGCTGTCGGCTAATCACAATGGCTGCCTCGAGCGAGCATTGAAAACAATCTCAGAAGCTAAAGCCCGTGGAGCTTGTGCCATAAAGCTTCAGACGTACAGCGCTGATACGATGACGATTGACTCAGATAAAAGGGACTTTCAAATTACCGAAGGTCCGTGGTCTGGATATAATCTTTATAAGTTGTACGAATGGGCGCAAACACCGTTTGATTGGCATAAAGCAATGTTTGAGCATGCCCGTAATATTGGGATTACCGTTTTTTCAACGCCGTTTGATGAAACGGCGGTTGACTTGCTCGAGGATTTAAATGCTCCTGCATACAAAATAGCGTCATTTGAAATGACAGATTTACCACTGGTACGTTATGTAGCAAGTACTGGCAAGCCTCTTATCATGTCCACAGGTATGGCCACAGAAGAAGAGATAGAGGAGTCTGTGGCTACAGCAAGAGATGCGGGAGCGAAGAGCTTTGTGTTACTTCACTGTATCAGTAGCTACCCCGCGCCAATGGAGCAGGCTAATATCCGGCAGATGTCGGCATTGGCTCGTCGTTTTGGCACTATCCCTGGTCTGTCTGACCATACGCTGGGGACGGCTGCCTCGGTGGCTGCTGTTGCGCTTGGCGCAAACGTTATTGAAAAACATTTTACGTTAAGTCGAAACGACAAAGGACCCGACAGTGAATTTTCGATTGAGCCTTCGGAGCTCGAGGCACTATGTCGGGACGCGAGAGACGCCTGGCTGGCTTTGGGACAGGAAGGTTTTGCGCGCCAGGAGGCCGAGAAAAAGAGCCAGGTGTTCCGACGCTCGGTATATTTTGTAAAAGACTTAAAAGCAGGTGAGCGGGTCAGTCAACAAGATATACGTCGGATTCGGCCCGGATATGGCTTGGCTCCTAAGTACTATTCAGAGCTGATAGGACGACGCCTGAAGGTTAACGTTGAAAGAGGTACAGCGACAAGCTGGGAGCAGTTTGAATGACTAAAACAGTACTCGTTGTTGCAGCCCATCCGGATGATGAAGCTTTGGGCTGTGGCGGGACCATAGCAAGACACGTGTCAGCAGGCGATGAAGTCTACGCTTTTTTCATGACGAATGGCGTGAGCGCTCGACAGACGAGCAGTGAAACAGACGCTGAACTGCGAAATGATGCGGCTGAAGCTGCGAGGAAAGTACTTGGCGTAAAGCGCTATATTTATAATGATTTTCCAGATAATCAGCTAGACACTGTTTCGCTATTGACCCTGACTCAGGCTGTTGAGTCTGTTATTCGGGAGATACAACCCACTATTGTTTACACACATCACCATGGCGATTTAAATATCGATCATCGGCGCACCCATGAAGCGGTTATGACTGCATGCAGACCACAACCTGAGTTTTGTGTGACGGAAATATATGCGTTTGAGGTAGTCTCTGCAACTGAGTGGAATACGCCGCAGGTATTGCCTTTTACTCCAAACCATTTCGTGGATATTAGTACTTACCTTGATATCAAGATGAAAAGTATTGCAGCCTACTCTGAGGAAATGCGGGATGCGCCGCATTCACGCAGCTCGGATAACCTTCATGCCCTTGCAAGGTACCGAGGTTGCTCTGTAGGGCTTAACCAAGCAGAAGCTTTTATGCTTATTAGACGAGTTTGCTAAGCGCTATAAAATCTGACCTTTGGTTTGCATTACCTAACCGCTATTTTTAAGTTTATCGGTGTAGATAACAAAAAACCGGCTAAAAAGCCGGTTTTTCTTTCCCTACGCTAAAAGCCTAGGTTAGTAAATTTCTTTACAGTGCTTGGATCTTAGCGTTCAAACGGCTCTTATGACGTGCCGCTTTGTTTTTGCTGATAAGACCTTTAGTTGCGTAACGATCCAGCATTGGGGTTACGTCTTTCATTGCAGCGTTTGCTGCTTCTTTATCTTTGCTTTCAATTGCTGCGTTTACACGTTTAAGGTAAGTACGCATCATTGAACGACGGCTTGCATTGTGGCGGCGATTTTTCTCGGCCTGAATCGCACGCTTTTTAGCAGACTTAATGTTAGCCAAGGTGAACTCCTAAATTCATTAACAGAACGCTTCTCTTATAAAGGTTGGCGATTATGCCGTTTTTGCCGCAAAAGTCAACAGCTGAGGCAAGAAAAAATAGCTTTTCGGACTCTTTGCTGACAAGCTTTCATTGTCAACGTACAATCCTTATTCAGTTGCAATGTTAACTCCATAACTCAGGGACGAAAAACGTGTCGAAAGCCTTGCTCCGCTCCGGTTTCATCGTAAGTTTCATGACCCTCATTTCGCGGGTTTTGGGCTTAGTGCGCGATGTAGTCATTGCTAACCTAATGGGTGCGGGCGCGGCGGCGGATGTCTTCTTTTTCGCCAATAAAATTCCTAATTTCCTCCGGCGTTTATTTGCCGAAGGCGCGTTTGCGCAGGCGTTTGTGCCGGTACTTACAGAATACAAGCAGGGCAAAGAGCTGCCTGAGCAACAACTCTTAATAGCTAGGGTGTCAGGTACGCTGGGCACTATTATTACCGTGGTCACGTTATTCGGCGTTATAGCTTCCCCCATTGTCACGGCGCTATTTGGCATGGGATGGTTCCTGGACTGGTGGCACGACGGTCCGCAGGGGCATAAGTTTGTGCTGGCCAGCGATTTGCTGCGCATTACCTTCCCGTACTTATGGTTCATCACTTTTACCGCCATGGCGGGCGCTATTCTCAACACGCTTGGGAAATTCGCGGTCGCGGCATTTACCCCGGTGTTTTTAAACATCGCGATTATCTCTGCCGCCATCTGGCTGGCACCCAATATGGAGCAACCGGAATACGGGCTTGCGTGGGGCGTATTCTTCGGTGGCTTAATTCAGTTGCTGTTCCAAATTCCGTTTTTGAAAAAAGCAGGACTGTTGGTGAAACCCAAATGGGGCTGGAAAGACCCGGGCGTGACCAAAATTCGCAAACTCATGCTGCCGGCCATTTTCGGCGTTTCGGTGAGCCAAATTAATCTGTTACTCGATACCCTCATAGCCAGTTTCTTAATGACAGGCTCTATCAGTTGGCTGTATTACTCAGACCGTCTACTCGAGTTCCCGTTAGGGCTGTTCGGTATAGCCATAGCCACGGTCATACTGCCTGCGCTTTCTTCGCGCCATGTTGATAAATCCACACAAAATTTCAGCGCCACTTTGGACTGGGGCGTGCGCATGGTGTTCTTATTAGGCGTACCGGCTATGGCGGGGGTATTTGTACTTGCCGAACCTATGTTAATGGTGCTCTTTATGCACGGCGCCTTTAGCCCGGAAGACGCGCGCATGGCGTCTTATAGCTTAATGGCTTATGCGACAGGTTTAGTCAGCTTTATGTTGGTAAAAGTACTGGCAACGGGCTTTTACTCGCGGCAGGACACCAAACGCCCGGTAAAATTTGGCATTATTGCTATGGTTTCGAACATGGTGTTTAACGTCGCGCTGGCCATTCCCTTTAGTTATGTAGGCTTGGCAATGGCAACGGCGGCGTCCGCAGCTATTAACGCAGGCCTGTTGGGCTTTACCTTATATAAAGAAGAGGTTTTAAAAGCGCAGCCAGGCACGTGGCGGTTCATTGTTCAGGTGATTTTGGCAACGGCAGTCATGATAGGCGTCATTCTATGGCTAAACCCGGACGAAACAGCATGGCAACAAAGTAGTTTAGTAGAGCGGCCGTGGCTACTGGCACAAATGATCGGTGCCGGTGTGGCAGCCTATTTAGTGACCTTACTTGTCACGGGTATGCGGCCGCGACATTTCCGTGCTCGCGAGTACTGATTATCACGCGGTTATCGGTTATAATCGCGACTTTCTCAAACGACCTTAAGACTGTTCGGGCATGGAACTGATTCGCGGTACTCACAATTTACGAGACGAGCATAATGGCTGCGTACTAACCATTGGTAACTTCGATGGTGTGCATTTGGGCCATCAGGCGGTATTGGCTCAGGTGCGTGAGAAAGCGAAGCAGCTTGGTGTTCCGTCAGCTGTTATGACTTTTGAGCCACAGCCGCAGGAGTTGTTCCAACCTGAACAAGCACCGGCACGCCTGACCAATTGGCGCGAGAAATATACGGCATTACAAGCGCAGAATATCGACCGTCATATCGTCATTGAGTTTAATAAGAAATTCGCCAGCCAGCCGGCTCAGGAATTCATTGAACAAACCCTGGTTAAAAAGCTGGGCGTAAAATTCCTGGTAGTGGGAGACGACTTTCGCTTTGGCTTTAAGCGAGAAGGCGATTTTGAGTTGCTGAAAAAAGAAGGCGACAAGCTGGGCTTTGAAGTGGTCGATACGCGCAGTTATCGTCAACAACAACAGCGTGTTAGTAGCACGGCCATTCGCCAGGTTTTGGATGATGGTGACTTTGAGCTTGCTAAACAAATGCTGGGTCGACCGTACCAAATGATGGGAAAAGTGGTTCATGGTCGCAAGAACGGCCGGACTATTGGTTTTCCTACGGCAAATGTGCCATTAAAGCGTCTTAAAAGCCCGCTACATGGGGTGTTTGCGGTAACCGCGACGCATGATCAGAATGGACAAACTTATTCCGGTGTCGCCAATTTAGGCACACGCCCTACATTAAATGGCGACGAAGTGCAGCTAGAGGTGCATTTGTTTGAGTTTTCAGGCAATCTGTACGGTCAGAATTTAACGGTCACTCCGGTGGCTAAACTGCGTAACGAGCAACGCTTTGCGTCGTTACAGCACTTACAAGAACAAATTGAAAAAGATGCCGCCCGCGCACGCGATGCTTTAGCGTGCCGGAGTCAGTAACTATGCGGAAATGGAAACAGTGACTAATGAGTGATTACAAACACACCTTAAACTTGCCAGAAACAGCGTTCCCAATGCGCGGCAACTTGGCTCAGCGCGAGCCGAAAATGCTGGAGCAATGGTATGAAGATGACCTTTACGGTCAAATTCGTGAAGCCAAAAACGGCAAGCCGAAATTTATTCTGCACGACGGCCCTCCTTACGCAAACGGGCAAATTCACATTGGTCACGCCGTAAATAAAATTCTGAAAGACGTTATTGTTAAAGCGAAAACATTAAGCGACTTTGATGCGCCGTATGTGCCCGGCTGGGACTGCCACGGACTGCCCATTGAGCTACAGGTAGAGAAAAAGCACGGAAAACCGGGTAAAAAGCTCGACTTAGCTCAGTTCCGCGAAAAATGCCGTGAATACGCGCAAACCCAAATTGATCAGCAACGCACTGACTTTAAACGCCTGGGGGTACTAGGCGACTGGGACAACCCGTACCTGACCATGAACTTTAAGCAGGAAGCGGACAGCGTTCGGGCTTTGGCAAAAATTATTGATAAAGGCCATTTGCATCAAGGCTTTAAGCCGGTGCATTGGTGTACAGACTGTGGCTCGGCTCTGGCCGAAGCGGAAGTTGAGTATAAAGACAAAAACTCGCCGGCAATTGATGTGCGTCTGCCTGTTGCGGCTAGCGCAGAGACGGTAGAACGCTTTAGCACGCCAGAAGGGCATGTGGGTGACGGCGATGTCAGCATGGTTATCTGGACCACCACTCCGTGGACCATTCCGGCAAACCGTGCGGTAACTTTGGCCGAAGGCCTCGAGTACACGCTGGTGCAAATTGAAGCCGACGGCGAACAGCCGGCAGAGCGCGTCATTTTAGCTGACGACCTGGTCACGGACTGCATGGAGCGCTGGAATATTGCGCATTACCATAAGCTGGGCTTCTGCAAAGGTAAAGACTTAGAAGGGCTGCAGCTTCAGCATCCGTTATTTGATTTGCAAGTACCGATTATTTTAGGCGACCACGTTACGACTGAAAGCGGTACAGGCTGTGTCCACACGGCACCAGGCCATGGTGTTGACGACTTTTTGGTCGGTCAGAAATACGGACTGGAAGTGTATAACCCAGTGGGCGATAACGGTGTGTATAAAGACGACACGCCACTATTTGCCGGTCAGCATGTCTTCAAAGCGAACGAACCTATCGTGGATAAGCTGCGCGAAGTTGGCAACCTGATGCATGCAGAAAGTTACAACCACTCGTACCCGCATTGCTGGCGCCATAAAACACCGATTATTTTCCGTGCGACGCCGCAGTGGTTTATTAGCATGGACAAAAAAGGTTTGCGTGCCGGCGCATTAGATCAAATTAAGAAAGTGGGCTGGTTCCCTGAGTGGGGGCAAAGCCGTATTGAGTCGATGGTTGAAGGGCGTCCGGACTGGTGTATTTCTCGCCAGCGCACATGGGGCAACCCTATTGCGGTTTTCGTGAACCGTGAAACCGATGAGCTGCACCCGAATACATTGGAATTAATGGAAAAGGTTGCACAGCTGATTGAGAAAGAGGGTGTGCAGGCGTGGTTCGATTTAGAGCCAGAGACGTTGTTGGGCGATGAAGCGGATAAATACCGTAAAGTCACCGACACGCTGGACGTTTGGTTCGACTCAGGTGTGACGCACCACTGCGTATTACGCGAATTTGATGGTTTACGTTGGCCAGCAGACTTGTACCTGGAAGGCTCGGATCAGCACCGTGGCTGGTTCCAGAGCTCATTGGTCACAGGCGTCGCTATGTATGACGAAGCACCGTACCATCAAGTTCTGACACACGGCTTTACTGTTGACGCGCAAGGTCGCAAGATGTCGAAGTCAGTGGGTAACGTGGTTGCACCGCAGGACGTGATGAATAAGCTGGGTGGCGACATTCTGCGCTTGTGGGTCGCTTCGGCCGATTATTCAGGCGAAATGACGGTATCCGATGAAATTCTAAAGCGCTCTGCCGATGCGTACCGCCGTATTCGTAATACGTCACGCTTCTTGTTGGCTAACTTAAGTGGCTTCGACCCGAAAAAAGATACCGTTGCAATGGACGACATGGTCGAGCTGGATCGCTGGATCGTCGGTCGTGCTGCAGACTTACAGAAGCAGTTACTGGAAGCGTACGACAACTATCAGTTCCACAGCGTGGTGCAAAAATTAATGCACTTCTGCTCGATTGAACTGGGCAGTTTTTATCTGGATATCATTAAAGACCGCCAGTATACGGCTAAGTCTGATGGATTGGCGCGTCGTTCATGTCAGACCGCACTGCATCATATCGCCGAAGCGTTGGTTCGCTGGATGGCCCCAATTTGTAGCTTTACGGCTCAGGAAATTTGGGGCTTATTGCCGGGCGAGCGTGGCGAGTATGTCTTTACCGAAAGTTGGTATGAAGGCTTTAGCGACTTTGCCGGTGTGAGTGACACCGAAAACGAATTTTGGATGCAGCTGCTGGACGTACGTGACACCGTTAACCAAGCGCTGGAGCAGTCGCGTCGTGACGATGTGATTGGCGGCTCGCTGCAGGCAGAAGTAACCTTATATGCCGATGATAAGCTGGCGACCTCTCTGAACCGTTTAGGTGAAGAGCTGCGTTTTGCATTGCTGACCTCTGAAGCTCGTGTTGAAGCATTGGATAACGCTCCAGCTAACGCGGTTAAAGCGGAGAAGCTGGCGCTTGCGGTGGAAGTGAAGCAGAGTGCTTATAAAAAATGTGAGCGCTGTTGGCATCATCGTGAAGAAGTGGGCACTTTGCCAGCGCACGATGACTTGTGCCAGCGCTGTGTAACCAATATTGATGGTGAAGGTGAGGAGCGTCGTTTTGCCTGATTTCGCACATTCAAAACAAGCTACAGGCTTACGCTTTTTGTGGCTGACGCTGTTGCTGTTCGTGATTGACCAGGTCACCAAAATTTGGGTGGCCGGTGAATTTGAGCTTTATGAAAGCCGTGTTGTGATAGAAGGTTTATTTAACTTCACCTATGTCCATAACTATGGTGCTGCGTTTAGTTTCTTAAGCGACAGTGGTGGCTGGCAGCGTTGGTTGTTTACGGCTATTGCGATTGCCATTAGTGTGGTGCTGCTTATTTGGATGCGCCGTAATCCGGTTGGGTTATGGCGTCAGAACCTGGCTTTTGCACTGATTTTAGCCGGCGCAATAGGCAATGTTGCCGACCGACTGATGTACGGTTATGTCATAGACTTTTTCGATGTGCATTATCAAGGTTGGCACTGGCCCGCGTTTAACGTTGCTGATATGGCAATAACAATAGGCGCCGCTTTGATGTTGCTGGAAGCCTTTTTTGATAACCGTCGTGACAAGTTAGACGACGGCGACAAGTCGTAGGGGTACGTTTTGAGTCGTTTACCAATTGAACATGGCCGCGAAGTGGTCATGCACTTTACCATTAAGCTGACCGACGGTTCGGTTGCAGACAGTACGAAAATGTCCGGTAAACCAGCGAAATTCCGTATGGGCGATGGCAGCTTAACGGAAAATTTTGAAGCCTGTTTGGTTGGCTTGCGTGAAGGGGCAGAGCGTGAATTTACGCTGGAGCCCAAGGATGCCTTCGGAGAACCAAACCCGGATAACTATTATTACGTTGATTCGGCGAAGTTTTCGGACGAGACTAAACCGGAAGTGGGGGCAATTTTAGCTTTTACTCAGCCGGATGGAACGGATTTACCGGGAATTGTTCGAAAAATTGAAGGTCCAACAGTGACTATCGATTTTAATCACCCGCTGGCAGGCCAGACGGTGATTTTTGAAGTAGAAATTATCAGCGTTGAACCGTAACTGACTGAGTCGGTTGAACGCAGGAGGAACTATGCAGATTTTGTTGGCGAACCCACGTGGCTTTTGTGCAGGTGTTGATAGAGCCATAACCATTGTTGAGCGTGCTTTAGAAATTTTTGAGCCGCCAATTTATGTCCGTCATGAAGTGGTTCACAACAAATATGTCGTCAATAAATTGCGTGATGCAGGCGCTATTTTTGTTGAAGAACTGCATGAAGTGCCAGACGATCATATCGTGATTTTCAGTGCTCACGGCGTATCTCAGGCGGTACGTCAGGAAGCAAAAGATCGCGGCTTGAAAGTGTTTGATGCCACTTGTCCGCTAGTGACTAAGGTACATATGGAAGTCACCCGTGCCAGCCGAAAAGGCCACGAGTGTGTGCTCATTGGTCATGCCGGCCACCCGGAAGTTGAAGGCACAATGGGTCAGTATAAAAATGAAGACGGCGGCATTTATCTGGTTGAGTCCCCTGAAGACGTTGAAAAGCTGGAAGTCAAAGACCCGAAAAATCTTCATTACATGAGCCAAACAACATTGTCAGTAGATGATACCGCTGATGTTATTGAAGCCCTGCGTAAAAAATTCCCAGAGATTAACGGCCCACGAAAAGACGATATTTGCTATGCCACCCAAAACCGTCAGGACGCCGTTCGTGAACTGGCCAGTGACGCGGATATAATGCTGGTCGTTGGTGCGCGTAATAGCTCGAACTCAAATCGTTTGCGTGAGCTGTCAGAAAAGATGGGAACACCGGCCTACCTAATTGATGACGCCAACTGTATTGATAAGGCATGGCTTGAAGGCAAAGAAAAAGTCGCTGTCACCGCAGGCGCATCAGCACCTGAAGTATTAGTGCAGGAAGTGATTGCCAAGCTTCAGTCCTGGGGAGGAAAAACGGCTGTAGAACTCAGTGGCCGCGAAGAAAACATCACTTTCTCTATTCCACCAGAGTTAAGACCTCATCCAGCGGCTTAGTTTGAATGGCCGTTAAAATAACTGTTCCGGATTAATATCCAATGCAATAGCGATGCGTTTTAACGTATCGCTTCTTGGGTTATACCCAGGACGCTCCATCTGTGCGACGGCTGACTGTGAAATACCAAGCTTACCTGCTAACTCTTTTTGACTGATTGTCTTAAACTTTCTCCAGGCTGCGATCATATTGCCCCCTGTCGATAGGCTGAGCTCTACTACCTCGTGAGGAATAAATTCATTGCTATTCTGAGAGTGGAGCAGGGCGATATAATTTTCGTAGGGAATAACGGCATACTCGGGCTGCCCATTTTTCTCAATAATTTGTACGTCAGTAGGTGCGTTCATCTCTCTTTTTCACCTCGTTTATGCGAACAATTCTGACCGTGTCGAGATGGGTAAACAGAACTCTGTAACGTCCAACTCTCAACCGATATAAATGTGTTGCTCCCTTTAGTTTTTTTACATGCAAGCAATTAGGAAACCTCTTCAATGTTGAGACTTTCTCAACGACGGGCTCCTTATCAACTTCAGATATTTTATGAAGTTGCTTAACGGCTTTCCTTGTCCATTCTATTTCATTCATTATATATTATAAATAAGTTATTGCTAATTTATCGAGATAACCAAATTTGTAACGAGTAAGAGTTGTCTTCGCCCCAGGTTACTTCGGTATCAACTGAAGCATTGTTCTCGTCTATTAAGTTAATAATGGAGTTGATAAGAAATCCGTTAACCTTGGCTTCAGGTGCAGGGGGAGAGCCACTTCTCCAAGCAATATGGGCATCTTGTATATAGCTATTTAAAGCTTCCACAGCCTGTGCTTTGCGTTCAGCTCTCTCAATAGCAGTTAATCCTATCTGAAGCAGTTGCTGGCTGCTTACAGCCCACATAGCCACAAGTGCGGAAGCCACTAATGTTTCAACCAGCGAAAAGCCTTTACTGCTGCGATAACTCATAAAGCACTTTTTGTTGGTTAAAGTCAGCCGCAAGTTGCTCAGAAAGCACTTGCCACTGATGCGCTTGTTGAGCTTCCAGCATTTGTGCATAAAACAACAGGGCAGCCAAGCTCGCGGAGCTAAGGCTTATGAGTGTGACTAACGTCAGTATCAACGCGAATCCTTTCGCTTTCATAATGAACATCCATTTCTGTTACTGAGGGAAAACCGTAATTGTCCGATTAAATTGTTGTTCCTGAACGCCTTGGGTTGTCTCTCGCGAAATCAACAATGTAATAAACAGCTTTGAGCTGTTTTCTGAATTTAAGGAGGCATCAGCTTCAACCCTTAACTCCCGAACGTTAAATTGCGCGCTATCGGTTAACGACTGCCAACCATAACCCGCGCAGTCCACCGTCATCGGGTTATGCTGTAACTGATAACCTCTAACCCTAAAACCGACAGAGCCTCCGTTTTGTGTCGGAAAGACATAGCAACCACGCTCTGGGTTTTGCACGCCTTCAACCACCGAATTGCTTAAACTGCTAAAAAACTCCTCTGCAACTGCTTGCCCGTTCAACATAAACCGTGCCTTTGATACCGAGCTATGTTGAGCACCTTTCTGCCATTGCAATAGCTGTTGTGCAGTCATGACAATAACGGCTCCCAGTGACGCAGCAACAAGCACTTCAATTAAGCTGTATCCATTACTTTTTTGAGCGTGCTTTCTGTCTAGCATGAGGACAAACCAGGCAAAGCTGGCCCATGACTGACACAGGAGCGAACTCGACCCTTGCTGCTAATAATGACTTTCACGGTATTGCTATTGTTCATAATGCGAATATGCCCGGGCGCAGCACCGCCAGAAACACCGTAGAATATTAACGGGCTTGTTGAGCTATAAGTCGACTCCGTTGCTAGCTCAAACACCTTCGAACTCCCTTCGAGAGGCACAAAATCCGCAATTATACTGTCCTCCTCTCGTTGTGCCTTTGCTTTCACTTGGTGCAAGTACGACAGCCACCGAGAACTTGCCTGCTGTACTGATAAACTTTCGATCTGCTGTTTGAACAAAGGCATCGACAAGGCACCTAACCCAGCCGTTATAGCCAATGCAATCAGCAATTCAATTAAGGAGTAACCGCGCACAGAGCCCCCTGTTATTCGAAGTGCAGATAGTTTAGCCGCAAGCCAAAAAATGTCTGTAAGCTAGCTCGCACCGTATTGTCAGCAACTATTTAAAAAGCTGGCTCGATTCTTGAATAAAACACCGCAGGTTCAACTTTTTGACGCAACAGGAAGACGTATGGCGAGCGGTGCCGAAAAGTTAGTAAGTTTAAGAAATTTCACGCAAAACAATGCCCATTTAATTAAAGGCTTTGGTACACCTTTAGCCATTATGGCCATTTTGGCGATGGTGGTCCTGCCTATTCCGGCAATGGTGCTGGATATTCTGTTTTCGTTCTCTATTACACTATCGCTAGTGGTTATGCTGGTTGCTGTTTATACCCAACGACCACTGGATTTCGCTGCCTTTCCGACAGTTCTGCTTATCGCCACAGTACTGCGGCTTAGCTTAAACGTGGCATCGACACGTATCGTTTTACTCGAGGGCCACAATGGGCCGGGCGCAGCAGGTAGCGTCATTGAAGCCTTTGGTAGTGTTGTCATCGGCGGTAACTACACCGTTGGTTTAGTGGTCTTCGCCATTCTCGTTATTATTAACTTCGTGGTTATTACTAAGGGTGCGGGGCGTATCTCCGAAGTAACCGCTCGCTTTACGTTGGACGCCATGCCCGGTAAACAAATGGCCATTGATGCGGATTTGAACGCAGGTCTCATTAACCAGGAAGAAGCTAAACAGCGACGCAGTGACGTCACTCGGGAAGCTGACTTCTACGGCTCGATGGACGGTGCCAGTAAATTTGTTAAAGGCGACGCCATCGCCGGTATTCTTATTCTGCTTATCAACATTGTTGGTGGTCTGCTCATTGGTATGATCCAGTACGGACTGACTTTCGGTGAAGCGGTAGAAGTCTACACGCTACTGACCATTGGTGACGGCTTGGTCGCCCAAATTCCAGCGCTGTTACTGTCTGTTGCGACTGCAATTATTATTACCCGCGAAAATGACAGCAAAGACATGGGTGACGCAGTCGTTCTGCAGTTGCTCGACAACCCGAAAGTATTGGTTATTTCCAGTTCAGTATTGTTCGCTATGGGTGTTATTCCGGGCATGCCGCATTTAGCGTTTCTAAGCATGTCGGCGGTTCTTGCGGGCGCTGCATACTTCAAACTTAAGAAGAACAAGACCGAGCAAGGCGAGCTGGTTGAAAAAGAACAAGAGCAGCAAGTTCAGCAGGCACAGCAAAAAGAACTGTCCTGGGACGATGTTCGACATGTTGACACCATTGGCCTGGAAGTGGGGTATCGCCTTATTCCATTGGTTGACAAGCAACAAGGCGGCGAGCTCCTTTCCCGTATTAAAGGGGTGCGTAAGAAACAGTCTCAGGAATTCGGCTTCTTAGTACCGGCGGTACATATTCGGGACAACCTGGATTTAGGACCAAACAGCTACCGTATTACTTTAATGGGTGTAACCATGGGCGAAGCGGAAATTCGCCACGATTGGGAGCTTGCTATTAATCCGGGTCAGGTCTTCGGGGAACTTGAAGGCGAAAAAACCACTGACCCTGCTTTCGGTCTGGACGCAGTATGGATCCGCCCAGAGCAAAAAGAGCACGCCCAAACTCTGGGTTACACCGTAGTGGATGCTGCGACGGTAGTGGCCACTCACTTAAGTCAAATTGTTACTAACCATGCGTCGCAACTGCTGGGTCATGAAGAAGCTCAAGAGCTGCTTGATCGCCTTGGTCGCACGCATCCGAAATTGGTGGAAGGACTTATTCCTGACTTATTGTCACTGGGTAACTTCGTGAAAGTGCTACAGAACTTGCTGGATGAAGGCATTGCTATACGCGATATGCGCACCATTGTGCAAACGCTGGTTGAGTATGCCGGCCGCAGTCAGGATCCGGATGTATTAACGGCCGCCGTTCGAATTTCTCTGCGTCGCTTAATTGTTCAGGACATTTCAGAAGGTGAAGCAGAACTGCCTGTCATAACTTTGGCGCCAGAGTTGGAACAGATGTTGCATCAGTCACTACAGATGGCTGGTAACGACGGAAATCAGCAAGGCGCCGGTATTGAACCAGGTTTAGCCGAACGCTTGCAACAGTCGTTACGCGAAACGCATCAGCAGCAGGAAATGAACGGGGAACCGTCAGTGTTGCTGACATCCGGGCTACTACGCTCAACTATGGCGCGATTTGCGCGCCACGCTACCGACGGTATGCGTGTGTTGTCGTATCAGGAAATTCCGGATGACAAACAAATTCGCATTGTCAGCTCAATTGGTGGACAACAAAATAGTGGTGAACAAACCGCTACCTAAGACAACGGGAGTCGCTTGTGAAAATTAAACGCTTTTTTGCAGAAGATATGCGTCGGGGCTTACAGCAGGTTAAAGAAACCTTAGGTGCTGATGCAATCATTCTTTCAAACAAAAAGGTTAACGGTGGTATCGAGCTAGTGGCGGCTGTTGACCCTGACGCGCGTGCGCCGGAAGCGGCTCCGGAAATGCCTGCAAATTCACAGGCGCCACAGCCGCGGCAAGCACAGCAAGAGTCGGAAGCTCCGGCTCAATCTCTGGCGGAACTGTTGCAGCGCCAAAATTCGACGTCTGCGTCTGCGCCTCAGCAACCTGAACCGCAAGCAGCGACTCAAGAAGACCATGGCGGTTATCAGCAAATGGCGCACCAATCTGCGTCAGCTCAACCGGAGCAACCACAAGCAGATATTTTCCCTGAGCAAATGAATACACCTGACAGTAACGACTCGGAAGCGATAGCCGAGCTGCGCTCACAGGTTAACGGTATTCGTCAGCTGTTAGAGCACCAGTTAAGCGGTCTTATGAAGCAGGAAATGGAGCGCGAAGAGCCGGTGCGTGCCATGTTAATGCAGCGACTCATGACAATGGGCCTTAGCGAACGTATTGCAGACCAAATTGCCTGCTTTATTCCTGAAAGCAGCTCAGACGAAGATGCCTGGGAACAAACCATGCATTTGTTGGAAGGTCAGCTGAATACCACCAACGACGATATTTTGACACGCGGCGGGGCTGTTGCTCTTGTCGGTCCTACCGGCGTGGGTAAAACTACCACTATTGCTAAGTTGGCGGCGCGTTATGCACAGCGTCACGGCGCGGATAAAGTCGCATTGATTACTACTGACACCTTCAGAATTGGTGCCAGTGAACAATTACAGACTTACGGACGTATTATTGGCTGTCCGGTGAAAGTAGCAAAAGATGCGAAAGAGTTAGCCGACTCTTTGTTGTCGCTGCGCGATAAGAGCCTGATTTTAATTGATACAGCGGGTATGGGTCAGCGCGATAAACGCTTAAGCGAGCAACTGGGGCAGCTTATCCAGAATACACGCCTGAGAATTCGACCTTATCTGGTATTGTCAGCAACATCACAAAACCAAGTGTTAGATGACGCGGTTAAGCAGTTCAAAACACTACCTTTGTCGGGTTGTATTTTTAGCAAACTGGACGAATGCTTAAGTTTAGGAGAAAGTATCAGTGTGGCAATTGAAAACGGCCTGCCCGTTGGTTATGTGACCAATGGTCAGCAAGTGCCTGAAGACATTAAAGTTGCCGACGCAAATTACCTGGTATCTGAAGCCGAGCGATTAATGGACAAAAGCATTTGTTCCTCGGTATCAGACGTGCCAAAATCGTACTGGAATGCGGCGTTTTCTCGCTGAGTGAGCCGTTATAAAATGACGCTGTTGTCGAAGAAGTAAAATAAGAGATACGCCCGATGGATCAAGCAAGCGGTCTGCGAAGAATGAAACAGTCAAAAGTAAAAGTCATAGCTGTCACAGGTGGTAAGGGTGGAGTGGGTAAAACCAACGTGTCACTGAATATGGCCATTGCTATGGCGAAGCAAGGGAAACGAGTACTGGTACTTGATGCCGACCTTGGCCTGGCCAATGTTGATGTCATGCTGGGCTTGCGTGTCGAACGCAATTTGTCCCATGTACTGAGCGGCCAATGCGAGCTGGAAGATATTTTAATTGAAGGCCCGGGCGGCATAAAAATCGTTCCCGCGACATCGGGTACTCGCTCGATGGTTGATTTAAGCGAGTCTGAGCACGCAGGCCTTATTCGTGCATTTAGCCAGCTGCAGGGAAATTACGACACTCTTATTGTCGATACGGCTGCCGGTATCGGTAACACCGTCGTCAGCTTTGCCCGCGCTTCGCAGGATGTCCTTGTGGTTGTCTGCGATGAACCTACCTCAATTACCGATGCTTACGCACTGATAAAAGTGTTAAGTCGCGAGCAGGGACTCTTCAAGTTCAAAGTGGTTGCCAATATGGTGCGCAATATGCGCGAAGGGCAAGTACTGTTCAATAAATTGACTAAGGTCACCGATCGCTTTCTTGACGTAGCGCTTGAGTTAGCGGCAATTGTTCCTCACGATGAAAACCTGCGCTTGGCGGTTAGGAAGCAACAACCGATGGTGTTGGCGTATCCTAAATCTCCGGCGTCACTGGCGTTTAAAGCATTAGCGAAGAAAGCTCTGGATTGGCCAATTCCTGCTCAGGCAGGAGGGCATTTAGAATTTTTCCTTGAGCAATTGATAACTTCTGCCGATAACGGGAGTAAGCGGGATGTTGCCAATGAATAAAGCCGCCGCTTACGCCGCAACAGCCGACAACCGTAACGCCATTATTGAGCAGCATACGGGGCTGGTTAAGCGAATTGCACACCACATGATGGCGAGGTTGCCAGCGAGTGTGCAAGTCGATGACTTAATTCAAGCGGGCATGATAGGCTTATTAGAAGCGGCGCGGAATTTTGATAACAGCAAAGGGGCCAGCTTTGAAACCTTTGCCGGAATACGTATTCGTGGTGCCATGTTGGATGAAATTCGACGTGGTGACTGGGCTCCGCGCTCAGTTCACAGAAATCATCGCCGCGTACTAGAGGCCATACGGCAGGTCGAGAATGACACCGGCCGTGATGCAAAAGATACAGAAGTTGCCAGTAAACTGGGCATTAACCTGGATGAATATCACGCCATTTTAAGAGATGTGAGTTCGGGACGCATTATTGGTATTGAAGACTTAGGCGTTTCGGAAGATGCGTTAATGCCCGAGCAAGTGACAGGCTCAGCATACGAACCGCAGCGCGATGTCGAAAACGCAGCGTTTCATAAAGCCCTGGTATCGACAATTTCTTCGTTACCAGAGCGTGAAGCTTTAGTGCTTTCATTGTATTATGATGAAGAATTGAATTTGAAAGAGATAGGTGAAGTGCTGAGTGTGAGTGAATCTCGCGTCAGCCAAATTCACAGTCAGGCAATGGTGCGGCTCAAGTCGCGAATGCAGAATTGGGTTGAATAATTTTGGTGGTAATCGAGAGCCTCAGTGGAGGGTGCTTTGGATAAAAATATGAAAATTCTCGTTGTAGATGACTTTTCTACAATGAGACGAATCATTAAGAACTTACTTCGTGATCTTGGTTTTACGAATATTCAGGAAGCCGATGACGGCAACACGGCTTTGCCAATGTTGCAGAACGGCGACTTCGACTTTGTCGTGACCGACTGGAATATGCCGGGCATGCAGGGTATCGACCTGCTTAAAGAGATTCGTAAAGACGATAACTTGTCGCACTTGCCGGTATTAATGGTAACGGCGGAAGCCAAACGCGAACAAATCATCGCTGCTGCACAAGCAGGGGTTAACGGCTATATCGTTAAACCGTTTACAGCTGTGACGTTAAAAGAAAAGCTCGACAAGATTTTCGAACGCATTAGCTAAAAAGGGCTATTACCATGTCTGATAAAGCCCACGATATTTCCCTCGAGCAGGCTAAAGAGCTCGTGTCTTTGCTGGAAGAGGGGAAGCAGCAACAAGCCAATCAACTTCTGGAAGACGTTTATAACCGCCGCAACGACAAACTGTTTACTTCAGTGGGTCAGTTGACGCGTGACCTCCACGAAGCTCTGCAGGACTTCCAGCTGGATCCTCGCATTGTGCAAATGACAGAAGATGATCTTCCTGACGCGCAAAACCGTTTACAGTACGTCATTCAAAAAACAGAAGACGCCGCTAACCGGACAATGGACGCGGTAGAGGCTTGTTTGCCGATGGCAGACGACATGCATCAGCGCGTTGAGAGCGTAATGCCGGTCTGGAATCGACTGATGAGCAACGATATTCAGTTAAATGAATTCAAGTCTTTGTGCCATGAGGTCGATGATGTACTTAAGCGCTGTGGTGAAAATATGCCACAAGTGCATGGGCTTATGACCGAAGTACTTATGGCTCAGGATTATCAAGACATTACCGGACAGGTCATTCGACGGGTTATTCAACTGGTTGAAGACGTCGAGAAAAACCTCATTGAACTGTTAAAAATATTCGGCAAAGAAGAAGCGCGCAGAGAAGCAGAAAAGGCGGAGTCTTCAAAGCAGAAAAGTGCCAGTGAGGCAGAAGGCCCAATTATTGATGCCGATAAACGTAATGACGTTGTTGGTGGGCAAGACGAAGTGGACGATTTATTGTCCAGTTTAGGTTTCTAGGAGCATCAGTCGCATGAGCTTTGATATGGATGAAGACATACTGCAGGACTTTTTGATCGAGGCGGGAGAAATCCTCGAGCAGTTGTCTGAGCAGTTAGTTGAGCTAGAAAACGACCCAGAAAACAAAGATTTATTAAACGCGATTTTCCGTGGTTTCCATACCGTGAAAGGTGGCGCAGGCTTCCTGTCGCTAACCGCCTTAGTGGATACCTGTCACGGTGCTGAAAACGTGTTTGATACTTTGCGTAATGGTCAACGCACAGTTACGTCCGACTTGATGGATGTGATTTTGCAGGCGCTGGACACTATCAATGCTCAGTTTGCACAGGTGCAAGCTCGTGAAGACATTAGCCCAGCCGATGACAAATTACTTGAGTTATTGCATAAGCTTAGCCAGCCAGAGTCTGAAGACGAGGCGCCTATTGAAGCACCGGCTGAAGAAGCTGAGCCAGAGCCCGAACCGGAAGCACCTAAAGAGGAAGCAACTGAAAGCTCAGGCGACGGCGGTATCGATGAGATTCAGGACGATGAATTTGAAGCGTTGTTGGACGAGTTACACGGCGAAGGCAAAGGTCCTGGCGCCGGTCAGTCGGAACAGCCGTCAGAAAAGCCAAAAGCGTCTGCTGATTCTACCCAGAGTGACAATGATGAAATTACCGACGACGAGTTTGAATCTCTGTTAGATGAGCTGCATGGCTCGGGTAAAGCACCGGTAAGTGCCGAGAAGAAGCAAGAAAAGCCGGCAGACAGTGACGAAATTACCGACGATGAGTTTGAGTCACTGCTGGACGAGTTACATGGTTCCGGTAAGGCACCAACAAAGAGTGCGGATAACGGCAAAGACGATAAGCCGAAAGAGAAACCTAAGCCAGAGAAAAAAGCTGAAGCTAAGCCTAAATCTGAGCCAAAAGCCAAGCCTGCAGCTAAACCAGCCGCTAAAGACGATAAACCGAAAGCGGCGGATAAGCCGGCTGATAAGAAACCTGCAGCACCACAGCAGCCAGCAGCAGAAACCACTGTTCGGGTCGATACCAAGCGTCTCGATGACATAATGAACATGGTAGGCGAGTTGGTACTTGTGCGTAACCGCTTGCTGAGCCTGAGTAACTCAGACGACGCTGACAGCGATGAAATGGGTAAAGCCATTTCTAACCTGGATGTGGTGACAGGTGACTTACAAGGCGCAGTCATGAAAACCCGTATGCAGCCAATTAAGAAAGTGTTTGGCCGCTTCCCTCGGGTGGTTCGTGATTTGGCGCGTAGCCTGAAAAAAGAAATTAACTTAGAAATGTTCGGTGAAGATACCGATTTGGATAAAAACCTCGTCGAAGCTTTGGCCGATCCGTTAGTTCACTTGGTGCGTAACTCGGTCGACCATGGTATTGAAATGCCAGACGACCGTGAAGCAAAAGGTAAACCACGGGGAGGTACGGTCACCTTGTCAGCCTCTCAGGAAGGTGACCATATTATGCTGTCGATTAAAGATGACGGCGCGGGTATGGATGCTGAAAAACTGAAAGGTATAGCTATTAGTAAAGGTATTTTGGATACCGATGCAGCGGCGCGTTTGAGTGACGAAGATGCCTATAACCTGATTTTTGCGGCTGGCTTTTCGACCAAAGAAGAAGTGTCTGATATCTCCGGCCGTGGTGTCGGCATGGATGTCGTAAAAACTAAAATCAGCCAATTAAACGGTAGTGTCAAAATTCAGTCAGAACTGGGTAAAGGTACCGAACTATTGATAAAAGTGCCGCTCACTTTGGCTATTTTGCCGACCTTAATGGTGGCTGTAAAAGATCAAACCTTTGCATTACCACTAGCGGTTGTCAGCGAAATCATTGATCTGGATATGAAGCGCACCAACACCGTCGATGGTCAGTTAACGCTTATTGTTCGTGAGCGCGCGATACCGCTGTTCTTCCTTGAGCACTGGCTGGTGAGAAACCCAGACCGCTCAAGCCGAAATGAGAATGGTCATGTTGTGGTCGTTCAAATAGGTAACCAACAAGTTGGCTTTGTAGTTGATGCCCTTATTGGTCAGGAAGAAGTGGTCATTAAACCATTGGATAAACTGTTACAGGGCACGCCGGGTATGGCGGGGGCAACTATCACTAGTGATGGTGGTATTGCGCTGATTGTCGACGTACCAAGCATGCTGAAGTATTACGCTAAACGATAACGGGACACACCGTTCATGACAGTTAAAGTTCTCGTAGTGGACGACTCGGCGTTTTTTAGACGCCGAGTTACCGAGATTCTGGAAGCACACTCAAATATACAAGTTATTGGCTCTGCTAATAACGGCGAAGAAGCTGTGGCGCAAGCAAAAGCCTTAAGGCCTGACGTTATAACCATGGACATTGAAATGCCAGTGATGAACGGCATTGATGCGGTGAAAACCATTATGGGCAGCAACCCTTGCCCCATTTTAATGTTCTCGTCACTGACTCACGAAGGCGCGACCGCAACGTTAAATGCGTTAGAGGCCGGCGCTGCCGATTTCTTACCTAAGAAATTTGAAGATATTGCTCGTAACCGCGACGAAGCCGTTAAAACGCTGCAAGATCGAGTTTTGGCTATTGCTAATCAGCCAGCAGCGCGAACGCCAACAATTACCCGCACTCCGCCGCCTTCAAGCAGAACCACAGAGCCAGCAAAGCCGAAAGAGCCAACATCAGCACTCGAGCGTATTCGTCAACGCAACGAAGAGCGTCAGAGTCAGCGTGAAGCATCGTCGCGGTTAGCCGATGCTGCAGGCTCTTTGAGCATTAATCGTGCGTATCAAATTTTGGCGATTGGCACTTCAACCGGTGGCCCCGTTGCCTTGCAGAAAATACTAACGCAATTACCGGGTAATTTTCCGTACCCCATTGTTATGGTGCAGCACATGCCAGCGGCTTTCACTAAGGCCTTTTCACAACGTTTAGATGGCTTGTGTAAAGTGCGAGTGAAAGAAGCTGAAGACGGTGATGTATTGACCCCAGGCACGGCTTACTTGGCTCCGGGCGGTAAGCAGTTAGTCGTAGAAGGCCGCTCTGGCAGTGCCAGGCTGCGGGTCAAAGAGGACACCAGCGGGCGTGTTACGTACAAGCCAAGTGTCGATTTAACTTTTGCCAGTTTATCGAAAGCCTATATGGGCAAAGTTCTGGGTGTTATTTTAACCGGCATGGGTGCTGACGGCCGCGAAGGCTCTCGTATGTTAAAACAGCAGGGCGCTACTATCTGGGCTCAGGATCAGGACAGCTGTGTTGTTTATGGAATGCCTCAAGCGGTGGCGTCAGCGGGTATTTCAACGAAAAGTATTAGTTTGGATAATATGGCGCGCTCAATCATGAAAGAAGTCGGTTACAGCGGCGTTTAATAAGGTGCTTATATGATTGTTTGGACGGTAGCTAACCAGAAAGGCGGCGTGGGGAAGACCACCACAACAGTCGCTCTGGCAGGGCTATTGGCCGAGCAGGGTAAGCGGGTGTTATGTATTGACACTGACCCTCATGCCTCACTGACGTATTACTTTGGCTTCGACTCTGAAGAGCTGACTCACAGCGTTTTTGATGTCTTCAGCGCGGGTAAAAGTGTCAATCGCGAACTCATGCGTGAGTGCATACTGCCCACCGAATTTGAGAACTTGAGTGTTATGCCGGCAACCATGGCTTTAGCCACGCTTGACCGAAAGCTGGGCACACAGGGCGGTATGGGGCTGGTGTTAAAAAAAGGGTTAGCGTCTGTTGCAGAGGATTACGATTACGTTCTTATCGATGTACCGCCGGTACTGGGTGTACTGATGGTAAACGCATTAGCCTGTTGCAACCGCGTGCTTATACCGGTTCAAACTGAATTTTTGGCGTTAAAAGGCCTCGACAGAATGATGCGTACGCTTATGCTCATTCAAAAGTCTCGTGGCGAAGAGCGACCATATACTATTATTCCAACCTTGTACGATAAACGAACCAATGCGTCATTGCAGACGTATAAGAAGCTCGTTGGTCGTTATGGTAAGTCGGTGTGGAACGGCATGATACCTATCGACACCAAATTCCGGGATGCGTCGAACGAGCAAACACCGCCGTCGCTTTATGCGCCTAAGTCACGTGGTGTGCTGGCGTATCAGTCGTTATTGATTCACCTGCAACAATTGGAGTTAGGCTAAGTTATGAATAGCAAACATTCCAATAGTGAACAGGCAATGACGGAGTACCTCGATGCGTTATTGCTCGAGGATGAAGTGGTTGAATTCGATAACGAGCCGGTTAAGAAATTACTAGAGCAGGCGGCCCCAAAAATACAGCAAGTGACTCAGCAAGAGTCAGTGACACTGAACCGAGATGAAGATTTATTACCTTTAGTTTCTGTAAAAGCGGACGATACTGATACTAGAGAAGCGCTTGCTGAGACTGAGGCCGTAGTGGAAACGGATACTCAGGTTGAGCCGGAAGAAGAGCCTCAGCCAGACGCTATGTCTGAGTATATGGAGGACGACTTTCAGGCGCTGTTCTTTAAGGTGGCGGGTTTAACATTGGCTGTGCCGCTGAAAAGTTTAGGTGGTATTCATCAGGTAGGAAAAATAAGCCCGCTGATGGGTAAACCAAAATGGTTTAAAGGCATAATGACAGAGCGGGAAGACAAGCTACAGGTGGTTGATACCGCTCGCTGGGTTATGCCGGAGAAGTACACGGAAGAGCTGGAAGAGTCGTTGGACTATCAGTATCTTATAACGTTAAATGACAGTCCCTGGGGGCTGTTATGTGAAGAATTGGTAACCAGTGAACCACTGCAACCAGAAGCCATTCAATGGCGTAAGGCGGGTAACAATAAACGTCCCTGGTTGGCTGGAGTGGTTCGCGACAGAATGTGTGCATTGCTCGATGTAAACGCATTGATTACACTTCTGGATAACGGTCTGGGACATATCCAGCAAGACTAATAACGCATGGCGGAGTGAAACATGAGTAAAGATAATCGCGCTCTAAAAAATGAGACGGACGCTGACAGTAACGACGAAGTGCTACAGTGGGTGACGTTTCAGCTTGACGATGAAACCTATGGCATTAATGTCATGCAGGTTCAGGAAGTGCTTCGCTACAGCGAAATAGCACCCGTACCCGGAGCTCCGAACTATGTGTTGGGTATTATTAACTTGCGTGGCAACGTTGTCACCGTTATTGATACTCGTCTGCGCTTTGGTTTGCAAACGACCGAAGTAACCGACAATACACGTATTGTTATCATTGAATCAGAAAAACAGGTTATTGGCATTTTGGTCGACAGCGTCGCCGAAGTGGTTTACCTGAAAACGTCTGAAATTGACAGCGCGCCAAATGTGGGTACAGACGAGAGTGCTCGTTTCATTCAGGGCGTGAGCAACCGAGATGACGAACTGCTGATTCTGGTTGATCTGGATAAAATGCTAACCGATGACGAGTGGGATGAAATTTCTCGTCTGGGTTAATTGCGGGCAGGTGGTTTAACCATGACGCTTTGGCTTATTGCTTTATCAGCGCTGGCTCTTGGGCTGGCGCTGATTGCGTTGGTTGCGGTTATTATGACATCGCGGCGTCAGGCTGAGCTTATCGAGCGCCAACAGCAGCGACTATTAATGCTCACAGAGACGGCGACCGAAGTGCTTTCTTTAAAAGAACAATTGAATGAGCCTAAGCCAGATTCTAACTTCGCGGAAAAGCAGCTGTTGGCGCAGTTAGAACAGCAAGTCTCAACACTTAATGACGAGCAGCGTCGACTTCAGGAAAAACTACAGGAATTAGCTGAGCAGGATCCTGGCTCGAAGCTTTACCACCGGGCGAGTAAGTTGGTAGCAAGTGGAGCAACCGTTGAAGAGCTTATGCATGAATGCGAATTACCGCAGGCGGAAGCAGAGCTGTTAGTCTCGCTGCACCAGCGTAAAGGTTAGCCTTCCTCCCATTGTCGCGGAAACTTGCCATCCAGTAGATAAGCAAAAGCAATAATTTCAGCAATAATGATATAAAGTTCGCGCGGAATCTCGTCACCCACGTTGAGTTTCGCCAGTGAGTCTGACAACAGTGGGTCTTCATGAACTAACACACCATGCTCTTTGGCAACGGCAATAATCTCTTCCGCTAACTCGTCAAACCCGCGGGCAATAACTTTAGGGGCGTTAAAGCCGTCGTAAGACAGTCCAATGGCCTGTTTTTCTTTTCTTTCTGTCATACTTTCACCCGAATAATGCCGCTTTGTTGTGTCGCTAAGGTCTCCGGAATTTGCCCTTGCTGAACTCGGAACTTCACACTATTGAGCTCTAAATCAGCCAGTCGCTTTTCCAGTTGCTCCAGGTGCTTTTCGATGGTTTTTTGCGCTGCAGGCGACTCGGCATAAAAGTCGACTGACGAGCCTTGCGGGTGGTACCGGCCTTTTACCAGCAGAGGACCTGTGGCTTCCAACTCAAAGCGTAAGGTGAAAAGCCATAATGTACGACCCTCTTGCTCGGGCGTATCAGGCTCTCGCTCGGGACGAATAAGCAGCTCATTTTGACCGCTTTTTTGCGGGTCTGTTGGCAATAAAATGAAATATTCAGGTTGCTGCATTGGCGAGTCCTGAAGCCTGGCCTGTGCGCTTTGTGCTGAATTTAATACGCCAGTGAATAACTGCAATAGTCGTTGCAATTGTTGCTGCGGAAGCTGAAGCAGCATTTGATTAATGCGCTCGCGTACATCGCCAGCCACTTCTGGTGAAGGATTAAGCACCTGCTGTATCAGCGCTTGAGTGAATTGTTTAGGAAGAGGTTGTGTATTAGCTTGCGTACTGTTTTGTTGGCTATTTTGCTGCAAGTTCAACCCCAGCAGCATCATCAACATTTGACCAAGCGAGCCCATTTGCTGGCTTGACTGAACACTGACTGGACGCGCAGAAAACCAGTCGCTCACCCAACGTTGTAGCGCTTCCGGGCGTTGTATGGATTCGCCCGAGGGTTGTTGTTGCAGTACGACTTTAACTAACTGCTCAATGGCATTAGAGGGGGAACGTAATGCCGCAGTTAAGGTTGCGGCTGTCTGTGCCGCCTGAGTCCCTGACGTTGTGCTGATTGTACTTGGCGTTGGCACTGCTTTTACACTGATGTTTATTTTGGCGATAAGCGCAGACAGCTCGGGGATTTTTAATGAAGTATTTGCCGCATTATTGGGTGGCACTGCCGGCTGCGTCGAAAGTTGTGTTTTTATTTGTGCGACCAGTGTTTGTAAAGCTTGCTGAAATTGCTGCGGACTTAACTGGTGTGCCTGTTTAATAGCAATACCCCGCGAGAATTGAACAGGGTTTCCAGTGTTGATTGGCGCTTTGTCGGTCGGTGGCGTCAGGCTGTTGGCTAGCGGTGTCTGTATAGAAGCCGCTTTACTTGCACCGGTGGCCTTTAACAGCTGTGTCGCTTGAGAACTTTCAACTAACGCTTTAATAAGCTTGGGCGGCAACTGTGTTATTGGTATATCGACCTTTGCAACCTGCGTCTTTGGCGCCCCAGCCTGCGGTGGGGTTGGCTGAGGTTGCCCTGTCTGAGTTTTAGGTATCGGCTGACCCTGTTGAGTATTGCCTCCGGGCGGCAGTTTGCCTGGCACTTGGGTAATCAGCAGTTGCACTACAGGTTTGTTCCCCGGTGTCATCGATACCTGCAGCTGCAATTGCGTTCCTGAGGAAAGTTTTGGTGGCAACTGTGCCATAAGCGCTTTCGGTGGGTTGGGCCATTGCCACCCGGCTCCTTGTATTTGGGGGGCTTGTTGCGTATTACCGCCGGAGCTTCCACTGGCTTGCGGCAAAAGTACCGCGGCCGGAATTTGTAACGTTGGCTGACGCGGCCCGGAAGGAGTATTTCCAGCACCGGTATTTGGGCTGGTTAAAATGCGCGCAAGGGTTGCTACGTTTTGCTTATCAATACGAGCCATAGAGCGCTCTGGAGCGTTCAGCATTTGTTGTAGCAGTTGCGTGATATCAGCCATGCGCTTTACTCAAATTTTATGGTAGACTCGGTGGCATTTGCGTCAGCTTACCAGTAAGGGCTCAGTTGTAAAATCCGCATGACACAAGAAACTACCGCCAAAGTGCCACTATTGCACGCCGAGCAGCTTAGCTCAACGCGTGGTGGTCGAGTACTGTTTGATGAGCTGAGCTTCCAGTTACATCCTGGTGAGTTATGGCAGGTAACCGGGCCGAATGGAGCGGGCAAGTCGACGTTGCTGAGAATGCTGGCCGGGCTTTTAGAGCCTACTGAAGGGCGTATTCGGTTTAACGGCGCAAGCTTACACGACAACTGGCAAAGCTACTGTCAGCAACTGCTGTTTATTGGTCATAAAGCCGCTGTAAAAGGCGAACTTACCGCATTAGAAAATTTCTATTGGCAACAGCAGCTTACCGCAAGCCCTAATACCGATGGCTGGGACTTATTGGAAAAACTCGGTTTGCTGGGGTTAGAAGATGAGCTCACAGGCCGCCTATCAGCAGGCCAACAGCGACGTGTCGCTTTAACCCGGTTGTGGGCGAATAAGGCCAAGCTGTGGATTCTGGATGAACCCTTTACTTCGTTAGATGTGCAAGGGGTTGCTCTGCTACAAAAGCGCTTTGCTGAACACTTAGCCGACGAAGGCTGTATTATTTTCACTTCGCATCAGTCGCTGACCTTGTCCGAGTTATCGCCCAAACTTATCGATTTAAGTCAGGCTGTCCAGGTTTATAGTGAGGCGGCTTATGATTAACGCTTCCATGAGACAGGTTTGGCTGGCAGTACTTAAACGTGACTTACGCATTGCCGCGCGTCGACGCAGTGACGCCCTAAATCCACTATTGTTTTTACTGATGGTCGTCACTCTGTTTCCGTTGGGCGTCGGTCCGGGGCCTGATATTCTGGCGCGTATAGCGCCCGGGATTATTTGGGTCGCCGCACTTTTAGCCAGCCTGCTAGGGCTCGAACGTTTATTTAAAGACGATTTTCAGGACGGCACGCTGGAGCAGTTGTGCTTGCTGCCACAGCCGCTGGCGTTCACTACAACCGCCAAAGTGATGGCTCACTGGCTGTTAACGGGGCTGCCCTTAGTCATATTGTCGCCGCTGCTGGCGCTACTGCTAAGCTTGCCGATGCAAGGCTGGTGGGCGTTAGCGCTCAGTTTGCTGCTTGGCACACCAGCTTTGAGTGCACTCGGTGCTATTGGAGCGGCGCTAACCCTTCAGGTTCAGCGCGGCAGTTCGCTAATTAGCCTTATCCTTATTCCTTTGTTTATTCCGCTGCTGATTTTTGCCACTGCCGCTGTCGAAAATGCCTCTATGGGGCTTGCAGTGCACGGACAATTGGCTATTCTTGCGGCTATTTCTGTTTTGACCATAACATTGTCTCCGCTGGCGATAGCTGCGGGCATAAAAATGAGTGTGAATTAATATGTGGCGATGGTTACACCCTTACGCGAAGCCTGAAGCAACCTATCGACTTGTCGAAAAGTTACTTCCGTGGTTTGCGGCATTAACCTTTATTTCGTTGGCCGTCGGTGTGGCTTGGGGGCTGGCATTCGCGCCGGCAGACTACCAACAGGGCGACAGTTACCGAATTATATTCTTGCATGTACCGGCGGCTATTTTTTCAATGGGCGCGTATGCCGGTATGGCAATAATGGGTGGCATAGCACTTATTTGGCAAATCAAAACAGCGGAGTGGTCGATACCGGCCATAGCCCCTGTCGGAGCTGCGTTGACGGTTGTCGCCTTGTTGACCGGGGCCATTTGGGGGAAACCCATGTGGGGCACTTGGTGGGTTTGGGATGCACGCCTTACTTCCGAGCTGATTCTCTTATTCTTATACATTGGCGTTATGGCGCTTTATTTTGCTTTCGACGACGCCAGAACAGGCGCTAAAGCCGCTGCCATACTCTCGCTTGTGGGGGTTATTAACCTGCCTATTATTCATTACTCCGTTGAGTGGTGGAATACCCTGCACCAGGGGGCGACTATTACCAAATTTGAGAGACCGTCGATAGCAACCAGTATGCTTATTCCATTATTAATATGCCTAGCGGGCTTCTTATTTTTAACCATTTCACTGGTGATGATGCGGTTAAAAAATGAGATACTACGACATGAATTAGGTCGCCCGTGGGCGCAGCAGGAACTGGAGAAAAACTAATGCCATTCGACAGTTTTCAGGACTTTATCATTATGGGCGGCTATGGCTTATATGTTTGGTTGTCTTTTTTCTTGAGCTTTGTCGTGATTGCGTTAGTCGCGCTGGAAACGGCTATCGCTCGTAAGTCCTTGCGGAAGAAAAGCCAGCAGTTGCAGAATCGTCAGCAGCGCTTAGCCAAGCGACAACGGTCAGTGTCGCAGTAGGAGAGAAGTATGAATCCGAGACGTAAACAACGACTTACCTGGGTGCTTATTTTAGTTTTCGGGGTGTCTGTAGCGACAGGACTAATGTTGTACGCATTGAGTCAAAGTATCGACTTGTTTTATACACCAAGCGAGCTGGTAGAAGGCAAAGGCGAAGACAAGCAAAAACCCCAGGTTGGTCAACGTATGCGCGTTGGCGGCATGGTGGTTGAGGGGTCGGTTAAACGCGATCCGAAAACCCTGGAAGTGTCTTTTAATATCACCGACACGGGCCCTGAAATTACGGTGCTCTATCAAGGTATTCTGCCGGACTTATTCCGTGAGGGGCAGGGTATTGTTGCTCAGGGTGAGTTGGTAGAGCCTACCGTTTTGAAAGCAACGGAAGTGCTGGCTAAACACGACGAAGAATATATGCCACCAGAGCTGGCGGAGAAAATGAAAGGCATTAAGCACGTTAACCCCAACAAATCCTATGAGGATGGTGATCAATGATTGCTGAAGCAGGCCACCTCGCTATAGCCATAGCGCTTGCATTTTCTTGCTTGCTAGCGTTTTACCCATTGTGGGGGGCGATAAAAGGCCATGGTGGCTTGATGTCACTGGCAAGGCCTTTTGCCCTAGGCCAGTTTTTCTTCACCGCTGTGGCTTTTGGGTTATTAGTTTGGGGATTCGTCAGTAATGACTTTAGCATTGCCTATGTCGCTGCAAATTCTAACTCAGACTTACCGGTTGCCTATCGGGTAACAGCGGTATGGGGCTCCCATGAAGGTTCTTTTCTTTTATGGATGTTGATGCAGGCAGGCTGGATAGCCGCGGTTGCGCTGTTTTCACGTTCTATGCCTTTGCCCATGGTGGCGCGGGTTTTAGCCATTCTTGGTTTAATCAGTATTGGCTTCTACTTATTTATGTTAACGGTGTCCAACCCGTTCGACCGCGCGTTACCGTTAATTCCTGTCGACGGGCGTGACTTAAATCCACTGTTACAAGACCCGGGCATGATCATCCATCCACCGTTATTGTATATGGGGTATGTCGGGTTCTCGGTAGCCTTTGCGTTTGCCATTGCTGCGCTTATGTCGGGTAAGCTAGATGCGGCCTGGGCACGGTGGTCACGACCGTGGACATTAGCGGCCTGGATCTTCCTGACTCTGGGTATCGCAATCGGCAGTTGGTGGGCCTATTACGAACTTGGCTGGGGTGGCTGGTGGTTCTGGGATCCGGTCGAAAATGCTAGCTTTATGCCATGGCTGGTTGGAACGGCTTTGCTGCACTCGTTAGCGGTTACTGAAAAGCGGGGCAGTTTCAAATCCTGGACAGTATTACTGGCAATAGCAGCCTTTAGTTTGAGCCTGCTGGGTACTTTCCTGGTTCGGTCGGGGGTTTTGGTGTCGGTGCATGCCTTTGCGTCAGACCCAACCCGTGGTTTATTTATTTTGGTCTTACTCGCATTGGTTATTGGTGGGTCTTTAATACTGTACGGCATGCGTGCCGGACAAATGCAGAGCTACAGCCGGTACGAGCTATTTTCCCGCGAAGTCATGCTGCTGGGTAACAACGTCTTGCTGATGGCTGCGATGGTTGTGGTCTTCCTTGGTACTATGCTGCCATTAGTGCATAAAGAAATTGGCTTGGGCAGCATTTCAGTCGGAGAGCCCTTCTTCAACAGCGTCTACAGTTGGTTGGTCATTCCATTCGCACTGATGGTTGGTCTGGGGCCTTTATTGCGCTGGCGTCGACAGGCAATTAAGCCTCTACTGAAGCCTATTGCATTGGCCCTTAGCCTTGCTGTGGTACTGGCTTATACGCTACCAAAAATTTGGGCCGACGAATTGCCTGCAATGGTGGTTATAGGCTTGTTCTTAGCGTTTTGGGTTGGTCTGGCAACATTGACCGAAGTGCAGCAGACGGTGAAACAGCGTAAACAAGGCTGGCAGGGTATTACCCGGCTGTCGGGAAGCCACTGGGGCATGGTGCTGGGTCATATCGGCTTTGCGGTAACCTTAATTGGCATCACTCTGGTGTCGCATTATGAGCAGGAAAGAGACATTGCCTTGGCGCCGGGGCAATCGGTCAACGTTATTGGTTATAACGTCAGTTTTGACTCTTTAGAGCATAGGGAAGGACCGAATTATGATGCCGACTCTGGCGACTTTACAGTGACTAAAGGTGGCGATGTTGTTACCCAAGTCACTAGTGAAAAACGCTTTTACCGAGTGCAACGAACCAGCATGACAGAAGTAGGCCTCGACGCGAGCTTATTAAGAGATATTTATATTGCTATGGGTGAACCATTGGATGATGGTGCATGGGCAATCCGTTTCTATGTTAAACCATTTGTTCGCTGGATATGGCTTGGTGCGATTATTATGGCAATAGGCGGTGTCTTTGCTATGGCCGATAAACGCTATCGTAAGCGCAAAAACGGAGGGGAAAATGAATAAGAACCTTCGCTGGATAGTTTTATTTGCGCCGCTCGTTTTATTTATCGCATTAGCGGCCTTTTTACTAAAAGGGCTGGGCAGTGACCCGACTAAGCTCGATTCGGCTTTAATTAATGAACCTGTGCCGGCGTTTAAAACTGTTGATCTTTATGACACCAGTATCGTTTATGACGAATCGGTGTTAAAAGGCAAACCTATACTGCTAAATGTTTGGGCAACTTGGTGCCCGACGTGCCGTGCGGAACATGAGTTTCTGAACCAGTTAGCGTCAGAGGGTATCCCTATTGTTGGCTTAAATTATAAAGATGACTCGCGTGGGAAAGCGGTTAACTGGCTAAATACGCTAGGTGATCCATACACGATTAACTTGTTTGATCCAGAAGGCGAAGTTGCCTTTGAGTTTGGTGTTTACGGAGCCCCGGAAACTTACTTTATTGATGAACAGGGTGTTATACGTTATCGCCATGTTGGTGACGTGAACGCACGTAATTGGCAGAGCACATTAAAACCCATTTATGAGCAGCTCAAGCAGGAGGCGCAATGAGCCGGTTCATTTCCCTACTTTTTTTGCTGAGTACTTTTGTATTTTGTGCCGCAGCGGAAGACGCGGTGTCGCGTTCGTTTGAAAATGAGCAACAGCGCGAAACGTATCAACAGTTGATTAAAGAATTGCGCTGCCCCAAGTGCCAAAATCAAAATATAGCCGACTCTAATGCTCCGCTTGCTGAAGACATGCGAGACAAAAGCTACGAGATGCTGAAAGCGGGTAAGTCCAAGCAGGAAATCATCGAATTTATGGTCGATCGATATGGTAACTTTGTGCATTACAAACCGCCGTTTACGGCCGCGACAGCAGTACTTTGGTTCGGCCCTGTGGTTATTTTGATTATCGGTATTGGTGTTGCTGTTTTGCTGACACGCAAGAAAAAAGAGCAAACAGCTTTGACCCCTGAAGAGCGCGCTCAGTTAGAGCAGCTAAGGAAAAACGACAATGACTAGTTTAATCATCGTAATGTTGTTGATGCTGTTAGTTGCTGTCGTTTTTATTCTGTTAGCGACAGGAAAACAGCGACGCATTCTAAAAAGACAGGATGAAAATAAGCGCTGGTACGAGCAACGTTTAACGGAGCTAGAAGAAGAGCGCTCTTTGCACGGCTTGTCTGATGAAGAATACGAGTATTCAAAGCAGGAGCTCGATAAAACCTTTGTTAATGACAGTAAGGACATTGAAGAAACTATAGAATGGCGCCCGGCGCCCGTCGTATTCCCGGCTGTCATTGTTGTGATTATATCGGTTGCTTTGTACTGGAGCTTTGGTAGCTGGCAATTGCAGGAGCAAGCGGCAGATGCTCGTGAACGTTTACCAGAACTTGGCAAAAAGTTACTGAGCGAACAGACTCAGGCGGCCGATCCGGAAGAGCTTAACCTGTTCGCTTTGGGGCTTCGCCAGAAGCTTATGAGCGACCCTAATGATGCCATTGCATGGTGGATATATGCGGGGCTAATGGTGGATATTGGCGCACCGGAAGAAGCGGACGAGGCTTTCCAGAAGTTACTGGATTTAGAGCCTGAGCGGCTTAATACCCTGGTCAGCTACAGTCGTTTCTTATTAATGTCAGGCTCAGCTCAAAATAAAGCGAAAGCTGCGAATTTGTTAGCCCGGGCATTGAAGCTAAACCCAGCCAATATAGAGGCACTTTCGCTACTGGGCTTTGTGGCTTATGAACAACAGGACTGGGAGCAGGCAATTCAGGCTTGGACGCTGCTACAGCAGCAGTTATCGCCAGGCTCGGAGCGCTACGTGGCTGTTCAGAATGCGTTAGCAGACGCGAAGCAGCAACAGACTAACGCTGGTATGACATTAACCGTTACGGTGAACATCGATAACGCGGTTCAGGAATTTTTGCCCGAAGGTGCAACGTTATTTGTTTATGTCACCGGAAATGAGGCGCCTATGCCAGCAGCGGTGATCCGTGAGCCGGTCGAAGGCTTTCCTGTGACTTATACCTTATCTAATGCTAACGCCATGTTACCGGACCACAAACTGTCTGACTTAGATGAGTGGACAGTTCACGCTCGCATTTCTCAGGATGAAAACATTGAAGCAGAAGCGGGTGATCTGGAAGCGCCAACAGTGACTATTAAAGCTAAAGCGAATCAAACAGCGACAGTGACTTTATCAACACGGATTCAAGAATGAAAAAATACGGATTGTTACTTTTCTCAGTATTGTTAGTAGGATGCTCATCGACTCCGGAAGACCCTTATGCCGACCCCCGCGACCCGTTTGAGGATTTTAACCGCGGCATGTGGGAGTTTAATCGCGATGTGGATGAAGTCGTTATTCAACCCGCAGCGAATGTTTATGATGACGTACCAAAGCCAATTCGTACGTCACTGTATAATGCTGTTGAGAACTTAGAAGAGCCGTCGTCTTTTGTGAACAACATCCTGCAGTGGAAGTTAGGAGATGCCGGTATATCGTTAGGACGCTTTTTAATTAACTCGACAGTTGGGCTTGTTGGTCTTTTTGATGTGGCCACGCCAATAGGTCTGGAGAAAAAAGAAGAAAGCTTTGGACAGACACTAGCGGTCTGGGGTGTGCCTGAAGGACCTTATGTGATGCTACCGTTAATGGGTCCAACGGTGATTGTTGATCGCGGTGGCGACTACGCTGACAGACAATATTTTCCGTATCCGTCATTGACCTGGCCAGTCGATATACTTCGTTATACCGTTAAAGGTTTGGAGATGCGCATACGTTTGCGCGACCAGGAACAGGTTCTGGAAAACTCACTTGACCCTTACTCTTTCGTCAAAGATGTTTATTATCAGCGCTGGCAAGATCAAGTCTATGATGGCAACCCACCATTACCAGAAGACGATTTTGAAGACTTTGATGACTTCGACGATGATTTTGAGGATTTTGACGACGAGTCACGTTGACGGATCTCTATTCCTGAACAATGCTTAAAACATGGTGAGCGAAGAGAATGAAACCATGTCGAAAGCGCACGTTGCGGTTATTGAAGATGACTTAGTATTCCAGTCCATGCTGAATGAGTATCTCAGTCAGCATGGCTATGATGTGCGCTGTGCCGGCGCTGGGAAGCAAGGTCTGGAACTGTGCGAGCAACAGTGCCCCGATGTGGTTCTTTGTGACTTAAACCTACCTGATATTAATGGTTTGGAAGTCATTGAAAAGCTATTAAAAGTCTGTGCTCACCTGCCTATCATTGTGATTTCAGCATCTGAAAAAATGTCAGATATCCGGGAAGCGGTGCGCCTCGGTGCCTGGGATTACCTCGTTAAACCACTACAAAGACTCGAGGTATTAGACAGCGCCATAGGTCATTGCCTCGAGCGTCATGAGCTCGAAACCTCTTATTTACACGATATTTGGGAGCTAGATGCTCATATTGATGTCATTTATCAGGACGATATGATAGCCGGTAAGCTGACAGAGGAGCTTTTGCCCAGAAGCCCTCTCAGGGTTGGTACGTATAGCTTTTCCTGCGTTACAGACTCTGCTGATACAACTCCAGCCTGGGTTGACTATCGCTCTTTAGGAAACGGCAAAGTGCTGGTGGTTATGGCGGCGGCGCAAAACGCAACGGAGCAAAGCCTGGTGCCATTATTAGTGCTTAAAACCTTGGTTGACCCCGTGATACGACAGTATTTATCCGGTATGGATAACACGCTGGTGCTGCCGGGGTCGTTATTAGAGCATTTGAATATTGAGCTGTGCCACTCTCAGGTCAGAACTGCCTTCGATATTCTGGCGGGTGTGTTGGATACAGAAACTGGACAGTGGCAATGGGCGCAGGCGGGCTCTAAATTAGAGCCGTCACCCAGTGCGAAACCGGATTTAGCGCTGGGTATTTGGAAACATGCGAATTATCGTACGCATCAACTAGAGTCCTTGCACCGCCTGCATTGTCGCAGTTATGGCAAAGAGCTTATTGTGAGCGCTGAGCCTCAAATTGCTTAATGGCTTTGTCTATATAGGGCATCGACATATTGATATTAATGGGCTGAGTGAATAACGGATAGCCAATACCTGCTGCCAGTAGCGCGAGTAATTTCCACCATCCTTCTACTTCAACCACCAAGAAAAAGATAACGCAGATAGGAACCAGCTTCGCTAAGTTACAAATAAGTCGGCGGGGGACTGGCATTTTCTCCTGGGCGATTGATAGAATCATCGCACGCTCAGTAAAACTGTATGAGTCAAGCTGTGGAATTTTGCGCGAAGAAAAATATAACGCCATAATTTGTTTTATTGAATTTTGCACAATGACTTGCATTGTAACACGCTTAGCGGGTATAAACTTGCCCTCTTTATTAGAATGAATTTATTGTAAGGACAGCTGCTATGGTCAAAAAAGTTGTAATACCGGTCGCAGGACTCGGCACCCGGATGCTACCGGCAACCAAAGCCATTCCAAAGGAAATGTTACCACTGGTCGACAGACCGCTTATTCAATACATTGTCGAAGAGTGCGCGGCAGCAGGCCTTACCGATGTTATTTTGGTAACGCATTCGAGTAAGAACTCAATTGAAAACCATTTTGATACCAGCTTCGAACTCGAAACCACGCTTGAGCAGCGTGTTAAGCGACAATTGCTAGCGGAAGTTCAGGCTATTTGTCCGGAAAATACCACTATTATGCATGTGCGTCAGGGTCAGGCTAAAGGTCTGGGTCACGCTGTGTTGTGCGCACAGCCACTCGTTGGTAACGAGCCGTTTGCCGTAGTATTGCCAGACGTTCTAGTGGATGAAGCAAGCTGCAATTTAAACCGTGACAACTTAGCGGAAATGGTTAGAAACTTTGATGAAACGGGTCACTCTCAGGTAATGGTTGAGAAAGTGCCTCAGGAAGATGTTAGCAAATACGGTATTGCGGATATTGGTGGCGAAGAGTTGAAGCCGGGCGAACAATCGCCGATTACCCAGTTGGTTGAGAAACCGTCCAAAGAAGAAGCGCCATCTGACTTGGCTGTAGTGGGTCGTTATGTATTCTCGGCTGACCTATGGCCATTGCTGGAAAAAACACCGGTTGGTGCGGGTAATGAAATACAGCTGACAGACGCCATGGCAATGTTGCTTGAAAAGCAGTCGGTAAATGCTTACTACATGAAAGGCAAAAGCCATGACTGCGGTAATAAGCTTGGCTATGCACAAGCCTTTATTGAACATGCGATGCGCCACCCAGAGCTGGGCAGCGACATGAAGCAGTATATTAAGTCGCTAAAAAGCGCTTAAATTGCAAAAAGCGCTAAACTCGGGCTGTTAATACGGCCCGAATTGGCGCTTTATAACCTTCCACGGTTAAATCCGGGTTCTTAGCATCCAAAAAGTCGGCTAAAGACTCACCCGTCATCCAGTCTGTGCGCCTTTGCTCTTCAAGCGAGGTGGTGTTGTGATCAACAATTGCAATGTCTTTAAAGCCTAACCGCTCTAGCCATACCGACAAGGCCTTTGCACTGGGTAAAAACCAAACATTTCGCATTTGAGCATAACGCTCGCCGGGCAGCATAACCGTTGTTTCGTCGCCTTCAACGACAATGGTTTCTAATACGAGCTGGCCCCCCGGCTTTATGAGCGATTTAAGCTCCTGCAAAAACGCCAGAGGCGAGCGACGATGATACAAAACGCCCATGCTGAATACGGTATCAAAGCTCTTTAACTCCGGCATGTGCTCAATGCCGACTGGGAAAAAGTGTGCTTTGCTCTGGTATCTTGCCGGCATCATGTTTCGAATAGCCTGGAACTGCATTAAAAACAGTTCGCCCGGGTCTATGCCCCAGACTCTTTTGGCACCCGCTTCCAGCATGCGCCATAAATGATACCCACTACCGCAGCCGACATCTAACACCTGCTTACCTGTTAAATCATCGATATGAGGTTTTACACGTTGCCATTTCCAGTCTGAGCGCCATTCGGTATCAATGAACACTCCAAATAGGTCAAACGGCCCTTTACGCCAGGGCTGTAACTGCTGAAGCAAGCCAGTAATGCGCGCGCGGTCAGAATCGGATGCTTCTTCCGGAGAACCTACGGTAACGGTGTCACCTAACTGGTAGTTTTCGGTCGGAATGTGGGGTAACTGCTCAATTACGCGTTGCCAGCGTTTTAAATTGCCGTGAGGGTTGTTGTTAAAGGTCGTCAGCTGTGGCGCTAACGTATCCAGCCATTGTTTATGCGGACTGTCGATTAGCGCTTTCAGGTCGTTGCTAAAATCAATCATTGTTGAGTTATAATCCTTTATTTAACCGCTAGCATGGCTGCGAAATTAAAACACTGGAACCATACAGTCTGATGCTTAAAACCGACTTTTTGAAAACGCTGCTCATGTGCCTCTAAGGTATCAATTTTCATGACGTTTTCTATAGCTGCCCGCTTTTGGCTAATTTCCAGTTCGCTGTAACCGTTAGCGCGTTTGAAATCGTGATGTAAGTCGACCAATACGTCGTTCATAGTTTCATCGACATGGCGAAACTTCTCAGCAATGAGTAAAACGCCGCCGTCGGCTAAGCCGTCATAAATACGTTGAATCATAGCTTCGCGTTTTTCTGGAGGTACAAATTGTAAAGTAAAGTTCAAAACCACCACCGATGCGTTTTCAATGACAGTGTCGGTAATGTCCTCACAACGCAGCTCCACGGGAACCTGACTTTTAAAGCCGCCTAAATGTAACTCCGCACGCTCAACCATAGGCTCTGAGTTATCAACCGCGACAATTTTACAACCGTCAAAGTTTTCGCAGCCCTTGCGCATAGCCAGTGTCGCAGCACCTAACGAACAGCCTAAGTCGAACAACTGGGTATTCTTCTGCGCATAACGACTTACCAATTGGGGCAAGGTTTGCAGAATACTCGAGTAGCCGGGCACCGAGCGATTGATCATATCGGGAAATACTTCAACAACTTGCTGGTCAAAGCAGAAGTCAGACACACTCGGCAGAGGTTTAGAAAAAATAGTGTCGTGTTGGCTCATGGGTCAACTTACAAAATAAATAAACATATTGTGTATTTTACCGATAATTAGTGCTGACGGACAGCCGCGTTTTGATTAATATATCGCCGTCTTATTGGGAGGAACCTGTTGTTGGTAAGTACTTGGCATAAAACATTGTATTTTTGTTCGGTAATGAGTCTGGCGATGTCGCTTTTGACATTATTGCCGGCGCCGACTTATGCCTATGCTCCAGATGCATGGTTAGAGCAACATTCAACCATTCGAGTGGGTGTGCCGAACCAATTACAGCCACTGATTTACGAAACAGAAAACGGTGTCGCTGGGCTCGATGTCGACTTACTTAAGCAATTTACCGCGACGATGGACGTCGAGTTAGTCTGGACGCCGTGCGGTCAGTGGCGAGACTGTTTAGACGCTATCTCCAATAAAGATATTGATATTTTAACCAGCGTGTCTTATTCCGTTGAGCGTAACCAGAGCATGGATTTTACTCAAAGTTACTGGTCGATGCCCTGGGCTGTGTTGACCCTGGACTCAACCATGCGTGCTGGTAGTAGTTTGAGAATGAGCGAGTTACATGGTCAGCGTGTTGGCGTTGTTGAAGGCTACAGCATCGAATCTCAACTTATTAATACGGGCCGCATTGAAGTTGTTGGTGTTTCTACTATCGACGAAGGTATTGAGCTATTACGTAATCGAATGGTTGATTCTTATGTCGATAGTTTGCCAATTTCGGTGCACGAACTTCAGGAATATCCGTTACCGGGTTCAAAGTTGTCAGTACTTGACGCAACTCAGGGGCAAACTTTGTACATTGCCGTACGTGATGACTGGCAGCCTCTGGTCACCCTGCTTAATCGTGGTGTCGATTCGCTGACGCAGGAGCACTCAGAGGATTTAAAGCGCAAATGGTACGGTTACCAATTAGAGCAGGGCTGGACCGACGAAGAACTGTTCGAATTAGTCATGAAAGTGGGCTCGGTTGTGCTGTTGATTATTGTCGGTTTCGGCATTTGGAACAGCCGACTTCGTAAAGAGATAAAAGCGCGTAAAGCCGCTGAGCGCCGTATTCGTCACATTGCCACTCATGACGAATTAACAGGATTGCCGAACCGAAACTTAATGCAAGACCGTCTCGAGCAGTCGTTACATCAGAGCGAAAGAACGCAAAAGCCGTTCGCAGTGTTATTTTTAGATCTCGACGGTTTTAAGCAGATAAATGACGATTTCGGTCACAATTATGGTGACGAGTTACTTATCCAGGCTGCGCAGCGCATGAAGAATTTATTGCGTCGTTCCGATACCGTCTGCCGCCACGGTGGTGACGAGTTTGTGGTGATACTACCAACCGCTGTGGCTGTGGGTTCAGCACTTGCAGTAGCCCGTAAGTTGGTCGTGCAGCTAGCCAAGCCCTACAAAGTCAAAAAACAGCAACTGGAAGTGAGCGTATCTATTGGTGTCGCTATGTCCCCTGCTCATGGCACCGATGTAGAAAAGTTATTGCGTTCCGCCGATAAAGCCATGTATGCCGCCAAAGCCGCTGGCAAAAATGATGTGCGCTTAGCCAGTACCGACGGATGACATTCAGCCCTAGTTAGCTATAATGTAGCGCTTCACTTTTAACGAATTCGTCGGTAGTAGGAAAAGTACATGCGCACGCATTATTGTGGACAAGTAAACGCAGAACTCGCAGAGCAACAAGTTACTTTATGTGGCTGGGTTAATAAACGTCGTGACTTAGGCGGCCTGATTTTCATCGATTTACGCGACAGAGAAGGTCTTATTCAGGTTGTTTTTGACCCAGACCAAAAAGCGTTGTTCGAGCAGGCTGAGAAGTTACGTCAGGAATTCTGTGTACAAATTACCGGCACAGTAAACCGTCGCCCTGACAGCCAGGTAAATGCCAACATGAAAACCGGTGAGGTTGAGTTGTTGGCATCAGAGCTTAATATTTTGAGCCGATCTGAACCGCTGCCTATCGACTTTAACAGCCAGGTCAGTGAAGAAGCGCGTTTGCGTTATCGCTATCTGGACCTGCGCCGTCCGCAAATGAACGAAAAGCTTCAATTCCGCGCTAAAGTTACTAGTGCAGTAAGACGTTTTCTGGACGACAACGGTTTCCTGGATATAGAAACTCCAATGTTAACGCGTGCCACTCCGGAAGGAGCGCGTGATTATTTAGTGCCAAGCCGTACACATAAAGGTCGTTTTTTCGCGTTACCACAAAGCCCGCAATTGTTTAAGCAACTACTGATGATGTCGGGCTTTGACCGTTACTACCAAATTGTAAAATGCTTCCGTGACGAAGACTTGCGCGCTGATCGCCAACCCGAATTTACTCAGATCGATATCGAAACCTCTTTCATGACCGCTGAACAAGTGATGGAAGTGACTGAAAATATGACTCGTGAGTTGTTCGACAAGTTACTGGGAATTGAGCTGGGCGAGTTCCCGAGCATGACCTGGCATGAAGCCATGAAGCGTTATGGTTCAGACAAGCCAGATTTACGTAACCCATTAGAGTTGGTTGACGTTGCCGACTTATTAAAAGACGTTGAGTTTAAAGTGTTTTCCGGTCCGGCGAACGATGAAAAAGGGCGTGTAGCCGTTATTCGTCTGCCTGGTCAGGCGGAAAGTGTGTCGCGTAAAATGATTGATGAATACACCAATTTTGTGGGTATTTACGGCGCGAAAGGACTTGCCTGGATAAAAGTAAACGATTTGGCTCAGGGTCGTGATGGCTTGCAGTCGCCAATTTTGAAATTCTTACCAGACGATGCATTGAATGCAATTCTTGAGCGTACAGGGGCGGCTACCGGTGACATCTTGTTCTTTGGATCAGACAAAGCCAACACCGTTGCTGAAGCCATGGGGGCGCTGCGCCTTAAGTTGGGTGAGGAGTTTGACCTTGTCAGTGACGAGTGGAAACCATTGTGGGTTGTTGACTTCCCAATGTTCGAAGAAGACGATGACGGCTCGCTAGCTGCCTTGCACCACCCGTTTACAGCACCAGTTAATGTAACACCGGATGAGTTACGTGCTAATCCGGCTCAGGCGCTGTCTAATGCTTACGATATGGTTTTAAACGGTGTTGAAGTCGGCGGTGGTTCAACACGTATTTTCGAAAACGAAATGCAACAAGCCGTATTTGAAGTTCTGGGCATTGGCAAAGAAGAAGCACAAGAGAAGTTTGGCTTCTTACTTGAGGCACTTAAATACGGTACGCCACCGCACGCTGGCTTAGCTTTCGGCTTAGACAGGCTGGTTATGTTGATGGTTGGAGCAAGCTCAATTCGTGACGTTATCGCTTTTCCGAAAACAACTACTGCAGCTTGCGTGCTAACGGACGCTCCAGGGTTAGCCAACCCGGACGCGCTGAATGAACTTGGCGTGAAGAGCACCGTCGAAGACAAAGAGTAAACACATTCAACGATTAAACTTTGTGGGGTGAAACATGGCAGGTCACTCGAAGTGGTCGAACATAAAGCACCGAAAGGCCGCGCAGGATGCTAAGCGCGGCAAAATTTTCACAAAATTGATTCGCGAAATTAACGTCGCCGCCCGTGAAGGCGGTGGCGATGCTGAAACGAATCCACGTCTGCGCGCAGCAATCGACAAAGCGCTGTCCAATAACATGAAGCGAGACACCATAGATACCGCAATAAAACGCGGCACCGGTGAGATGGAAGGGGATAACGTCGAAGAGCTGACCTACGAGGGTTATGGTCCTAATGGCGTGGCCATTCTTCTGGAGTGCATGACGGACAACAAAAACCGGACGGTGTCTGAAGTGCGTTATGCCTTCAGTAAGCACGGCGGGAACTTAGGTACAGACGGCTCGGTGGCTTACTTATTCAATAAAATGGGTGTCATTAGCTACGGAACGGACGTTACCGAAGAAGACGTTATGGAGCCAGCACTTGAAGCGGGTGCTGAGGACATCGTGAAGTATCCGGGAAGCGGTCTGGATGTTATGACGTCACCGGAAAACTTTGGTCCTGTGAAAGATGCCCTAGACGCCAAAGGGCTGGAATCGTCCAATGCGGAAGTGACTCAGGTGCCAGACACCAAAGTTGACTTGGACGAAGACAGTGCCCGTTCATTTTTGAAATTGTTGGACGCACTGGAAGACTTAGACGACGTTCAGAACGCGTACCATAATGCTGATATCTCTGATGACGTATTGGCGAAGCTGGACGATTAAGGAATTATGAGCGTCATATTAGGTATTGACCCAGGCTCACGGTTAACCGGATATGGCGTTATTCAAAAACATGGCCGTAAATTTCACTATTTAGGCAGTGGTTGCATTCGCGCGACAGGAACGTCGGCAAAACCACTGTCGCTCGCCGAAAAACTACGGCTGATTCATGACAGTGTCAGCGAGTTAATCACTCAGTTTAGCCCTACAGAGTTTGCTATTGAACAAGTGTTTATGGCGAAAAACCCTGACTCAGCCTTGAAGCTGGGACAAGCGCGGGGAGCGGCTATAGTAGCTGCAGCAAGAGCCGGGCTGCCAGTGGCTGAGTATTCGGCGCGCCAGATAAAGCAAGCCGTTGTCGGTAACGGCGGCGCAGAAAAAGAACAGGTACAACATATGGTCGTCGCGCTGCTTAATTTACAAAAGACACCGCAAGCCGATGCAGCTGATGCGTTGGCGGTAGCGCTATGCCACGCGCAAAGCGCAGAAAGCCTGCTAAAAATGTCAGGGGCAGCGAGGAAAACCGTTCGCGGTAGGCTACGTTAATTTAATAGGGAGAAAGCCGTTGTGATAGGACAAATTCAAGGCACATTATTAGCCAAACAGCCACCGGAAGTATTGGTCGATGTGAATGGCGTCGGGTATGAGGTGCAATTACCCATGACTTGCTTTTACGACTTACCTGCGACAGGACAGCCTGTAACGCTGGTAACGCACTTTGTTGTCCGTGAAGATGCACAACTCTTGTATGGCTTTAACTCATTGTCGGAGCGCTCACTGTTCCGGTTATTAATAAAAACCCAAGGTGTAGGACCAAAGCTAGCACTAGGTATTTTGTCAGGCATGTCTGCGGACGAATTCGTGTTTGCTGTGAATCAGAATGACGTGAGCCGCTTAGTGAAACTACCGGGCGTTGGCAAGAAAACCGCGGAGCGTTTAGTCATTGAAATGCGCGACCGACTGAAAGACTGGAACTCAGCAACGCCGTTTACCGATGCTATGCCCGTGGATAATAAAGGCGGTGATGCTCGTGTCCACCCCGCTGATACTCGCTCTGATGCTATTAGTGCTCTGGTTGCACTTGGGTACAAAGAAAATCAGGCTGAAAAAGCCATTCAGAAAGTGTACTCTGCTGAACATAGTAGTGAAGTTCTGATACGACTAGCGCTAAAAGAGCTGTCTTAAGGTAAAACAATGATAGAAGCCGACCACATTCCAACTGACCGAATTGTTGAAGCCGATGTGCAGGGCGACGATGAAGCCATAGATCGTGCTATTCGCCCGAAAAAGCTCGATGAGTATACCGGGCAGAAGCACGTTGTTGAGCAAATGGCGATTTTCATTGAGGCGGCACGAAAAAGACAGGAAGCGCTCGATCATCTGCTGATTTTTGGTCCTCCGGGTCTTGGTAAAACCACCCTGGCAAATATTGTAGCTAATGAGCTGGACGTCAATATTAAAACCACTTCAGGGCCGGTTCTGGAAAAAGCGGGCGACTTAGCCGCACTATTAACGAACTTAGATGAGCACGATGTTTTGTTTATTGACGAAATTCATCGTTTGAGCCCAGTTGTTGAAGAAATTTTGTACCCGGCAATGGAAGATTACCAGCTGGATATTATGATAGGAGAAGGGCCGGCCGCGCGCTCGATAAAGCTCGACTTACCGCCTTTCACTTTAGTTGGGGCAACCACCCGCGCCGGAGCCTTAACCTCTCCATTGCGTGACCGTTTCGGCATTGTGCAACGACTAGAATTTTATGACGTAGAAGAATTAACCGATATTGTGTCTCGTTCCGCTCATTTTATGAACGTGACAATGAAAGAGGGCGGCGCCAAAGAAATTGCACGACGCTCGCGAGGAACGCCACGCATTGCCAACCGCTTGTTACGTCGGGTCAGAGACTATGCAGAGGTTAAAGGTAACGGCGAAATCGATCAGGAAATCGCAAATGCAGCATTAACTATGGTCGATGTTGATCATGCTGGCTTTGATTACATGGACCGTAAGCTTTTATTAGCCATTATGGAAAAGTTTATGGGCGGTCCTGTGGGGCTTGATAACCTTGCAGCGGCTATTGGCGAAGAAAAAGACACCATTGAAGATGTGCTTGAGCCTTACCTTATTCAGCAGGGCTTTTTGCAAAGAACACCGAGAGGCCGTTTAGCCACTCCAAGAGCGTATCAGCACTTTGGATTAAAACCTGAGAAATAGGCAAAAAAAAGCCCGCACAAAAGTACGGGCAAATAGAACAACAAGAAGGAAGTTAAATCCAGGGAACAATCTTCAAACAATCTAAGAAGAAGTGACAACCAATCTCTTCGTCTCTGATATGTGGGGTATTATAAGTATAATATGCGCTTGATCAAACAAGAAAAATTACTTTCTCGCATTAGAAAAACTAATTCGTAGTAAGGTGAAGCTGCTCAAAAAAAGCGCAACATAATTATAACAAAAACAAAAAGAGCAATTAAAACAAAGAGTTTTTGTTTTTATGTTTCAGTTCTGTCATAAAAAAAACTCTGCTGATAATTTAACCAGCGATACTTTTGGCGGTCTCTTTACAAATTATTACATTACGGTAACTTTTCAGAACTTTACCCGAGGTGCTAATGTCTCACTATCAGTTTGAATGGCCTATCCGCGTGTACTACGAGGATACAGATGCAGGTGGTATTGTTTATTACGCCAATTATCTCAAATTCCTTGAGCGGGCCAGGACGGAGTGGTTACGCTCATTAGGGATTGAACAGGACACTTGGTTGGCTCACAATATAGCCTTTGTTGTACGTAAGGTTGAGCTTGATTTAAAAAAGGCAGCCCGATTCAACGAAGAGCTAACAGTAACTGTCGACGTTATAAAAAAGAAAAAGGCGTCGTTAATGTTTGAACAGAATGTTTTGGGAAAAGATGGCAGTGTTCATTGCTCGGCAGTTGTTACTGCTGCATGTGTTGATAACTCAGTAATGAAACCTGTTGCTATTCCGGCATCTATTTTATCGCGTATTGAGACAGAGGTTTAGAGCGTGCAAGCAGAACTATCGTTTATTGATTTATTTTTGCAGGCCAGCTTATTGGTAAAGCTGGTTATGATCATCCTACTCGCTATGTCTGTTTGGGGCTGGGTACTGATATTCCAACGTCGGAAGGTACTTAACCAAGCGCAAAAAGACGCGTTAAAGTTTGAAGATCGCTTTTGGTCGGGTGTGGATTTAGCCCGTCTTTATCAGGAGATATCTGCGCGTGCAAAAAATGCTCGTGGCATGGAGTTAATGTTTCATGCTGGATTTAAAGAGTTTGCAAGGCTTCGTAACCAGTCCGCCGGGAGCAACCAATCAATGCTTGAAGGGGCGTTCCGTGCGATGCGTGTAGCTCACGCCCGTGAAATGGAGAAGCTAGATAGCCATTTGGGTACGCTGGCAACCATTGGTTCTATTAGCCCTTATATCGGCCTTTTCGGTACCGTATGGGGTATTATGAATGCGTTTATCGCGTTAGGGGCCGTGCAGCAGGCGACACTGGCGATGGTCGCTCCGGGTATCGCCGAAGCACTTATCGCAACCGCGCTGGGCTTATTTGCTGCGATACCGGCGGTTATTGCGTTTAACCGTTTTACGACCCGCGCGGAGAAAATTGATGGTCAATACATGAACTTTATTGACGAATTTACTTCTATCTTACAGCGTCAGGCACTGGCGAAGTCATCTAAAGAAAAAGTGGAAGGTGAGTCACTATGATGGTCATGCCGCGCAAACGGCGTAAGCCGGTTGCTGAGATAAACGTGGTGCCATACATCGATGTGATGCTCGTTCTTCTTATTATTTTTATGGTAACGGCGCCATTAATTACTCAAGGGGTAAAGGTAGACTTACCAAAAGCAACGGCAGAGCCATTGTCTGAAGACAGTAAGCCCCCGTTGGTTGCCTCTGTTGATGCCGAAGGCCGCTATTACCTGAACCAGGGTGATAGCCAAGACACGCCAATGCAGGCGGATGAGCTTGCGACTTTAGTGGCGGCGCATTTGCAAGTCGAGCCTGATACGCCGGTTATGGTGAACGGTGATGGTGCGGTATCTTATAACCAAATTGTTCAATTGATGGTGCTATTGCAAAGAGCTGGTGTACCATCGGTTGGGTTAATGACAGATTCGTCGGAAGAGTAGTTGTGGATAAATCGGAGAGCTTAACGTTACCGCTCATATATTCTATAGCAATACACGCTGTGATAGCGGGTGTATTGCTCATTAGCTTTGAGTTTACGCCATCGACACCAGAAGCGATGGAAGTTAACTTGAACCAAAGCGACATTGAACCTGCGGAAGAAATTGTCAGCGCAGTTTCCGTTGATAAAGCTAAGGTGCAGGAACAAGTCGATAGAATGACGCGACAAAAAGCCGAAGCAGAGGCTGCTGAGCAGCGACGAATTGAGCGTTTAGAGCGCCGAGCTGAGGAAGCACGTAAAGCTCGAGAGCGCGAAGAGCAACGTCAAAAAGAGATTGAACGTCAGCAAGAAATTGAACGCCAGGAAGCGGCTCAAGCGCGTAAAGAAGCTGAGCAGGCAAAGAAAGAAGCGCAGCGTTTAGCCGAAGAGAGAGCTAAGGCTGAAGCGGCGGCTAAAGAGGCTGAGCGCCGCAAAAAAGAAGCGGAAGAAGCTGAACGCAGAGCCGCAGAAGAGAGACGTAAACGCGAAGAAGCTGAGCGCCGGGCCGCTGAGCGAGAAGCACAATTGAAAAAAGAAATGGAAGAAGAGCGAGCTCGCCGTCAGGCAGCAAGACGTCAACAAGTGTTGAGTGAAGTTGAAAAGTATCAGGCATTAATACGGCAGACCATTCAACGTAACTGGACAGTTGACGACTCCATGCAAGGAAAGTCATGTGAGTTAACCATTAGCGTTGCGCCAAGTGGATTTGTTAAATCGGTAGATACCGGTAACGGTGATGCCAGTGTGTGTCGCTCAGCGCGCAATGCGGTTTTAAAAGCAAATACGCTACCGGTGTCGGAAGACCCGGAAATTTACCAGCAGATGAGTACAATCAAATTGACTGTTAAGCCACAGTTGTAATTAAGGTGACCAATGAGAAAAATCGTATTTCAAGCCCTGGCTCTGCTATTTGTTGTGATGAGCTCTGCCCGTGCAGGTGTGTTAGAAATTGTCATTACCGAAGGTATCGATACGGCACGACCTATTGCTGTGGTTCCTTTTGAGTGGAAAGGAGAAGGGCAGCCACCAGGAAATTTAACTGAAGTTATTGCTGCCGACTTAAGACGAAGCGGCCGATTTAACCCGATTCCGACAACAGCAATGCCCCAACGCCCGACTAAAGACGGCGATATTGACTACTCTGCCTGGGCGAAGATGGGCGTTGAAGCGGTGTTGGTCGGGTCCGTAGAACCGTACTCTGTTGACCGTTATATGGTTAAGTTTGAGTTGGTTGATGTATTGCGCGGGCAAATTACCGGTGGTAACGCTCAAATGTTGCGCGATGGTGAATTAGTGCAGAGTAATGACCACGTACTGGATTCACGTTCAAGTGTCATAGATGGGGATCAGTTCCGTAGCTACTCTCACCGTATCTCCGATGTTGTTTATGAAGCACTGACCGGTGAAAAAGGCGCGTTCATGACCAAGATTGCTTATGTGACGGTGAACCATGACGACCGTTACCCCTATAAACTTGCCGTAGCTGATTACGACGGCGCTAATGAAAAGATCTTGCTGCGCAGTCCTGAGCCGCTGATGTCTCCGTCTTGGTCACCAGACGGTAACAAGTTGGCTTACGTGAGTTTTGAAAATAAAACTGCAGAGATCTTCATGCAGGATATTTATACCACGCGCCGTGAAAAGCTAACGTCATTCCCGGGCATAAATGGTAACCCGGCGTTTTCACCGGATGGTTCAAAATTAGCGATGGTGCTCTCAAAAGATGGCAACCCGGAACTCTATGTTTTCGATATAAAAACGAAAAACTTGCAACGCGTTACGCGGAATCGTACGATTGATACAGAACCGAGTTGGACACCAGACGGAAAGTCGCTAGTATTTACGTCTGAACGTGGTGGCAGACCTCAGCTTTACAGTGTAGAGCTGTCTTCTGGTCAGGTTCGGCGTTTGACGTTCGAAGGTGAACAGAACTTAGGTGGTACGGTAGCGCCGTCTGGTGAAAACATGATTCTGGTAAACCGTACCAGAGGGAACTATCATATAGCTAAGCAGGAGTTCCCACGAGGAACAATGCAGGTTTTAACAAAAACGTCTTTGGATGAGTCACCAAGTATCGCGCCGAATGGCAGTATGGTGATATACAGTACAACGCATAATAACAAGCAAGTACTGGCATTGGTCTCTACCGATGGACGTTTTAAAGCAAGGTTACCGGCTTCTGATGGGGAAGTGAAATCTCCCTCTTGGTCGCCATTTATGTAAATAGCCTGAATGGTTGAATATTCGATTAAACGATAAGGACGAAAAGGATGCAGCTTAATAAACTTTTTAAAGCTCTGGCAATCGTTGTACCAATGGCAACTCTGGCCGCTTGTAGCTCAAACCAGGAAACCGATTCAGGTGCGGGCGCAGGTCAGGAAACGAATCAACAAGCAGAGCAAGACTCTGGTGTTGAGGTTGGTGCAGCAGAGCGTCAACAAACTCTTGAAGAACAGCGTCAAGAAAAAATGGAAGCATTGCGCAAAGAACAGATTGTTTACTTTGCTTTCGATAAATCAAACGTACAATCTGAGTACGCTGAGCTATTAGCAGCACATGCTGATTACTTAGTTAAAAACCCGTCAGTGAAGGTTGTTATCGAAGGCCATGCTGATGAGCGCGGTACACCTGAATACAACATTGCACTTGGCGAGCGCCGTGCACAAGCGGTTGAAGACTACCTGCACAACTTAGGTGTTCAGGACTCTCAGACTTCTACCGTATCTTACGGTGAAGAGAAGCCTTTAGTTGATGCGTCAACTGAAAGTGCATACGCGAAGAACCGTCGTGCGGTTTTAGTGTACTAATCCCAGACTTAAACGGGTAGTTCATGAAAAAAACGCTGTTAGCTGTCAGTTTGTTAGTGCCTGGGCTTGCATTAGCCCAGGCGCCTGTTTCAGGTTTGTCTTCTTCAGGTGATGTTGAGAAACGCCTAGAACAAATTGAGCGTATGCTCGAAGCTCGTTCTAGTGCGCAACTTAACATGATGGATCAACTTAGTTCTGTGCAACAAGACGTTGCAGAATTAAGAGGTATAACTGAAGAGCACGCCTACCAATTGGAACAACTTTTACAACGCCAGCGCGAGCTGTATCAGGAAATTGATCGTCGCTTTAGCCAGCTAAAGGACAACAATAGCCAGAGTAATAGTGCTGGCTCGGGTTATTCCGATATGCAGCAGGTACCAACGCAAACTGATAGCAGCAGTTATTCAGCGAGCTTGAGCGAAAATGACGCCTATGACAAAGCCATTGCTTTGGTTTTGGAAGACAAGCGTTATGACGCTGCCATTCCGGCTTTCCAGTCCTTCCTGGAGAGCTTTCCTAACTCTACTTACGTGCCAAACGCCCATTACTGGCTGGGACAGCTTTATTTTGCTCAGCAAGAGTATGATAAGGCCGAACAGCAGTTCATGACGGTAGTTGAAGACTACCCGGATAGTAATAAGCGTGGCGACTGTTTATTGAAGCTTGGTGCTATCGCAAATGACCAAGGTAATATTGCTGATGCTAAGCGCTATTACGAAAAAGTTATTAGCGAGTATCCAGACAGTACTGAAGCAAATTTAGCCAAGCAAAGACTGAATTAACTAACACGAGCGCAACATGTGTTCGTGAATTAATCAGTCAGACAGTTTTTTTCAATTTTAAGTTGCATAAGCGCGTTATTTCAGTAAACTATGCCGCCGTTGCCAAGCAGAACTGGTAACGAATAGTTAGCGTTGGGTTGTTAGCTCAGTTGGTAGAGCAGTTGACTTTTAATCAATTGGTCGCAGGTTCGAATCCTGCACAACCCACCA